>Ga0187779_10002990_pt1 | contig 10281 bp, 6 predicted proteins | sample 1015_Q2_SP10_10__FD_132435 | JGI IMG/M metagenome (GOLD analysis project Ga0187779, IMG submission 132435) | Tropical peat soil microbial communities from peatlands in Department of Meta, Colombia - 1015_Q2_SP10_10_MG | ecosystem: Environmental > Terrestrial > Soil > Wetlands > Peat | place...
AGACCGACCGGAGGAGCGCCCGTCGGCAGGTCGGCGAAGAGGGCGAGCTGGCAGTTCTCGGTACTCGGGAGCTCGGGCGCGACGACCTCCGGCGCCGAGGGCGCCTCTGGTTCGTGGCGGACGACCCGGACGAGCCAGCGGGCGCGTCCCCGCTCGAGCTCGAGCGGAGCCGAACCGGCAGCCGCGACGTCCTCGACTGCGGCGAGCCGCTCGAGCACCCAGCCGATCGGCGTCTCCCGGTCGGCGGACCGCTCGGCGTCGATCGCCCCGGACACGATCAGCCGGTCGATCGCGCGCGTCATCGCGACGTAGTAGAGGCGAAGCCGCTCGGCGCGCTCCTGCACGGCGTTCGCGTCGCGCACTGCCTCGTAGCCGAACACCGGGCGGCGCTCCCCTCGTGTCGGATGCACCATCTTGAAGCCGAACCGCCCGTCGGAGAGGGCGAGGATCTCGTCCGCGCTCGGCGGCCCGCCCGTGTCCCTGCCGGCGTCGGCGACGATCACCACCTTGAACTCGAGCCCCTTGGCGCCGTGGATCGTGAGCAGGCGGACGGCGCCGGCTCCCTCCTCCTCGGCCACCGCTTCCAGCTCTCGCGCGCCGAGCGCCTCCTGGTCGTGCACGAACCGAACGAAGCCCTCGAGATCGGTGCCTCGGAGCGCTTCGTAGCTGCGGGCGAGACGGGCGAGCTTGCGGAGGTTGGCGTAGCGGCGACGGCCGTCCCAGCGGGCGAGCACTGCGAGGTCGTAGTCGTGCTCGACGAGGACCTGCTCGCACAGCCGTTCGAGCGAGAGGCGCGCCGACGCGGCGACGAGTCGCTCGTAGCGCTGGAGGAATGCTCGGAGGAGTTGGAGCTCGGCGGGATCGAGCTCCTGCGGCAGCGGCTTCTCCAGGGCCGTGAAGATCGGTCGCCGTGGCGCGTTCCGGCGGAGCAGGAAGAGCGCGTCGTTCGAGATCCCGACGAACGGCGACGCGAGCACCGCAGCGAGCGCCTGGTCGTCGTACCGGTTCTGCAGGAGCCGCAGGTACGCGAGCAGGTCGACGACCTGCTGCTGACCGAAATAGCCGCGACCCGTCGCGCGGAAGGTCGGCAGGCCGGCGCGGCGGAGCTCCTCCTCGTAGATCTCGGCGTCGGTGCCGGCGGCGAACAGGAGCACGACGTCGCCGGGTGTCGCGGCGCCGGTCTCGACCAGCTCCGAGACCCGGTCTGCGATGGCACGCGCCTCGGCACGGCGCCACGGCTCCCCCGCGTCGCGGAAGCTCGCCTTGTCCGTCACGAGCAACTCGACCGGATGGCCGAACACGGGGTCGGAGAACTCTGCCGACGCGGTCAACGGCTGGAACTCGTTCCCGAACGCCGGCTCGAAGAGGTGGTTGACGGCGGCGAGCACTTCGGGCCGCGAGCGATAGTTTCGGCGGAGCATGAGGGGCTGCTTCGCCTGCGCACGCCGCTCGCGGAAGACCTCGACGTCCGCGTGCCGGAAGCCGTAGATCGACTGGAACTCGTCTCCGACCGTGAAGACCTCGGTCTCCCCCGGCCCGCCGGCGATCAGATCGACGAGCTCGCACTGGAGCGCGTTCGTGTCCTGGAACTCGTCCACCATGACCGCCCGGAAGCGGAGCTGCTCCGCCTCGCGCACCTCGGGACGGTCGCGCAGCAGGTCGCGCGCGGCGAGCTGGAGATCCTCGAAGTCGACGACCGACTCGCGCCGCTTGGCAGCCGCGTAGGCCGAGGCGAAGCCTTCCAGCAGTCCCTGCAGGAGATCGCGGTCGCGTGCGGCCAGCTCCTCGAGAGCGGCACGCTCGACGTTCTTCCTCGCCTCCTCGTATGCCGCCGCCCGCTCGCCCGAGCAGCGCAGGTAGCGGACGTCGAGCACGCGCTCGGCGATCGTGGCGGCCTTTGCCAGGAGAACCGCCTCTGCGGCGTTCTTGCTCTGCGTGTCCGTTGCGCGGGGATCGGCGACGAGGGACTGCGCAGCCTCGCGCCACGTCTCGAGTGCGGCGCCGAGATCGTGACGCTCGCCGAGCTCCAGCTCGAGCTTCCTGCCTGCCGAGCGCAGCGTCTCGTAGACCGCGGTCAGCATCTGGCGAAGGCCGGCCGCTCCGTACGTCGCGAGCAGACGGAGCCGCTCGGGATCGTCGCCGGCGCAGAAGTCCTCGAGCGCGCGCTCGAACGCCTCGCCGCGGAGCACCGCCGACGCGGGCTCGTCGGCCTCGCGGAAGTGCGGGTCGAGTCCGACCGCGAACGGATTCGCCTTCAGCAGCCTGCTGCAGAACCCGTGGATGGTCGAGATCCAGGCGCCGTCGAGCCCGCGCGCGAGGTCGTGCCGGCCGCGGTCGTGGAGTGCCTGTCTGATCCGCGCCCGGAGCTCCCCGGCGGCCTTCCGCGTGTAGGTGATGACGAGGATCGAGTCGACGTCCAGCCCGCGCTCGCAGACATCCCGAACGAACCGCTCGACGAGAACCGTGGTCTTGCCGGTGCCGGCGCCCGCCGAGACGAAGACGTCGCCGCTCGCGTCGACCGCCGCCCGCTGCTCGGGGTTGAGGCTCATGCGCGCCTCTCCGTCGGCCGCAGAGCAGAAGGGCTGGGGCCGGCCCCGCTTCCTGCCGGGCGGAACCGGGCTCCAGCGGCACCTGACGACGCTCGAGGAGCGCGCATGGACGGCTGCTCGAGGTCGACGCCCGTCATGCACGCTCCACGCGACAGATCGGCCACGCGTCGCACCACGACGGGCACTCGCCGTCCCTCGGGTCGTGGCGGACGTCGCCGAGCCGGACGCGGTCGGCGAACTGGCGCGCGCGCCCGCGCGCTGCCTCCGTCTGCGCCCAGAACGCGTCCTCGTCGAGGTAGTCGCTCACGGTGAAGCCAGGCAGGTCGTCACGCGCGATCTCCCGCAGCATTCCCCGTTTCGGGCGCTTGCCCGACAGTGCGCGGTAGACGCCTCCGAGCGGCTCGATTCCGACGAGATCCCTCAGCACGAGCATGTAGAGCGGGATCTGGAGCCTCAGCTCGCGGTCGATGTCGGCGGCCGAGTGCGCGGTTCGGCCCGACTTGTAGTCCTGGACGATCCCCCGAGCTCCGAACGGGTCCTGGTCGATCCGGTCGATCTTCCCCGAGACGCGGAGCCCGTCGCCGAGATCGAGGCCGCGCTGCAGCTCGGGGGCCGAGCGCTCCGAGCCGAACGACACCTCGAGCTTCCGCGGCACAAGCGTCATGCCCGAGCCCGCCTCGTCGCGCAGGAAGCCCTCGAGGTCGCGCAGCAGCGAATGCCTGAGCTCCGCCCGCTGCAGGGCCGTCGCGTCGAATCGGACCCAGGAGTCGAGCGCTTCGTCGAGGCAGCGCTCGAGGAACGGCAAGGCCCGGTCGAACGTCTCTCGCGTCACGCGCTCGAGCCCGCCGAGCTCCTTCGACAGGCCGTTGTAGAAGCGGTGGAGCGTCTGGTGCGCCACCTGGCCGCGGAGCATCGCGTCGGGCTCGGCGTCCATCGACTTCGGGTCGATCGACCGTTCGACGAACCAGCGCTGCGAGCAGTCGGCGAACGCCTCGAGCTCGGTCGCACCGAACGAGACCCGGGTGGAGAGCGCCTCGAGCACCGCCGGGTTCCGCAGCGTCGTCTCGCGCGTGAACGCACCCTGCGCCCGCTCGAGCTTCCGGCTCCAGCCGTTCGCTTCCGCGAGCGCCCGTGCGCCGGCCCCGTCGGTCTCCGACAGCTGTGCGAGCGCCCGCAGCCGCTCGCGCTCGCTCGGCGCGGTCTCGATCGGCCAGGAGAGCGCCGAGAGCGGCCTGCTCCGCGTCCAGCGCGCGACGTCGTCCGCCCGGAAAAGCCGCCTCACCTCGTGCCAGAACGGGCTCGCCTCGCGAGGCTGCCCGTCGTCGGTCGCTGCCTCCCGGACGAGCGTGAGGCAGCGCATCGCCCGGGTGCACGCGGTGTAGAAGAGGTAGCGGTCGCGGCTCACCGGATCGGGCTTCACGAGCCGCGCGCCCAGCGTCGCGCGACGCTCGTCGTCGAGGAACGGTGAAGAGCGACCCCGTCTCGGCAGCCTTCCCTCATCCAGGCCGAGCACGAAGACCGCGTCGAACGACCGAGTTCGCGCGCCAAGGAGGTCGAGCACCGCAACCCGCCCCGGCTCGCCGGCGCCGACTGCGCGCACGGGACGGCGCTCGAGGGCCGCGACGACGTCGCGCTCGTCGACCTGCAGGCCCCGCTCTCCAAGGCGCGCGAGCTCCCCGAGCAGGTCGACGGCAGCCTCGTGCGAGGCGAGATCGAGGCGAGCCGCGTCACCGATCGGCGGCGACTCGAGACCGAACGCCGCCGTCGCCATCGTCCGGACGAGCTCCACCGCGCCGGTCAGCGGGTCGGGAGCCTCCCGCAGCGCCACAAGCTGGCTCACGTGCGAGCCGCGTAGCTTGTCGCCTTCCTCCTCGACTCTCTCGGCTGCGACGACCGCCCGGCCCCGGAGCCGCCCTTCGACGAAGTCGACGCTGCGACGCTGCACGCCCGAGAACGGCGAGCGGAGGAACGCGAACAGATCGGAGCGGTCGCCTCCCAGCCACGCAAAGCGGAGGAGCGAGAGGAGCGCCGCACCGAACGGCGTCTGCGCGAGGCGCGGCCGTTCTTCGACCGCGTGCGGGATCCCGAGCGCGCCGAACGTCGCGTCGATCGGCGCGCGCCAGCGATCGACCGAGTCGCACACGACCGCGATGCGCTCGGCAGGCATGCCGCCTCGCACCAAGGTGGCGACCGTCTCGCCGACCAGCTCGACCGTCCCGCGCGTCCCGGCGCCCTCGAGGAACCGGATTGCGCCGTCGAGCGGAGGGGCCGGCCCGGGAGCGTCTTCGAACAGGCCCCGTTCGAGGTGCCGGAGCGCGGTGGGGGACGCCGACATCGCCTCGGACAGCTCGACGATCCGGCCCGCAGCGAGACCCGCGAGATCCTCGACGGTCGACGCGAGGGAGGCAAATGCGACCCGGCCGGGCTCGTACGGGATCGACACGTGGACGTCCGTCCGGGCCGAAAGCGCCTCGAGCAGGGCCCACTCGGCGGCGGTGAGGTCCTCGAACCCGTACGCGAAGACGGGCCGATCCGAGCGCCACGCGTCGAAGTCGCCGCGCAGTCGCTCGACGGCCGCCCGGTGCGTCGCAGCGCGGTCACGGAGGCCGAGCTTCTCGAGCTCCGTCTCGTACGCCGCGTAGAGCGTCGCCAGGTCGCCGTCCAGGCGATGCGGCTCGAGCAGGGCGGAACCGAGCTCGCCGAGGGTTGCGAGGAGCGCGTCGGCGAACCCGGAGGTTTGCGCCGACGGCGCGAGCTCGTTCAGGATGAGCGCTCGAGCGGCGCGCCGAACGACGAGCTCGCGGACCGCGGCTGTCGCCTCGTCGGGTTCGCCGGGACCGACGGCCGCGAGCTCGCGGAAGAGATCGTCGAACGTGCCGATCCGACCGCGCAGCAGCACGCCGACCCGGTCGAGCAGGTCACGCTCGATCCGCTCGACGTCCGAGCGGCTGGGCACGATGAGCCACGGATCCTGCTCGATCGCATCGAGGTAGCGGTCGAGCAGCAACGCGACCTTGCCGGCATGCGCCGGCCCGACGACCAGCGACAGGCCCATCCGCCCATCGTAGTCCCGGCCCGGGACGCTCCCCGGCCAGAAGCCCGACGCTCTCTCCGCACTGTGCGGGAAACCGTGCAGGGCTGTCGCGGGAGGCGGGCTCCTCGCCCCGCCTCCCTCAGGACGCCGAGCTACGCAGCAGACTTCGGGCGGCGCCCGCGGCGCGCGACCGACTGGCCGGGCAGTCCGCCCGCACAGCCGTCGCAGAGATCCGCCTGCTTCGCGCCCCGTCTCGCGTCGCTATAGGTCAGGCGCATCGTCCCGCCCTTCCCCTCGCCGACTTCTCCGCCGCACATGTCACAAACGAGGACGGTTTTCCTCGCCATCGCAATCCCGCTCCTTTCTTCAGAGCTTTGGGCCCCGTCAAGCCTAATTGCGGCGCAGACCAAGCGCAAGAGATTGCGGCTGGAATTGCAGCTCGCCGATCGCTTCCCGTCCGGGTCGGCAGCGACTAGAGTTCGCGCGCGATGGACCCCCGCACGATCGTCGTCCTCGAAGGCGACCAGACCGGACAGGAGCTGCTCGAGGCCTCGCTCCGCGTCCTCGACGCCGACGTGCTCGGCTTCGAGCTCGAGCTGCCACGCTACGACCTCTCGCTCGAGAGCCGCCGCCTGAGCCGCAACGACGTCGTCCACGAGGCGGCGCGGGCGATCCGGGACAACGGCCTCGGTCTCAAGGCCGCGACGGTCACGCCGGAAGGCCGCGACGACGTCGGCTCGCCGAACCGGGTCCTCCGCGAGGAGATCGGCGGGCGCGTCATCGTCCGCACCGGGCGGCGCATTCCCGGCGTGGTCCCGCTCGGCGGCGTCCACTCGCCGATCTCGGTCGTCCGCATGGCGGTCGGCGACGCATACGGCGCGAAGGAATGGCGCGAGGGCGACGGCGAGGAGGAGGTCGCGTTCCGCACGGAGCGGATCGAGCGGCGGATCTGCCACGCCGTTGCGGAGTTCGCGTTCCGGCAGGCGGAGACGATGGGCGCGAAGGTCTTCGGCGGTCCGAAGTACACGGTCAGCCCCGTCTACGAGGGGATGCTGAAGGAGGAGATGGACGCGGCGGCGCTCCGCCACCCGGACGTGCCGTACGAGCCGCAGCTGATCGATGCGACGTTCGCGCTGCTCATCTCGTCGAGCGGAGCCCCGATGGTGATCCCCGCGCTCAACCGGGACGGCGACATCCTCTCCGACCTCGTCCTGCCCCTGTTCGGCTCGATCGCGGGCTCCGAGTCGCTGCTCGTCGCCTTCGACGACGACTACGTGCCGCGAGCGCTGGTGGCCGAGGCCGCTCATGGAACCGCGCCGTCGCTGTACGGCAAGGACGTGGCGAATCCGATGGCGATGATCCTCGCGGCCGGCGCCCTGCTCGCCCACTCCGGGGACGACGAGTGCAAGACGGCCGGACGGGCGATCCGCGAGGCAACGCTGGAGGCGGTCTCGGCGGGGATCAAGACCGCCGACCTCGGCGGCCAGCACGGCACGACCGAGTTCACCGACGAGGTGATCCGCCGCGTGAAGTCGAAGCTCGACGTCTGGGCATCGCTCCGATGACGAGCCTCTGGCACGGCTTCGCCGAAATGGGCGCGGTCGATGGGCACGAGTTCGTCGTCGACCGTGGCGAGGGGTGCTACGTCTGGGACGAGTCCGGCCGCCGCTACCTCGACGCGACCGCGAGCCTCTGGTACGCGAACGTCGGCTACGGGCGGCGCGAGATCGCCGAGGCGGCCGCAGCCCAGCTCGAGAAGCTCCACGCGTACCACATCTTCGGCGACTTCGCGACGCGGCCGGTGCTCGAGCTCGCGGACCGGCTCGCGCAGATCGCCCCGGTCGCCGGCTCGAAGGTCTTCCTCACGAGCGGCGGCTCCGACTCGGTCGACACGGCGGCGAAGCTCGCCCGGCGCTACTTCCACGAGCTCGGCCAGCCCGAGCGGACGGTCATCCTCACCCGCTCGTGGGCCTACCACGGCATGCACGCGTACGGTACGGCGCTCGCCGGGATCGGTGCGAATCGCGACGCGCTCGGCGAGCTGATCCCGGATGTGGCCGTCGTCGCCTGGGACTAGGCCGAGGAGCTCGAGGAGGCGATCGACCGCATCGGCGCGGAGCGGATCGCCGCGTTCTTCTGCGAACCGGTGGTCGGGGCAGGCGGTGTTCGCTTCCCGCCGGACGGCTACCTGGGACGCGTCCGTGAGATCGTGCGCGACGCCGGTGCGCTCTTCGTCTCGGACGAGGTGATCACGGGCTTCGGCCGCACCGGCAAGTGGTTCGCCTCGGGTCGCTTCGGTCTCGATCCCGACCTGCTGACCTTCGCGAAGGGGATCACGTCCGGCTACGTGCCGCTCGGCGGGGTGCTCGCAGCACCCCACGTCGCCGAGCCGTTCTGGCGCCGCGGCGTCACATGGCGGCACGGCTACACGTACTCAGGACACACGACCGCGTGCGCGGCCGGGCTCGCGAACCTCGCGATCATGGTGCGCGAGGGGCTCGACACGCGCGCCCGGTCGCTCGAAGGGCCGCTCGCGGATGCGCTCGCGCCCTTGCTCGACCATCCGCTCGTGTCCGAGGTCCGCACCGGCGTCGGCCTCCTCGCAGCGGTCCAGCTCGACCCGGCTCGCGTCGACGCCGACGCCTCCCTCCCGCTCCGCGCGGCCGCCGCGTGCCGGGATGCCGGCGGCACGATCACGCGCGCCCTCGCCGGTGGAGGGCTCCAGATCTCGCCGGCGCTCGTGATCACCGAGGATCAGCTCGGGGAGCTCGCGAGCGGACTCCGCGCCGGCCTGGACGCGGTCGCCTAGTCCTCGCCGTCCCAGTACTCGAGGGTCGGGCCGGGCCGGCCGAGCAGGATCCGCTCGCCCGTGACGCTCCTCGCCCCGACCTTGCCGCTGTCGGGGTACTCGACGATGTCCGGGGCGATCATCGTCGAAAGCATCAGGACGCGGATCGGCGAGTCCGTGCGGTTGACGACCTGGTGGAACCCGTCCTTTCCGCGCCGGAAGCACACGACGTCGCCCTCGCCGAGCTCCTGCTCGCCGTCGGCGGCCCGCAAGGTCGGCCTGCCGCGGACGACGAGCAGCCACTCCTCGTTCGCGTGGTGCGTGTGGTACGGCCAGAGCTTGTCGCCCGGCTCGAGCTCGTAGAGGCTGCCGCCCAGCAGCTCTGCGCCGAGCCGGCGTCCGACCCAGGCGTCCTTCGAGCGCCAGCCTTCGCGCTCCTCGCTGCGATCCCACTCGTCGCCGTGGAGGTTGAAGACGTCCACGGCGGGAGCCTAGACGTCGAAGCGCTCAGCCGGTAGCGGCGGCGGGCGTCGGCGAGGCCTCGCGGCGAGTCTCGTCGAACCCGTCGAGGAAGATCTGCGCGAGCTCCGGGTCGAACTGGGAGCCGGCGCAGCGCGCGACCTCGTCCAGCGCATGCTCCACGGGCAGCGCCGCGCGGTACGGGCGCGTCGAGATCATCGCGTCGAACGCGTCCGCCACGGCGAGGATGCGTCCCTCGAGCGGGATCTCCGTCTGCGCCCGGCCGGTCGGGTAGCCGGTCCCGTCCCAGCGCTCGTGATGGAAGAGGACGTACGGAAGCGCCGGCGCGAGCGAGCGTACGCCGGAGATGAGCCAGGCGCCCTCGACCGGATGTGCCCTGATGTGCGCGATCTCGGCTGCGTCGAGCTGGCCGGTCTTCTGCAGCACCTCGGGACGGATCGCGACCTTCCCGACGTCGTGCAGCGCCGCACCGAGCCGCAGGTCCGAGAGATGGTCTGCGTCCCAGCCGAGCCGGCGGGCGATCGACTCAGCATGCGTGCCGACACGGGCGGCATGGCCGCCGAGAGTCGGATCGCACACACTCATCGCGGCCGAATACGCGTCGAGTCGAGTCACGAGGCCTCAAGGTTCCTGCTCCGGGGGTCGATCCCTTCCCGTTACCATCCGGCGCGATGCGAGTCGCGGTGCCCCGTGAGACGGCTCCCGGCGAGCGCCGCGTCGCGCTCGTCCCTGATGTCGTGTCCCGACTCGCCGCGAGCTCATTCACGATCGCGGTCGAGCGTGACGCCGGGGCGGCGGCGGGCTTCTCCGACGAGGCCTACGCGGATGTCGGAGCGGAGGTCGTCGACGGCTCGGCGCTCCTTGCCGGCGCGCATGCCGTCGTACGCGTCGCATCCCCGACCGCAGACGAGGCTGCGGAACTGTCTGCCGGAACCGTCCTGATCGGCTTCCTCGCGCCGCTGACCGACACGGAGGGGATCGCCCGGCTCCAGGCGGGCGGAGTCGTCGCGTTCGCAATGGAGTCGATCCCGCGGATCACGCGCGCGCAGTCGATGGACGCACTCTCGTCGCAGGCGACCGTCGCCGGCTACAAGGCCGTGCTGCTCGCGGCCGATCGCGCGCCGAAGATGTTCCCGCTGCTGATGACGGCCGCCGGCACCGTCGCCCCGGCCAAGGTGCTCGTGCTCGGCGCAGGCGTCGCAGGCCTCCAGGCGATCGCGACGGCGCGCCGCCTCGGCGGGGTCGTCTCCGCCTTCGACGTCCGTCCGGCCGTGAAGGAACAGGTCGAGAGCCTCGGCGCGTCGTTCCTCGAGCTCGGCGTCCGCGCCGAGGAGACCTCGGGCGGCTATGCGACCGAGCTCACACCCAAGCAGCAGGCCCAGCAGCAGGCCGAGCTCGAGCAGAAGATCCCCAGCTTCGACGTCGTGATC
>Ga0187779_10002991_pt1 | contig 10279 bp, 19 predicted proteins | sample 1015_Q2_SP10_10__FD_132435 | JGI IMG/M metagenome (GOLD analysis project Ga0187779, IMG submission 132435) | Tropical peat soil microbial communities from peatlands in Department of Meta, Colombia - 1015_Q2_SP10_10_MG | ecosystem: Environmental > Terrestrial > Soil > Wetlands > Peat | place...
AGCATGAGCGCGTCGTGATACGCGAAGAAGGCGCGGAACTCGTCGGGGCGGTGTGCCAGCGTGAGGAAGACGTTGGGGATGAAACCGGCTTTCTCCTGCACCTCGAGCATCCGCGAGCGGATGTCCTCCGGCAGATCCTCGAGCTTCGGGACGGGATAGCGGCTGATCGCGGGCGTGGTCATCGCGGCGACGTCCGAACGGGACAGGGGAAAGCGACAACGCTCATTCTACGTCGGGTATCCGCTTTCGGCCTCGTCGGGTGGCATCTGCTAGGGAATCATGGGAAGTACCAAACGCGCGGCACGCGGGACCGGAGCGAGGCATGCGCGCGCGCGCGACGGCAAGCACTACTTTTTCGGCGGCGCAGGGCTGTCGGCCGCGGCTGGCGCGACGTCGGAATTCCAGGTGTCGCGAACATAGAGCCACTTTCCGCCTTTCTTCATCGAGACCGAGAGATACTTCCCGGTATCGACGACCTTGCCCGACTTGTCCTTCACCACGTAGGTGCCCGATTGCCAACCGAGGTCGCCGGAGATACCGCCGGCGGGTTTGGGCCCGAGACCGAACGCGACACCGGCCTTCGCCGACTCGGCGGTGTCCTTCGCCAGGAATGCGCGAATCGCGGAGCGGCCATTCGCGCCGGGCGCACCCGGCGGGAGCAGCACCGCGTGTTCGTCGTAGAGGCTCGCCAGGGTATCGACGTCACCCGCGTTGTAAGCCTTGACCCAGGCTTGATCGACCGCCTCGAGTGCCGCCACTTCCTTCGCTGAATCGGCCGCCGTTGACTCGATGCTGAAGACCGCAAGTCCGAAAATCACGCAGCAGAGCCTTGCGGCTTTCGTATTGACGATCATTTCCTCCCCCTCCGTTGGTTGCGTTCAATACCCGTTCGGCGCGAAGCGCCGACCATGGTAGTGGAAAGCGGTCGCCGAGGCGAGCAAGGCGCTCGAGGGAACCGCTTGGCCCGCGCGGCACGAAGCTGTTCGGCGATCTGCGGCGAATATTTCGCCAGGAAGGACTCGACTTCGGAGGCGATGACCATTGATCTCGCGCCGCCTAACGAACCAAGCGCAGGGGCCCAAGGCGGACGGCACGCCGGCCCCGCCGGCGACCGTCCCGGTTGGACGATGGGGTCAGACCGCAGACAGCGCGCTGATCGTCACGTAATACCCGTCCGGATCTCGAAGCGAGAACTCCATGGCTCCTGTGCTCGGGTTCACATGGGGCGGCTCTTCGAGCCGGGAAGCGAGAGCCCGCGCCCTTGGCAGCGCAGCGTCGAAATCGTCCACGCGAAAAAACAGAAGGAGACCGTTGCCGGGCTCTGCATGCCCGGGACTCATCAGGGACGGATGCTCGTGCGCGCCCCATTCGTGAAGGCAGAGCAGGACCGTGCCATCCGAGTCGAGGATTTGCCCGAAGTCGTCATGAGCGGGATTCGTATCCGGCTGCCCAAAGAGCGACTGATACCATTTGAAGCTCTGAGCCACATCGCGTACCCCGATGATCGTCCACGTGCGCTTCATTCCGACGACCGCTACAGGCTAGGGTTGATGCGCAAGGCCTCGAGCCGTAGCGCAATTTTTTGCTCCAGCTCGACCAATCGACGCCGAAGTGTTTCGCGCTCGAGCGGTTCGGCGGACGAGGCGATCCGAGCCCTCAGCCGGGCACGCTCGTGAAACCACTCGACCTCGGGCGGGACGGCTCCTGCGTCCTTGAGTATCTTCATCGGCATGCGGAGCGCCTCGGGTGTCGCGTTCCAGCCGGGAGCGTCGGGTAGCGGCTTGCCGTAGCTTTCGGCGCGGCTGAGCTCTCCGGAGTCCGCGGCCTCCTTCAGACGACGCGCGATCTCTTCGTCGAATGTACGCATGCGATTTATCTTGTTGTATTGGCCTCTGGAACGAAGCCAGACTAAACCGCGATCTCGAGCACCACCGACAGCAGGAAGATCGCCGCGATTGTGACACAGACGACATCGGCTCCGGTTCGCAGCATGGGTCCGGTCAGCATCCGCCACAGCGCCAGCGGAACGACGACGACCTCGATGGCCACGGCCAGAGCGAAGAAGGTGACGAGCAGCCACAAGGCAAGCTGCGTCAATGCCTGGCCCTTGGTCGTCACCGCCAGCATCGCGAAGAAGCCGACAGCGGAAGGAATCAGAAGGGTCTTGCGAGGGACCTTCCCGGGATGAACCGTGCTCACGGTCACTGAAAGGTCACTCCGGACCTGAGCGTGATCACAAGCACGCCGGCTACGATCAGTGCGTTCCCTCCCAATGCCGCCGCGTCGAAGCGCTGCTCCAGAAAGACGACCGAGGCGATGCATACGAGAGTAATGCCGACGCCGGCCCAGATGGCATAGACAAGGCCGACCGCCATGTACTTCAGGACGAAGCTCAACAGAACGCCTGCTATGGCGTAGAAGAAGACCGAAGCAACGGCCCACCACCACTTGGTCAAGCCGTCCGAAAGCTTCAAGAGCATTGTAGCCGCGACTTCGCTGACGATCGCGATGGCGAGAAACGGATAGTGCACTTGGGAAACCTCCTTGTTACCGTGCCGAACGTTCGATGTCCTTCGGCATGCCAACCCAGGCGTGTTTGCGGTTGTCGTAGACCGAAACCGTGGGCGCGGGAAAACCCGGCTCGGCAAACGCTCCCACCGCCAGGGCGACGAATTCCTCGTGACCATTGAAGCGCCAATAGACGGTGGACCCACACCGCGGACAGAAGTGAAAAGCGATTCGATTGCCTTCATCACCGACGCGGACATACTCCTGCGATCGGCCTTTGACTTCGACAGCCTCCGTCCGAAAGCGCGCCTGAACGCCAAACGCACTTCCGGTGCGCCGCTGACATTCGAGACAGTGGCAGATGGAAACTCTGATCGGCTCTTCGGTCACACTGACCGAAAGCTGGCCGCAGCTGCACGTTGCGATTCGCGCGGGCATGACGATTCGAGGGCTAGACGGCAAACATGGCGAGGTAGGCCATGCCTAGTATGCCGCGGTAGCCTCTGAAGTAAGCGTTGCGTTGAGCCTCCATCCTGGCGCGAACGCTCGACGCGTCCGGATGGTCGGCAGGGTGGCTTGCGAGCCATCGGGCGTAGCGCGCCGTGTATCCTGACTCGAAGGCGTCCCACTCATCGAGCGTTGCCTGGTGAACCTGGATCGACGCGAAGCCGCAGTCGCGTGCGACATCCAGCAGGTCGGCGAGGAAGACATATTCGTCAGCGCGACCTGCCAGCGGGGCGATGGCTTCGGGCGTCGGCGTGGCAGTCCAGATCGCTTCTCCGTAAATGACGGGACAACCCGTTCTCACCATCGCCCTGACTGCGGCCAGGGCAGCGAGATAGTCGAGCGGCATCTTGGCCTCGACGGGCGGGCCCCATATCTGACTCGCCCCAATGCAAACTGCCGCGTCCGATGAATTGGGAAGGTGCCTCCTCGCGTCGCCGGTTATCAAGGTGATCCGGTCATCGATGCCTCGCCGGCGGGCCAGCGCCTGCGCGTGCGCGATGGAGCTCTCCTGCAGGTCGATGCCGAGGCCCGTTGCGTTTGGCGCGGCCTCGAGAATCCGTATCAGGAGCTCCGCCCATCCGCAACCGACGTCTACCACGGTGCCGATGAGGTTCGCCGAGACGACGTCGATCAGTTTGGCAGCACGCTCTTCGGACAGCGGAGCCATGAACGCGAGGTCGAGGTGAAACGGGGGAAGGTCGGGCGGCATGCACTCAGGGCGCTGTCTCGGTCGAATGGGTCAGGCCGCATTCGGCACGTGCCCGCCGGGGCGAACGAGGAGCTCCCGGAATCCGGTAGCCGCGTCGAATTCCCGGGAGAGCTTGTATCCGGCCACCTCGGCAACGAGCAATTCCGCCGTTGTCCTCACTTCGCATCCCGGGCAAACATGGCCCCCCATAACTTCGCCTGCGGAATTCGCCACCGACATGTGCAGATGCACGCCATTTGGCGCGATCGAGCCACAGAAGGAAAGGATCTCGAGCGGGCCTTGCACCAGGCGCGCCTCGGTCTCATCGGCCATGCGAAGGCAGGCGTTCACGAGACTTCCGATGCCGCACACGACAAAGCCGCCCTGGCCTTGCAGGTCGGCTGCGATCGCCTCGACGGATTGCCGCAGGTCCGCGCCGGGGGAAAGTCGAACGGGGCGAAGCATCATCGATCACCGTGGTGCGGCATGCTAGGGCTTTTGATGTCGAAACAGCCGGAACCAGAATGTGAGCTCGCAAAGCACGCCCGCCCCGAACAGAGCGCCGGCCAACCATAGTGCTCCGGGCAGCTCCAGGTTGGAGCTCGCCCAGTAAGCGATGAAAGCCGTCAGCAAGAAGGATACGGTGATGAGGTGGCGCATAGAGTCCTCGATGTAGAGCGGCTTGACGACAAGCTCTCGGGCGGCTGATCGCCAGCGCCGCCGGCGAGCCGTCCGGTCGAGCGAGTGGTCAGCTCTCGCCGAACGGCAACGATTGAAGCTGGTCGCTGATGTTGAACGTGTTGAACTGCCATGTCGTTCGCGGCTTGTAGAAATAGAACTGCCACCGATAGAAATGGTTCTCGAACTTCTCCAGGTACTGCACTCGGACCAAGGTGTCCGCCAATGTCTTTTGATCGATGAACTGAACACCCACCGGTTTGCCGAAGCGCGCTGCAGCCAACTTCCGCGCGTCGGTTACCTTGGACACGCCGACCTCGACTTCGGCCGGAGGAACCGCCCAGTACGGCGCGAAGAGCGTGAAGGCTCCCTGCACATCGTCGGCCAGAATCCTCTGCATCGCGGCGTCGGCCAGCTTCCTGACGTCGGCCAACTCTTTCAACTCGTCCGCAGCCGCAGTGACGGGAATGGCCGCGGCCAGCATTGCGATGGCGACGAAACGTTGAATCATATCGGTTTCGCTCCTTTGGGGAGGGTTGATGGACCAAACGAACCGGTCGCGACCGCACGGCGCGCCGATGTCGCCGCCGAGACCGGTCGAGCGAGTGGTCAAGCGGCAGTGTACGGCGCACGTGCCGTGCGGCGCAGCTGATGCCCGAGATATATTGCCAGGAGAAGCAGGATGGGAGCCGTGGCCAGACCGGGCGTATAGCCGCCCTCGCGCAGCGACCACAGAGGATGAACGATGCCGTTGATGGTTTCGATCGCCACCCAGAACCACGCCAGCGACACCGCAACCGGCCACCGCAGCCGTATCGGATAGACGAAACACCACACGCCGAAGCCGAGGAGCAGTGCGTTGAGTATCACGAAGCCACGCTCGAGGTTCGAGGATATCAAGCCGGTGAGCAAGCGTGCGGGCGGAAACGACTCCCAAAGATGACCGACGTACTCTTCGACAGAATGAGCCGCCTGAGCGAGAACCAATGCGCCGAAGGTGAGCTGCAAGCGCGACATTGCTACCGCCGCACGAACCAAGCCAACCTGCCGCGAGCGGATGGCGTAGGATTGGCCGTCAAGATCTTCCCCTCGTTAACTGGAACAGACTATGACGATAACAGGTCGATGCCTCTGTGGGGCGATTCGCTGGGAAAGCTCGGAGCCCCCGATTGTTACGCGCGTCTGCTGGTGCAGGGACTGCCAATACATCGGTGCCGGCAGCGGGACGGTCAATGCCTGCTTCCGCACGGCGGCGTTTACGGTGACGGGCCAGACGAGCGACTTTCCAAGCGTCGCGGCCAGCGGCAACCGGATGCACCGGCGATTCTGCGCATCGTGCGGGACGCCGCTCTTCAGCGAGGCCGAGGCGCGTCCTCACCTGATCTTCGTCCGCGTCGGCACTTTCGACGATCCGACTCTTGCCCATCCCGACATGACGATCTGGACATCGTCTGCGCCGCGCTGGGCCTGCATCGATCCAGCGTTGACACAAGTGGCGAAGCAACCACCGCCAGCGGCGTGATCAGGCCTCGGGTTCATGGCAAACCACTTCGATGTTGTGCCCGTCCGGACCGATGACGAAGGCCGCATAGTAGTTCGCGTGGTAGTGCGGGCCTGTGCGAACCCTGACAGACTGAGCTGATCGGAGGCGACCGGACGGCGCCGCCGGCGAGCGGTCAAGTGGAGCGTGTGGTCATGCGCCGCGAATTGCACGCTGCTTGGCTTTACTCAACGAGCCCAATGCTCGCCGGTACGACCATTCGACCAGCTCCGTAAGGTAGCCGGCAGGAAACGTGGACACGTCGACGATGGTAACCCACCCGTAACGACCTCGGTATCTCGCAGGCTTTACACCGGGGATATCGGTCAGCTCGACGAAGCGCTCGGGCGTGACGCGCGTGCTGAAGCGCCATCGCTCCGGTTCGCTGGTCTTGAAATAGGCGAACTTTCTGCCGGCGACGGAGTAGACCAGAAAATTGTATGGGTCACCGTGCAACGTTTCGGTTGCAAGAGGGAACCTGCGACAAAATCGCTTCAGTTGAGATACGTTCATGCGCGCGTCGAGTGCACAAGCGACGTCTGACCCCCAACGCTAGGCGGGCGCGGGCCAAGGTCTTCAAGTTTCCTGGTCAGGACACCGTCGCCGCATCCGAGATCGAGGACCCGCACTCCCGGCGAGGGTGCCAACAGCTCGACAACAGGCATTCCGAGATCGGAGACGAAGCGAGCGTGCTCCGAATACTGTTGGGCGTTCCACTTTTGATCCGATGCGACACTCATTCAGCTGTCTCCAGACGCCCGTCCAATGAGCCAACCGGCCGCGAGCGGATGGCGCGCCGGCCGGGCAGCGGTCCAATTGGGCGAACGGTCAGGCGTTGCTCAAGTATCCGACAACAGGTAGCGAGCGTTGCGCGTAGGTGGGCGACCACGCCACAGCCGTCGTGAGAAATGCGATGAAAGCGCGTCGCTTCATACTCAAGCCGCTTCGAACAGCTCAATTGGGTTGCCCGAGGGATCATTGACCAGCACCTGTCTGCCTCCGGGGCCGGAGACCGCTTCGCTTCGAAAGGGCGCACCGCAGCGCATTAGCCTGTGCATCAGCGAGTCGAGCTGATTGGTTTCGAGAACCAACCTGTTCCAGCCACCAGAAACGGGCTTCGAGCCATCAGCAAGTGGCCGCGACGCCGAGCTACCTGGGCCGCTCAGCCAAAGCGTGAGATCGTCGCGCTTGACGATTGCGAAAGGCGGACCCCATCGCTTCAACAGCTCAAAGTCAAGAACGTTCGTGTAGAAGGCCACGGCAGCATCGACATCCGCGACGAGGTATCGGACGACAGCCATTGCGCCTCCTCAAGAGTAGGCCTAACGAACGAAGCGAAGCGGCCGCGAGCGGATGGCGCGCAAGCGCCGCCGGCGAGCGGGGATCTTGCCCCGATTTTGTTGACAGGCTGGATAACGGTTTGGACTTCCCACGGGTCCGGTTGAGCGAGTGGTTAGGGCTCTCGTCCCTTGCGTAGAGCTGCACCCCAACCCCCCGAGATGACAAAGCGCGGAAACGTGACCCATTGCTCCAGGAAGAGCCGGGACACGAAATTGAGCGGCCTAGTGAAAGGCTCCGGCGGCACAGGTTCGAGCCGATGACCGCGACCTTGAAGCGCGACAGCTACAACGATACAGCCGCCGCCGACGATAAGGAACAAGATGGAAACTTGGAGCACGGCCGCTACAAGTGCCACCGTCCCAAGCAGGAAGAGTGGCACCGCGATGATGTGGATAAGGAGGTTCGTGCGCGCCTGATGATACTTGGCGTAGCCGTCCCACTGCCACCGCAAGAGCTCGTTGATGCCCATGTTGGGAGCGACAGCCCTAACGAACCAAGCTAACCGGCAGCGAGCGGACGGCGCGCCAGCGCCGCCGGCGAGCGGTCCTGTTGAGCGAGTGGTTGGGCGTCAAGCTGGACACTGATCGAGTATGTCACTTGATCACCCTGTCGGCGCGCACGAGTATTGAGTAAGGGACGGTGACCCCGAGCGCTCTTGCGGCCGGCAAGCTGATCACGAGACTTAGTGTCTCGGATTGCTCAACGGGAAGATCACCCGGCTTTGCACCCTTGAGAATCTTGTCGCAATAGGCTGCCGCCCGTCGCCAGTGATCGGCGATGTCTTGGCCATAACTCATCAGCATAGGAGGTTCAGCTTCGACATAGTCAGCATTTGCGGCAATGGTCGGAATCTTATACTTCAACGCAAGTTCCGCAATTTGTCGTCGCTGCTGCGAGAAGAATGAATCGAGAGCAACAATGACTGCCTGAGCGCGATTTCGGACCATAGAAGTAAACGCGCCGTCAATCTTTGAGGGGGTATCGGCTTCGAAAGGCAGGCTGATGATCCCGGCGTGGTCACATGCGGCTCGAGCGCCGTTGAGGATGGACCGATGCGCCGGATTTGCGGGATTGATGAGAACTGCGACTTGGGACAATCCTGGTACTACTGCGGCGAGAAGCTCGACATGCTTTGAACCGAGGTCGCCAGCGATGTTCGAGAGGCCCGTAGTGTTTCCGCCCGGGTGAGCGAGACTGGAGACTAGACCGCTTCCAACTGGGTCAGCAGCTGTCGTGAAGACGATGGCAATCGTGGCAGTTGCCTGTCGGGCAGCAAGGGTTGCGGGTGTATCCGTTGTAATGATGATCGGTACTCTGAGTCTCACCAATTCAGCCGCGAGAGGAGCAAGTCGCTCCACCTTCCCGTCCGCGTAGCGCGCCTCCAGAGCGAGGGTCTTGCCTTCGACATAACCGTACTCGCGTAGCCCCTCCTTAAGGGCGTCCAAGTACCGTTCAGCGCTGCGACGATCAGCGAGTCTCAGGAGACCGAGCCGTACTGTCTGAGGCGACTGAGCGTATGCAGAGTGCGGCTTCGCCAGTGGAGACATTAGGAGGCCGGCGGCAGTACGAACAAACGTGCGCCGATTTAGTCCGAATGCACCGCTGCGCTCCATTCTGGGCTTCCCCCGAAATTCCGGACACTTTCGATAGGTGCGATCATGTCACCGGAGGTGTCGAATGGCAAAGAGGGAGTTCACCGCAGAGTTCAAGCGTGAGGCAGTACGGTTAGCGCGCAAGCCAGGCGTCGCGAAGACCAAGGTAGCCGAAGAGCTGGGCATCCATCCGAACCTACTACGCCGCTGGATCGAGCAATTTGAGGCCGGGAAGTGGGATGTGACGCCAGGCGCTGATCTCAAGACCGCACAGGCCCGGGAACTGGAACAGCTCAAGCGGGAGTTGGCGAAGGTCAGCACCGAACGCGACATTCTAAAAAAAGCGCTGGCCTACTTCGCGAAGGAACCCAAGTGAGGTACGGCTTTGTGGCGAAACACCAACCGATCTGGCCTGTTGGAGCAATGTGCCGATCGCTGAAGGTATCGCGCTCTGGGTTCTATGAGTGGCTGAGGCGCCCGCCGAGCGCGCGGGCCATTGAGAACGCGCGTCTGCTGAGCCTCATTCGGCTGTTCTTTGCTCAGAGTCGCAACACCTATGGCAGTCCGCGGATCTGGCGCGATTTGCACGATGCGGGCGAACGCGTAAGCGAGCAGCGGGTGGCGCGCCTGATGCGCAGCGTCAAGCTGCAGGGTCGGGCACGGCGCCGGCGGCTGCCGCTGGATGCCGGAGAGCGTCCTGAGCAGGCCAGCGCTAGCAACCTGCTCGAGCGCAACTTTGTCGCCGGCGCTCCGAATGAGCAATGGGTCGCTGATTTCACCTACATCGACACCGCCGAGGGTTGGCTGTATGTGGCAGTAGTATTGGACCTGTTCTCGCGCCGGGTCGTGGGCTGGTCGATGAGCGCAACCATGACCGCGCAGCTCGTCATCGATGCGCTATTGATGGCGCTCTGGCGCCGTGGCAAGCCGCGCGAGCTGCTGCATCACTCCGACCAGGGAAGCCAGTACGCCGCCGATGATTTCCAGCGCTTACTCTCAGCGCACGGCATCAGTTGCAGCATGAGCCGTAAGGGAGACTGCTGGGACAACGCGGCGATGGAGAGCTTCTTCTCGACGTTGAAGACCGAGCGCGTCTATCGAGTGCCGCGGTATCGAACCCGCGATGATGCGCGCGCTGACCTGTTCGATTACATTGAGCGCTTCTACAACCCCAGGCGCCGCCATTCGACGTTGGGCCAGCTCAGCCCAGCAGAGTTTGAGCGGCAATTTGCAACCCACCGCACTCTAGTCAAACTGTCCGGAAAAGCGGGGGAAGCCCAAACAGTAACAACGTATTGAAGACTCACAGTTAGCTTGGTTCGTTAGCCGTCTTGGAGTCCAAGTGGTACCATTTTCTGCATGATTGATTGGTCTACGTGCTCAGCCGTCGAACGTGACCCAGACCGTGTCAGCGGTGCCTGGGTG
>Ga0187779_10002992_pt1 | contig 10279 bp, 10 predicted proteins | sample 1015_Q2_SP10_10__FD_132435 | JGI IMG/M metagenome (GOLD analysis project Ga0187779, IMG submission 132435) | Tropical peat soil microbial communities from peatlands in Department of Meta, Colombia - 1015_Q2_SP10_10_MG | ecosystem: Environmental > Terrestrial > Soil > Wetlands > Peat | place...
CACCAGTCCTGCGATTTCGTCATTAGTTCACGGAGGTCCTTCTTCACGGCCTTCAAGTCGAGACTCTTGAACTCTTTAGTGTAGTTGAAACCTTCACCCATCGGATTGGATTTGGAGGAATGCTGATGCAGGATATCCAGCTTCAACTGGTTCGGCCACCAGTCTCGATTCGTCGTGCCGACTTTCTTTTCCAAATAACACCCTCTACTTGATTGAATGGTGCCATTGTCTGGCAATATTAGATTTGTGTGTTTCGTCTACAAGCGACTAAGCTAGACGAAAACTATGCTGTGCAAATCTGAATCTGAAGAACTCCAGTAGCGAAAGCCGTCGAATCATGTGGTGCGCTGCCAGGCGGGTCTGATGGGGCCATCACTGTATTTTGAACTGTGGTTTCAAGCTTTTTGTCCGCAACAAAAGAACGTCTATTGTGAAAGCTAAGCTACCTTACTCTTTGAAAGCAGCAGGTATGCGGTTAGAATCATCAGGACGATCTGGACGATGAAGACGGGAGCCTGTCCGGGGGGATTCAGATCAGTGCCCCAACCATATACTTGTCCACCTGACAATGGCGTTGCGAGACTTGCTGTTATGAAGATCAACACGTTGTCGATGAGCGATAACAAGAATAACCCTGTGACCGCTGGTTTGAACAATTTACCTGATCTCAATGCCGTGAATCCGCCAGCGACAAAAAGAATTGCCGTAATCAAGAAGTATAGCCCAGTGGAAAATGAGTAGACTATGAACTGGACTAGGATGGCGTGAAAGATGGCGTTGATCAACGCCACAATGAAGAGAGCAATCCTGTAACCCGCTTTTTCCACGAATTTCGCCTCAAACCGTTTGACAAGCTGTACCTTTGAATTCTTTCCAGGTAGCGGTAGCTTCATACAGACCTTTCTTGGGTTCATGATCAAACTGATGACGTAGAGTAAAGTATCCTTGCTCGTCTGATTCAGCAGTCGCGTTGACGATGGATACGTCGTAGAACTTCACTCTTAATTCGACCTGTTGCGGGTGTTGATTGACGCCTTGCAATCTTCCTTCCAAGAGAAGCAGACTGTTGCGAGCCGTGCAAGTTAGAAAGATTAGGCCCCTCTTCTCAATATTCGGACCCAGTTGCCAATATTGTCGTTGGGTGTAGAGAAGAGGATTCTTGCTTTGATCAACCTGAACATTGACAACCTCGCCAAGGAACATTGTATGGTCGCCGGTTTCTAAGACTTGAATTAAGCGACATTCCGCATTCAGAAAACATCCGGAAATCATTGGTGCATTTATCTGCTTCGCTGAATAGGTTCGGAAAAGTTCACTGCTAAGTTTGTTCACTTCATTTCCAGTGAAGGATCCCGCGATGTTCGCAAGTATTGCATCGTCCGTGCTAAGGAAGTTCACGCCGAACTCCTTCGATTTCATAATGTTATCGTGCGTGGCATCGCCAGAATACACAAGAACTATGAATCTCATTGGCTGATAAGAAACCTGAAACGTCCACTCAGCAGCCATCACATTCGCGCCGTACCGACCGACCGTTGTCACTAACGCGACTGTAGTGACAAGACGCCTCGACGCCTCCCGTACCAGATCCATCTGCAAGTGACTCGCTCCCCTCCAAAACTTCCTCGATGACTCTGAATTTAGGCTCAGAAATGGATTCAGTTCACGGACGTTCTCTTGTTCACAGAATAGCTACCGACAAAATCGATGGTGACTGATGACTACGCATGGTTGTGAATCAAGTTGCGCTTGATTCAAAAATCCCAAAGGGATTGCCCTCGGGGTCTAAAGCTACGGCGAAGGCTCCCATGTTAGGAATTGGAGTCTTCGAAACGATGATCTTTGCGCCAAGCTTCTCAGCTTTCTTAGAATATTCGTCGACAGATTCGACCAGGACGTAGTTGGTTACCTGTTGCTTTGGGTCCATCCTCTTCATCATTCCACCGTTCGTTCCTGTACTATCCTGTGACGTTTTTGTTTCAATCGTCCAATATTCCATCTCTCCGGTCGGATTGTTCGTGCCCATTTGCATCTTCTCAACCTTCCACCCGAAGAGCTCCTTATAGAAACCTGCCAACTTCTCGGGGTTGTTTGCAGGGATTTCAAAGTGAACCACAGTATGATCCAATGTTACATCGAGATATCCGACGGTAGTCGCGTACTTAATGAGTACTTACAACCGTTATGCCTCTAACCGTCGTAATGCTTTAGACCGTAAAGAAAAGACAACATTAGGAAGTTCTAGCCTGCAGAATTATGCTGAATCCATCTCGCTCTAGTAAGGAGAGCCTCGGAGTCGGAAGAGGGAATCGCGTTAGGCGACCATGAGGCCATCGTCTACGTAACGACATTTGTGTGGCTGTAGCGCGCACACTTCGGTTGTGTATTGTCCCATCAAAGACTTATAATGCAATAGTTCGTGCACCTGCGACCGGGTAATATCAAATGGCTGTTCTAAGAGATAATAAACTCCGAGAATTGCTCCGAAAAGGAAAACCGACAGTTGGAACCCGCATAAACAGCTCGTGGCCTGGATCAATGGAAGTTATTGGAAATACGCGCGCCGTCGATTACGTGGAGTTCGGGAGTACTTACTCACCATATCACCTTTACTCACTCGACAATCTTGCCATGGCATCCGAATTATACGACATGTCAACTATGATCAAGATTGACGCTGAACCCAAAACATTCCTCGCGCAAAGGGCAATTAATTCAGGATTCCAAAGCGTTCTGTTCGCAGACGTCCGTACCATAGAAGACGTCGAAGAAGCAGTCAGGGCCACAAGAGCTGAACCGAAAGGATGGAACGGATGTGGGATGGCGAGAATAGAAGGATATGGACTCGAGTGCGGAACTAAAAAGTTCGCGGAATATTGCGACGATGTTGTAGTCGCGATCATGATGGAGAAGAAATCACTTTACGATCACCTTGAGGATGTGATGAACATCGACGGCGTCGACATGATCCAATTCGGTGCATGCGATTTTGCTATGGCTTTAAGATTATGGGGTCAAACGTCACATCACAAAGTCCGTGAAGCTGAGGAGAAAACAATCAAGATGGCTCTGAAGTATAACAAGCATCCGCGGGCCGAGATAGGATGTGTAATCGCGAAAGAATTTGGGAGGAAACTCAACCGGTACAAAGATCTTGGAGTTCGTGACTTCTGCATAGGAATCGACGTCATCATCCAGTATGAATGGGTTAAGAGATATGGCGAACTTACACGCAAAGCACTTTCAAGGTAAATCAGAAAAAGCGAAAGAGATTGGGAGTTGGTAGAGTATATTGCTACTTGTAGAGTCTGTCGGCCTGCGTCAGGAATCGCGAAACCATGCTGCGAAATACTTGCAGTAGGAACCCGCCGATTTCGTTAACAGGGTCATGGCGGCAAGAATTCAAGATGAGTGACCGCATGATTCTTCCAAAAGGTCACCTCAATCTTCAAGCTGTGGCCGCAACAGTGATTCCAGTTCCATTACTTCTGCATTCTGGTTTAATGTTCGATCCACTGCTATTCGGTTGCGGTCGTAGCGACCATTCGCGAGTTTCCGATGAATAATTGATTCGGACTTGCCACGACCAATATACGTGCCGGCAGAGTAATGTAGACTAAACCCGATAAGGACTATGAGAGCATAATGGTAAGAGGTAGGTGCCTCTGCCCAGAGAACGTTGTAGAAGATTCCTAGCAGACTGACAAGAATGTTGAGACCGATAATTGATCCAATTACGGCAGTTAGAATAGTTGAGTGAAATGGTCCTGAATTAATGCCGATAATCTTGAACCGCCTAAAATATGGAAGGGCAATCGAGGGGGTCAGACCCGAAATCAGAGTGATCAAGATCAATGCCGGAGTCAGCCGGAGCGAAAATAGAACACTGGTCGCATGCGGAGGAGTAGCCAAGAAGTTCAATGAATGCAGTACCCTCATTAGCGTTCCAGGCGTCTTACTTGCTGTCCTTAGACTTGCACTCCTTAACGTGTCAGCAGTATAGATATCCCATCCTAGAGCAATCGACGTGAAGAACAACACTAAGGGCAAGTAGACTAGATGAGATTTCTCAATTAGTACCTTTCTGAATGGCAAAGACTTCTCCTCCTTGGGCCTGATCACCTGCTTCGTCTTAGTGAACCGCGAAATCAATCCAGCAATACTTAACGAGCAAATGCCTCCCAAGAGTATGATTGACCCATATCCCAGGCCTATGACCAGAAGCCCTGCTATTGACGTAAAGAGTACGATCGCAAATGGCTCAAGACGAGCATGTGTGAGCTGGGGAATTGAGAACGTTGAAACCGCAGCAACAGAATATGCGACGAACCCTAGAATCAGCGGTACGGCCGCATCCATGACAGCTCCACCTTCGGTAGATGTTACCTTGGTCTCACCGTGGTGAACACTTCTCGGAGTCATCTTGCTCTCGCGCAGACTCGTCAGCGTACTGTTCGTTAAGTCCTTTTCTGATGAGCATTATCGGTTTGCCAAATTCTTTTGTGGGTGGAAAACGAACTAACTTATTGTTGCAATGTAAGCTAGACTCACTCAAGGTTGCACCACATCTTGAGTCGGCTGCGTTGGTAGCATCCCATTCTGATTAAGCGCACCGACGCTGCCTGTTAACGAAACTACCATTGTACCGTCATATATCGTCGCACGTCCTTCCAAGTTCCATCTTACTGTATTTCCGATTGAATCAGTCGCGTTGCCGACCATAAATATTCGATTGAGTGATTGTAGCGACAAGTACTCCAAGCAAAATGACCGCGTAAGCATTCGTCAAGTGCTTTCGATTACTCAATTGACTACACCTTGTAGTCTGCGGGAGTGAGGCTGACTACCATGGATGAACCGCCACGATTCAGAACTAGAAAGCTTCGGCATTTTTCTTGCTGTCTTAAAAATGCATGAGGGACCTCTCGACAATGTGAGATGATTTATCCTTTGCCAAATTGTCAGGTTAAGTTCGGTATTGCGTTGACCATGTGAGGTTCCTTGGAATTCTTATAAAGTGCCAACTACGAAGTGTAGCTCGTGAAGGACATAACATTGGTAGATTCAGCAAAAATCTTTCCTATCATGAGGTCCGCTCCTCATAGATGACTTAGATGAGAATTTGCCCGAAGTGTGGTCACGAGATAAATGGAAGAGTGTGTGTTGTTAAAGACTGCACTTGTGACTGTTACTATGGTCTGACACAACCCTAAATCGGTGAGCTGTTCAACAACTGGTTCTTCGAAACTTAGAAAGACATTTACTGATCTGCCAAATCTCAGTATCACACGCGTAAAAAATAGGTAAGTTTCCGTCCCCACACGACGGGGTGACAGGGATCTACTCGACCAAAATAATTATGTAAGTAATACATTCAGACCCCCGAATAACAGATGTCGCGTAAGAACTTCGTTTTAATGATTGCCACATTATCTTTTGTAATGCTTGGTCTGGTTCTGTTTGGTTATCCGCCAATCTCGAGATACGTTATCCTTGATCTCAATCTCTCGCACACCGAGTCTGGGTCTATTACTTCAGTTTTCGTGCTCGGGTTTGCGTTGATGCAGGTGCCTGGTGGGTACTTGGCTGATCGATTCGGCGGAGCAAAGACTCTCATGGTCTTTGCGGCGGTAGTGGGGTTGTCTCCTTTCATCTTTATCATCGGGGACAATTTTGTGATGGCACTCATTTTCAGAGGTCTAGCTGGTTGTGCATGCGGAGTGACATTTCCTTCAGCGGTTCGAGTTCTTTCTTCCTGGTTTTCTGAGACCGAGCTTGATTCGGCGATGAGCGTTTTTGGATTAGGGTATGGAGTTTCCCAGATCGTTTCTTCAGCGCTTCTTCCTCTGCTAACTTTCGCGGCCAACTGGAGGCCTCCCCTTATCTTTACAGCTCTGTTTTCTCTGCTCGTGATGGCGTTAGCAGTCTTTACTGTTCGATGGTCACCTCCGATTGAGTCTCCTATGAAAGTGAAGGTGGATGTTAGAGGACTATTTACTCGTAACATGTTCGCTCTAGTTCTTCCTAATTTTGCTTCCCTTGCAATCGTAGTAGGCATCTTTGCGTGGACACCGGCCTTCCTCACCTCGATTTTGCGTCTATCCGACGCGTATGCTGGAGCCATTCTGGGTTCTATTGGGGTAGCCAACATGCTGGGTTCCTATGCGGGAGGGATCGCGAACAAATGGCTTGGAAAGCGTCGGACAATTGCCTTGTCCATGATTCTAATGATGGTTTTTGCCGTGCTACTGGGTAGCTCAAATTCAGGTTTGATGGCCGTCTTATGCATTTCAGGCATTGGTTTCGGCGGCATGTTGTACTTTGCAGCTGACTTTAGCTTGATTCCTTACGCGGCGAAACAGGGGCGTTCAGTAGCTGGCATGACCTTTGGTGTTTTCAACATGTTTAGTAACTTAGGGAGTTTTGTCTCGCCGCTCATCGTGGGGTATATTTTAGATTCAACGGGAAATTTCCTCTTAGGCTTTGCCTCGATAGGATGCATCGGGATTCTCGGTGTGGTCGGTGCAATGCTTTTGCAGACAGATTAAAAGGCCATAGATTTGCAAACTGTTGTGAAATACTAGTCAGTAGATATGTGGGATCAATCGTTTGGTCTTCTTCATGTAGTCGAGGTACCCTTTTCCAAACTCTGCCTTCAAAGCGTTCTCCTCAACGCTTATCCTATAGTCGATCATCAGGCTGAACAACGTTAGGATGATGATAGTGCCGAGCCAAGTTCTGGATGCAAATCCCAGTCCCAGCAGTATCAACAGCATCCCAGTATAGGATGGATGCCAGAGAAACCTGTACGGTCCTTAAGTTAACCGCGCAGTATGCCGAACTATGGAACACTGGATATATGGGCAGAGCTGAAACGATGGCCGAGCGGCTCCCCCAAATCGAAAACGCGTGCCGCGAGGTTGGGTTTCAGTTGCATTCTTGTAAAAGAAGGTTCTTTGGCTCCATTTTGTGCCTTCTGCAAAGACTTCTTCATCACTAAAAGTACTTCCCACTTTAGTAGCAAGTACTTTTGATCCTCTCATGTTCATTTTCCAGTAGCTGCATTCCTCAATTTTCCAACGTCAATTCTCTTCATCTTCAACAGAGCCTTCATCGCCCGCATCTTTTTTTCCGAGCCTGTGGATCTCAGAATCTTGTCAAACTCTCTTGGAATGAGTTGCCATGATAATCCAAACTTGTCTTTCAGCCAGCCGCACATCTCAGCCTGAGGGTCTGCGGAGAGTTTCTTGTAGTAATAGTTGATCTCTTTCTGGTTCTCACAAGGGATCACTAACGATATGGCTTCGTTGAATGTGAAATAGGGTCCTCCGTTTAAAGCCATAAATTCGTTGCCATCCAATTGAAAGGTGACTGTCATCACGCTTCCTATCGGCTTGTTTGATGGAGTATCAACACTGTATTTTTCAACATGCTTAATCTTTGAGCTTGGAAAGACTGAGACATAGAATTTTGCTGCCTGTTCTGCTTCATTATTAAACCAAAGACATGGTGTTATTCTTCTCATTTCATTTTCCTGCTCCGATCCATAGTCATTCTGTAGTCTAAACCAATAACCGTAGCTCTGAAATCTGAGAAATGCATGCTTTCGCTAAGGAATTCAGAATCTGAAGCGGTGATATGGAGCTGGAGAAGACGGACACAGATGTTCTCAGCCTGTCTGTAGAGATTAACATGAGGCCCGGACCGCCCACGGTCTCTCACCTGGATTCAACCTCACGCGTGATGGAGTTGATGGCCAAGGAGAACGTGGGTTCCATCGTGGTTCTGGAAGGAGATGATCCAGTAGGAATTGTCACGGAAAAAGATATTCTTCAAAGGGTTCTGAAGTTCCGGAAGAATCCTGAACTGACACCTGCCAAGGATGTAATGTCGAAGCCTCTCATTACGATTGATCATGATAAAACCATAGCAGACGCTTTGAAATCACTTGAAGAACATCGAGTTCGAAGGCTGATTATAACCAGAAAAGGCACCATGATTGGGCTAACAACCGAAAGGAGACTGTTGGAGATCGCTCACGGACACTATTTGATGAAAGAGCGAGGTTTACCTCAGAAAACGGCTGACCACGACGGCAAGAAGATTAAAGTCGTGTTCATCAGCACGTATCCTCCACGCGAATGTGGAATAGCTACATTCACCAGCCATCTCGTCGACTCTATCTCCACATTCTGTGGTCAGGCTGTAACTCCGCCCGTAATTGTTGCCTTAAACGACAAGGGGGAATTATATGACTATGAGACGCGGGTGAAATATCAGATCAATGCTGGTGAGCTTGCGTCCTATGAAAAGACAGCCGATTACATCAATGCTTCTGACATAGATGTTGTGAATATTCAGCACGAGTACGGAATATTCGGCGGCGATTGGGGTGACTACGTCAACACTTTCCTGAAAAAGATCAAAAAACCTGTCGTGACAACCCTTCACACGATCCTTGAGCATCCCGCGCCAAGGGCTAGGGAGGTGCTGGAAAGGGTCATCGAAGAGACGGACACAATTATCGTAATGGCAACAGCCGGAATCAAGATGCTGCAGGAAGAATACGATTGTCCGTCCTACAAGATTCGGTGCATACCCCACGGGTGTCCGAATGCGCCTCAGCTCGAAACTGCAACGATTAAGCGAACGTTTGGGCTTCAGGACCACACCGTCTTGTCAACTTTCGGCTTACTAAGCAGTTCAAAAGGGGTTGAAGACGCGATCGATGCACTCCCACAAATTGTTGCGAACCATCCTGAAGTTTTGTATTTGATTATCGGCGAGACACACCCACAGGTAAGAAAACGTGAGGGCGAAAAGTACCGGCAGGAATTACTGGAGAAAGTTGATTCACTAAGGTTGACTAAGAACGTCGGATTCGTCAATCGTTTTCTATCGGAAAATGAGCTCATAGGATATCTTCAAGCTACCGATGTTTACATTGTACCCTACCCGAATCGGGAACAGATCAGTAGTGGGACCCTCTCGTACGCTCTGAGCACAGGCAAAGCCATTGTTACGACACCATTTCTTCACGCTGAAGAAGTGATCTCTGCTGGAGCAGCGTTGAGATGTGAGTTCCGGAACCCAAACTCGCTTGCTCAATGCGTAAACACGCTCCTCGAAGACAGAGAGATCTACAAAAAGCAGATCAGAACCGCATACGAGTACAGCAGAGCGATGATATGGCCAAATGTTGCAATGAGTTATGTTAACGTATTCAACCGTTCTCTAGGCCTCTGAACCCTGACAACAACTCGTTGTTGAAAGGTTCGGCATGCCTTTGCCTTGTTAGCCACCGGCAACAGCTGCTATGACAAGGAGGGGCTCCTCTCCGGTTTGGACGGGTTTCGGTAGCAGGGTGTCGGGCGACTCATTGGACAGGTCTTCTTCACAAGCATAGAATTGCAAGAAGGCTCGACGTTTCTGAGTACTGTGGTCACGGATTGTTCCGCTCAGCGTAGGGTAGGTGGCCTCGAGAGCGTCAATTACGGAACGTTGCGTGGCTTGACCTTTGATTTCGAGTTTTACTTCACCGTCGATCTTGGCCAAAACACGTAGATGGGGAGGGAGGATGACTCTGATCATAGGAGAGTTTGTGCCTCAACGGAGACTACGGGTGGTAGGTCCCGGACGATTGCGTTCCAACTGTCCCCGTCATCTATGGAACTGTAAACTTGGCCGCCGGTTGTGCCGAAATACAGACCGCACGGGTCGAGTGTGTCAACAACCATCGCGTCCCGCAGTATGTCGACGTAGCAGTCGCGTTGGGGGAGCCCCTTAGTGAGCGCTTCCCATTCGTTCCCACCTTTTCGGCTGCGGTAGACTCGGAGTTTGCCGTCAGGGGGATAGTGCTCCGCGTCGCTTTTGATCGGGATGACGAAGATCGTCTCCGGATCATGGGCGTGAACTGCGATCGGAAACCCGAAATCTGTTGGCAAGTTACCACTCACCTCCTGCCACGATTCACCTGCATCATTGCTCCGCATCACATCCCAATGCTTCTGCATGAATAACACGTTTGGCCGGGAGGGGTGCATGGCAATTTTATGCACGCAGTGGCCTACTTCGGCGTCCGGCTTGGGGATGTATTGCGAGAGTAAGCCGCGGTTGATAGGTTTCCACGATGCTCCCGCATCATCGCTCCGAAAAGCTCTGGCGGCAGAGATTGCCGAGTAGATTCTTTTCGGGTTCGTTGGGTCAAGAAGGATTGTGTGCAAACACATACCGCCAGCACCCGGTGCCCATTGGGAGCCAGAGGGATGGCCACGAAGGC
>Ga0187779_10002994_pt1 | contig 10276 bp, 7 predicted proteins | sample 1015_Q2_SP10_10__FD_132435 | JGI IMG/M metagenome (GOLD analysis project Ga0187779, IMG submission 132435) | Tropical peat soil microbial communities from peatlands in Department of Meta, Colombia - 1015_Q2_SP10_10_MG | ecosystem: Environmental > Terrestrial > Soil > Wetlands > Peat | place...
CCTCGGAGGTGCGGGAGCTGGCGGGCGCGTCGCACTGACGCGGCGCCGGCCGTCGGATGGACGGCGGGGGTCCGGGGCTCGCCCCGGGCCCCCGCGTGGCGTTCGGGGGCGGCGTCAGACGCGCGCGGGCACCGCCGCCGGGTGGGCGGGCGCCCTGACGTCGAGCGCCTGCCGGTAGACCTCCCGCAACTGGGCCCAGGTCGTGCGCACGTCGTAGCAGCGGCGCGCGAACGCCTGGCCCCACGCCTCCAGCGCCCGCCGCCGCGAGGGGTCGCCGAGCAGGGCGACGACGTCGGCCGCGACGCGGCCGGGATCCGGGGGCTGGTCCGCGGCGAAGTCGCCGAAGTTGGTCTGCATCGCGTGTTCCGCGGTGTCCGCGCCGACGATGCCGACGTGGCACGCCTCGCCCGTCGCCACCACGGCGCGCCCGACGGCCAGCGCCTCGATGGCGCTCCGGCCCGCGGCGACCACCACGTCGGCGGCGGCGTCGAACGGGACGACGTCGGTCTGGTGTCCCACGTGGCGGATCGCCTCCGCCCCGAGCCGCCAGTTCGTCGCGGCCACCAGCGCCGGGAAGTCCTCGGGCATGTGCATGCCGCCCACCACCACGAGCACCGCGTCGGGGATCCGCGCGCGGATCCGGGGGAACGCCTCCGCCACCACGCTGACGGCCACCTTGGTGCGATGCCCCGAGAGCCGCCCCACCAGCGCCACCACCGGGGCGCCGACCGGGAGCCCGAGGCGGCCGCGGGCCGCGGTGCGGCCGGGCGCCGCCGCCAGGCCATGCACGTCCACGCCGTTACGCACCAGGTGCATGCGCCGCTCGGGCAGCCCCAGCGTGCGCAGGGCGTGCTGCCGCACGTTGCCGGCGACCGACACCATCTGCTCGCCGTAGACGCTGAACAGCCGGGCCGAGAGGTGCGGGGACTGCAGGATGTGGAGGGAGGAGACCAGCGGCGTGCGCGTGAGGCGGGTCGCGAAGAAGGCGACCCAGCTCGCGGCGCGCGAGTGCGCGTGCACCAGGTCGATGCCCCGCGCGCGGATCAGCCGCCGCAGCGAGAGCACGTTGCGGAGACGCTGGGGGTAGTCGCGCCGGCCGATCCGCATCGGCAGGTACTCGGCGTCGACCGCGGTGTTGAGCGTGTCCGACACCACCGTCACGCGGTGGCCCTCGCGCGCCTGCTCCGCGATGAGGGTCGCGGCGTACGTCTCGGCGCCCGTCACCTCGTGCTGCGACAGCACGTGGAGGATCTGCACCGCTCCGGACCTCCTGCGCGAGGCCCCGCGCGTCGCCGCGCGGGCCCTGGTGCCTCTGCCTGCAGGCCGTGGTCTGGAACTTTCGGACTCGGCGATTGGATGCGGTGCCGGCGGGAGCGTTAAGTGGTGCCATTTCCGCAGCGGCGCGGGGCCGCCGGGAGTGATGCGCGAGGATGCGGGCGACGCGGTCAGCGCTTCTTGCGGACGGCCCCCTCCTCCTCGGCGCGCTTGCGCAGGTCCACGAGGAGCTTGCCGGCCAGCAGCCACGCCGACTGCTCGAGGAAGCCCGAGGGCAGGGTCACCGACATGCTGGTGCGGCCCTGGAGATCGCCGGCCGTGATCGTGCCGGTACCACGGTCGAACCGGTAGCCCCAGTCCACGTCCCCGAAGTGGTCCGGGAACTTGTTCTTCACACTGCGCTCGAACGACGCCATCCACGCGTCGGGCGAGATCGCCTCCTCGATCACCGACGGCCGGGGCACGCGCGACGTGGGCTGCGGCGGAGGGATCATCTCCAGGTCCGACGCGGCGGCGGCGGGCTCCGGGGCCGCCGGGGGCGGTGGTATCGGCGCCGCACGCACGCTGCCGCGCGGGAACCGCCCGCCGTCGCCCGCGGCCGGCACCGCCGTGGTGGGCCGGGGGGGCGGCGCGGAGATGACCTCCAGCTCCGAGTCGCTGCCCTGGGCGTCCGCCACCCGCTCCTGCTCGGCCCTGGTGCCCTGCTCGAGGAACTTGTTCCACTCGGCGAGCACGCTCTGATCGTACTTCATCTTCTCGAATGCGGCGGACACGCTGCGCGGACCCTGCTGCTCGAACTGGTGCAGCACCACCATGATGCGCGAGGAGCTCGCGTCGCGGAGCCGCTCCTTGATGCGGCCCAGGCCCGGCTCGGCCGCCAGCCCCAGCGACAGGGCCAGCAGCTCGTCGGGGCCCGCGCCCTTGGCGATCGCGATCTCCGCCACGTTCTGGGCCGCCAGGCGCTCGGTGAACGCGCCGAGGCGCGGATCGGCGGTGGACACCGCCACCCCGTCGAGCGTCAGCTCACCGCCGTAGAAGCGGAAGGTGGCCGAGCGCGAGGCGGCGAAATCCACCAGCGCGCGCAGCGCGTCCTTCTGCGGCTGTCCCGGCTCCGGGGAGCGCTGCAGCAGGGCGACGGCCCGGGCGAGCCCGGCGACGTAGCGGGTGAGCTCTGGTGCGGTCACGGCGGTTCCAAAACAAAACTACCCGGGGTCCGTTGCTCAAGCACCCGGTCCGCCCGCCCCGGCCCCGGGAAGGCCCCGGGACGGCCCGTCCCGGTGCTCGCGGGACCCCGTCCGCCGGCCCGGGACGCCCCGTCCCGCCGCCCGGGCGCTTGACACCACCCCGGCCCCGGCCTAGCTTCTGCTGAAATTTCAGCAGTCACGAGGATGCCGCCATGAGCGTTGCCAGACCCCCGATGAGCCGCCGCGAGCGGGAGGTGATGGACGTCCTGTACCGGATGGGGGAGGGCACCGTCGCGGAAGTGATGGAGCAGCTGGTCGACCCGCCGACGTACTCGGCCGTGCGCTCGACGATGCGCATCCTCGAGGAGAAGGGGCACGTGAGTCACCGGGAGGACGGTCCGCGCTACGTGTACGTGCCGGCGGTGGGGCGGGAGACGGCCCAGCGGGCGGCCCTGAACCACGTGGTGGACACGTTCTTCGACGGCTCGGCCGACCACGCGCTGGTGACGCTGCTGCGCCGCTCGGACCTCGAGCTGTCGGAGAAGCAGATCCAGCGGCTGGCCCGCGAGATCCGCCGGGCTCGCGAGGAGGGACGATGAGCGCGACCGGATGGGTGGGCCTCCTCGCGCACCCGGCGGTGGCCTGGGCGCTGGGGAGCCTCGTCAAGGGGACGCTGCTCCTGGTGGCGGTGTTCCTCGCGGCGGCCCTGGTGCGCCGGGCGTCGGCTGGACTGCGGCACCTGGTGTGGGGCGGAGGCATCGTCGCGGTGCTCGCGCTGCCGGTCGTGTCCCTGGTGCTGCCCTGGCGGCTGTCGGTGCTGCGGGTGCCGGCGGCCGCGCCGCCCGCCGTGGCGGCGCCGGGCCTCGCCGTGGGCGTGCCGCAGCCGGCTCCGCGCGCGACGCCGCTGCCGTCGGCCGCGCCGCGCCACTCCGCCGGCCAGGAGACCGCCGGCGGCGTCTCCGCCGAAGCTTGGTCGCCGGCGCGCGTGCCGCTGGGGTGGTGGATCGCCGCGATCTGGGCGGCGGGTGCGCTCGCGGTGCTGGCACGGCTCGCCCACGGCGCGCGCCTCGTGCGCCGGGTGCGGCGCGACGCGGCGGCCCTCGCGTCGCCGGACTGGCGCCAGCCGCTCATGGAAGCGGCGGACCGGCTCGGCCTGCCGCGCGAGCCGCGGCTGCTGGCCAGCGACGCCGTCCTGATGCCCATCGTGTGCGGCGTGCTGGACCCGGCGATCGTGCTGCCCGAGGCGGCGCGGGAGTGGAGCGGGCACCGGCGCCGCGCGGTGCTGTGCCACGAGCTGGCGCACGTCCGGCGCTCCGACCTCGCCCTCACCATCCTGAGCCGGCTGGGGTGCGCCCTGTACTGGTTCCATCCGCTGTTCTGGGTGGCCGCCCGGCGGCTGCGCCTGGAGAGCGAGCGCGCGTGCGACGACCTGGTGCTCGAGGTGGGCACGCGGCCGTCGGAGTACGCCGACCACCTGCTGCAGATCGCCTGCGGCGCCGGGTCGATGCGCTCGCCCGCGGCCGCCCTGCCGATGGCGGAGCGGCGGGAGTTCGAGGGCCGGATGCTCGCGATCCTCGAGCGGGGCGCGCGCCGCTCGCCGCCCTCGCGCCGTCTCGCGGCGATGCTCGCCGCGCTCGCGCTCGCGGTGGTGTTGCCGCTCGCGGCGATGGGGCTCGCCCAGGCCCCGCCGGCGGGCGGTGCCGCGCCTGCGTCGTCGGCGCTCGTCGCCGCGCCGCCGGCGCCGCCGGGCCAGGCCCGGGCGCCGCGCGGCGCGACGCGGACCGACACGGCGTTCGCGCAGCGCACGTCGATCACGACGCGTCTCAGCTCCGCGGTGAAGACGGCGGTGAAGACCGGGGTGTCCGAGGCGGCCCCGACGCTCGGAACGCGGGTCGCCGCGGCGCTGCAGGGCCAGACGGCGGGCGACAGCGTGGATCCGCGGACCCTCGCGGCGCTGCTCGGCGCGCTCGAGGATTCCGTGGCCGCCGTCCGCACGGACGCGGCGTACGCCCTGGGCCAGCTCGAGGCCCACGGCGCCGTCGGCGCGCTGGGTGCGCACCTGGGCCGCGACGCGTCGGCGGAGGTGCGCGAGATGGCGGCGTGGGCCCTCGGGCAGATCGAGAGCGGCGCCGCGACCGGGGCCCTGGTGGCGGCCGCGCGCGGCGACGCCTCCGAGCCGGTGCGGGCGATGGCCGTGTGGGCCCTCGGCCAGATCGAGGACTCGGCGGCCGTGCCCGGCCTCGCCGCGGTGCTCCGCGACGCGAGCGCCGAGGTGCGCCGCCGGGCTGCGTGGGCGCTGGGCACCATCGGCGCGGCGCCCGCGCCGCCCGCGCTGATCGCGGCGCTGCGCGACGCGTCGGCGGCCGTCCGGATGGCCGCGGCGTGGGCGCTCGGCCAGATCGAGGACGCGCGGGCCGCGCCGGCCCTCGCGGCCGCCTTCGACGACAGCGCGCCCGAGGTGCGCCGGGCCCTCGTGTGGGCCCTCGGCCGCATGGACGCTCCCGAGGCGCGGCAGGCACTCGTCGACGCGCTGAAGAGCCCGGACCCCGACGTACGGTCCCGGGCGGCCCGCGCGCTGGGCGGCAGCAGCGGCGACCCCTGGCCCTGGCCGTGGCCGATGCCGCTCGTCCGCTAGACGGCGCACGACCCGCCGCCCGCCCCGCGCGGCGGACCGCACGCGCCGAACGCCACACCTCCGCCGCCCGGGATCCGACTCCGGGCGGCCTCGTTTCGGCCCCGCTTGACATCCCGCGGGCAATGCTGAATATTCAGCATAGTGCTGGAATTTCAGCAGAAGCGGGGTGACCATGACGCGGAGGACGCTCGTGAACGGATCGGTGATCGGGGCCGTGGCGGCCGTGGCGGCGCTCGGCGGGGTGCACGGCGGGACGGCGGCGCGGATCGCCGTGCGTCGCGCTGCGCTCGAGGATTCGGCCCAGGCGGCGGGCGTGCTCGCGTCGGCGCGGGGCGCGCCGGCGGTGCTGTGCCGGCTGGCGGAGCAGGCGCTGGAGCCGGGCTGGGGCTGGAGCGGGCGGGGGACGCCCGGTGACACGCCGGATTCGGCCGGCGCGGCGCGGTGGGCGCTCGCGCGCCACCCGGGAGACTACGCGGTGCCGGTGCTGCTCAAGGGGATGGAGGATGCGGACGCCTGCGTGCGCGGGGTCGCGGCGCGGCTGGTGGCGCGGGCGACCGCGGTGGAGGTGAACGCGAGCGTGGCCCCGCTGCTCGGCTCGGCGGCGGTGGGCACGCGGGTCGCGGCCAGCGTCGCCCTGGGGCTCGCCGAGGCCGAGGGCGCGGTGAGCGGCCTGGTGGCCCGCCTCGCCGACGACGCGGCGGAGGTCCGCCTCGCGGCGGCCTGGGCGCTCGGGCGCGTGGGCGCCACGCGGGCCGCGGCGCCGCTCCGCGGCGTGCTGCGCGATCCGGAGGCCGGGGTGCGCGCGGCGGCCGCGCGCTCGCTCGGCGAGCTGGAGGACACGGCCGCCGTGGACGCGCCGGCGCGGCTCCTCCGCAGCGACGCGGAAGAGGAGGTCCGGGTCGCCGCGGCGGAGGCGCTCGGCCGCATGGAGTCGAAGCGCGCGGTGCCGGCCCTGGCGGCCGCGCTCGGCGACCAGAGCGCCGTGGTGCGCCGCACGGCGGCGTGGGCGCTGGGCCAGATCGAGGACAAGGGCTCGGTGCAGGCTCTGGCCCGCGCGCTCGCGGACCACGACGACCAGGTGCGAGAGACGGCCACGTGGGCCCTCGGCCAGATCGAGGACGCGTCCGCCGTGCCCGCGCTGGTCGAGCGGCTCGCCCGCGACGACCGGCCGGAGGTGCGCCGGCGGGCGGCCTGGGCGCTGGGTCAGATCGAAGACAAGTCTTCGGCCGGCGCGCTGGGCACGGCGCTCAAGGGCGACCACGACGAGCAGGTGCGGCGCACCGCGGCGTGGGCGCTGGGACAGGTCGAGGACGGCGGCAGCGTGGCCGACCTCGCGGCGGCCCTGGGCGACAGCGCGGAGCGCGTACGCGTCACCGCCGCGTGGGCGCTCGGGCAGATCGGCCCGCACCGGGCCCCCGACGCGCTGCTGCGCGCGCTCGGGCACGACACGCCCGAGGTGCGCGAGAAGGCGGCGTGGGCGCTCGGCCAGATCGGCGACGACGCGGCGGTACCGGCCCTCACCACGGCGCTGGCCGATTCCTCGGGCAAGGTGCGCCGCACGGCGCTGTGGGCGCTGGGGCAGCTGGACAGCGACGCCGCGCGCACCGCGATCGTGGGCGCGCTCCGCGACGGGGACCCCGAGGTGCGGGCCCGCGCGGCGCGCGCCCTCGGCGGCGGGCACGTCGAGCCGCGGCCGGAGCCGATGCCGATGCCCGAGCCCCGGCCGTTCCCGGGGCCCGACGAGTGACCGTCAGCTCAGGGCGCCGAGCAGCGTCTCGATGTCGCGCATGTCGTTGAAGATCGAGGGCGAGATGCGGATCCGGTCGCCGTAGAGGCTCACCGAAACGCCGGCCGCCCTCAGCCGCTCGCCGAAGCGCCGCTCCGCGCCCGTCATCGTGAACGAGACGAGCGCGGACGGCGTCTCGGGCGGCGTGATCGTGGTGAAGCCCAGGCGCGGCATCTCGTCCTGCAGCCGCTTCAACAGCGGCTGCCGGTACGCCTGGATGGCCTCGACGCCGAGGCGCTGCAGGTAGCGCAGGGACACCGCCAGCGCGTTGACCGCGCCCTGCCCGTAGGTGCCCACCTCGAAGTGCCCGCCCGCGTCCGGGTGCAGCGTCCAGGTGACGGGCGTGCCGGCCGGCGGATCCGACGGCAGGTAGTGCGTCTCGGTGTCGGCCTGCTGGTAGCCGATCACGGGGCGGTGGACCACGGCGTCGAGCCGGTCCCCCCGCGCGTAGAGGAAGCCGAGGCCGAAGTCCCCCATCAGCCACTTGAACGTCGAGGTGGCGCAGAAGTCGACGCCGCTCGCCTGGACGTCGATGGGGGTGTTGCCCGCCGCCTGCACGACGTCGGCGTACACGACGGCGCCGTGCGCGTGCGCGAGGTCGCACACCGCCTTGAGGTCGTGCTGGAACCCGTTGTACCACGACACGAGCGAGATCGCGACCAGCCGCGTGCGGCGGTCCACCGCGCGCGCGAGGTCGTCCATCTCGATGCGCCAGTCCTTCGGGCGCACGATCCGGACGTCGAGGCCCCGCCGGGCCAGCTCGCCGTACAGCACCAGCGATCCGTCGAAGTGCAGGGCGTCCGTCACCACGTTGCCGCCGCCGCCCGGGAGAGCGAGCCCGTTCACGACGAGGTTCTCGCCCATGCTGGTGCTCTCCACCAGCGCGATCTCCTCGGGGCGCGCGTTGATGAGCCGGGCGAACGCGCCCTTCACCTCGGCGGCGATCGCGTCGCCGGTCCTCACGCGCGGCTCCCGGAAGGTCCGGGTGTCGAGGTAGCGGCGTACGGCCTCGGCGGCGGCGACCGGCACGGGGTGGATGAACGCGCTGTTGAGGTACGTCTGCCCCGGCGGAATGGCGAAGTCGTCGCGGACGGGCAGGGCGCCGGCGGGCGGCTCGCTCACACGGACCTCCGGGGTCGGCAGGTGAAGGGCGCGCAGGGCGGACGCGGCGGCGAGGCCGCCCGCGCCCGCGAGCAGCTGGCGTCGGGTGATGTCCATTGGTGGCTCGCCTCCGGGGCTCGAGCGGGCCGGCGGGCGGCCGGCCCGCTGCGCCAGCAAGAGAAGCGCGGCCGGCGCGGTTGTCAAAGCGGCGCGGGGCGTCCGTCCCGCCCGAACGGGCGGTACCGCCGGGCGGCGCCGCGCGGTTAGACTTCCGCGTCCCCCTCACGGCGGGCACGTGGCGGAACCGCGCAGGAAGCGGGTCGACTGGCAGTCGGCGTGGCAGGAAGCGCGCCGCATCATGTGGCGCCACCGCGGCTATCTCGCGGTGGGGCTCGCGGTGATGCTGGTGAACCGCCTCGCCGGCCTGGTGCTGCCGGCCACCTCGAAGTCCCTGATCGACGAGGTGATCGGGCAGCACAAGGTGGGGCTGCTCGTGCCGCTCGCGCTCGCCGCCGGCGGCGCCTCGCTGCTGCAGGCGGCGACCTCGTTCACGCTGTCGCAGATCCTCGGCGTCACCGCGCAGCGCGCCATCACGGAGATGCGTCGCGACGTCGAGGCGCACGTGATGCGCCTGCCGGTGCGGTTCTTCGACTCGACCAAGAGCGGCATCCTGATCTCGCGCATCATGACCGACGCGGAGGGCATCCGGAACCTCGTCGGCACGGGGCTGGTGCAGCTGGTGGGCGGCCTGGTGACCGCCACCATCGCGCTGGGCGTGCTGTTCTACCTGAACTGGCGTCTCACCTCGATCACCATCCTCATCCTCGCCGTCTTCGGCGGGATGATGGCGTTCGCCTTCGCCCGGCTGCGGCCGATCTTCCGCGAGCGCGGCCAGATCAACGCGGAGGTGACCGGCCGGCTCGGCGAGTCGCTGGGCGGCATCCGGGTGGTGAAGTCGTACGTCGCCGAGCGGGGCGAGCAGCTGGTGTTCGCGCGCGGCGTCCACCGGCTGTTCCGCAACATCGCCCGGACCATCACGGCCACCTCGGGGCTCGGCGCCGGCACGATCCTCATCACCGGCGGCATCGGCGTGCTGATGATCCTGGTCGGGGGGCGCTCGATCCTCGACGGGCGGATGACCCTCGGTGGCTTCGTGATGTACGTCTTCTTCATCGGGCTGGTGGCGGCGCCGCTGGTGGGGATCGCGTCCATCGGCACGCAGGTGAGCGAAGCGTTCGCGGGGCTGGACCGCATCCGCGACCTGCGGCGCACGGTCACGGAGGACGCGGACGACACCGAGCGGCTGGCCCTCGACGACGGGCTCCGGGGCGAGATCGCGTTCGAGGAGGTGGAGTTCGCCTACGACCCGGGCGTGCCCGTGCTGCGCGGCGTCTCGTTCCGCGCGCCCGCGGGCTCGACCACCGCGCTGGTGGGCTCGAGCGGCTCGGGCAAGAGCACGCTCATCGGGCTGGTGATGGCGTACGCGCGGCCGGCCGCGGGGCGGGTGCTGGTGGACGGGAACGATCTGGCGACCCTGCGCCTCCGGGACTACCGCGCGCACCTCGGCGTGGTGCTGCAGGACAACTTCCTCTTCGACGGCACGATCGCCGAGAACATCGCATTCTCGAAGCCGCACGCGACGCGCGAGGAGATCCTGCGCGTGGCGCGGATCGCCCACTGCGACGAGTTCGTCGCCAAGTTCAAGGACGGCTACGACACGGTGGTGGGCGAGCGGGGCGTGAAGCTCTCCGGCGGCCAGCGGCAGCGGGTGGCGATCGCCCGCGCGATCCTAGCCGACCCGCGGATCCTGATCCTCGACGAGGCCACCTCGAGCCTCGACAGCGAGAGCGAGGCGATGATCCAGGACGGGCTGCGCCGGCTGCGCCAGGGCCGCACGACGTTCGTGATCGCCCACCGCCTGTCCACCATCCGCAGCGCGGACCAGATCCTGGTGCTCGAGGCGGGCGAGATCGTCGAGCGCGGGACCCACGCGGCGCTGCTGGCCGCCGGCGGCCGCTACCGCCAGCTGCACGACAAGCAGTACGCGCTGGAGACCGACCGGTTCGTGAATCCGGGGGAGGATTTCACGCCGGACCCCGAGAAGGCGGAGGCGGTGATGCAGCCGGTTCCGCGGGGGGCGCTATAGCAGGGTGATAGGGGGTAGGGTGTAGGGTGTGTGGGGCGCGCTACACCCTACACCCTACACCCTGCCTTCACCCAGCTTCGTCGTCTCCAGCAGCTTCCGGAACCGCGGGTGGCTGCGGATCGGGTCGTAGATCGGGTGGACCTTCAGCC
>Ga0187779_10002995_pt1 | contig 10274 bp, 7 predicted proteins | sample 1015_Q2_SP10_10__FD_132435 | JGI IMG/M metagenome (GOLD analysis project Ga0187779, IMG submission 132435) | Tropical peat soil microbial communities from peatlands in Department of Meta, Colombia - 1015_Q2_SP10_10_MG | ecosystem: Environmental > Terrestrial > Soil > Wetlands > Peat | place...
AGCAGCATCACCTCCATGATCGAGCGGTCGGGGTCGTCGCCGTCGGGGCGGAAGCGGTAGGTGATGCGGTTGTACGCGCCCCACGGATGGAAGTTCGGGAACACCGTGTAGTAGAAGCTGTCGACGAGCTCCGCGTCGCACAGCGAATCGACCGCCGCCGAGCCGCACACGGGCCGCAGCGCCTCGCGCATCCCCGCTGCGAGCGCGCCGCGCGCGCTCGCGCCGTCGGGCAGCGGCGGCAGCGGGAGACCCTCGCGGCGCCCGGTCACGGCGTCGAAGACCTCCTGCTCGCCGGGCGTGCGGGCGAGCTCGGGCGAGGGCGTGCCGTTCGCGGTGATCGCGCGCGAGAAGTTCTCGTAGGCGTCGTACTGCGAGTTCGTGTCGCCGATCCCGGGCAGGAGCTGCGGATGCGTGGCGACGACGTGGAACGCCTCCATGAACGCCTCCTGCACCACCTTCCAGTTCGCGCGCATGCGCTTGGCGACGTGCGCCTGCTTCCAGCGGCGGTCGAGCGGCCAGCGCGCGAACTGGGCGTCGAGCCCGGCGAGATACTCGGCGAGCGGTGCGCAGCCGCGGTCGAAGTTCACGAACACGAAGCCGCCCCAGCTGCCGACGCGCAGCTCGGGCAGCGCGAGCGCCTCGCGGTCGACGTGCGGGAAGTCCCACGGCGTCGGCAGCGAGACCAGCGCGCCGTCGAGGCTCCAGGTGAAGCCGTGGAAGGGACAGCGCAGCTCGCGGCAGCTGCCGTCGCGGTCCTTCAGCTGTCGGCCGCGGTGGAGACACGCGTTGGGGAAGGCGCGGATCGCGCCGGGCGCGCTGCGCACCACCAGCACCGACAGCGAGGCGATCTCGTAGACCACGAAGTCGCCGACTTCGGGCAGGTCGTCCTCGCGGCAGGCCATCTGCCACACGCGCTTCCACAGCCGCTCGACCTCGAGCTCGTGCAGCGTGCGCGAGAGGTAGCGCTCGACGGGGATCTCGCCGCTGCCGAAGTCGCCCGCCCTGCGCTCTCGCAGGAGCGCAGGAACGGGGCGCGAGTCGGCGTCGAGAAGGTCCTGGTAGGAGGGGCGGGGCGGGCCGGGCGACACGCGGTTTGAACCTCGTTCAAACGCAGCCTAACACGATCCGCGCCCGCCGACGCAGCGATTCAGCCGGGCGACTCGCGCGCGAACGAGCGCAGGTAGGACTCCACTGCGCGCGCGATCTGACCGTTCGCACTGCGCGGCCGCACCAGCAGGTGCACCGCGCTGCCGATGATCATCGACACGATGCCGGTGCTCGCTTCGCGCGCGTCGACGTCGCCGCGCGCAGCGCCGTTCGCCTGTGCGCTGCGGATCGCCGCCTCCCAGAGAGCTTTCCACTCCGTGAGATGCTGGCGCGCGAGCTGGACCTCCTCGGGCGGTCCCGACGCGCGGGTCCAGAAGGCCAGCCGCACGCGCCAGTCTCTCTCGCTGGCGGCGTCGAGAGGCAGCGACCGGCGGGCCAGCCCGCGCAGTCCCTCGAGTGAGTGCAGGCTGCCGGGCGCTTCGCGCAGCACCTGCATCAGGGGCTCGGTCACCGCGCGCAAGGCGTGGACGAGGAGATCGTCCTTGGTGCGGAAGTAGTGGGCGATCGATCCGGCGGAGCAGCCCGCCTCGGCGGCGACGGCCTGGATCGTCACTCCCTCCAGTCCGATTCGCGCGACGACGCGCGCCGCTGCTCGGGCCAGGTCTCCGCGCCTGCGCTCGCGGTCCACGACCTTCGGCACGACCAATCCTCTTGCGGTCTCTGTTGTTGAATCCCTACTTAACGCCCAGTTGGCACACCCTGTTGCATGTGTCCTCGCCACGCGGCTCCGGCGACCGTCTGGTATCTCGATCGACTGGATTAAATCCGCTGACCGTCCGGTGTCCGACCCCGATCCACCGCAGCGAGATTCCGGCGGGTCGATTATCTCACTGCCCGCGAGAAACTTGAAGCGCTGACACGGAGTTCGGCATCGGCGCGGTATGTGAGCGTGAACCCGCTCGCCGCCGTCGGAGCGCTCGCCCCTCCCGCGTTTTCGGATTCATGAGTCGATTACAAACGACTCACTTTGACTCAGTGAGTCCAGGAGACCGAAGGAGCTCAGCCCGGCCGACGCGCGAGCATGCGGGCGCGCAGCACCGCTGGCGGCCGGCCACCTCGTCGGCGCAGAGCGCACCGCGGCGAAATCCCAACTTATCCCCAAGTTGCGCGCCCGCGCCCTCGATTAGGCTCCTGCCCCGTGGCCGGCCGTCCGGTCGGAGAAGTCTGTGTGCATCGACACACCGACCGCCCGCGTGGGAGAATCTCCGCCACGAAGCGCCCACCGCAGCGACCGGGTCCGCGCAACGGAGCGGGGAGCTTGAACGCGACCAACGCGACCGTCTCCTTCGGCCCCTTCCTGCTCGACCTCCAGCGCGGCGAGCTGCTGCGGGCCGGCGAGCTGGTGGCAATCGCACCCAAGCCGCTGGCGCTGCTGGCGTACCTCGCAGCGAACCGCGATCGCACAGTGTCGAAGGACGAGCTCCTGACTCAGGTCTGGCCCGACGTCTTCGTGAGCGAGGCAGCGCTTGCAAGCGCGCTGAAGGACCTGCGCCGGGCGATCGGCGACGATGGCGCGCGCCAGAGGATCGTCTACACCATGCGGCGTCGCGGCTACCGCTTCGTCGCCAGGCTGAACCGCAGTGGGACGGCCGCGAGCCGGCGCCGTTCGCCGAGTCCGGCGTCGGTGGGAGCGCGCCCCGCATTCGTCGCTCGAACGCGCGAGCTGCGCCTGCTCACCGCGCTCGCGCTGCAGGCGTCGCGCGGCCGACCGCAGCTGGCCGTCCTCGTCGGGGATCCGGGCTCGGGCAAGACGCGGCTGCTCGAGGAGCTGCTCGCGCACCCCGCGTGTGCGCCGCTGGCGGCGGCCGTCGGGCGCTGCAAGGCGGAGGGGCTGGTGCCCTATCTCCCGTTCGCGGAGGCGCTGAACGCAAGACTGGACGAGGACGACGGCGAGGTGGGAGCCGAGGACGCCGCGCTGCTGCGCCCGCTGCTGCAGCCCGACGTGCCCGGAGCGCCGCCCGACGACGCGCTCGGCTCCGGCGACGCGCAGCGCGAGCGCGCCGACCTGTTCGCCGCGGCGTTCGGCCTGCTCGGCCGGCTCGCGCGCCGGCGTGCGACCGTGCTCGCGATCGAAGACCTGCACTGCGCCGACAGCGCGTCGCTGGCTCTGCTGGCGGACCTCGTCGCCGCCTGCTCGGAAGCCCGCTCCCGCGGCGATCTGCCGCTGTTGATCGTGGCGACGCTGCGCACGCCGCGCGAGGGCGACCGCGTCGGCGAGCTGCTGCGCCGCCTGCAGCAGGCGCCGATCGCGAGCGCGATCACGCTCGAGGGGCTGGGCGTGAGCGCGACGCGCCGCCTTCTCGACGGCCTCGGCGTTGCCTCGACGCAGGCTCGGGCCAGGGAGATCCAGGCGCGCACCGACGGCAACCCGCTGTTCATCCGCGAGGTCGCGCGCGACGGCTCGCCCTTCGACGCGGGAGCGCGCGACCGGCAGGACGGTCTGCGACACGCGCTGGCGGCGCGCATCGAGAAGCTCGGAGCGGCCTCCCGCAGCTTCCTCAGCGCGGCCGCCTTCATCGGCGAGCGCTTCGGCCCGATCGCGCTGGCGGGCGTGTGCCGCTGCGACGAGGCCGTTGCCCGCGCCGGCCTGCGCGAGGCGGTGAGCGCGGAGCTCCTCGTCGCCGAGGCGCACAGCTACCGCTTCGACCACCCGCTGGTGCGCGACGTGCTGCGCGAGGGCACTCCAGAGCTCCGCCGCCGCGAGCTGCACCGCGACATCGCGGCCGTGCTGCAAGATCTCTACGCGACCTCGCCCGGCGACCACGCCATGGAGATCGGGCACCACCTGGTGGAAGCAGGAGATCTCGTCGACGCTGTGCAGCGCTCCGACTATGCGCGCCGCGCCGGTGACCAGGCTTTCGCGCTCTGCGCCTGGCGCGAGGCCGCATATTTCCATGCCGCCGCGGTCAAGGACGCGGCGCACCTCGCGCCGCGCGAGCTGGGCCGCGGCCATCTTCGCGCGGGGATCGCGGCGAACCACGACTGCGACGTCGCAGGCTGCCTGGCTCACTACGCGCAGGCGGCGCGGGCATCCGACGCCGCAGGCGACGACGTCGGCCTGGCCTGGTCGCTGATGTATCTCCTGCGCGCGCGGCTGACCTTCCCGTCGCGGCAACCCGGCGCCGAGCTCGACGTGCGCCCGCTGGAGGAGCTGGCGCAGCGGCTCGGCGAGACCCATCCGTCCCTGCGCGCTCTGCTCTGGGGGACGATTTCCGAGGCGCACTGGAGCAGCGGTGAGATCGAGCTCGCGCAGGCGTCCGCGGAGCGCGCCGTCGCCATCGGCAAGCTCTACGACGACGGCGTCGCCTGCCACCACTCACTGATCTCGCTGGGGCTGGTGCAGCTCGCGCAGCTGCGCGCGCGCGAGGCGCTGGAGAGCTGGCTCGAGTCCGCCCAGCACGCGCGCCGCGCGCACGACCTCTGGCTGCAGGCGACGCCGGGCCCGCGGATCGCGCTCGCAGAGCTCCATCTCGGCCGGCTCGAGGAGGCGCGCGCTCAGGCGCGGGCGGCCGCGGAGCTGGCGCGGCGAGCGCACCACCACGGCGAGCTCGGGCTGGCCACGGCGATCCTGGCTGGAATCGAGAGCGCGGTCGGTGCGTTCGAAGAGGCCGAGCGGAGCGCAGCGACGGCGCGGGCCGCGGCGGAGCGCTCCAACTATCCGTGGGCGGGGGTGTACGCCCTGTGCGGGAGCGCCAGCGCGGCGACACATCGCGGTGTCTGGCAGAAGGCGGACGAGGCGCTGGGCGAGCTGATCGCGCCGGGTCGTGTCTTCACGGAGCCGGGAGCCGCCGTCCGCTTCATGGCCGCGGCCTTCGGCGCGCTGGTGGCGGCGCGGCGCGACGCCCGTGCGGTCGACTCCGCAGTCGTCTCGGGGCTCATCCGTTCCCTGCAGGGCCGCCGCCTCGACCCCTACCTGCTCGGCGCGGTCTGCGCGCTGGGCGAGTCCTGCGCGGCGCTGGGCGACGCGACGCTCGCCAAGCGGCCGGAGGAGCTGCTCCGGCTCGCGCACCGCCGGGGCATCGCGTTCACGGCGGGCTGGGTGATCCTGTTGCCCCGCGTGATCGGCCAGCTGGCGGCGCTCGACGCGCGCTGGGACGAAGCGGAGTCCTGGCTCGAGCGGGCGATCGCGTTCGCGCGCGGCTCCGGCGCGCGCGTCGAGCTGGCGCTCTCGCTGTGCGAGCGCGCCCGCGTGCGGGCCGAGCGCCGCGACGGCGGGCGCGACGGGGAGCGCGCCCGCTCGGACCTGGACGAGGCCACGCCGCTCTTCGAAGAGCTCGGGCTGAGCCCGTCATTGCGCTCCGCGCTGACCCTGCGCCGCGGCCTTCGCGGCGCGGATTGAACCAAACTCGCAAGAACAAAGGGGATGCAGGGTGCCGCCAATCATGCCCGGCTACGTCGGGAAGGGGATCATCTTCGGGAAGCTCGACGCGCTCTTGAACGACCCGACCCGCCGCGCTCAGTTGCTGAACCGGATCCGGGCCAAGAACCCGAACGGGCAGTGGACCGAGGAGCTGATCGACATCGGAGCCGCGCTGCTGCCGCTCACACCCGCCGAGAAGCAGCACATCCAGGAGCACTGGTTCGACGAGTACGGGAGCTGGTGGCCGACGGAGCAGCCGGTCGACATCGTCATCCGGCTGGGGCTCATCCAGGCCATGGGCCTGGCGACGCAGACGCCGCAGACGCTGCGCTTCGACTGCTACTGGGTCTGCGGCGTCGAGCACGTCCAGCTGGTCTCGTGCGTCTCGCCGGGCCAGATCACCATCCTGTTCTTCACGCCGAACGCGCCGGTCTCGGATCAGCTGCCGGAGGACTTCGCGCACTCGACCCAGCGCGAGCAGATCTACACGGTCCGCCACCGCAGCCGCGGTCCGGGCGAGTACCAGGTGCAGCCGGACGAGGAGTTCTGCGAGTTCGTGCAGCCGCTCATCCCGCAGCGCTGAATCTTTTTTCGGCGATCCCAACTAAATCCCAAGTTCCCGCTCGGTCCGGGCTGTATGTTTTCCGGGCCGGCTGGAGGGGACTGGACGCACGGCGAAGGGGGGGATCGCATGAAATCGCAGACGGTGCAGTTTTGCCTCCGGATGCCCAAGGAGTCGTACGAGAAGGCGGTCGAGGTCGCCCGCGTCTTCGACATGAGCCTGAACCAGTTCTTCCTGGGCGCGATTCGCGCGTACGTCGAGTCGCAGCTCAAGGAGGACGTGATCCAGACTGCAGTGGCGAAGACCCGCGAGGCCCGCCGCGCAGGCCTGGTCGACGGCTCCCGCGCCGAGGGCACCAAGACCGCTCACGACTGACGGGCATTCGAGCGGCGCGCGCGGGCGAGCCGGTATGATCTGCCTCCACAGCGGAGGTGGACCATGGAGGAGCGGCGCGACGACCTGGCGGAGCTCGACTTCATCGGCAGCGCGACCTACGAGCGCGACGGCTATCCGCACGCCGCGTGGGCGAGGCTGCGCCGCGAGGACCCGGTCCATTGGACCGAGCGGGCCGACGCGATGCCGTTCTGGGCGATCACGCGCCACGCCGACATCGTCGCGCTCTCGCGCCAGCCGCGGCTCTGGCAGAACGCGCCACGGCTCGCGGTCTTCCCCGGCCTCGAGAAGGAGGTCGAGAAGCGCATCGCCGAGTCCGGCGGTCAACCGCAGCAGCCCGACGTCCGGCACCTCTTGAACATGGACCCGCCCGACCACGGGCGCTTCCGCAGGCTGGCGAGCTCCCACTTCACGCCGCGCGCGCTCGAGGCCAAGCGCAAGGCGATCGAGGAGATCTCGCGCTCGATCCTCGACGACTTCGCGGGTGGCGGCGAGCCGACGGAGGCCGACTTCGTCGAGGGCGTGTCGGTCAAGCTGCCGCTCGCAGTGCTGCTCGACATGCTGGGTGTCCCTGCCGACGACTGGAAGCTGATGATGCAATGGACCAACGAGACGATCGGCTCGACCGATCCCGAGTACCAGCAGGGCCAGTCGGCGCTCGAGACCGCCGAGCGCTCGCGCATGCAGCTCTTCGGCTACTTCATGCGCATGGTCGACGAGCGGCGCAAGAAACCGACCACAGACATCGTCTCGCTGCTCGCCAACGCCACGCTCGACGGCAAGCAGCTCCCGCCGATCGAGCTGTTGTCGTTCTACTACCTCCTGGTCGTGGCCGGGAACGAGACCACGCGCAACGCGACGAGCGGGGGGCTTCTGGCGCTGATCCAGAACCCGGGCGAGCTCGCCAAGCTGCGCCGCGACCCCGCGCTGATCCCCGGCGCCGTCGAGGAGATCGTCCGCTACACCAGTCCGGTGATCCAGTTCTGCCGCACCGCCGCGCGCGACACCGAGCTGCGCGGCAAGAGGATCCGCGCGGGCGAGGCCGCGTGCCTCTTCTATCCCTCCGCGAATCGCGACGAGGAAGTGTTCCCCGACGGCGAGCTCTTCCGCGTCGACCGCGACCCGAACCCGCACCTCGGCTTCGGCATCGGCGAGCACTTCTGCATGGGTTCGCACCTCGCGCGGCTCGAGCTCGAGGTGGTGTTCGGCCAGCTGGTGTCGCGGCTGCAGGACGTCGAGCTGGTCGGCCCGGTGCGGCGGCTGCGCTCGAGCTTCGTGGGCGGCGTGAAGTCGATGCCGATCCGCTATCGGCTGCGCCCGTCGCGCTAGCGCGCGCTCACTCCCAGCCGATCACCTCGTAGCCGCGGTCGGCGAGGCAGCGCTCGACGAAGCGGCGGTAGGCGGGCGCAGGGCTGCGGTGCGCGTGGAAGAGCGCGTGGATCAGCCCGTGGGCGGCGCCCGCCGCCGCACCCGCTGCTGCGCCGGCACCCGGGCTGCCCAGAACCGCGCCGCCTGCCGCGCCGGCCGCACCGCCGGCGGCGGCGTCCTCGGCCGTGCGCCCGGCCACCTCGCCGCTGCGCTCCGGGCTGGCGTTCGCCTGCTTCGCGAGCTCCGCGCACTCGTCCATGTCGCGGTCGGCCTGCGCCTCGCCGTTCGCGCCCAGGGTCGCATTCGGGTAGAGGATCGGCCGAGGCGAGAGGCAGCCCGAGAGGAGACACGCGAGCGCGGTGAGAGCGCGCGCTGCCCGGTTCACCTCCGTCCCGCGGGGAAACCGGTGAGGCCCGCATCCAGCTGCACGCCGAAGGTGTTCAGCGCCATCGACACCAGGTTGTAGTTGCCGACGGTGAAGACGACGTCCATGAGCTGCTGCGGGTTCAGCTGCTTCGCCAGAAGCGTCCAGGTCGCGTCGGAGACGAACGCGTCCCGGTGCAGCTCGTCGGTCGCGCGCAGGAGCGCCCGGTCCAGCTCGGACCAGCCCGCTGCGTCGGGGCCGGCGCCGATGCGCGCGATCTCGTCGTCCGACAGGCCCTCGCGCTTGCCGATCACCACGTGCTGCGCCCACTCGTACTCGGCGCGGCAGAGCCAGCCGATGCGCAGGATCAGGATCTCGCGCTCGCGCGGCGGCAGCGAGTTCTTGCCGAGCACGTGGTTGGCGAACACCATCCAGCGCTTCGCCAGCTTCGGGTAGTTCGCGAGGGTGCGGAAGATGTTGAGCGCGGGAAATGCGCTCCCCGCGCCGCCGCCGACGGGAGACAGCGCCTCCTTGGCTTCGCCGCTCCACTCCTCGGGCGGGATCGCGCGGAATCTCGGAACCGACAGGCGCATGCGGGCTCTCCTCCGGTGGGATCTCGCGCGACATTACACCCGCGTACAATCCGCCGCATGAGCGAGCGCCCCAACTTCCTGTTCATCGTCACCGACCAGCACCGCCCCGACCACACCGGCTTCGGCGGGAATCCGCTGCTGCGCACGCCGAACCTGGACCGCATCGCGGCGCGAGGCGTGCGTTTCGACCGCGCGATCGTGGCCAACCCGATCTGCATGCCGAACCGCGCCAGCATCGCGACCGGCCGCGTGCCGTCGGTGCACGGCACGCGCACGAACGGGATCGCGCTCGACTGGGGCGCGCACACCTTCATGCGCTCGCTCCTGGAGCGCGGCTGGCACACCGCCCAGATCGGGAAGTGCCACCTGCAGAACATGGGCATCCTGCGCGCTGCGCGCGACGCGCTGCTGCGCGACACGCGGCCCGGCGACGCGGTGCGCGCGTGCTGGCCCGCGGGCTGGGACGAGTGGGAGGACATCGAGCGGCACCGGCGCGAGCGCGTGGCGGTGCCGCGCGACTATTACGGGCTGGCCGAGGTCGATTTCGTGGTGGACCACTCCGACTTCTGCGGCGGCCACTACTACCAGTGGCTGCTCGAGCAGGGCGTCGAGCCGGCAAAGCTGCAGGGCAGCGAGAACGCGCAGCCGTACGCGGCGCTGTCGAAGCAGGTGTGGAAGACCAGCGTCCCGGCCGAGCTCTACTCGACGACCTACACCACGCGGCGCTCGGTCGAGTTCATCGAGCGCCGCGCGCGCACGCCCGAGACGCCCTGGCTGTTGTTCTGCTCCTACCCCGACCCGCACCATCCCTTCACGCCGCCAGGCCGCTACTTCGAGCTCTACGACCCGGCGGAGATCCCGCTGCCCGAGACGTTCGCCGACCCGCACGCGGACTCGGCGCCCCACCTGCGCCGCATGGCGGCCGAACGCGGCCGCGAGCGCACGCTGATCACGCCGTTCGCGCCGACGGTGGAGCAGTACCGCGAGATGGCTGCGAAGGAGTACGGCATGATCGCGATGATCGACGACGGCGTCGGCGCTGTGCTCGACGCGGTCGAGCGCAGCGGCCAGGCCGCGCGCACCTTCGTGGTCTTCACCAGCGACCACGGCGACATGTTCGGCGACCACGGCCTGATGCTGAAGGGCGGGATGCACTACGAGGGCTGTGTCCGCGTACCGCTGGCGATCGCCGGGCCCGGCGTCGCGCCGGGAGTCACGCGCTCGCTGGCGAGCTCGCTCGACCTCGCGCAGACCGCCCTGGAGCTCGCCGGCGTGCCCGCCCACCACGGCATGCAGGGCGTGAGCCTGGTGCCGCTGCTCCGCAACCCCGGCGCGAAGGTGCGCGACCACGTGCTCATCGAGGAGGAGCAGATGGCCGACATGCTGCGCGTCGGCCGGCCGCTGCGCATGCGCACGCTGGTGACCGAGGACTCGCGGCTCACGATCTACGACGGCAGCGACGAAGGCGAGCTCTTCGACCTCGAGCGCGACCCGCGCGAGCTTTCCAACCTGTGGTCGCGCCTCGAC
>Ga0187779_10002997_pt1 | contig 10273 bp, 7 predicted proteins | sample 1015_Q2_SP10_10__FD_132435 | JGI IMG/M metagenome (GOLD analysis project Ga0187779, IMG submission 132435) | Tropical peat soil microbial communities from peatlands in Department of Meta, Colombia - 1015_Q2_SP10_10_MG | ecosystem: Environmental > Terrestrial > Soil > Wetlands > Peat | place...
AAAATCAGCGATTGCGATGGTGTCTTTTTCGGACAATCGCATCGCTTGCTGTGAGCGGTAGTAGAACCGTGCCGCCAGCAGTGCTGCGATGATCACGCCAGCCACTGCAATCACAATGCGGTTGCGCTTTCCGCTAATTGCCATCTTCGGCTGGGGGGGCGGCGTTGCCGGCTGCTCCATTTGATCCTGAACTGCCGTTTTGTGGGCGCTCTCCATGTCCCGCTTTACACGTTGCAGATCAGCACGAAGTTCCGAGGCATGCTGGTAACGCAAGTTGCGATCCTTTTCCAGGCACTTGCTGATGATTCGCTCGAGTTCAAGCGGCACATCGGGATTAAGTCGGAGCGGTGGAACCGGCATCCGGTTGAGGATGGAGTCGAAAATCACTCCTGAGCTTTCTCCACGAAATGGGCGGATTCCAGTGGCCATTTCATACAACACCACGCCAAACGAGAACAAGTCAGTGCGGCTGTCCACGGGCTTGGCGCGCACTTGCTCGGGAGACATATAGCCTTCCGTGCCCAACGTCGAACCGGGGCTGGTTAAGGGATCACCGGTCAGTGGCTCGGTATTGGCGGCGGCAACCAGGCTCGACGAACCGCGCCCCAACTCGACCTTGGCTAAGCCGAAATCGAGGATCTTAATGTGTCCACGCTTGGTCACGAACATGTTGGAGGGCTTGATGTCTCGATGGATGATGCCTTGCGAGTGAGCAGCATCCAGGGCATCGGCAATTTCAATGGCCAAGACCAGGAGCAGTTCCGGTTCCAGCGGGCGTCCCGCAATCCGATGACTTAGCACTACGCCATCCAAAAACTCCATGACAATGAATGGCCTGCCGTCCTGCTGCCCGATTTCATAGATGGAGCAGATATTGGGATGATTAAGTGACGAGGCCGCTTGCGCCTCCCGTTGGAAGCGGGCCAATGCCTGAGGATTGTTGGCTACGTCGTCGGGCAAGAACTTAAGAGCGACAAAGCGGTGCAGGTTTATATCTTCCGCCTTGTAGACCACACCCATGCCGCCGCCGCCGAGTTTCTCGACGATGCGGTAGTGCGAAATGGTCTGGCCGATCATTGGGCTGAAATCTTAGGTTGAAGGTTGGGGCAAGTCAATGAACGTGAGGAGGTTTCCTAGTCTCGGAATGGTCGTTGCCGTAACATCTCGATAGCACTCAAAATGCTCCGAGGGTTGAACGCGTGCTCGTTGACTTTGATGTCTTACGCTTCCTACCATTGCAGCACAAGATTCCGCTAAGGAGGGTCTATGGCAGCACAGCCTCAAGCATTCATCCCCAAAGGTGAACACGTAGTCATTCGCCGAGCTACTCCAGCTGATGCTGCAGTATGCGGAAGAATCTGCTTTGAAGCGTTCAGCACATTAGCCCACAAGCACAATTTCCCTCCGGACTTTCCGGGACCCGAGATTCCGATCCATGTGCTGTCGACGGTCTTTTCGGATCCATCTTTCTTTGGCGTTGTGGCGGAACAAGACGGAAACATTATTGGAAGCAACTGCCTCGACGAAAGAACTTCGATTGCCGGAGTCGGGCCGATCACCATCGATCCCAGCGTGCAAAATCGAAGCGTAGGTCGGGAGTTGATGCGAGCCGTGTTGGAACGCGCGAAGGAAAGAAAATTTGCAGGTGTTCGCCTGGTGCAGGCGGCCTATCACAATCGTTCGATGTCGCTCTATGCGAAGCTCGGATTTGTTGTGCGCGAGCCGCTTGCCTGCATGCAAGGGAAAGCCATTCAGCGAATATTTCCCGGATATCAGGTGCAGCCCGCTAGTCACAGCGATCTCGCCGCTTGCAACGATCTCTGCCTGCGAGTTCACGGGCACGACCGCGGTGGCGAGCTCAAGAATGCGATCGAGCAAGGCACCGCATTAGTTGCTCAGTCGGAGGGACGAATCAGAGCTTATGCTTCGTCCATCGCATTCTTTGGTCATGCAGTTGCCGAAAGCAATCGCGACCTGCAAGCTCTGATTTCAGCGGCCAAAGAGTTTCAAGGCCCAGGAATTCTTGTGCCTACGCGCAACGCTGGCCTGTTCCGGTGGTGCCTTGAAAATGGGCTGCGGGTGGTTCAGCCCATGACCTTAATGACCATGGGCCTTTACAACGAACCAACCGGAGCGTACTTGCCGTCGATTTTGTTCTAGGCTACTGCAGCGGAGTGAAGCTAAAGCTCCGCACGAACATGTAGCGGGTGACGTTGGGTGTCGCGAGACCACCCCAGCCCGTGCTGTTGGTTCCCCAGTGATTAATCATGGCGTAAGCCGGGACTTGTGGCACGACGCCAGTATGCGTCGACACCAACACGCCATCAACAAAGAACTTGATTGAACTGGACGTCCACACGCATGTGTATGTGTGAAATCCCTTTTCGGGTGCGAAGGCCGCTTGCGTTGCCGTCCATTGCTTTTTCGAAACGCCTAACCAGCTCGTCCACCAGAGCGTACCAGGATTCTGGCCTTCAATCTCCGGGGTGTCGATCTCGGTCTGGGAGTTGTTCACAAAAATAAAACCCGAGCTGATCTGGCCGGAGACAGCAACGCCCGATCCATTGGGAGTGCTGGAAGTTGAAGAAGCTCGCAAGACCCAAACATAAGTTCCGAACCCGAGTTTTTGCTTGCTCTGTAACTCGCCCCCGACCGAAGAGATTCCGCCGCTTGAGGTGTAAGCCTGGGTGACTTTGATTCGCAGCATCCCGGAGGAGAAATCGAGATAGGAAGGGACAAACTTGCCTCCGCCCGGAGCGCCCCAGTTCGAAGGGATCCATTTAGATGTGTCGAGTGAACCACTGGAAAAATTGTCGAAAAACGTTGCCCCAGCAGGAGCGGCCGGCCCACTGGCATGTAATGTGCCTTCAGCAACGAAAAGAGTTACTAAAATTAACGTCATTATCTTTGTCATAGAAGCTCTCTTGTGTTTAGAAATAGGGATGGACGAGCCAATCCCTTTTTGGCCAGAGGAACTGCGGGGCCCAGGAACATCACATTTACGATTAACGAGTACTGAACGTCGGCGTGTACGGATCGAGCGACCGTCTAACCCGGGAGACTAGCAGGGGACAGCTGCGCCTTTACTTCTTATGAAAAAAACTACAGCACACCGACAACGCGCTGAGAGGTAGCTGAACTGGGACCCGGGACGACCGCTGCTTCCCCAATCCGGATCAGGAACCCGAACAAAACCAGCTTCGAGACGAAATCGTGGCGCGGGAATCGTAGCAGATCCAAGCTGGTTGCGGCTTTGCCGATGCCCTAACTATTTTTTGCTTGAGGTTCAAAACGGAATTCAGCCTTGAATAAAGGGCCCTCGTCAAAGCGGGTGCTCATGGGAATGGCATCCTACTCCAACCACGCTTGATGGCATCCAAAGGCTGGGGGTCAAGCATGATTCGCAAGCTGAAATCTGGCGAATACCGGCTGTATTCGCGGAAAAAAAACGCCAAGACTGGGAAGAGACGCAATCTGGGTACATTCAGTACACGGAAGCAAGCGCAGCAGCGCGAGCGTGCTGTGCAGTTTTTCAAGCGGCATGGCTAAGATAATTTCTTGGGAAGTACGGTCGTAAGCAATCGTACGATTGGGTCGGCTAAAGCACCGCAGTCAACGATGATGCCTTCGAACCCTAGCCTTTGACCTTGCCTCAGACGTCGATCTCCCTGCTTCCATTGCATTCTCTGTGCAACAGGTTGCGCAGCCCGGAACTTGTCGTATTCAGAAAAACCTATCGTTTTTACCTTAACTCCTACTCCAGTAGTAAGTTGCAGCTTGGCGCGGGGCTCATCCGAATTGCCCGTGGAATGCAAGATGTAATGTGCGAAGCGGGTGTGAGGCATGGTAACGGGAGCCAAGTTAACTGGCGTTGTTTCGATTCTGCTCGGTACCTGCTGCGCCTGGAGTCAGCTGACGATGCCTTCGGCGGGTTTGGCTCAGCGAGAACGCTTTAAATTTTCTACCGCAACAAAAGTGCAGCCACAGGCGGAAAGTGTGCTGCAATCATTCCCCGATGCCCCATCGGTGCGGGCTTCACCGCAGGATGAGAAATTGTGCTGGTTTGGGAAGGCCGAGTCCGCCTTGGACGTCCTCGCCAATCGGAATGTGACAAGGGATACAATCCAACTTTCCGCTCCTGGTAGCAACTCACGCTTTCATGCTTTACACGACGCACTGCCTCGAAATGAACTCGACTCCTTTCTAGATAAGTACCTGTATTCGTCTCCGCTCAAGAACGCAACCAATCATTCTTCGATCAGCGGCAGCCTCCTGAGTCGATCAACGGACGCAGCTTCGCACGTTGTGATCACGCAGAATGACTCGGGAGAAAGAGTAGTGAACGTACGGTATTTGTTGGTCGCGCTGACTTCGGCAGCGGTGGATACGGCTCATCGGCCATACTGGGCTCAATCCACTTCCGGCACATTCAGCGATTTCGGTTCAAGCCTTGGCAGCGACGCGGGGATGAACGTCTTCCGCGAGTTTCAGCCTTCGATCCGGAAAATGCTGGAAAGCCATTCTCCGATATTTGTGAAAAAGTTCGAAAGCATCGCTAAAGACTGACAGCAACTATGGCACCCAGAGACAACCAAGCCGTCCTACTGACGACTGCAATGAAGCTGTTAAGCCGATTTTTCGTGGGCGGGAGCCCTGGCGAAGAGAATCTCAATGACGAGCAGAGCGGCCCCGCAAACAATGGCACTATCGGCCACATTGAAAGCTGGCCATTGGTATCGGCCGATGTAGAACAGCAGGAAATCTACAACCCTTCCATTAAGCAAGCGGTCCCAGAGATTTCCGATCGCGCCGCCGAGAATGAGTGCCAAACCGATCCCCGTGGTGGTCATGGCGTGACTGTTACGCCATAACAGAGCTGAGACTACGACCAACGCCACAATCGAAAACAACACCAGCATTGTGATCTTCCATTGCGCGGGAGAATCGGCAAACAGTCCAAATGCTGCGCCGCGATTCTCCACGTGAGTAATGCGGAAGAATCCCGGGATGATCTGAATACCATCGTGCAAAGAAATGTCTTTCGCGACGAGCCATTTCGTGGCGCGGTCCAGCAACACGATCAGCAGGGCGATCAAGAAATGAAATTTGCGCATTACGTGGGGTTGGGACATTAACCAATACAATACAATTTGTCATCCCGATCAAATCAAAGGCGCACGAAGGGACATGCTGTTCTTACGAATATCCCTGTGCCCGGAATGACGATCGTTAATACTAGATTACCTCTTTGCGGTCGCAGCTTCGATCTCTTTCAGAACGGCGGAACAACGTTCGCACACTGTCGGATAGTTCGGATCCTCGCCGACGTGAGTCGAATAATTCCAGCAGCGCTCACATTTCTTGCCATCAGCTTTGCTGACCTGCACTTTGGCAGCGCCCGCGCCATTTCCTGATGTTGCCCTGTCCAGTGTGACGGCAGAAACAATAAACAGATAGCGAAGCTGGTCCTGGTATTTTGACAGCACCGAATAAACCGGATCTGCCGCAGAGATTGCGACTTGCGCTTCCAGGCTCTTGCCGATCAGCTTACTATTGCGTGCTTCTTCGAGCGCCTTTAGTACCTGGTCACGAACCGCGAGCAGAGTAGTCCAGTCTTGCTTCTGCTGTGGATCGTCCTCCGCCACTGATTCGTCGCCGAGTACCTCAACGCGCTCGGGAAAGCGAGCCATGTGCACACTGTCAAGGCGCGCTGCCATCTTCGGCAGATACTGCCAGACTTCTTCGCACGTGAAGGTAAGAATTGGCGCAAGCAGGCGCACCATAGCTTCGCAAATGCGCCAAATGGCAGTCTGGGCGGAGCGGCGTGCACGCGAATTCGGTGCATATGTGTACAGACGATCCTTGAGGACATCCAGGTAGAACGCGCTCAAATCGACGACACAGAAGTGGTTCACGCGATGGTAGATCTTGTGAAACGCAAACTCCGCATAGCAGTTTCGGATCTCACTCGCAACACTCCATGTCTCCCGCAGCATGAACTGGTCGAGCGCTTCCATTTGCCCGAACGGCACGATGTCAGTTTGCGGATCAAAGTCGTACAAATTACCCAGCACATAGCGGAACAGGTTGTTACGGATGGAGCGGTAGATCTCCGCGATCCGCTGCATCAGTCGCTCGGAGCCGACCACATCTTCGCGGAAATCGACTGACGCCACCCATAGGCGCACGATCTCCGCGCCCAAGCGGCTGGCAATATCGACCGGATCGACGTCGTTGCCGCGAGACTTGGATAACGCTTGGCCCGTCTCGTCCAGTGTCCAGCCCGGGGTAACCACAAGCTTGTAAGGAGGACTGCCTTTTACCCCCATCGCGCAGAGCAGGGACGACTGAAACCATCCTCGGTACTGATCGCCGCCTTCCAGGTACACGTCAGATGGCCATGGGTTCTCCGGTTCTGCCGCGCGCAATGCGAGGTAGCTTGTCCCCGACTCGAGCCAAACATCGAAAATGTCCGTTTCTTTTTCAAATTTTGTTCCGCTACAGTGGGGACATATGGTTCCAGTCGGAAGAACGCCGTCAGCCTCGGGCGTGTACCATGCGTCAGCTCCGCCCCGGGCGAAGAGTTCAACTACCTTCCGATTGACGGCGTGATCGTTCAGCGGCTTTCCGCAACTCTCACACAAGAAGACAGCAATCGGAACGCCCCACACTCGCTGCCGCGAAATGCACCAGTCGGGGCGAGTGGCAATCATGTTGTACATGCGCTCTTCGCCCCATCCCGGATCCCACTTCACCTTCTTGACTTCGTCCAACGTGCGGCTCCGGAGTGTACCTCCACCCGGCATGGGCGCTTCCATCGAGATGAACCACTGCTCGGTGGCGCGGAAGATGATCGGATTGTGGCAACGCCAGCAATGCGGATACGAGTGCTCGAGCTTTTCCTCATGCAGCAGCGCGCCACGTTTCTTGAGCAATTCGATAATTGGCGCATTGGCGTTCCACACGGTGAGGCCGTTGTATTCCGGGAGCCCGTTGCGCAGAATGCCTTTTTCGTCAACATTGCTGGTTGCATCCAAACCGTATTTCGTGCCCGTTGCAAAGTCCTCCGCGCCGTGAGATGGCGCGGTGTGCACCACGCCGGTGCCGGTGTCCATGGCGACGTAATCGGCAAGCACACCAAGAATTTTCCGGTCTAAGAACGGATGCTGGAAATACAATCGCTCGAGCCTGTGACCGGGGAAGCGAGCAATTTCACGGGCATCGCGGAGATTGCATTTTGCGATGACTTCCGCGGCCAGTCTTGCCGCCACGATGTACACGTCACCGCCAGTCTCCAATCCGACGTATTCCTCATCCGGGTGAAACGCTACCGCCATCGAGGCGGGCAGCGTCCACGGTGTCGTGGTCCAGATGATCGTGGAAACCTTCTTGCCACGAAGCTCTGGTGCAATTTTCGCGGGATCATCCAAAAGCGAATACTTCACCCACACCGTGGGGCTGATTTCGTTCGAGTATTCGACCTCCGCCTCAGCCAGCGCGGTCTCGTCGTGCATGCACCAATACACGGCTCGCAGTCCTTTGTAGACGAATCCGTTCTCGTAGAACGAATAAAACGTATCCAGCACCACAGACTCGTACTGCGGCTCCATCGTTACGTAAGGGCGGTCGAAGCGCCCAAAAACTCCAATGCGCTTGAACTGCTGACGTTGCAAATCGAGGTACTTTTGCGCAAATTTTCTGCATTCGCGCCGGACGTCCAGCGGTTTCATCTGCAGCTTCTTGCCCCCGAGTTGCTGGTCCACTTTGATTTCGATGGGCAACCCGTGACAGTCCCATCCGGGAACGTAGGGAGCATCAAAGCCAAACATATTTTTCGACTTGACGACGAAATCTTTGAGCGATTTATTCAGAGCAGTCCCGAGATGGATCGGGCCACTGGTGTAAGGAGGACCGTCGTGCAGAACATAAACCGGAGCTCCGCGGCGCGACTCCCGAATGCGCTCGTAAATCCGCATCTGCTCCCATTTTGCGAGTATTTTCGGCTCGTTCTGCGGCAAATTTGCCTTCATGGGAAAGTCAGTTTTGGGCAGATTGATCGTCGATTTCAGGTCGAGCGGCACTCGCTTGGTTACCTCGCTGAAGTGTTTGATTTTGTTCAATTATATAGGGAGAGGCCGCACGAACGTCCATTGGTCCCCGGTCACAGTAGCTTGGCCGGCACTCCGTAAAAGCGCGTGTAAAGCGAGAAAAATGAGTGTAGAATTTGTACCCAAGTGACATTTCCCGAGACTGAGCATCTAACTGAGAGTTGTTGACAGTGCTTAGCTCACCAGTTACTCGGGAGGGATGGCGAAGTGGGGTGAGCAAGCTAGTGTATACAATGTGGCACGTCATGTGCTGATCAGTTAGATAGGGAACGGGCACATAACTATAGTGTTTGTTCCCACAGCCAGAATCTCAGGTTAATATGGCGACATTGGATACCGCACCCCGCACCGAACGTGAGCCGGACCTAAATTTGTTGCTGCCCAAATCCACCTTGGAGCAGCCACTGTGGAAGTCCCTCTTCCAGAATCTTGATGAATATTTCTTCCCCAAAAAGCAACCGCCGCTAGTTCTGACTTCGAAGCCGGTTCCGGTCAGGGATATCTGGGGATTTTACGATTACAAAAAGAACGGTGCGCTGGCGTCGACTGCCGTGCACGTGGTCGCCGTTGGCGCGATCGTCGGTTTGACTTTGTTGGGCCGCCGTGTTGTGCAGGAAATTCAGAAGCCGCACGACACCGTGACTCTCCTAGCGCCGGATGACATTCCGGCCATGGCGCCAGCCAAGACTCAATCAGGCGGCGGCGGCGGTGGTGGCGATCGCGACAAATTCCAGGCTCCCAAAGGTAAGTTGCCAAAGTTCGCCATGGAGCAGATTACGCCGCCGGCGGTGGTGGTGCGCAATGATCATCCGAAGTTGACGGCTGAGCCGACGGTCGTGGTTCCCCCGCAAGTGCATATGACGATGGCGAACAATATGCCGAACTTCGGCGATCCTATGTCGCACCTGCCTTCGGGGCCGCCGTCGAACGGCACCGGTTCCGGCGGAGGTATTGGATCCGGGAGCGGCGGTGGTGTTGGCGTAGGTCAAGGTCCGGGGGTAGGAGAGGGCCGTGGTGGTGGCATGGGTGGCGGCGTATTCCGCGTTGGTGGTGGCGTTTCAGCACCTCGTCCCGTATTTACACCTGATCCGGAGTACTCCGAAGAAGCTCGCAAAGCTAAGTATCAGGGAACCTGCGTGCTCTGGCTGATCGTGGGTCCGGATGGCAAGCCGCGTGACATCAAGGTTTCGAGAACGCTCGGTCTTGGCCTCGATGAAAAAGCGATTGAAGCTGTGAAACAGTGGAAGTTCGAACCTGCCATGAAGGACGGCAAACCAGTAGCTGTGCAGATCAACGTGGAAGTGAGTTTCCGGCTTTACTGAGAGATTTTCTTTAACCAACGGCCGCATTCGCGGCCGTTTTTGTTTCCCTCGAATGAATCGTGGCCTGAAATCCGACTAGTTCCTCCGCGTTCTTTGTGTCCTCTGCGGTTTGTACGTTCAGATCTAGTCCCGCTCAAGGACAACGTAGTGCATCAGCACGCGCTTTTCGAATCCGAGATGCTCGTATAGACCCACGGCCCTGTCATTGTCTGCTCGCACATGCAAGAATGGCCGCTCTCCTCGGCTGCAGATTCGCCCCACCAGCATGGAAATCAGTGCGGTCGCATAGCCGCGTCCGAGATGATCCGGGTGCGTACACACCGCACTCACTTCGGTATATCCCGGCACCCGGAGGCGCTCGCCGCTCATTGCGATCAAGCGACCATTCTCGCGAATGCCCCAATACTCACCCATTTCGTGCGTGCGTTTGGAGAACGGGCCGGGCTTGGTCAATTCCGTCAGCGCCAGCATATCCGCGACATCCGCATCACCAAGCCGCTCGAATTCAGGAATAGCTCCCCCATTCTTAGGCAGAAACGAACCCGCATAGAGCATCTCCAGCATTTGACCCGACCTGAAGATTCTCCACGGTTTGGGTACGACTGGAATCTCGTTGAGGAATAACCCGACTCGCTCGCCAGAGTTCACCAACGACGTCAAATACTGGTAGGCATCATCCGTCGGCTCAGCTAATGCACTCAGCAAACTGACGTCGGGCGAGAATCGTGCCGATCGATGGTTGGCGGTCCCAAGATGTACTTGCAGGGTCGTCAGCGCCTTCCAGATCACATTGTCGAGCGGATGCATGACTGATTAGACCAGCGTAGATGCCGTCCAGATTCA
>Ga0187779_10002999_pt1 | contig 10271 bp, 13 predicted proteins | sample 1015_Q2_SP10_10__FD_132435 | JGI IMG/M metagenome (GOLD analysis project Ga0187779, IMG submission 132435) | Tropical peat soil microbial communities from peatlands in Department of Meta, Colombia - 1015_Q2_SP10_10_MG | ecosystem: Environmental > Terrestrial > Soil > Wetlands > Peat | place...
ATCCTATTCGATCACCTCGTTGGCGCGGGCGAGTAGCGACGGAGGCACTGTAATGCCAAGCGCCTTCGCAGCCTTGAGGTTGATCATTAGGTCGTACTTAGTCGGCGCCTGCACCGGCATGTCGGCTGGCTTCTCGCCCTTAAGGATGCGATCGACATAGCCGGCTGCACCGCGATACTGCGCGTCGAAATCAGCGGCGTAGGCCATCAAGCCACCGAGATCAACGAAGCGTCTATTAGGGTAAATCGCAGGTAGTTTGACGCGAGCGGCCAGCTCAGTGAATTGCTCGCGATTAGCAAGGACGCTTGCCGCCGTAATGATCAGCCCCGCATTGCCGGATCGTGCGAAGGCTGCCAGTTCATGCTCGGTCTCAACAATGTCACGAAATTTAAATGGGGTGATTTCTATACTGAGCGCCGACGCCACCGCCTGGATGATAGCGAATTGACCGACGCCCGCGGGCAGATTGGGATCCCAAATCACTGCCACCCGTTTTATGCCGGGCGCAAGCTCCCGCAGCAACTCCAACCATTTCCCGGTTAAGCCGTATTCGAACTGCATAAAACCGGTGGCATTGCCTCCCGGATGCGACAAGCTGTCAACGAATCCTGAGCCAACCGGATCTGGAACAGCCGCAAATACGATCGGCACGGAGCGTGTGGCCTCAAGCAATCGCCCTAAGACAGAGCCGCTGCTGGCGATAATGACGTCGGGCTTAAGCGCGACCAATTCTGCTACGGCGATACGAATAGCATTAGCATCGCCAGCGCCCTGGCGCACATCGAGTCGTATGTTTTGACCCTCTACCCAGTTCAGTTCCCGTAGCGCTTCCCGCAACAGCTCAATACGTCCTCGCGAAGTAGCATCGTCGGATCCGAAGAGCAGGCCAACGCGGCGCATGCTCTCTACCTGTTGCGCACGAGCCATAGGTGCCCAGGCCGCCGCGCCGCCCAAAAGTGTGAAGAACTCGCGCCGTCTCATTGCCTCCCCCCGAGGCTCAGGACAGGGGCATCGTAGCGGTTCGGATGAGGCTCGGTAAGGGACGGTCCAATGTCCGCTTTGGGTCATTAGCGGACATTTGCAGCGCACCAACCCATGTCCGCTTTGCCCCCAAAAGCGGACTCTTGCAGCGCAACACGTCATGTCCGCTAAGGGCCAAAAGCTGACATGCGATCAGAAGGATTTGCGCACACAACCTTTTGCCTGGGGCTCACTGGCGAAACGTGCAGTAGTCCAAGCGATCAGCGGCTCCTCCATCTTTGTGCCAGGCCGCACGATGGCTGCGTGGTCGTGGTCGGCGAAGGTCCAATAGTCGAGCCGTTGGCCGACTGAGCAGCGTCCGTCAACATACGCGTCCGTCACGGCCGGTAATACGGTCGGATCCGTGAGGCCTTGCGTAATCAGCAAAGGCGCTGCAATCCGCCCGTTCGCTGTGTTCTGCCCGATCCTCGCGGCAAGCACTGCATTGGTGGTTGTGGCGAGAGCCGGACCATCGAATGTCGTCATAAGTTGCGCGATCTTTTGTGGGTCCTGGAACCCGCACATGTTTACGATCTCTCGGGCAGCTGTGAGCGCCTCGGGACGCACAGCCTGCTCGAATTTGATGCCAGGGTAAAAGTGGCTGTAAGACGACGCCATATAGGGCCCGAGCCGTTTGTCCAGGTCGACGCTCTTCGAAAGCAGGGTCTTCATGTCGGCAGCGGGCGCAATAGCGACGACGCCGACGATCTTGACGTCCGGCGCATAGCGCGGACCGACGATGCCGGTCCAAAGCGCCGATTGGCCACCTTGTGAATGTCCCCAAACCGCCGTGCGAGCACTGAGCTTAAGTTCAGGCATCTTCCGTGCGGCACGCGCCGAGTCGAGCCCCGCCCGCGCCTCGCCTTCTCCGATAAGATAAGGATGCGGACCGTTCTTCTCGGCAAATGAATAGTCGGTGGCGACAATCACCCAGCCTGCCTTGACGATACGGTCAAGCGCGGGAATGCCCAGGGTCGGCGCCGAGGCGAGCGAGGGCATGCACTTCTGCAGCAAACCGGTGGTGCCATGCTCCCACATGATCACCGGCCGGGCCCCTTTGGGTGGATCGATCGGCGCGAACACGGTTGCGACTGCCGTGATCGGTGTTTTGTTGTCTACCGTGGTTGTGTATTTGATGCGCCAGCCGCGCATACCGGCTGGCAACGTCACGTCCTTGAGCGGCTCGCTGCGCAACGGTGTGCCCGGCCGGCCCGTTATTTTCGCAGGTGGATCGTAGAACGCATCCGGGGCCCGGACGGTCACGCCCTGTGGCTGAGCCACCGCACCGAAGAAAGCGTAGACGCCGCTTAAAAGTAAAATAAACGGCGCTGCCAAACGGATGTTTCTTTTCATGGGATGGGTCCAAATACACGTTACAGTGCCATAATAGAACCCAGACAATTGGTAGTAACAAATCGCAGTGTCGTGATCCGCCACTATGTCCGCTTTGGGTCAAAAGCAGACGTGTGCAGTGCAAGAGCCTATGTCCGCTTTACCCCCGAAAGCGGACAACTCTATTTGGCAACCCACGTATCACCTACCTTGACGTAGATGCGTTTGACAGCCGCCCAAGCGATACGAAATGCTGCCTCCTCTTGGCGCGGGTCGTCGATGTGCGCAGCAAAAGCGTGATTAAAAGCTTCACGATAGATGTCCTGAGCGTGCGGCGGCAGTCGTCGCCGGATCGACGCTGGCAGATCAGCATTAGTTCGATAGGGCACGTCGTTACTGACGCACAACAGACATTACTCGGTCGTTAGCTAACCCATTTTTGCGACGATCTGCTTCATTTCATTGGCCGAAAATGCCCGCAAGGTCTGCGTGCGAACATTTCCTAAAGCACAGAGGCTCATATTGAGCGCCGTACCGGAAATTTCATCTGGTGCCTCAGTGATTGCCACGATGTCATATTGACCTTGCGTCCAGAAAAACTCCCTTACTGTCACGCCGAATTTCTTTGCCATATCCTTGAATGCTTCCGTACGCTTCACAGTGTCCTTTGCAGTGCGGATGCCTTGGTCGGTGAAATTTGTGAGCACAACATAGGTGATCATAACGCTCTCCTACTGCACGGTTTGTTGGTTTTCTTCGCCTACCTGAGAGGCAAAAAGTTTTCTTTGACGTGGGTCAAACGTTCCGTTTTTGAGCGGCGCCTGCCGGCCCAACTCGCCTTACGGTATCCCGCTGGATAGCCAGAGAGCTATTCGTTGGGAAAACCGCACGTCAGGTGATGGTGAGCGGTAGTCGCGATAATAATCGCGCTATTCACCTCAGGCTCACAGCCGAGCTGCGTGTTATGGCATTACGATCCACAGAATTAAAAAGGCCTTGACGGCGGGTCGGGCACCGAAGGCAATGCAAATGGTGAAGATAGCGAGCAAGACCAGGACCGCCGTCATTACATCGTTCGGTAGGCCTCTGAGCCAGCCATCGATGCGTTCCGGCCAAGGATGGAGAACGATCATGGCAATCCCGATCGCGACAAGCACAAAACCCCAGATTCGATCGTCCACGGATATTCCAGTTCTGGTGATTCTCGCATTCGTGCCTGCACGTTCTCCAGCAAAAGAGCCGCTCAGGATTTTGGAAAGCGCCCGGTATGCGCGTAAATCGCCATCGCCATCATAGCTGATCCGCCAAACACCATATTTATCCCAACAAGAATACCAACAGCGAAAGGTGCCGTCGTAGGAAGGCCGAATACAACAAACGCTGCGAGCGCTAGGTCAACACAACCACTTGCTACCATCCATTCCCAACGTCCGGACAACTGACGTTTGTGATCGAGCGCATACATTATGGTTGCTATTCCTTCGATCACGAAAAAGACGGTCAATAAATAGACGATCGGAATTGACCTGGCGGTCGGCCACTCCATCAAAATGGAACCGACCGCAATCGCAAGAACAGCAGACAATAATGACCACCAAAATCCGGGGCGGTGGCGTCCGCCAGCGGTTGTTACCAACCCAACGAGGCCAGAAATGACAAATATCCAACCAATAGTGGTATTGAGAGCACTGGCAGGAGCAAAGTATGGAAGAAAGAGCGCGAGCCAGCCAAGGATAACAAGAATAATTCCTTCGACCAGCATTTGCAGCCAGTAAGGTCGCGCTGATCTCCAAAACTTCGATCGGTCCGTATCAATACCGGTCATGTCTCTAGACCTCGCCAGTCTTAAAAAAGATATGCCTCGCTCAGCAGAGCGTATTGATTTACCTCAAAATCAAGCAGGCTCTCGCAAGGCAGACCGAATGTCGGCTTTCGGTCAGAAGCGGACATCCTCACGTCTCGTGTCCAGCTTATTTGAGCACCAAATTGACGTCCAGTGTTAGGAAATAGGAGAAAGCCATTATGGCAAGGATATACATCGACTGTCGTCAATACCCGAGCGAAATGAATTGCTCAGTTTCGATCGCAGCTGACACCAAGAAAGAATTGATCGACGCCGCAGTTCAGCACGCTGTCGCAGTGCATGGCCATAAAGATGGCCCTGAGCTACGCGAACAAATTAGCAGAATGATCAAAGCGCAAGCTTGACCTTGTATCCATCAACGTCGACCTTGAGTTGCAATTACTGGTGCCTAAATAAATTTAGCCAAGGAAGCGCCCCTATGAGCGCAGCAGCTAGTTTATGAGGTTGTCATGCCCATCTACCAACTTGAAAATATTCCGGAGGAATTTGTCACCCCCAAGCATTCGACGGCGTACGGCCGTCTGATCAGTGGCACGCAGGTCGAAGTCGGATTGCTACGATACAAAGCCGGTGAAGGAGCAAAGCAACATGCCCATCCCCATGAACAGGTTCTTCTCGTTTTGAGCGGAAAGTGCCGTCTCACGCTTGACGGCAAGCCGACAATTCTTGGCCGTGGCATGGCAGCGCTTATTCCTCCCAATGCTCCGCACGGGCTAGAGGTCTTAGAGGATACTGAAGTCGTTAGTTGTAAGGGTGTGATAGGTGGCGTTGGTCATAGGATCGCTTGATCAAATTTCTTCGGGCGGCGCCACGGACACCGGACGCAGAATAGAACGGGCGAATCGAAACGGCGCGCAAGCGTCTGCTCGCTTATGCCTCAATGCCTTGAAGGCCCCCTCCCGCCCGCACTCACCGCCCGAATATTGATCGCATCGATCAACTCGGCTCTGTGTGTCTCGGCAGCTTTCATTGCGGTCGTAGTTTGCTTTGCCGTAGTTAGATTCGATCCGAAAGCCACTACGCCTCCAATAACGGCCGCAGTCGCGCCGATTACAGTCGTAGGATCAAAGCTCACAAGGAAACTAGCCAATATCCAAATTCCTCCGGCAGCAATGGCCGCCTTCGAAAGAAGCAGGGCCTTCCGACAGCCCTCCAAGGTCTCCGCAAGTTCGTCAATTTCAGCTTCTAGGCGCGCGATTTGGGTGTGCAAGTCAGCATCGGCCATGCCAGTTGGCCTTTCCGTCAGGCTTCGAAACCCTTGGTGTCATGATGCTCAAAGTTGGCAGCTATCGCGGAACCGGCGAGTCAAGCGACTACGCTGGTATCGTAGCCACGCATATTCAATCGATCGTCGCCAACCGGCGACCCGGAGCTTCCGTAGCTATTCGACTACAGCCCTTAACTAACCTGCCGGACCGGTCTACAGCGCCGGCGGTTTCCCGTTCGTTCGCTGCTACCATCGCGGCGGGATCTGGATCAGGTCTACTAGCTGTTCTTTCGTTAGCAGCGACGTCGTGAACTTCAGCTCGACCGCGTCCTTCACGATCATGTCCAGGCCAACGATTTTGTCCGGGTTGATAGCTTCGCCCGGGAAAAAGTCATCGCGCGTGCGCTTGGCTTTCGCTTCAGGAATGTTCAGCCATTCCGAATAGGCCTTAATGCAGCGCTCTTCCTTGTACATACAGTCGATCGTCTCCCGATACGCTCGCATGTAGCGGCTGACGGCGTCCTTGTGCTCCTTCAGGTAATTCGCATTTGCAATGTTCAGGCGCACGGTCTGCCCTTTGAATGCCTCAGCATCGTTGCCAGTGGCAATGATGCGGATTTCCTTCTTGTCGAGCTGATCAAGGCCGAATGGCGGCGCCGCCCACCCGACCTCGATCTGACCTGACATGACCGCGGTGAGATTGGCAGCCGGCCCGCCCATCGCCGTCGGCTTCGCCTTCAGGTCGTACTGTTTCATAAAAGCGGTGACGATGCCGTGTGTAGATGAGCCGTTTGTCGAATAGGCGATAATTTTGTCATCGGTATCTTTGAGCGACTTGATCGGCGAGTCCGTCCTTACGTACCAGTAGAGGTCCCGCGCGCCCGTTGTCTCGGCGCCGATCACGCGCACCGGCGCTCCTTTTGAGTACGCGCTGAGGACGCCCATGACACCAGCCGCGATGCCAAGATCGACGCTGCCAGAAATCACCGCCTGCTGCGTCTCACCGGCCCCTTGCGTGTAGACGATGACAAGCCCGAGACCATGATTCTTGAAGATACCAACTCGCTGGCCAATTTCGGACACCGAAGTGTCCCAGTTGCCGCGCTGGCCAACGGCAAGCTTGACCGTGTCTTCGGCGAGCGCGCTGGTTGTGCCCAGTGCAAGCGCAAGCGCGCCCATTATAAGATTGCTTTGCATTTTATCCTCCCAAGTAGTGTCTTTAAACAGTCGCCGGCTTCAAGTTGCGCGCCGATGATTGTTCGCTGCCGCTTCTTAATGTGCGCCAGTCTGTTGATTTTGGTACCACGCCTTCAAACGAGCTGATGTCCGCATGTCTCTCGTTCGGCTCGGTCGTGCCTATTGCTGGTTTGCCCTCGCGCACCGCGCGCGCGGCGTCCACCATCAGGCGACGAAACGCGTTCACCGCAATGTCGCTCACCCCGACACGCTCCTTGTTACGATCACTGATCGGTCCCATCGACTCCCACATCGCGATGTCCTGGTTCGGGATGCCTTTGATGCCGGTGAAGTTACCAGCTGCCATCGCCGCGCGATCTTGCCCATAAAGATTGTCGGCCGCGCGAACGTTGTTGAAGTGGCGATCAACGTCCTTACCCCATTCAAGCACGTTGAATTTGCGCCACGCCTGCGCGTCGATGCCGGGCTTGTCCGGCCCATTCCACGCAATGAAGTAGAACATCGTGTTGTAGTCGTCTTCGGGCGTCAGCAGCGTCGCCACATTGTGCAAGTTGTTCGGCGGAATCAGTGCAGTAAACGGTGCGATGTAAACTGTCGTGCGGATGTAATCGTGCGTCGCCTCATTTATGATTGGACGTCGAATGGCGGCGTAGCGAAAGCCGTAACTCGTGCGTTCGACCTGAAAGCGCGGCGCCTTGTCAGTTGAAGGGCGCAACCAATTCTGTTTGGTTGCCTTAGCGCCATCGACTTGTGCCGGCACCATGTCGGACGAATGCAGGCTCGATGAATGCGCGGAGTCGATCTGCCCTTCAAGGACTTGCGCCCAGTTGCAACGCACTCGCACTTTCGTCGCGCTCACGCGGCACTCTAGCGCAGGCGCAAACGCTGGTGCCTGAAACTGGGTCATCGTCTCCAGTGGGCCCATGTAGCACCACACGAAGCCGCCCGTCTCACGCGCAGGATATGCCTTCTGTTTCACGCGCTCGGGGAAACTGCTTTCCGGCGGCTCCGAAGCCATTTCGAGTACGTTACCTTCGACGTCGAATTTCCAGCCATGATAGAGGCAGCGTAGGCCGCACTCTTCGTTGCGTCCGTAGAGCAGCGAAGCACGGCGGTGCGCGCAGAATTCGCCCAATACGCCGACGCGACCCTTGCTGTCACGAAAGACAATGAGGTCCTCGCCCAGTAACCGCGTTTTCACAGGCCCGCCATCGGATACAACCTCTTCCGACAGACACGCCGCGACCCAGTGGCGACGCATAAGCTGGCCCATTGGGGCATCGCCTTCGACGCGGCACAGGAGATCATTTTCGTCTGGCGTCATGGCCTTCCTCCCTTCGGCCTCCAGTCTTTTCGTTCTCAGCTGCGCGCGGTATCTTAGATATCTAAGTTTATGGCAGGTCCGGCGACTTGTCGAGGCGCGCTCAAAGATGGCCCGAAAACTGAATATCGGCGTTGTGGGACTCGGCCGCGGATTCACCGTGATGCTGCCAACGCTTGCAGGCGATCCGCGTGTCGCGCTTGTCGCCGCTGCGGACGTGCGCAGGGAAGCCCTCTCGCGATTTGCAAGCGAGTTCAAGGCGAAGACATACGCGACGGTCGAGGCGCTTTGCGCCGATCCGAATGTCGAGGTGCTCTACGTAGCGACGCCGCACGAGTTTCATGCCCAACACACAGAATTTGGAGCGCAGGCCGGCAAGCATCTGCTGGTCGAAAAGCCGATGGCGATCTCCCTGGCCGAATGCGAAACGATGATCGCGGCGGCACACAAGGCGAATGTGCATCTGATCGTCGGCCACAGCCATTCGTTCGACGCGCCCTACGCGCGGACCCGACAACTGATCGACAACGGAGAATTCGGCGCCGTGCGGATGATCGCCGCCTTGAACTACAATGATTTCGTTTATCGCCCCCGCCGGCCAGCAGAATTCGACACCGCGAGAGGAGGAGGCGCGATCTTTAGCCAGGGCGCACACCAAGTGGACATCGTTCGTTTACTCGCCGGCGCGCGCGCAAAAAGCGTCCGCGCCGTCACTGGGGCCTGGGATAGCGCGCGACCGATGGATGGTGCCTTCGCTGCATTACTCACATTCGAGAACGGTATGGTCGCCACCCTCACCTATTCCGGCTACGGCTATTTCGATTCGGACGAATGGCAAGGCTGGATTGGCGAGATGGGCCAGAAGAAAGCCCCTGGACGACAAGTGCAAAAAACGTTTTCAAGTGTTGCCGAGGAATCTGCTTTTAAGCAGTCGCGCAATTACGGCGGTGCGAATTACCGGCTGCCAATTTCGCGGCCGGACGCGCACCAGAACTTCGGTACAATTATCGTGAGTTGCGAACGCGCCGATCTGCGGCCAATGCCTAACGGGGTTATGATTTACCATGACCACGAATGCAAACTTGACGAAATAAGTGCGCCAAAAATCCCGCGCGTGGAGGTCATCGATGAAGTGTACTCCGCTGTCATCAACGGCAAGGCCCCGCGCCACAACGGCGAATGGGCGATGGCGACCCTTGAAATCTGCCTCGGAATGATCCGTTCAAGCCGAGAGGGCCGCGAGATCGAACTCAAATACCAGAGCGTAAAATGATGGCTCGGCGTACAAGCGACACGCAAACGATCCTGCAGCATTGGCGCGAGGCGGTCCCGAACGACCGTCTCGCTCATCTCGTAAAAGATGCGACGCGCGCGCTCGTGCGTGCGCTGCAAGTCCGTCTCGCCGAGCACAAGGTCTCCTTCGGCCATTGGGCGTTCCTGCGAATTTTATGGGAACGAGACGGCCTTACACAGCGCGAACTCAGTGAACACGCTGGCGTAATGGAGCCGACGACATTTTCCGCGCTAAAGGCGATGGAGCGGCTCGGCTATGTTGTGCGCCGACGCATGGGCAGCGACCGCAAGAAGGTCTATGTCTTCCTTACCCCGAAGGGCCGATTGCTGAAGCGACAGCTCGTACCGCTAGCAGAGTGCGTCAACAATATCGCCATCCGCGGCATAAAGCCGGCTGACGTGAAGGCGACGCGCGCAGTGTTGTTGTCGATTATTGACAATCTGGCCAAGGACGAGACCGCGCGTGAGATGCCGATGCCGTCGACGCGCGTTTTAGCCCGATTCCAGGTCCGCAGTCGGCCGGCGCAGGTCAAAACCCGCGGCACAACTGCGGCTGGGGTCGGCTAGAGCGATCCTGTGCCGCGATACGTCCGCTTTAGGTCATCTTGCATTGCACAAGCGTATGTCCGCTAAGGGCCAAAAGCGGACATTTCTTCTCAAACGTCCGCTATCGGTATTTGGTCGACCTTGTGGCCGTGCGCATCGACAATCGTCACGAACCAACCGGCCCAATCCCATCCCGGCATGATTGCGCCGTGTTTGAGGTCACGAGCTAACGCTAACGCATCATCGCGAGCGGCAGCATTGCCTGACAAATCAATCCCCTTGTGATTGTTCAGAACCTGTTTGCCATCAGTGAGATGGAAGTAATAGCGCGGCATTTGAAAATGATCCGATACTAATGCCCCAGCCGCGGCACCGTAGCCGTTGTCCGTTCTGAATCAAGACAAACATTTTCGCAGCGCAATCGCGTCATGTCCGCTTTATCCCCAAAAGCGGACGTGTGCGGCGCAACTCGGTATGTCCGCTATGGGCCA
>Ga0187779_10003000_pt1 | contig 10271 bp, 10 predicted proteins | sample 1015_Q2_SP10_10__FD_132435 | JGI IMG/M metagenome (GOLD analysis project Ga0187779, IMG submission 132435) | Tropical peat soil microbial communities from peatlands in Department of Meta, Colombia - 1015_Q2_SP10_10_MG | ecosystem: Environmental > Terrestrial > Soil > Wetlands > Peat | place...
AGCGCCCACGAGACGAGCTTCTTGTGCGCCATCGTGTCTTCTTCCCACGGCATGCGCTCGCGGAACTGCGCCCAGAACTCCTGTGCGGGTCCGTACACGACCATCTCCGACGCGAAGAACGCGCTCTCGAAGCGCGTCGCGTCGATGTCGCCGTCCTCCACGACCGAGTCGATGAGCTCCGCTTGGAAGTGCGGCTCGCGCTTCATCGCGGTGTTCGGCGGCAGACTATTCGCACAATATGAAAAGAACGCCAGTTCCCAGCTCAGGATCTTCGAACTCAATGGCAGGCCGGTGCAGGCAATTTCACTGCCTGCAATCGGGACAATCGGAGGGCTAACGGCTTCCGGTATCGGCGGAAGATGGGACCGAAAGGAAGCATTCTTCGATTTCTCGTCGTTCACGGTACCGCCTTCCGTGTATCAGGTGGATATGTCCTCCGGAACAAGTGTTCTTTGGGACAAGGTCGATGCTCCGGGGATCGATCCATCCGCCTATGAAGTGAAGCAACTTTGGTACAAATCGAAGGACGGTACCAGAGTCCCGATGTTTGTCTGCCACAAAAGAGGCCTAGTCCTCGATGGGAAGAATCCGACCCTGCTAACCGGCTACGGCGGTTTCAACGTCAGCCTGACACCCGATTTTCGTGGAAGCCGATTCATCTGGCTGGAGCATGGCGGGGTTTTCGCCGTCGCCAATCTGCGGGGCGGTTCGGAGTTCGGGGAAGAATGGCACCGCGCGGGGATGCTGGAGAAAAAGCAGAATGTCTTTGATGATTTCATTGCTGGGGCCGAGTATCTGATTGCCCAGAAGTACACCGATCAGGATCATCTCGCGATCACCGGCGGATCGAATGGTGGCTTGCTGATGGGTGCCGTGTTGACACAACGTGCGGATCTGTTCAAAGCCGTTGTCTGCCAGGTTCCCCTGCTGGACATGCTCCGGTATCAGAATTTCCAGATCGCCAAGCTCTGGATTCCTGAATATGGATCAGCCGATGACGCCAAGCAATTCGAATGGCTTTATGCGTATTCGCCCTATCATCACGTGAAACCCGGAACCGAATATCCGGCGATCCTGTTTATGACTGCCGATACTGACACGCGTGTCGATCCCATGCACGCCAAGAAAATGACCGCCCTGCTTCAGGCCGAAGCGGCAAATGGACGCAGTCGCGAGCGCCCAATCTTGCTGCGCATTGAAGCCAAAGCCGGGCACGGCGCGGGCAAACCAATCACCAAGCAGGTGGAGGAAAGCACTGACATTTTTTCATTCCTCTTCTGGCAACTGGGCGTAAGAGAGTAGCGCGGCTGAGCGCTTCCTGGGGCTGCTTAGATTTCGAAACCCATTTCGTCTTCCGCGATCTCCCAGCCGGCCTCGCGGACCTGGCGATGCTCGAAACCTGATTCATCCAGCATCGGATTCGTGTTGTTGATGTGAATGTAGATTTTTCGTGGATGCCGAAGTCGAGAGAGCATTTGCAAACTTCCTTCCGGCCCGGAGACCGGCACGTGTCCCATTTCACGGGCAGTGGGACCGCTTCCTTTCACGCGCAGCAATTCGTCGTCGCTCCAAAACGTTCCGTCAAATAAGAGCAGGTCTGCGGATTCCAGCCGCTGGAGCAATTGGTCGTCAATCACCGGAACTGTTGGCAGATAGGCGAGCTTTCTCCGCGATGAAGATTGCAATATGACGCCAACCTGAGACTCCTCTGACCGCAAACTCCGGGCCCTGTCGGCCACCACATAGTCAGGGTAGTGGCTTCCAAGCGCAAAAATGCTAGCGCAAATTCCGGAATCGTTGCTTTCCGAATCAAGCAACGGAAAGCTTTGTTCGATTTGGACCTCGCTCCACGAGACTTGGTTTGAAATGCGGTTCAGTACGCCAAAAATCGAGTTATGTGTTCGAAGAATGCACGCAACGCACTGCGTGGAGTAGATTCGGAACGGCTGAAATTCGCGCAGCGACAAGAGTCCGGCGATCTGATCGACATCAGCACCGCTTAACAAAACGCCGCCAACCGGAGAATGACGTGTTCCTTCTCGCGGGTGGAGAGAAGGCAATGCTTCGATCTGCAGACGTAGATCGGGCGAGGCGTTCAGCAAAAACCAGGAATGTGAATCGTTGCTTACTGCGACTTGGGTCTGCGTGCGAGGTTTCCCTGGTAAGGTCCCCGCCCGCAAGCCGTGACAGTTTTCGCAGTTGCAATTCCACTGCGGAAGACCGCCACCGGCGGCAGAACCCAGGATTCTTACCTGCACAAATTACATCGAGGCGCTGACGTAGGAATTGATCTCACAATTCAGCGTTACTTCGTCAAACTGCGGTGTGCTCCACTGCATGGTTACTCACCCCTTAGGATAGGAAACTTCAGGTGGTTAGATTACCACAAACGCCCCATGGTTTTATGCTCAATTGTTCTAATCCTGAGGAGTTGGTCTAGAGACGATCTTCCATAAGAGATTCGCCTCCAGTAACCCCCGACTTTAGTTATGATTTGCATGTAGTGGATCCTAAGCCTTCGAAAACCCCTCTTGCAGCAGGGCTTTGCGCCGACTGCCAGCACGCGGGCTCGATTAAATCGGATCGTGGCTCCGTGTTTCTGCGTTGCGAACTGGCGCTCGCCGACAGCCGGTTTCCCAAGTATCCGCGCCTGCCAGTCCTGGCCTGTTCCGGCTACCAACAACGAAAAACAACGTCAGCAGGCTAGGATTTATCAATACGGATCGAGCCGTCCCCAGTATGGACAGTGAGCAGATTTCCGCCGCCGTTCAGCTTGCCATGAATATTCTTTTCCCCAAGATTTCCTTGGACCGTCACCGGGAAACCCACACTGATATGCCCATCGCCGGTGCGCAGATCCACGTCGGCCGCAAAATTCTCGGGTAGTTGCAAAGTAACACTTCCGTCCCCGCTGCGGATGTTCCAATCTGAATTCACGCTAGAGCCCGGCAATGCTCGCGCTTCGACGCGGCCATCACCGGTGTGCAGATCGAGAGCATCAAAGCGCCCGCTAGCCGAAATGCGGCCGTCACTGGTGTGAGCATGCAAAATTCCATCCACAGAACTGATTTCTTCATGCCCATCGCCGCTTTCCAGTTCCATATTGCCCTTGAAATTCGACAGTACGATAGCGCCGTCGCCCGTTCGCAGGTTCACGTGCCCCTCGCGCGGCATATGGATGCTAACGTCTACTCGGTACTTCCCCAGACTACCGAAATTGATGGTAATGTTGTGATGCGGATAACGCAGTTCGATATCTACCGAATCGCCGTTCTGGTGCTCGTCAATCGTGATTCCTCCATTGCCGATCTTGTAATGGTTACTCGTAACGTGGACATCAATCGTATTTTTGTCCCAGGTGTCCACGTTCAGATTGGCATCCGAAGTTTGCACTCGCAGATCAGGCTTTCCCGTGATGCTGTAGCTTTTGGACCATTCGTCGGCATGCACGAGTGGAGTTAGAACCAGATACAATCCCAACAAGCTGAACGCGAAACGCTGCATAAGTTTGCTCCTGCAGGGCGGAGACACGTAGCGCCCACTATTTGGAAGATGTTACGTAGCCGGTGTCAACTTAGTTCCGTTGAAAGCGCAATGTTAACACTCGATAAAAAGCACACAGTCGTAATTTTCTGCTGCAACGCCGCGGTCGTTCTGGCAATGTTGATAGGAGTGGGTCTGTGGGCTCAAACCGCAAGCCCAACGAACACGCAGCACCGTAACCAACAGCCTCCGGATCAACCCAATTCAGAGCCCAGTACCCTACCTCCGTTGCAGCTCGATAGTGCGGCTGTGCTGCGCCACTTAAACGAAATCATCAGCTGGTATCGACGAGTGACCAGCGGCATATCGTCGGTTGGGCTCCCAACGGACACCGTCTATCAGGACAACATGCAGCGTCTGGGAGCTCAGGTCGTACGGCTCGCCTTTCAGTCCGCCCGAGCTGAGGCTGCGCTGATAACCGCCCAACAGAAGGCCTTGGGTGCGAACCAGCCCGGCGAAACCACCCAGCAGCAGAACCTGGCCCAGTTGCAAGCCAGAACTACGTCTCAGGTTGAACAACTGCAGTCCCAGCTTGACAAAACGAATGCCGAGATCGCCAAAGCATCCGCGTCACGGCGAGTAGAGCTGATCTCGCAACGAGATGCAATTCAAAGCCAACTGGACCTCCAAAAAGCACTGCTCGATGCTGTGCAGAAAATGGCCTCGTTTGTACAGACAAATGGTGAGCTGGGAGGAGGGCTGCAAGGCAGTATCAATGAGCTGGCCAGATCAGTTCCCGAAGTGCTCGGTTCATCCAACAGCTCCGAGAAACCAACGACGACTGCGACCTCACCCAAACCCGCGCTTGCGAATTCCGGCGGCCTGATCAGCGAGGCCATGACGCTCTATGACTACATGGCGCTGGTTCATCAGATCAGCCAAGTGACTGACCAGACGAATTACATCAGCACGCTGGTTGATCATTTACGTACGCCTTTGCGGGAAGCCCTACGAGCAGCTATTCAACAAAGTCAACAAATCGCCAATCAGGCTCCCGCCACCAATGCTCGTGAACTCCAAACCGAAAGGCGAACTCTTCAGGAACTGACAAACCGCTTCAAGGAACTCTCCAACGCCCTCCTTCCACTCAGCCAGGAAATGATCGTGCTGAATGACAGCAAGGCAAATCTGGAGCAGTGGCGTGGCTCAATCAATCGCGAGTCGAGATATGTCCTTCGATCAGTGCTGCTTAGGGTAATCGGGATTATTTTGGCGCTGTCTCTGGTGTTGTTGATCTCGGAGATGTGGCGTCGGATCACCTTCCGCTACATCGGGGATCCGCGCCGACGGCGGCAATTCCTGGTATTACGCCGCGTGGTCATTGGCGCACTTATTGTCTTCGTTCTCGTATTTGGATTCGTCAGCGAATTCAGTTCGCTCGCCACATTTGCTGGATTCATTACAGCGGGCGTCGCTGTCGCGCTGCAAGCGCTTCTGCTCTCAGTCGCGGCCTATTTCTTCATCATCGGACGATACGGAATCCGCGTCGGTGATCGAATAAGCATCGCAGGCATCACAGGCGATGTGGTTGATGTTGGGCTTGTCCGCATGTACCTGCTGGAGCTCGCTGGCACGGGCGTCGATTTCTATCCGACCGGGCGTCTTGTCGTCGTTTCGAACTCGGTTCTTTTCCAGGCGGGCACGCCATTGTTCAAGCAAATCCCGGGAACCGAATACACCTGGCACGAAGTTGTGGTCACTATCGCTCCGAATGGCAACCACAAAGCCGCACAGGAGAAGTTGGTTGCCGCCGTTGACGAGGTTTATTCCCAATACCGCCCAGAAATCGAGCGCCAGCACCGAGGAATCGAACGCCGCATGGATATCCAGATTTCAGCACCGCATCCCGAAGCGCGCCTCCAGTTCGCAGATGCTGGTCTTGAGCTGCTGGTGCGCTATCCGGTTGAGATCCGCAGAGCGCCGGACATCGATGAAAAAATGACCAGAAAAGTTCTTGAACTTGTGGAAACGGATACAACGGTAAAAACGGCCCTTTCGAGCAATCCCAAAATCCGTTCAGCGATCCGGGGCTGAAGCTGGTTTCTGCATCATCCTATTCACCTAACGGTAACGGCTCAAGGGGAACTCGCTAGTGCGCTACTTCGGATGTTCAGGGTTTTCTCTTTCGCCTTATAGCCAAGGCGGTGAAAACGCATCCAACTGCCACGCCCGCCAGAAAAATGACCACAAGGAATATGAGTATCCACGGGAGTGCGCCGCCAAAGGCGCTAAGTCCATCGGCTATCAGCATGGTCCAATTCTAGGCTTACTCCGTGGTTTGTATTCATTGAATAATCGTCGTGTATCCTGATTCCAAAGCAGCCCACTAACGGAACTCGTACTGTGCGGCGCTACAATATGGCCATGGGCGCAGCTCCAAAAAAGAAACCGGAACAGGTCGTCCCTGAGCGGCATCCGATCCCGGAAGTCTACACGGTTGAAACCACCGGCCTTCTTGTCATCGCCGCAATCATTCTCATCCTCACGCTTGTACGCTATTGGCACCATATCCCTTGGGGCGCGCGCTGACGGTGATGCCAGAGCCGTTGCTGGTTGTCGTGCTAGGCCCGACCGGGAGCGGCAAAACAGCGTTGTCGCTGTCTCTGGCTGAACGTTTTAGCGGCGAAATCATCAATTGTGATTCCGTCGCTATGTACCGCGAATTCGAGGTCGGCACAGCAAAACCCAGCCGAGCTGAACGTGCCCGAGTCCCTCACCATCTCATAGATTTTGTCGAACCTACCAGCTACATGACGGCCGGCGAATATGCGCGGATCGGTCGCAAGGTCATCGGCGAGATTCGTGCTCGGGGCAATTTGCCAATCGTAGTCGGGGGAACAGGTCTTTATCTACGTGCCCTGCTGGACGGTCTCTTTCCCGGACCGCAGAGGTCGGAAGAACTGCGGGAACGACTCCGTGAACGCGCAGCAGAAAAGGGGCCCTCATACCTTCATCGCGTACTGGGGCGTCTCGACCCGGAATCAGCTGCGAAGATTCATTCAAACGATGTTCCGAAATTGATTCGTGCAATCGAGGTGTGTCTGGGTTTGCGACGAAAAATGTCAGATATGTGGAAGGACGGCCGCGAGCCGTTGCGAGGTTTCCGACTCTGCAGGGTCGGACTCAATCCAGAGCGCCGCGCTCTTTACCGACGAATAAACGAACGTGCTATACGAATGTTTGAACAGGGGCTGGTGGAAGAAACACAGAAGCTTTTTCAGCAATACGGTGACACAGCCTGGCCGCTCAGTTCTCTCGGATACAAACAGGCGCTACAGCTAATTCGGGGTGAACTTGATCGCGGTGCGGCATTAGCGGCTGCCCAGCAGGCACACCGTAATTATGCCAAGCGGCAGATGACCTGGTTTCGTCGCGAGCCGGATGTTTGCTGGCTGGAAGGCTTCGGCGATGACCGTAAAATTGAATGTACGGCCATGGAAATCGTGCGCCAGCAACTCTAAAAACACCAACTCGGCCCTTCACTAATAGCACCCCAGCAATTGTGTTTAAATCGTCCTATGTTCGCCCGCAAAATCCGCGTCGAATATGAAGAAAATGGTCATAAGCTGCCCTGTCCTTTGAAGTGGCTGGACAGTTTCTCGATGCGCAACTTCACGAATGCAAGCGTCTTCGACGACACGCTTCCTATTGCGGACGGGCAGATGGAGATCGGCGCGAAAGTGCCGCTCAACGATTTGAAGGACGGTATGGAGGACTGGTTCCGGCGGAAGAGTTACTTGCCGAAGACTGCAAACCTGCTTGTTACAGAAACTGAATGACGGCCCACTTCAAAAGGATCATTTCTCGTAATGCAGCAGGGAAAACACGTCATATTTCTTCAGCTTGTCGCGGCCTTTCAGAAAATCCAGCTCAACCACAAACCCTAAACCGGAAATCTCCGCGCCTAAGGACTCCGCTAACTTTGTTGTCGCCTCAGCCGTTCCTCCGGTCGCCAGCAGGTCATCGGCGATGATGACGCGTTGCCCCGGCTCAATCGCGTCTTTATGAATTTCAAGCGTATTCGTTCCATACTCCAGCGCGTAATCGTAACGGGCAGTCGCGGCAGGTAGTTTCCCTGGTTTCCGCACAGGAACAAATCCGGCATTCAGGCGATAGGCCAGCGCTGGCCCAAAGATAAATCCGCGAGCTTCCATGCCGAGGACCAGATCGACGTCCTTGTTGATGTAATGCTCCGCCAGTGCATCGATAAGAGTGGCTAAACCCAACCTATCTTTCAGCAATGTGGTGATGTCGTAGAACAAAATCCCCTTCTTCGGGAAATCCGGCACTTCGCGGATAAGCTTTTTCAACGGCTCACAATTCATCACCTTCATCGGCGCTGAATTAGTCGGCATTTACCACGCTCCTTCGATGCGAAATGTTGTAAGGCCCGGAACGGGCTTGGCTTCGGATTCCTCGACATCATCCACGCGCGCGGCCCGTGGCCCTTCTCGCAAGCGTGACCGCAAGCCAGCGAGCTGTTCGCGTGTACCCATCGCTAGCACTTCCACACTGCTGTCCGGGTTGTTGCGCACCCATCCAGCGATGCCCAGAATGTGCGCCTCCCGCTCGACAAACCAGCGGAATCCGACGCCCTGCACACGGCCGCGAACCAGAAATCGTCGGGCTTCGCCACGTTGTTGCGTTGAACCCATAAGCTAGCCACGGAAACTTCGGCGAGCGAATTGCGTGATTTCCGCTCTGGATGACAAGGCTGTTACGCCCTGGACAAATACACTCCCTCGGCTGTGTCCACCTTGATCTTCTCGCCTTCGTTGATAAATGGCGGCACCTGAACTACCAGGCCCGTTTCAGTCTTTGCTGGCTTCGTCACGCTGGAGGCCGTGGCGCTCTTCAATCCGGGTTCCGTTTCGACAACCGTAAGCTCAACCGTTTGGGGTAGCTCGATTCCAACGGCTTTGCCATCGAAAAACTCAACTCTAATGGCCAGATTGGCCGTGAGATAGTCGACCGCGTCGCCCAAAACATCTTTCGTCAGGTGCGTCTGCTCGTAATTGGAAGTATCCATGAAATAGTAGCTATCGCCGTCGTTGTACAGATACTCCATTTCGACTTCATCGACGTTAATCTTTTCTATTGGATCAGGCGAACGGAATCTGTGCTCAAACATCGCGCCGGTGCGCAAATTACGCAGTTTGGCCTGAATAAAGGCGCGAAGGTTTCCGGGTGTACGGTGCTCAACGCTGAACACAGAATGTAGATCATTATTGTGTTTAATGATCATACCGGGGCGAAGCTGGGTCGCAGGAATAGCCATTGCTTAATAAATCTCCTTTGATTGCGGCTGGCCAGCGGAAGGCGGGCCACACGTTTCCGCCAGACACGTGGCTTGAACTCTCTATTCTATACAGCTTCGCGCGCTCTGGAAAAGAGCAGCAATGTTCGTGCGCGTCCTGGACAGCTAAAATACACAACAGTGAATCCAAATACCATTTAGCTGAGGAAAGGTGACACCATGCGCGAAGGAAGTTACGAAGCTTCAGAACAAGGCCGGGTAGGAACCGCCATTACATTCCTGCTGATCGGCTTGGGAGCAGGAACAGTAATCGGATTGCTGTTTGCTCCAAAGCCCGGCAAACAGATGCGAAAAGAACTGCGGCGCAGGTATGAGGACGCCCGCGAAACTATCGAGGACTGGAGAGACGAAGCCAAAGAAGCGGCCGAAGAAGCGCTGGAGCGGGGCACGGAAATTGCCGATGAACTGCGCGACCGAGTAACACCGCTAACCAAGGCCAGTCGCCGCAAATAAATACGCCTTAGCCAAATATTGCTGAAAAGAATCCTTTCAGCTTGCCTAGGAACCCATGACGGCTTGACGAAGCGCGCGACGGTGGAAGCGCTGATATTTTTAGCCAGGCAGTACGCGGCATCTGGCGAAGGGGCAACACTTCCGCCTGCTTGACACTCACGAGCCTGTATTGCTGCGGTTCAGTGTCGAAATCGTTGGCACGATAAATGAACGGAACATCAACTTGAACGTGAACATCCTGGGGTCTTGTGGGCGGAAGCGCGGCGGTTTCGGGGCCAGGCAAGAAGCGATCCTCCATCGCGACAGAATTTAGTTTCGAGGATTTGTTGGTTTCCGCCGTGCTTTGTAGCGGTCCGTTCTCGGGTGCCGCCGCTGGTGATGATGCTCGCATAACGGCAGGAGACGAGGCTGGGCACCCGCAGCCCATACCCATTAGCGCGGCCGCTGTTCTTAGTTGTCCGGAGTGGAACATCACCTGCTCGGCTGGTTTCACCTGATAGGTACCGTCACCAAGCACCTCGGAAACGATCACCGAAGCGGTGTTTCCAGGCAGAGCCTGCACGCAGGTGTTGCCACGAGGGTCCGCGCTAATCGCATAGTGAAATTCGCCAGGTCCAGCCAGCAGCATTCGAAAATCCGGAGTAAGGATCGAATCCGAAGAAGCGTCCAGGCGGTAATGCGCCTCCAGCGATCCCGTGCTCATGCCCAGCATCAGAGATCGTCCATTTTGTGATGGAGTCACAGAAACCGTGGTTCCCGGGCAAACTCTTATCTCACCCCCGCGTCCCAGGCTGAGAACAGCCGTATCCGCACCAGCCGTAATCGACGATCCGCCTGCCAGTCGGTTCCCAGCCAGCATCATTCCCCCTTCCTCGGAACTGGCTACGGGCACAATGGCCGGCGGAGTCTGCGGCCACAATGTGGGAACGGAAGTCGCTTTCGGAGACGCTTCGGCTGG
>Ga0187779_10003001_pt1 | contig 10270 bp, 9 predicted proteins | sample 1015_Q2_SP10_10__FD_132435 | JGI IMG/M metagenome (GOLD analysis project Ga0187779, IMG submission 132435) | Tropical peat soil microbial communities from peatlands in Department of Meta, Colombia - 1015_Q2_SP10_10_MG | ecosystem: Environmental > Terrestrial > Soil > Wetlands > Peat | place...
AATCACGCACAAACTCAAAGCAGAAAGCAGGATTGTCGTCAAGACCGGCACGAATCTCCTGACCGACCAGCGGAGCGGCATGAAGCGCGAGCGCATTCGGCAGATCGCGCGCAGTATCCGGGCGATGCAAGAGGCCGGACACCAATTTGTTGTCGTGAGCTCCGGGGCTATCGGCGCGGGGTCGGCCGCGCTCGGCGGAGCAAGAAAGCTGAAGTCGATCGCGCTGAAGCAGGCAGCCGCGGCTGTCGGCCAGCCCATTCTTATGGAGGCATACCAGTCGGCGTTTCGTGAGAGTGGCGGTTCGGTCGCGCAGGTACTGCTCACCAAGGATGATTTCGGTACCAGGACGCGTTACCTGAATGCCAAGAGGACCTTCGCGATTCTCCTGGAGAATGGCATCGTACCGGTAGTGAATGAAAACGATACCGTTGCTGTCGATGAGATCAAACTCGGTGACAATGACAATCTCTCTGCCCTCGTTGCCGGATTGATCGAGGCGGACCTCCTCATCATTCTGAGCGATATTGATGGCCTGTACACGGACGATCCCGCCCGCAATCAGGGAGCCAGGCTCATTTCGGTCGTCGAAAGCGTCTCTCCGCAAATCGAGCTTCTCGCCAAGCACACCAGAAGCGAACTGAGTACCGGGGGGATGATCACGAAAATCCAGGCGGCAAAGCGGTGCGCGGCAATGGGGATTGCGATGATCATCACGAACGGCGAAAATCCATTGGCCCTCGATCAGATCTTTTCCGGGGATTTCCGAGGTACGCTCTTCCTCCCTGAAGAGAGGCGTCTGAGCCTCCGCAAGAAGTGGATCGGGTTCGTTTCCCACACCTACGGCACGGTCAGCATCGACAGCGGGGCGCTATTCGCCCTCCAGAAAAGACACACGAGTCTGCTCCCTTCCGGCATTCTGGAGGTGTCTGGCGAATTCCGGGCCGGCGATACGATATCCATCACCGATGCTGCAGGCCTGGAGATTGCCAGGGGCGTGTGCGCGTTTTCTTCGGACGATTTACGCAAGATCAAAGGGAGAAAAACCGGCGCCATCCGGCAGATTCTCGGGCACCTCTCGCACGAGGAGGCTGTTCATAAGGATAATCTGGTACTCATTCCCGGGAAGGCAGTATGAACGATTCCGTTGAGGCCAAGGCCGCGGCGGTCAAAGCGGCCAGCGCGGTATTATACAACTGCACAACATCACAAAAAAACCGCTTGCTGCGGGCAATTCGCCAGCGGCTCAAAAGCGAGGCACCCTTGATCCTGCAGGAGAACGAAGCAGACCGCGTCCATGCCGCCGATCGCGGTCTCTCCACCGTGCTCATGGATCGATTGACGTTGAACGAAACTCGGATTCGTCAGATGATGGACGGCATCCGCGACATCATCGCTCTCCCCGATCCGATCGGCACGGTCCTGGAGAGGAAACGGCGACCCAACGGACTGCGAATCGAAAAGGTCCGGGTCCCGCTCGGAGCCATTGGGATCATCTATGAGGCGCGGCCAAACGTGACGATTGACGCCTCCAGTCTCTGCCTGAAGTCCGGCAACGCCGTGCTCCTGCGCGGGGGCTCGGAGGCCATACGGACCAACAGGTCGCTTGTCAAGATTATCAAACTCGCCCTTCAGGACGGAGGTTTGCCGCCGGGATGCGTCGAATTCATCGACTCGACCGACAGGAACGCGGTCATCGCCATGGTGAAACAGGGGAACTCTCTCGACGTAATCATACCACGCGGGAGCCAGCAATTAATTCGGCTCATCCAAGAGAATTCCTCGGTACCGGTCATCGCGCATGGAGAGGGAAACTGCCATGTTTACGTCGATTCCCCGGCCGATATCGCTAAAGCGGTAGAAATCGTCTACAATGCAAAAGTTCAGCGCCCTTCTGTTTGCAACGCCGCCGAAAAGCTGCTCGTGCATGAGAAGATCGCGGGGACATTTCTCCCAAGAATCGCGGAGCGATTGTCCCATGCCGGCGTGCTCATCAAAGGTGACGAGCGGACGCGAACGATCGTCACCAACGCCTCACCGGTGAGCGAGGATGACTGGCGCACGGAGTACCTTGATCTGGTCATTGCCGTCCGCATCGTGAAGAGTCTCGATGAAGCGATCGGACATATCAACACGTTTGGCTCCCATCATTCCGATGCCATCGTGACTTCCGCCAAAAGGCACGGGGAACGGTTTGTTCAGGAAGTGGATTCCGCGGCTGTATACATTAACGCATCGACACGATTCACTGACGGATTCGAGTTTGGTCTCGGGGCTGAGATCGGGATTAGTACGCAGAAACTTCATGCACGGGGCCCGATGGGCCTGTCTGAACTCACGAGCACCAAGTTTATTTGTCGGGGGAGCGGGCAGATCAGGGATTGATCATTCCGCAAGAAACTCTTCCGTGCTGCAAGTCGCCTGAGAGGATGCTGCGAGCTGGAATCCAACAAGATGAGCTGGTTCAACCTCAGGACGGACACGACGAGTGATGAAAGGACAAAGGTCATTGGCGACAACATCACAACGTGTGTCAGGCATTTGCACCTGACAGATTTTTTTGCACGAAAGGATTGCCTCGGCACGCGGTTTATTGCGGTTCAATTACTATTCTCGAATTCTCCTAAGATTTTTGCGAATTGCTGTACATCACTAAAGTGCGGGCCAGTGTTCGGTAAACTCCTTAGCGAAGGTCCTTCAATAGGCGTCCGAAAAGCGAATCCGGATCAACGGAGTAATCATGATTGGCGTTCTTGTCAGCAAGGCCCCGTGGCTCGCGGTGGAAGCTACATCTCGCATACCAAAACGTCTTGGTGAGCAGCTCACGTTTGCTCTCGAGAATAATTCCGCGCTGCAAATTCAATATCGTCCACCTCAATACACCTCCCCTCAGACCTTCTCCCTCAGCAAAAAATACTGTATTGAGGATCTCGGAGCGACATACGTGGGCGCAGACCCGGGCTTTTGCTACGAAGCGACGGGCATTCGCGTCTTCCAGATAAAGGAGCTCTAAAGCGGGCGAGGTTCGGGCTTCCTTCGGGTAGGTCGATCCACGGCGTGGGCGACCGAGCAGTGTGTGAGCGGGTCTTTCGCTTTCAACATTTCCCCAAAAAATTCAAGGAACTTCGTCGCGCCGGCAGTAGTTGCGTAAGCCGCCGGGCGAGTGTTCGTCTGAAGGAACCATTGTTCTTTCTGCCGCGCGTAGCGTCATTTTCATTTTGCCGCTTGTCCTATGACGGAGCTTGAGAGGTGATTCTCCCCAATTTCGGGCGCCGCTGACGAGAGATTGGCGGCGAGATCGGCTGCAGAGTGCCGGCGGCAGTGCCGCAGAAACAGTGAAAAGGTACCAAACGGGCAAGGTGCGAAATGGGTGTCCAGCAATTGCTCCTGATAACTCTGGGAGTCATGCTCGTGGGTATCGCGGTGTCGGTCGGCCTTACCATGTTCACCGACGGCGCCATAAACGCAAATCGTGATGGACTCAGCAACGATTTGCTGAATCTCGCATCCCGCGCACAACTCTTCTATCGGAGGCCCACTCTCATGGGCGGCGGCGGGAACTCCTTCAGCCGCCTGACCACCAGCTCCATTACTCTGCTTACCAATAAGCCGACAAACGCCAATGGGTCTTACACGATCGAGACCGGGGGGACAGGCAACGGCGCGGGCGCCGTGGTCGTGATCAAAGGCGTCGGCACCGAGTTGTACAACGGCTCTCCCGTCGCAATGCGTGTCTACGTGTATCCAGACCGGGACAGCATGGTCACTCTTAATTGAGCAGAATGTACTCCAGGCGGAATACTCTTGGACGCGGCCCTCTTCGCCCTCAGCATGACTTCGCCGGTAGGTGGAGATAAGGAAGACTCCCTCGCACCTCAGGCCACCCCAACCTCGTCCGGTAGGAACTCGATGTCCGGCACACGCTTCGTCATCACTGCAGCACTTCTCGCCGTCCTGTTTCGAGCGGTCACGCCTGTCCACGCGCAGACAACAAAATGGGTCACGGGCTACTATCCGTTCTGGTGGTATGCGCAAATGCCGCCCGAGAGCATCGATTTTAACAGCCTCACACACATCGTCATTTTCAATGCCAACCCCGATACAGCGCACTCGCCGTACCTTGATGTCGTGACCAACCCGGAGGACTCGGCAAATGTCGAAGCAGGGCAGGAGACCGGGCAGCCATCAAACTACCTCCAGAGGACGGTTGCTCTGGCCCACGGAAAAGGTGTTAAGGTCCTTCTGAGCGTCGGAGGTACCTACGGCACATATGCCGCCGAACTAAGCATTATTGCCAACGATTCTGTTTCCGCGCAAGCATTCGTCTCCGCTGCTTGCGCATACGCCCAACGCAAAGGGCTCGATGGGATCGAGATCGACTGGGAATTCCCCCTCCGGGCGGATCGGTTCGCGTGGAACCGGCTGTGCCGTCTTTTTCGGTCCACGCTGGACGCGTGGGTGCCCCGCGGATTGTTCTTTGCAGCGGTCGCATACGCGATCGATCCGACGCCGAACGATGGGTATTTCGCATACCAGCGCGACTCCATGATGGTGTTCGATCAGATCAATGCGATGACGTACACGATGTGGATAGGATCCGGGCAGTCCGGCTTCGATACGCCCGTGAACCTCCCTTCACAGTTCGCAGGCTATGCGGGGGACGCGCTCACTTCTCGTAACGGTCCCCTCACGTATTTGAAAGCCGGTTATCCTCCATCCAGGCTCGGGATCTCGATCAGCTTTGAGGCGACGGAGTTCGACAGCGTTTCGACGATGGGACAACCGTATGCGAACTCTGAAATTGTATATGAGTCAGACATCCCAGACTCGGGCCGCAGATGGGACAGCACGGCAGAGGCTCCCTGGTGTGTACAGGGGGACACCGTCTACACCTTTCAGGACACCAACAGCGTAAAGGCAGTTTGTTCCTGGGCCGTGACGAATAATTTCGGCGGCATCATGCTGTATGATCTGGGAGCCGGATTTGTCGCCTCGCAGCCGGTTCCCGATGCTCTTCTGAAGACTGCTTACAAGGTAGTTATCGGGGGGATTACCGCGGTCAAGGCAGGCGGTTCGCGAGCGCAAGGGCGACCCGTGAGGACAACGCTGTTTCAGAACTATCCAAATCCCTTCAATCCTTCTACGCGCATTACCTACCAGCTCTCATCGGCCGGCAAAATCACGCTGATGGTATACGATCTTCTGGGACGCCTCCTCCAGATTCTTGTCGATGAGGTCCAAGGTCCCGGCTTGCACTCGATCATTTGGAATGCTCATCACTGGTCGAGCGGTGTATACCTCCTGCGGCTTACGGCAGGATCACAGAGAGAAACACGCCGGATGATTCTCGCAAGGTGATACCGGGGCCTGCCGGGGATTCCCTTCTGCTCATGCCGCCGGCCTTCGTCCATCAATAGAATACTTGCCGGGGCCGACGAACAGCAGGCAGATCAGTCCCGCGAGAATCATGAATTCGAATTCCCAACCGGGCGCCGGCATGCCCATGAATGGCGTGTTGGTGATATTCATCTTCAAATTGATCGCGCCAAGCATATCCACGATCAGACCAATGGTCGCAATGGGAGTCAGGTATCCGATCGTTATCGCGAGCGCTGCCAGAGGTTCGGCGATCGAGAGGATCTTGATGATCAACAGCATGGATGCGTGCATTTCCGCGGAGGGTTCCATTCCCCACATGCCCCATTTGTGAGCACCGTGGACAAAGAAGATAACCGCGATCGCCAGGCGCAGGACCAGAACGCCCACGCTGTTCCATTTCATCAGCGTTGTCGTCAGTTTCATACCGTATGCCTTTCTCTGCTGGTGACAGGGATAGGAATCTCAAGCGGGGGGGCTTGCTTACGCCCCCTGGAAATTCTTCTTCAGCGTTCTCTGTCCCTCTCAGGACTTCCGGGTGACGAACGCTGTTTGACCCGCGCCGAAAGGTGAGGATCATGCTACCGGTATCTGGGCAATACACGCTCACCCAGCGATCGCCCGCGCCAGATCAACCAGCGGTAGAGTTGATAAGGCACGCTCAAGCGCATCGCAAATCTCAATATCGGGAACCACCGGTCCGCCGGGATGTAGCTCCTTCGAATTTCATACTCATCCTGCCCAAATAGCGGCGGGCCGCTCCAAGCCGCGGCAGCAACCGCGTAGCCAGCCTCTTTCACGCTCCGTTTGACCGACGAGTTGAGGCAACCGTACGGATAGGAAAATGTTCGGACGGGTGCATTGAGCAAGATCTCCAGGGTCATCCGCGAGCGCGTAATCTCCTGCCACGCTTCCGACGGAGAGAGCGTGCAGAGGTTGTGATGTCGAAGCGAATGAGAGCCGATTTCAAATCCTGCCGCGTGCATCTCGAGAATTTGCATGTCGCTCATGAGCGCCGAGACGGCGCCGGGATGTTCCTTGTCCCATTTGCTCGTCCGTATGCTCGGATCTGCTACGACGAAGATCACTGCTTTCAGACCAAGTTCGCGTAGGAGGGGAAAGACCAAGGTGTATGTCTCGAGGTATGCATCGTCAAAAGTGATGATGACAGGCCGGCGCGGAAGGTTCAGCTGGCCTTCTCGGAACAAAACGTAATCACTGAATGTGATCGCCGAGTAACCCCGTCGAACAAGGAATTGCATCTGGCGGCGAAACAGTCGGAGCGGGATCCACAGTTGGTGTGGATCCCCCCTGACACCGTCAGGGAGCACGCGGTGATACATCAGGACCCGGATGGCTCTGGGGTTGCCGATACTGGCGCCCGAGGCCACTTTCGGACGTATCGCTACATCGAGAGCCGAATCAAATATCGTGGCACTTTCACTCATCCTGTTCTCCTGCTGCGACCGTCCACGATCGCTCTTCTGAGAGCTATCCATGTTGACCTCCCCATGGTTACCCGCCGGTGGTAAAGCACTGCGGAGATCAGTTGTGTCCGTCAGGGCGCGACGGAACAGTTATTCAGCGGGAGCCAGAGCAGCCGCGTTGGGACGAAGGGGAGGGGGAATTTCCGATCTCCGATTGGAATCGCCAACGAGGAGACTGGGCACGCCGATTCGCCTTCGCGAACTCAGGTGCGTTGGGATGGGAAGATCTCGCCCACGTGGCTGAGACTCCTGACCCCAACTTTGAAATTCCGGTGTGAAGCTATTTTCGGGTGAGTAGAACAGGATTCCGGCAATCAGCCCAAAGCGCCGTTCCCGCAGGTTCAATCAATGAGGTAGCCGATCGGTCCTTGCAAGGAAGACGCTCATCCTTGCAGGGAAACCTATTTGCTCCTTCAAAGTAATACAAATCCCCTATCAAAGACGCAACATCGAAAACTATGGGAGTGCTAATTTCCTGATTAACTCGCGCAAATTGGCGAACAACGGAGCGGCAAGCAGAGGTGCAATATACGTGCCCAGGCACGCGGTTCGCAAAAATCCCTTTCGCGAATCCTGTTTTGGAGGTTTCGATTTCAAATCTGCAGAAGAGCTGATGAGTCACTCTTCAGTCTTCGGAATCTCAGCATATGCGAATGAGTGATTCAGAGCACACACTTCCCTGCCTCAAGGGCTTGGGTCCGGACAATCCAAAGGCCTGAAATCGCTTCGTGCACTATCCATTGTATTGGGTCATGTGAGCCCGTTTTCAGAATTTCAAATCCGGGGCGTCTGCCGGAATCTGAATTTGCACGCAGGGACAGTCTCAACCGGTACTGCCGAAAGATGCGAGAGCAAAGAACGAAACCAGATCAGAATGGTTGCAGGGTAAAGGAAAAGAGAGATTTGAATCATCGGACTACCCTGAACGTCCGCGTTCCTGCTCCTGACATTTGGGAAAAAAGCGTGGGGAATTCCGCTTATGAGAGGCCAGGCAGTATTCCCGGCAACCCTCAAGCAAGGTCCAGCTGCTCGAACCTTCCATCGCCAGTGCCCCCGGAACCCAGACATGTTGCGGATAATGCGCCACTCCGCGCTTCTCGAGGCAGGGCGCGGGCGGACCTTCACGAGAGATCAGGATGAGTGCAGCCTATCGGGCGCCTTCGCCCAGCTCTCTCGCAGATCTCCCGCGCCTTGCGGACACAAGATCCGACTCAAGCTAAGTGCTGCTCGCGTCTGAGAGTTGAACGATCATCAGCGCGAGGAATGGTTTTTTCTTTTCGCAAAGAAAAATAAGATGAGCGCGAGAAGTGTCAACCGACTGGATATTCCGCCTGCTTACTGCCCTCATTTGTCGGCCGACGGTCTCCGAAGGACCCACTTAACCCGAGCCACCAGCTCGCGCGCAGAAACGACCTTCGTGAGGAAGTCAGACGGATCAAGCTCAAGCGCGCTTACGAGCTCGTCAACTTCCAGGATTGAGCCGGTGAGAAAGATGACTGGCAAGGTCCTTGTGGACGTGGTTTGCCTGATGCGTCTAAGCACCTCGAGGCCGTCCATCCCGGGCAGACGGATATCGAGCAGGACGATGTCGGGCCTTTTTGAAGGGATGAGCGAGAGTGCTTCTTCCCCGCTGGAGGACTGAATTACTTCGAAGTGCGCGGCCCGAAGGGCGTGTTCAAGGAAGGCTCTCGGGGTTGGTTCGTCATCGACGATTAGGACTTTCAGCATAGGCCTTCCTGCATGTGCGTGAGCAAACGCAAAAAGCGCAAATCAGGATCTCATATTCCCCCGGTCAGGAATGCGCGCTCCTAAGGATAGCGCCACACCGATCAAGGCAACAGATTTCGAGTTGTCAAGGCGTCGACCTGCATGTGGAGGAAGCCAATCCATATGGGCAGGCAGATGGGCAGGATGTGACTGCATTCAGTGTTTGATCGACTTCTCGATCAGCTCATCTGGGGAAAGCTGCGAATTCCCAGCGCATCAATCACGCGAACGCCGCCGGGCGGATGCTCGACAGCGTGCACAAGCGCAGCGATCAGTTGGGGCAGAGTTACCAGGGCGAGCCTCTTTGCCCCTGCGCGTGTGGCGGGGATACGCTCGCACACCCAGTAGAGGGGTATGAGGCTGTATGCCCACCGATGTCCGGGGCCCAGCACATACCACGGTCGCAGGATAGTCGCACTGATTGCGCTCGATTCAATGAGCGATTCGCCCTCCTTGCGCACCTCGATATATTCTTTCATCACAGGGGCAGGATGCGCGACGCTGATATAGACAAAGTGCCGTATGCCCGACTGCACCGAAGCGCTGACCGAGGCCTTGACGGAAGCAAGATCGATGCTTCGGAATTCGGCTGCTTTCGACGGGCTTGGGTGGGAGACGCCCACAAGATGGACAAACGTATCACAGGGTTCAATGTTCGGGGCAAACGTCGGTGCATCGATTGGCGAACCGATAACGATCTCAACGCCGCCCGCCACCTTGCCTTCCGAGCCGGGACGAACAAGAGCGCGGACGGAGTGCCCGCGTCGAACGAGTGCGGGAATCAAGCGCGATCCTATGTATCCGGTTCCGCCCGAAACGAAGACTTTGTGCATAGCACGAATCCCCGAAGTGATGCTATCCTGAGGCGCTCTTGAGATGAGATAATCCCCTACCAACTTGCGGTGCGGCCCGAAGGAGAGCCCGGGCGCTGCTGCGTTAGCTTGCTGATTTCCGCGTGGCGGAAGCAGGAAACCAGATGGTCATTCACCATTCCGGTCGCCTGCATGAACGAATACATGATCGTTGATCCGACAAAGCGGAATCCGCGCTTCCGCAACTCTTCGCTCATCCTGTCGGAGAGGCTCGTGCGCGCGGGGACTTGCTTTATGGAGCCCCGGTGGTTTTCGATTTGGCGTTCGCCCACAAATTGCCAGATATAGGCATCGAAGGTCCCGAATACATCCTGAACGGAGATGAAGGCCTTCGCATTGGCGATCGTTGCCTCGATCTTCAGCCGGTTCCGCACGATCCCCGCATCAGTGAGTAATGCCCGGATCTTTCGCTTGTCGTATCTCGCGATGCGGAGAACGTCGAAGCCGTCAAATGCCTTGCGGTAATTCTCGCGCTTGTGAAGTATCGTGGACCAACTAAGCCCTGCCTGCGCGCCCTCGAGGATGAGAAGTTCGAAGAGCTTTCGCTCATCGTGGAGCGGGACGCCCCATTCCAGGTCATGGTAGCTTATAAGCTCCGGGTCATTCCCCGCCCAAGGGCAGCGTGATTGTTTCTTTGGTGTTGGCATCTTCACTCTATGGAAATGTGAAAAAGAAAGTTTAAAGAACGGCAATGTCAATACGCGATATGCGCGCCCCTGTTCAGAGAGCTCAGCAGAAGTATGGTGGCGATGGGAAGGTACTCGACGATTC
>Ga0187779_10003002_pt1 | contig 10269 bp, 10 predicted proteins | sample 1015_Q2_SP10_10__FD_132435 | JGI IMG/M metagenome (GOLD analysis project Ga0187779, IMG submission 132435) | Tropical peat soil microbial communities from peatlands in Department of Meta, Colombia - 1015_Q2_SP10_10_MG | ecosystem: Environmental > Terrestrial > Soil > Wetlands > Peat | place...
CAGCGACCCTCTCAATCTCAGGGGGAGTTCCTTTGTAGATGATGTCTTCCTTCCATCCCATACGCTGAACATCCTTTCCAAGAGCGAGTTGGAAAAGGCCGCCTTTGATCCCTTTGAGACCGGAGCGAGCGATGAATATCAGAGAGAAATCCAGAAGCTTTCGAGGTTTGACGGTGCGGAAAGGGTCATCATCCCTGTCTCGGCGTTAAAAAAAGATTGCGACGACGACTCTGTCGACAAAATGTATTATCTCATCATTTTCGAACTCATGACCTCGGATATCATCTCCGAAGAAGAATACCGTCGGTTCATCGCGACCCTTCAAGAGCAGTCACTGCAGTACCTGTCAACGGGACAGTACGGGCAAATCCTCCAGATTCTCAAGCTCCTGCGGATGAATCTCGAAAACAACAGGTTTGGCGAGATAACGTCAGAAGCACTAAAGACCTATTATACTCGGGAGTTTTTGCTCGGCTTTATCGATTCTCTGAAGATAATGGGAAGACAGGTGAGAGAAGAAGCGTGGACGCTCTGTGAATTTTACGGTGAGATAATCATCCCGTTCCTTCTCTCCGCCCTCGTGGAGGAAGACACAAAGGCCTTCAGGAGTTTACTCATGGGATTCCTGAAACAATTCGGTGAAGCAATCGTCCCCTATGCATTAAAGGAACTTGATGATGCAAGATGGTTTGTGAAAAGGAATATGCTCTCTCTCCTCGTCGGATGCAAGAGCAGGGAGATCATACCTTACGTAAGGCCTTATTGCAGCCACGAAAACGAGAAAGTAAGATGGGATGCGATAAAGTGCCTCTTAGGTTTTCAGGACCCGAGCGGGCACGAGATGCTCAGGCAATATCTGCAATCAGGTTCCAGGGAAGAACTGGAACAGGCCACAACGCTCGTCGGCATTTTCAGAGTAACCGAGGCGATACCTGATCTCATAAAACTGTACCGGAGAGAAGGAGCGATAAAGACGGATTTGAGCTTAAAGCTTTTGATTATTCAGGCTCTCGGAAATATCGGGGACCAGAATTGCCTCGGTCTCTTTCGGGATATCCTGTCCGCGAAAAGTCTCTTCTTTAAGAAAGACGTGCAAAGGATGAAGGAAGAAGTATACAAAGCATTGAAGAATTTTCCTTACGAGGAGATTAAGGCCATTGCCCTCAAAGGGGCGCAGTCCAGGAACAAATTCATTAGTGAGGAATCCCTGCGGCTCAGAAAAATGAGGGGAAAATAAATGGAAAATATCATGACCTTCCTAGTAACGATCACCACCGCCATTTCGAATTGCTCCTTGTACTCGAAGAACCATCCCTCTGTCGATGAGTTCACGAGGAGGGCTGCCAAGGTGTTGGACATTCTTCTGCGAGAGGCGGGACGCCTCGATATTATGCATGTGGAAAATAAGCTTATCATTAACGAAATGCCTTTTGCCGCAACCGGATTGCAGGATAGCAAGCTGATGAACAGGCTCAAGAGAAAACGGGTCTCCTATGTAAAATTCCTGCCTGCCGTCACTGTCGATGAATTAAAACAATTTGTGAGCGAATTGGTCGAAATTGATAAGGACATGCCTCAGTTTCCTCACATAAAAACGGGTGTTCTTGATGTCGAAGTCGATGAATATAAAGAGTATGCCGATTTCGACAGTGATGATATCTCAAGTTTCGTATCGAGGCAGGTTCAAACGGCAAGGAATATCTATAATGACTTCTCGCAGGCCAGGAAACCCGATATGCCGTTGCTCTATGACATGATGAAGAATTTTGTCGTCGCCTTTAAAAAGCGCATGAACATCCTTCAACTACTGAGCGACGCCAAGTCCCGCGAGGAATATACGTATATACACGCGACAAATGTGTCCGCACTGTCGATATTCCAGATGGAAGGCTTGGGGATGAAGGAAAAGTCAGTGTTGTGTGATGTCGGAATCGCGGGGCTTCTTCATGACGTGGGCAAATTGTTTATATCCGGCGACCCGCTCGAGAAGAGGGGCCCCCTTGACGAAAAGGAGTGGGAAGAGATAAAACGCCATCCCTTACATGGGGCAAAATACCTGTATCCCATAGAGGGCCTTCCCCATCTTGCGACGGTAGTGGCATTCCAGCATCACTTCAGAAAAGATGGCAGAGGATATCCCCCGCTTCGCACAATGAGTATTGACGAACACATCTGCAGCGAGATCGTTACGATCTCGGACGTGTTTGATGCGTTGCGAAGCGTGAGACCTTATCGAAAGGACTTGCACACACAAGAAGTCCTTCTCATCATGAAGAAGGACAGCGCTGCCTTCAATCCGGTCCTCTTGCAGAATTTTATGCGCAGGTTGCATGAAGCGCTACCGACCTAATGCATACTGCGCAGACCAGAATTAACGCCTTGGATCTAAATTGGGGAGAATCAAAGGCACTCGCCAAGTCGGCTTCTGCCAGTTCCGCCACTCTCGCTTGTTAATGCTAAGAAAATCTGTTTCCGGTCAACCGTCTTGTGCTGCGACCGCGACCAGCGCCACCTCTTCATCTGGTTCAAGAAAGATATCAGGATAATTCCCAAAGGCCCCTTCTCAAGCTCAGTTTGGCAGGACCATTTTATTGTTCCGCCGAAGATTTCGATTTCATGCCCACCTACGGCTCCAAGTTCACCGACTCCCGACGAAATTATTTTTGGAGAACTGATATACTTAATAAGGGAATCGAAAAGAATATCGGGAATGCAATCCGGCAAATCATGATCAAGCGGTACTTGCCTCTGGCGGTTTTTCTTCTCGGCGGAATCCTAGGCTTTTTCCTCCGGGACACCCTGGCTAAACACCATTCGGAGTCCCTTTCGCATGTCGAAGTTCGCGAAGGGGGCTTCAGATACGTGAGTCCGCTCCTTGAATGCGAGAGTTCCAGAGACTCGGACGAAAATATCGAACTCAAGCCTTTGGAGCGGAAGATAAGAAAAGCGATAGAGGATCAGAAAAAAAGAAATTGGTTAGGCGAAGAATCGGTTTATCTCCGCAGGCTCAACTCCGGGAAATGGTTCAGCGTGAACCCGGTCGTCTTCTACTATCCCGCGAGCCTCATGAAGGTCCCTGTGCTCATGGCGGTCCTGAAACAGGCGGAGAGGGACCCTCACCTTCTCGGCGTGAAGATACGGTTTTCCGGAAAGACCGAACTGAGCGACCTGTCCCCCTATTTCGCTCCTTCAAAGAAATTGGAGGCAGGGAAGTCGTACACCATGGAAGAATTGTTGAACCGGATGATCGTCTATTCCGACAACGACGCACTGTCTCTCATCGTGGAGCAGGTCGGTAAACCGGCCGTCAGCCGGACCTTCGAAGAGCTCGGACTTCTCGATCCCTTCTCCGCATATTACAAAGAACATGCTTACACCTTGACCGTGGACCAGTATGTCGTCTTCCTTCGTGTCCTCTACAATGCATCTTACCTGAGCAGGGAGATGTCCGAGAAGGCCCTGGACCTGCTGACCAAGATTGAGTTCAGACAGGGCCTCGTCGAGGGTGTTCCACCGAAGATACCCGTTGCTCACAAGTTCGGTGAACGCATATGGGAAAATACTTCTCAGGGAAAAGAACTCCACGATTGCGGCATCATTTACTACCCCGCTCATCCGTACCTCTTATGCATCATGACGCGGGGAGATTCCTTTGAATACCTTGATGACGGCATCAAAGAGACGTCCCGCGTAATTTATGAAGAACTCGACCGCCTCTGGAGCCCTAATAACCGGAAGGGCCTTCCTTAGAATTCTCATCATCCTTGTCGCGGGACGGCGGCCTGAATCACCGGCGGGTCACTATTGATCGGCTCTCGATGAGAAAATGGTTCGTCAGTTCGATGGAACGTTCCGCGAATGAGTAGGTACTTCGTAAAGCTCACCGAGGCGCATCACGGATAGAGATTCTCCCCATATCAAAAGTTCATGTTGACAAGCCGTCCTAATATTGTAAGAATTGAGCATTAGCAGGTGAGGAAGGCGATGAAAATCGAAGGCAGGCATTCGGGCCGGTCGGCGTCAGGGACAGGAAAGATTAGCCTGTCGGACAAGAAGGCCGAGAGGAGAGGGAGCCTGAGGGCGCTCATTAAGGTTTCCGTCAATGGCGTGTTTCAGGACGATTTCTTCTACGCCGTCGCGCAGAATATCAGTACTTCGGGAATCCTCTTCGAGACGGATAAACTCCTTGTCGAGGGAGACAAGATCGCGTGTTCCTTCGTCCTCCAGCATAAAATAGATATAGACGGAGAAGTCGTGCGCTCAGAGAGAAAGACCCCGGATCTCTACCACTGTGGGGTACGGTTTCTCAATCTCGATCCTAAGGCAAAAGCGGAGATAGAAGAACTCGTCGCCGTTCAAAAACGGCAGGGGGAACGCCGCAGGGATTAGTTCATGCGATAATGCGAGGAGTGGCTGTCACACCCTCAACTGCAGATTGATGAAGTCCGTAATTTCCTCGAGTTCATCTCCGGTGAACTGGAGGAAGACCTTCGATTTCTTCTCTTCGATCATTCTGTCGACCTTATCAATGACCCCTACGATGTCCGTTGTCGTGAGGCTTATCTTCCTCGTCGTCTTTTCATTGCCTGTTTTTTGATAGGCAAAATCGAGCAAGTCCTCGAGGTCTCCGAGAGATAATTTTAACTTGAAAGACCGGAGTGCCGGCGTCCCGATGGATATGCATCCGTCTGCGCTCGAAAAACTGAACAGCCAAGAGTCGATCTCTTTTATCACTTCCTCTTGAGGCGGATTGTCCGCCGAATCGCGTCGTCTACTCGCCGGTAACTCGGGATCCTCCCGCGGCTTCAGTAACGATGACAGATCGTCGCTTGTGTCATCCGATGGTATATCGTTATACCGTTCGTCCTTCTCTGCAACGCGCAGATGGCTCGTGGGTGCATGTTTCGTGAGAACAACGTCGTTGCTGAAGTACCCGCAAACGCAGTTGTTGAAAGTCCCGTAATTCTGGCGACCACATGATGGACATTTCCAGGGCATAAACTCCTCCTTATCGTTCAGTTCCATGAAACCTCCTCCGGCCAATCGCCTGCATGTCGATTACTATAATAGGTCCCCATACCCCTCTGACCGAAAATCTCTCCGAGAATGAGAAAAGGCCCCGTAATTACATGTTGTCAGGCTTCTCAAAAGGTTAATGTGATACCGATCACAAAAACGGGGAATCATCGGGGAAAGATGCCACAATGGCTGATGCTGGTACGTGCCCTTGACACATCAGGAAAGGCGGACGCCATCGGGAGCGCCCAACTCAGACTACTTCCACCCTTGACGAATGATCCTGAATCCGACCTGTTCCTGCGGGACCTGAACCGGGCCCTGCGGTGTCTGCTGCACCACGTTCATGTGCTGTTTCCGATATTCAGCAGAAATCTCGTAATGATTCGACAATGACCCGCTTTCGACAAAGGCGATTTTGTAATCCTTCATGTTCTGTACCGCATTCAGCCCGAGTTCATTTTCGGGATTCCATATCTTCCCAAACTCCAATTCCTTATGGTATTCCTCGTAGAGGTCCGTCATCGCCTTCGAAAGGACGGCATCCGCGTTTAGGATTGTTTTGATACCGAGGTCTTCCTCCGCCTCTTTCCTTCCCACGACATACTGGTGGGAATAGAGCTTTTCCGTAAAATAATCGACCAGCTTCACAATCTCATCTTCCCTGAGTTGTGATTTGTGGCTCTTCAGGAGCCGCTTCGCGAGAATGCGTATGAGGTTGTGGATACGATTCACGTTCCCGAGCGCGAGCGGATGGATTTGCGGGTTCGACTCAATGAATTTCGTGAATATCCTCGAAAGCTCCTCATCGCCTTTAATTCCGAATTTGTTCTTTGCGAGATCGAAATACGCCATCACGTCTTCGACGCTTATCGGAATCCTATTTTGCGGATTCGTCGGATCAGAAGGGTTGAAGACATTAGCGGTTGAAGGATCAATGGGCGAGAGCTCGGAGAGATTGCTCATCACGATTTCATCCGCGCCGAGCGCGATCATCGTTGCCGCACTGTGGGCCTTATAGGGAATAAGCACGGCAAATTTTCCGCAATACTCACGGATCATCGAGACGAGTCGCCACGGCACCATGGTGTCCCCGCCCGCGCTGTAGAGGAACAAGTCGATATTCTCTGTTTGTCCGATAATCCGGAGCTGCTTGCTTACGAGCGGTATCACGTCCATCGCAATCCGAGCGTTAAACGGACCCTGTCGGTCGCTCGTCAAGTAGGTGATTACCCGCGATCCCCGCAGGCCTTCGATCTCCCCTATGAGTTGCCTTCTGTCCATGTCTCGGGTTTTATTTAAGCATTTTTGTCTGATTCTTTCAACGAAGCGTGAACCATTGGCAGGAAAGACATGCCGCTTGGCCATCGGAGGAGGCCTGGTGTGCCGGGGTCAGGAACGGATGGATGGCGACGACCTCCAGGCCAGTCATGAGTTATTATGCCCCTCGTCGCTCCGAACCGTATTGACTTTAGCGCCCGGAGACGATATGCTGAGAATCGTGAAGCTCGGAGAGGTCCTGGTCAGCGAAGGCATTATCACGCAGGAGCAACTCAACATCGTCCTTGCGAGGCAGGTCCAGTTCGGCGGCAGGCTCGGAACGAATCTCTTGGAGCTGCGGCTCGTGAGCGAAGAGAAGTTCACCAACTTCCTGAGCCATTATTTTAAAGTCCCTGCCGCGACATCGAGCAAGATAGCAGGGATATCCGATGAAATTCTGCATTCGATTAAGAAGGATCTCGTAGAGAAATATAAGGTTTTGCCGCTCGAGAGACAGGGGAAGAGATTGCAGATAGCCGTGCTCAATCCGAACGACGCAGGGATTGACGAATTGAGCTTCGCGACGGGTTTGGGGTTCGTTCCCTTTGTAATCTCCGAACTGAGACTCTTCTATGAACTCGAAAGGCTCTACGGGATCAGGAGCGACCGCCGTTATATCAGGGCAGTTGACCGCTTCAGCCCCGATATCGATGTCACCGCCTCACCGGATACCATGAAGATGGCGCTACGAGACGCTGAATCCGGAGATAAGATCGCGGATTTGCTCCTCCGGTCAGCTCATCAGGTCGCCGCGAGGGTTGCCATTTTCACCAGACGAGGGGACAAGGCATCGCTCTGGAAGGCGACGGGCATAGAAATTGAGAGATGTGAGACTCATGTAGACGCATGGCCGATATTTGCGGAAAAGACGCGGACCGCAGAGCCTTTGGCGGACGCTGATCGTGGTTCCGGTGCTTCTCATCAGGAATATTACAGGGGGCCCTTACAGGAGAGACCGGGAAACACCGCCTGGATAGAGGCCCTCGGAGGCAGGCCCGAGGATATATTGGTACTGCCTCTTACTGTCAGGGAAAAGACCGTCGCCTTCCTTTACGCCGATAACGGGAACGATTCTGTGCTCGACGCGAATGTGGGCCATCTCTCCCACCTTGCATCCATGGGTTCAATCGCCTTTGAGATACTCACGTTGAAAGAAAAGCTTACGGGGCTATGACAGGGCCACAGGGCCCATGGAAAGGAGCAACCGATGGACAAGAGAGAGCAAAACAAGGCGGTGATTCGGGAATTCACTCGCATATTCAAAAACGAGCACAACGTCGAAAGAGTCGGCCATTTGTTCGCCGCTGATTTTCAGCACCACTTCAGGCTGCCGGTGAGCGCCGGGTTAGAAGGTTTCAAGGAAATGGGTCGCATGATGAACATCGCCTTTCCTGACGTCGTGGTCACCGAAGAGGATCTCATAGCTACAGAAGACACGGTGGTCGAGAGGAGTTCGGCAGTAGCTACACACTCTGCTCCGATGATGGGAGAGCAGCCGACAAACAAGCAGGTGCGATGGACGGAGATACACATTTATCGGCTGCGTGACGGAAAGATTTCGGAACATTGGGTCGAGTTCAGCCTTCTGGAATTGATGCGTCAGATCGGGGCGATCAAATAGGGGTCGTCTCAAGCGCTCTCTTTTCATGAATAAAGGGAAAGGGCCCGCGGGCATAGAATGCCCGCGGGCTATCGAGTAATCCTACTGCCTATGGCCCTATCACAACGAAATCTGGCAGAGAAGTGGTACCCGTATCCGTGCAGGTTTTTGTTCCGCCCCCCTGGATGACCAGAGTCACGAGGCTGAATGCGCCCGCAAAATCTCCGGTGCACGAGGTCGTCCTCGAGTTGCTGCCGTCAGTGTCAGTCTCGGTAAGCGAATAGGTTATGTTGATGTTTCCGGTAATAGGTGTTGTAAGGATGAGGGTCCCGCTGGCTTGCGTTTGCCCGCTTGCTGTAAGCCCCCCCTCCTGACAGACGCTCTTCGTGAAAGTCGCTGTGAGAGCTCCGGTCGCCTGGTTCCAATCACCCGTCAGCATGACTGTGCCACCGCTCGCGCACGGGAACGGTCCGAAAGCGAACGGCGCGGCCTCCGCACCAATCGCGAAAGCGAGAAACAGAACTATGAGAAAAAATTTCTTGAGCATCGCCCCCTCCTTAAAAGATGTGAAACAGCCAAACTTCATTCATGAATACTTCGGCCTCTCAGCCCCTGCTTCAAAAAACACGTCGCTTTCTGCCTCCTTCAGAAAGGGTCTGGACTTGATGGACTGGACTCACCCCTGCTTACTTCCCTTTTAGCATGCGAATGAGCCGGTGTCAAGTTAATATAGAATGCTCTTTATAAATATGCCTTCGGCTCTTTACCGAACAGTCTCGATAGATTATTTGCAAGAGTGATCGTAGGATGGAGGAAAAACCGATGGTTAAGAATTCTGGAAGGACGGTCGATGCGAAGGGCACTGGTCATGAGATTCCGGCAGAGAGCTTAGCGCTCCAACCACTGCAACAGTGCCCCAATAAAAAAGAGGATTGCCCGTATCGGGCTGTCTCGGCGAGCTTCAAGATAAACGCCAATAATCACGTTGACGAATTGAGACTTGCGTATTACCAAAAGAATGCAGTCATCTCAAAGAAAATCGCCTTCATCGGTTACGTGCGCCGTTGTCCGTCGGTTTCAAGCAAGGCAGCCGCCGATTGATAGAGCCCGTCATCGTCTTCAGGTTTCGTAGCTGCCTTGCCTTGGCTTCTAAAGGCTGAACAATTCTTTCTCACCTCCTCGGAACAACCCATAATATCCCAGCAGGCCGCGTATTCAAGAAGTTTCTTGATACCCGCAATGCTGATCTTCTTTATGTGGATGAGGTTCCTTAAGCACTGAAGCCACGTAATATCGTTCTCGGAATAAAACCGCTGCCGGCCCCTCCGGGAAGGCGAGATGAGCCCGTGATGCTCATAGACGCGCAACGTCTGCTCCGTGGTACCGAGAAACTCCGAAGCGATCATGATGGGATATAAGGCCATAGTCTTTTTCTCTTGTTCGGTCAGCCCTTGTAATGGTTGTTTTGTAAACATCTGGTCCGCCTCCTCATTCCGAAGGATTTGCTTTATCCTTACCGTCATGCAAGCCACCGCTTCCGATGAACAACATTCATCCAAAAAATAAAAAACCGAGCGAACCAAAGGCTTATCCTTCGGCAGCTCGGCCATGCCGACTCTTTCGGCACCCGCCGCTTTCCGCCCCCTTCTCACGGAGGGTTTGGTCTTATCGGGAGCCTATCCTCTATTATCCTTATACCAAGGAAAAGCAGTCTTGTCAACACGAGCTTCCGCCTCTGTCTGTTTTCATCTGTCCCTTATTTCCTTCATCTTTTTCTCGCGTACCCTCTTTCATGACGTCCGGCTGCCGGTAGAGAAACGATTGTCGTACGGCATTGAGTTCGTTATTTACCACACATACCTCACCGACGCAGGGACGATTAGCGCCGCCCCGAGTCCGACAATGTCCGTCCTCTTCATGACACAATTTGTTAATCAGGCGACGCAATAATCCGGTCTTTTCTCGAGAATCCCGCATGTTGCGAGGCGGCTTGTTTTGGCACAGCGTTTGCTCAAATCAACGACAGAAAGGAGGCGATTCGGGTACGCTTTAATAGAATTCTCGGTCTGCCATTAGTTTTGGCCCTTCACGATTCGGGGGTTTCGGGAAGGGCGATGAGGGCTGTCGTTGACAGTCTCAAAACAAATTGGAGGAAAAGGGAATATGAGAAATAGCATAATCACAATTTTGGCGATAGCGCTCGGGATACTTCTCGTGTCCTCTCTCGCTTTTGCCGGATTGAACCCGGGAACCGGGATCAAGCAGACATCCCATGACCTGAGTTCAGCAACGGGTAAGGGCGCCCTCTATAATGCAGGCGTACAGGCAGATCC
>Ga0187779_10003003_pt1 | contig 10268 bp, 6 predicted proteins | sample 1015_Q2_SP10_10__FD_132435 | JGI IMG/M metagenome (GOLD analysis project Ga0187779, IMG submission 132435) | Tropical peat soil microbial communities from peatlands in Department of Meta, Colombia - 1015_Q2_SP10_10_MG | ecosystem: Environmental > Terrestrial > Soil > Wetlands > Peat | place...
CGTCGGCGGGCCGCGACTGAAGCGTTGATTATGGAGCGGAAGCGGACCAGCTCCAAGCCGTTCTGGTGGCCGTGTAGGGCGGCGTCTGACGGACTCGTCGGTTTCGCCTACAGCAGAAAGAGACGCCTGCCGATAGGTCGACTATCGCGATTGCGGGACCATTGCGTCGTGCGTGGGGCCACCGCTTTGCGCCGGTCCATCGGAAGTCCCCCTTGACCCCGGTAGAAGAAAACATGCTCTATTACGCCCAGGCGTTTTTCTTCCTCACGCTGATCGCGGCGCTCTTTGCATTCGACGACATCGCCACCGTCGCATTCGACGGGATTGCCGCCGGCGCGACCGAGATCGCCGAGATCCTCTTCTTCATTTTCCTCTCGCTTTTCGTCGTGTCCTTGATCGTCGGTCTTCTCGGCGGGAATCGCGGACTGACTATAGGCGGCCGGAGAACACTTGTCCGGCCTGCACGAGAGCGACCGCTTGCTTAGACGGGTGGCAGCGGGAGTCCGCATGGAGGATGCTCGGCCCGTGTCGGCGATCGAGCCGCCGCGTCGCTGGCAGGCCGGTCTGCGCTGGGGCTCGCGGGTGCAGAGTGCAGCGGTTGTCACCATCGCCGTGGTCGTGGGGTGCGTCGGCATCCATATCGCCGCGCCATTCCTGATTCCGCTGGTAGTAAGCCTCGTCATCTGCTATGCACTCACCCCCATCGTCGATCGCCTGGAGCGCTGGCGTCTGCCCCGGCCGATCGCGGCGGCGATGGTCGTGCTACTGCTCATCGCAGGAGGCGGCGTTGCGCTCGACCAGATGTGGACCGGGGCGGAGACTCTCATCGGCCGCCTTCCCGCGGCGGTGGAGAAGATTCGCCTGGCGATCGCCGTTTCGCATCGCGACGTGCCCGACACGCTGACCCACGTGCAGCGCACGGCTAACGAGCTGCAGAAGCTGGCCGGGTCCGAGCCTTCCGGCAGCTCTCCGGCGCCCTCGCCCTCGGCTGTCGATCTGCATTCGCTGCTTCTCATGGGCACGACCAGCATCATTGCAGCCCTGGCGCAACTCCTGTCCGTCATCTTCCTGACCTATTTTCTTCTCGCCGCGGGCGATCTGTTTCGTCGCAAGCTGGTTGAGCTCGTCGGACCGCCGTTCGCGCGCCAGAAGGCGACCCTGGAGGTTCTCAATCACATCCACGCGCTGAACCAGCGCTACCTTGCGATTCTGGCCCTGGTCAACGTGAGCGTGGGAGTTTGCACGGGCGTCGGCCTGGGTCTTCTCGGACTCGAGCACGCAGCGATCTGGGGCGTTGCGATTGCAGTGCTGCACTTCATTCCCTACGTCGGCGCGGCAGCGGTCGCGCTGGCGATCGCGCTGATGGGCTACCTCCAGTTCGGCAGCGCGCAGATGGCGCTCGCGGCGGCATCGATTCCTCTGGTCGCGTCCGTGCTCATCGGGGTCCTGCTGCAGGCTTCGTTGCTCGGCCGCGCCGCCAGCATGAATGCCCCCGTCGTTTTCATCGCGCTCCTGTTCTGGGGCACGCTGTGGGGCGCTTGGGGGTTGTTGCTCGCGATGCCGATCATGGTCGCGATCAAGTCGATCTGCGACCGGATCGAGCCGCTGTCCGGCCTCGGGAGTTTTTTCGGCGATGACGAAAGGACCACCCTGGCGCTAGAGCGGCAGGCGCATCCGACAGTATAATTCCTCGCTCGACCGCCGAAAGAGCGGATCCGCTCGCGAGGGTGCCGCTGGGCCCGACCGGGTGGCGCCCGCACGGATTCCCGGCTCGAGGAGGAACCATGAGCGCGAATGGCGATATCGAACGCGCAAACTCCCTGGATGAAGTACTGAAACTTGTCCGCGCCAAAGTGGCGCCGCTGCAGCGCGCCTCCGTGGAGCGCTTCGTCGAGCGCTACTTTCAGGATGTCGATGCGGAGGATCTCGCGGAGCGCAACCCTGCAGACCTGTATGGCGCCGCGCTCTCGCACTGGAACTTCGCCCGCCGGCGCGATCGGGGCAAGGCGCGGATCCGCGTCTTCAACCCGACGCTCGAGGAGCACGGCTGGCAATCCACGCACACGATCGTGGAGATCGTCAACGACGACATGCCGTTTCTCGTCGACTCGGTCACGATGGAGGTGAACCGTCACGGGCTGACGCTGCACCTGCTTATTCATCCGATCGTCTCCGTGCAGCGCGTCGCGGACGGCACGCTTTCCGGGCTCGCCGAGGAGCGCGCACGCGACGGAGCCGAGTCGTTCATCCACGTCGAGGTCGACCGCGTCACGGAGCCTGCCCGCCTCGACGCGCTCGCGGCGGACATCGGCAGTGTGCTCGACGACGTGCGCGCGGCGGTCGGCGACTGGCGCGCCATGCGCGACCGTTTGCTGGCGATCGTCGAGGAGGTCGAGAAGCGCCCGCCACGCTTGCCTGCCGAAGAGCTGAGCGAGGGAAGGGACTTCTTGCGCTGGCTTGCCAGCAACCATTTCACATTTCTCGGCTACCGCCGCCACGAGCTCGCGACGGTCGGCGGCGAGGACGTGCTCAGAGTCGTTCCGGATTCCAGCCTGGGCATCCTGCGCGGGGGCCCGAGCAAGGACGTCGCGGCGAGCTTCTCGGCGCTTCCGCCCGGGGTGCGCGCCTATGCGCGCCGACCCGAGCTGCTGGTCGTCACCAAGGCGACCGCGCGCTCCACTGTGCACCGCCCCGGGTACCTTGACTACATCGCGATCAAGCGCTTCGACGACGCAGGCGCTGTCGTCGGCGAAGACCGCTTTCTCGGGCTGTTCACGTCGACAGCGTACAGCGCGAGCCCAGCCGAGATTCCGCTGCTCCGGCGCAAGGTGGCGAGCGTCGTCGAGCGCGCGGGTTTGCCCGCGGGCGGTCATGCGTCGAAGGCGCTGGTCAACATCCTCGACACGTACCCGCGCGACGAGCTCTTCCAGACCAACGACGAGGATCTGCTGCGCACGGCAAAGGCAATTCTTCATCTCGAAGAGCGGCAACGACTGCGGCTGTTCGTGCGCCGCGATGCGTTCGAGCGGTTCCTTTCCTGCCTGATCTACGCTCCGCGCGAGAACTACACGACCGAACTGCGGCAGAAGTGGCAGGCGATCCTCACCGAAGCCTTCGCCGGCACGGGCTCGGAATTCAACGTCCACCTCTCCGAGTCGGCGCTGGCGCGGATCATGATCATCGTGCGCACGACGCCCGGACAGATCCCCGCCTTCGACGTGCGCGAGGTCGAGGCGCGTCTGCTCGCGGCAGCGCGGCGCTGGGAGGACGACCTGCGCGACGCGCTGATCGCAACGGTCGGCGAGGCGCGCGGCAACGAGCTGTTCCGCCTCTTCGGCAATGCTTTCCCCGCCGGCTATCGCGAGGAGTTCGCCGCGCGGGCTGCCGTGCCCGACATCGAGATGATGGCGCGCCTCTCGGATGCGGAGCCGCTGGCGACCGCGCTGTATCGTCCGCTCGAGGCGCCGCCCGGGACGCTGCGCTTCAAGCTGTTCCGGCGGGGCAGCCCGGTCACGCTCTCCGACAGCCTGCCGATGCTCGAGAACATGGGGCTCAAGGTCCTCGACGAGCGTCCGTATCGCATTTCGCCGCAAGGCCTTCCTGCGATCTGGATCCACGACCTGGGCATGCTATCGGCGCTGCGCGACAAGGAGCTCGAGCTCGACGAGCTGCACGCGGTCTTCGTGGACGCCTTCGGCCGCGTGTTCCGCGGCGAGGTCGAGGACGACGACTTCAACCGCCTCGTGGTTGCGGGGCGGCTGCCTGCCGACGAGATCGTGGTGCTGCGCGCGTACGGCAAGTACCTGCGCCAGATCGGCTTTCCCCTTTCGCAGGCGTTCATCGAGGCGACGCTCGCCGCACATGCCGACATCGCACGGTTCCTTGTGGACCTTTTCAAGCTGCGCTTCGATCCCGGGCTGGGAACGCCCGCGCAGTCGCAGGCGCTCGCCAAGATACAGCAGATCGACACCGCGCTCGATCGCGTAGAAAACCTGTCCGAGGACCGCGTCCTGCGGCAATACCTCGCGCTCATCCTCGCGACCACGCGCACGAACTTCTGGCGCCGCGATGCGGCGGGACGGCGCCGCAGCTTCCTGTCGTTCAAGTTCGAGCCCTCGAAAGTCCCCGGATTGCCCGAGCCGAAGCCGATGTTCGAGATCTTCGTCTATTCGACCCGCTTCGAAGGCGTGCATTTACGCGGGGGCAGAGTTGCGCGCGGAGGGCTGCGCTGGTCCGATCGTCACGAGGACTTCCGCACCGAGATCCTCGGGCTGCTGAAAGCGCAGATGGTGAAGAACGTCGTCATCGTGCCGGTCGGCTCGAAGGGCGGCTTCGTGCTCAAGCGAGCACCGTCACCGTCGGACCGCGAGGCGTATCTCAAGGAAGGCGTGTCCTGCTACCAGGACTACCTGCGCGGTCTGCTCGATCTCACCGACAACCGCGCAGGGGACAAGATCGTCCCTCCGCCGGGGGTCAAGCGCCACGACGCCGATGATCCGTACCTGGTCGTCGCCGCCGACAAGGGCACCGCGACGTTTTCCGATTACGCCAACGCGATCAGCAAGGAGTACGGCTTCTGGCTGGATGATGCTTTCGCTTCGGGCGGATCGGCTGGCTACGACCACAAGGCGATGGGAATCACCGCCCGCGGCGCGTGGGAATCGGTCAAGCGGCACTTCCGCGAAATGGGGGTCGATACGCAGTCGACCGATTTCACGGTGGCGGGGATCGGAGACATGTCGGGCGACGTCTTCGGCAACGGAATGGTGCTCTCGCGCCACATCAAGCTCATCGCCGCGTTCGATCACCGCCACATCTTTCTCGATCCGAACCCGGACCCCGAAGCGAGCTTCAAGGAGCGCGAGCGGCTCTTTCGGCTGCCCCGATCGTCGTGGGCCGATTACGACGCGAAGCTGATCTCCGCCGGCGGTGGCGTGCACGCGCGCAGCGTGAAGTCGATTGCGCTTACCCCCGAGGTGACGAAAGCGCTGGCGATCGAGGCGAAGTCGATGACGCCGACCGAGCTGGTGAACGCGATCCTCAAGGCGCCGGTCGATCTCATCTACAACGGGGGCATCGGGACTTACGTCAAGGCCGCGAGCGAAACGCACGCCGAGGTGGGCGATCGCGCCAACGATGCGCTGCGGGTGAACGGACGCGACCTTCGCTGCAAGGTCTTCGCCGAGGGCGGCAATCTGGGCTGCACGCAGCGCGGGCGCATCGAGTACGCGCTCGCCGGAGGGCGGATCAACACCGACGCGATCGACAATTCGGCGGGAGTCGACACGTCCGATCACGAAGTGAACATAAAGATCCTGCTCGGACTTCCTGTCGCAGACGGCGAGTTGACCGAGAAGCAGCGCAACACCCTGCTCGCCGAGATGACCGACGACGTGGCCGCGCTGGTGCTTCGCGACAACACGTTCCAGACCCAGTCGCTGTCCATAACCGGCCGGATCGCCCCGCAGATGCTCGACGCGCACCAGCGCTTCATCCATTTCCTGGAGAAGGCCGGGCTGCTGAACAGGGAGCTCGAGTTCCTTCCCCCGGACGAAGAGATCGCGGAGCGACGCGGCGCGGGCGCCGGCCTCACCAGCCCGGAGCGGGCGGTGCTCCTCGCCTACAGCAAGATCTGGCTCTACGAAGAGCTCCTTGCTTCTCCTCTGCCGGACGATCCGTGGGTGGCGACCGCCTTCGAGCGCTACTTTCCCAAGGCCCTGCGCGAGCGCTACGCCGGCTATATGCCGCGCCATCCGCTCAGGCGAGAGATCATCGCCACTTACGTGGTCAACAGCATGATCAACCGCGTGGGCAGCAGCTTCGTTCATCGCCTGGTCGAGGCCACGGGCGCGAAGCCGCCGGAGGTCGTACGCGCCTACCTGCTCAATCGGGAAGTGTTCGGTTTCGTCGGCTTGTGGCTCGCGATCGAGGCGCTCGACAATGTGGTCGACGACGCGGCGCAGTCGCAGATGCTCATCGACACCCGCCGGCTGATCGAGCGCGGGACGAGCTGGTTCCTGCGCTCGCGCAGGCTCTCGGAGGACATGGCGGCGACCATCGCGCATTTTGCGCCGAAGGTCGCCGGGCTCGCCACCCGACTGCCGCAGCTGCTCGACGCCGGAGAGCGCGCGCGCGTCGACGCCGGCACCGCAGCCTACGCCGCGAAGGGAGTACCGCCCGTGCTCGCAGCGCGTGTGGTCGCTCTCGATACGCTCTATGCGGCGCTCGACATCGTCGAGGTGGCGGACGCGTCGGGACGCACTCCCGAGACGGTAGCCGAGCTCTACTTCGGGCTGTCGACGCGGCTGGGGCTGCCTTGGCTGCGCGAGAAGATATCCGCGCTGCCCGCCGAGGCGCACTGGCGGATGCTTGCCAAGGGGGCGATGCTCGATGACCTGTCGGGCATGCTGCGCACGATCACCGGCGAGGCGCTCGGCGCTGTGGCGACCGATGCGAACGTGGCGAAGCTCGTCACCGCGTGGGAGGAGCGCAATCGCCGCGGGATCGAGCGGTCTCAGCAGCTGCTGGCCGAACTGCGCGCCACGACGCCCGTCGATGCAGCAATGCTTTCGGTGGCGTTGCGCGAGCTGCGCAACCTGGGGTAGGCCGGGAGCGGGCTTGACTCAATACGTGCCGACCGGTGCGTTGGGGCGATTCGGCGGGAGATTGCGGAAGATGCAGTCGAACGACCGGTCGTCGGACGAGCCGGCCCCGAGGAAGCCGACGACGGCCTGCCGGTAGCCCTGCTGCGTCAGCCGGTTGTAGTACAGCTTCGAAGTCACATCGACGAAGTACGTGTAATTGTCGTTCGACATCGTATTCTGGCGGATCCATTCGCCGACGTCGGCGTCGCCGATCAGCAGAGGCTGGCATGCCTGGCCCAGCTTTGCCATATAGGCGTTGAAGCCCGTCGCGTCCACGCTGCGCACCGTGTCCGGCGCGCAGGCTGCCGCCGCGGCAGCAAGCGCGCAAAGGACGAGCCGGGACAGCCAGCCGCGACGCACGGCATCGCTTTGCAACAGAGTCCTGATGTCCATTACCTGCGCTCCTTGTCGTGTGCCGGCGAGGTCTCGCCGGCAGGTGTAACCCTCAACCCTTTTGCTTGCCGTGCTTGCGCTGGTGCTTCGCCTCGGCCTTCTTGCCCAGCACGAGCTTTTCCGCACCGGTGTCCTCCTCGCCCCGCTTTTTGAGATCCGCGAGCAAGCCCTCGTCCGTAAGATCGATTTCCTGGGAGTGCTCCCAGTCGTGACGGGTGGCGTGAACCAGGCGACGAATGACGTGATGAGCGTCGGTTTCGATCGCCAGCTCGCGGCGCGCGTCGAAGCTGCCTGGCGAAAGGTTGATCGAGCCTATGACAGCGCGCTTCTCATCGGCGAGGATCATCTTGCCGTGCAGCTTCATGCCCTTGAGGCGATGGATCTTCGCGCCGACGTCGCGCATGATCCGCAGACCCCCGACGCCCTCGATCAGCTTCGCCACCTTCAGGGTGTGCGGCGGTCGCGCCATGATGTGGACCTTGACGCCTCTGCGCACGGCGCGGACGAGCCGCTCGATGATGACCGTGTCCTGGTAGCGCTCGTTCTGCAGCCAGAGCGTATGTTTCGCGGAGTCGATGAACTCCGCGATTCGCTCCCGGCCGTTGTTGGGGCACCAGATGAGCAGCGACTCCGAGTGGGTCTCAAATTTCTTCTGGTTCCAATCCGCGTCGAAGCACTTCACCATCTCGGAGACCTCGAGTTCGTGGGTCGTCACGACGGCGTAGTCGCGCGTTTCCGTGAGGTCACGCGTTTCCCAATTGAGCGACTCCACGAAGCCCATCTCGTCGTCGATCACCATCGACTTCTGGTGCGTGAGGGCGAAGGCAGGGCTGCTGTCCCGGACTTCGATCCCGGCGGCGAGAAGCTTCTTTCGCGATGCCTTGTTTTCGTTCTCTCCGCTGCGGCGCGCGGGGTTGAGCATTACCCGGACATGCACGCCGCGCCGCTTGGCGGCGATCACGGCGTCGAGAAGGGTCGGATCGGTGAACAGGAACATGCGGATGTTCAGCGACCGCTTGGCGCCGGCGAGCGCATCGAGCAGCGGCTTGGCAGTGTCGTCGGGAAGGACGATGAGAGTGTGCGACATGAGATCTCGCGCTTTCTACCGTGGGGGAGCGTCCGCCCCCGCCGGCGGCTGTTCGTACTGGATGCGATGGAGCTCCGCATAGACGCCGTTCAGGGCGATGAGCTCGTCGTGCGTGCCCTGCTCGGCAACCACGCCGCCCTTGAGCACGATGATCTTGTCGGCGTCGCGGATCGTCGACAGCCGGTGCGCGATGGTAATCACGGTGCGCCCCTTCATCAGACGCTCCAGCCCTTCGATGACCAGGCGCTCGGATTCGGTGTCGAGCGCTGCCGTCGGCTCGTCGAGGATGAGGATCGGCGCATTGCGGATGATGGCACGGGCGATGCCGATGCGCTGGCGCTGACCCCCGGATAGCGTGAGACCTCGTTCGCCGACCATGCTGCCGTAGCCGCCCGGCATCTCCGTGATGAAATCGTGCGCGTTGGCGAGCTTCGCGGCCTCGACGATCTCTTCCTCCGTCGCGTCAGGGCGACCGTAGGCTATGTTCTCGCGTATCGTCCCGCGAAACAGCACGGTCTCCTGCAGCACGAAGCCGATCTGGCCGCGCAGCGAAGCCTTGGTGTAGTCCCTGACGTCGACCCCATCGACCAGAACTCGGCCGCCGTCCGGGTCGTAGAAGCGTGGGATGAGACCGACGACTGTTGACTTGCCTCCGCCGGTCGTGCCGACGACGCCGACCAGCTGGCCCGGCTGGATGTGGAAGTTCACGTCGCGAAGGATCGGATTCTTCGGATCGTAGCCGAAGGCGACGTGCTCGGCGACGATCTCGCCCCGCGCCGAGCCGAGCACTCGCGCGTCGCGCTTTTCCACGATTACCTTGTCGGCGTCGAGGATCGCTCGGATGCGCTCGAGCGCCACCGAAGTCTGGGCGATGGCGTTGGTCATTTTCGCGAGGTCCTGCACCGGCTTGAAGAACTTGGTCAGGTACGCGAGAAAGACCGTCAGCGCCCCGATGGTCATCGCGTCGGCGACGATCAGCGAGGCTCCGCGCCACAGGACGTACGCCGTGCATCCCGCAACGACGATGGATACGATCGGCGAGAGCAGCGACTTTACGCGCCGCGCCTTCAGTGCGGCGTCCACGGTCGCCTCGCTCGCTTCGGTAAGGCGAGCCTCCTCGAGTTGCTCCCGGCCGAACGCCTTCACAACTCGTATCGACTCGAGACCCTGCTGGACGACAGTGACGAGGTCGGCCTGGTGCAGCCGCACCTGGTGCTGGGCCTTCTTCACCGCCTTCTTGAACCGGGATACGAACAGCAACAGGAACGGCGTCACCGCGACGCAGATGAGCGCGAAATCCCACTGCAGCCAGAGCATGAGCCCGAGGATGCCGACGATGGTGAGGAGGTCGACGAGGATATCCAGCGTATTGGAGGAAGCGAAGTTCTGGACCGTCGCCACGTCGTTGGTGATGGTGGACAGGAGCACGCCGGTCTGTTGCTTGTCGTAATAGCCGAGCGAAAGGTGCTGCAGGTGGTCGTAGATCTTCAGCCGCAGATCGTTGGCCACCCACTGGCCGACGCTCTCCGTGTAGTAGTTGTCGATGTAGGTGGCCAACGCGCCGAGGGCGGCGATCGCTACGACGCCGACAGCGGCGATCAGGGCGAGGCCGGTCTTGCTGCCGGCGAGCGGCAGATCCCTGATCCAGCCCAGCCACTCGGGCAGCGGGTGCGTTCCGAGGACGTTGTCGATCACGACCTTGAGCGGCCAGGGGCCGGCCATGCTCATCGCCGTCTCGATCAGCATGGCGCCGAACACCACGGCAAGCCATAGCCGATAGGGGCGTACGAGAGCGAGCACGAGCCCGGTCATCGTGGTACTCGAGACCTCAGGCGAATCGGGCGCGGTCGTCGGCCGGGAAGTCACACCCCGATCATCGGCAGACGCGGCGACGGCCTTCGCTTCGTTGGGCACTGCCGAGATGCTTCGACGAGGGCAGAGATGCGAATTCTACAACGGCGCGCAGCGGGTCGGGGCGTCGCGATCCTCCGGCGACTTCTCTGTCCTGCGGCAGTCGGTTTTCGCCGGCGATTAGACGTGGGCGAAGGCGAGTGCGCCTACGGCCAGCGCAGCGGCGGCCACACCGTACGACGTGTACTGCAGGCCGCGGTTGCGGGTCAGGATGGTGATCGCCGCGAGGGCAA
>Ga0187779_10003004_pt1 | contig 10268 bp, 10 predicted proteins | sample 1015_Q2_SP10_10__FD_132435 | JGI IMG/M metagenome (GOLD analysis project Ga0187779, IMG submission 132435) | Tropical peat soil microbial communities from peatlands in Department of Meta, Colombia - 1015_Q2_SP10_10_MG | ecosystem: Environmental > Terrestrial > Soil > Wetlands > Peat | place...
CCCTCGACGCCGGCGGTCAGTGGCTGTCCGCCGATCAGTACGTACATCGCGTCGGCTCGCAGCTCCCGCCTCTGTCCGTCGCGGTTGACAACGGTGACGTTTTCAAGCCGGGGCTGCGCGCCGGCGGCGATGAGGCGTGTGCTTGTGAGCACGGTGATCTTCGGGTGGGCGATGACACGGTCGACGAGGTAGCGCGACATGCCCGCCTCGATCGAGTCGGCGCGAATGATCATTGTTAGGGAACCGGCGTATCCGCGAGGTGCAGCGCGGTTGGCCTGCGGAATTCGCCCCGCCGACAAGTACCACGTCCTGGTCTCGGTGGCCGGGTGCCTTGGCTGGGGCCGAGCCGTAGGAGACGCCGCAGCCGATCAGCTGCTCGACTCCTGCCGCGTCGAGACGGCGGTAGGCTACGCCCGTGGCGATGACGCCGGTGGATGCGCGTAGGTGCGCGCCTCCACTCAGCGACAATTCGAATCTGCCATCGGGTTTAGGGCCGGCGCGGATGATCTCCACGCCAACGAGGATCTCTGCGCCGAAGCGCAGCGCCTGTTGGTGGGCCCCGCTCGCCAGCTCCGCACCGCTGATGCCCTGTGGGAAGCCGGGGTAGTTCTCGATCCGGGCGCTGGTGCCGGCCTGGCCGCCGGGGGCCACGCGTTCAAGAACCAGCGTCCTCGGCCCCTCAGGGGCGGCGTAGACGGCAGCGGTGAGCCCGGCCGGGCCGGCTCCGACGATGACGACGTCGTACAGCTGATGTTCGGGGCGTGTGCGCAGTCCCGCGCGGCGTGCCAGCTCGCTGATCCAATGAGCAGTCCTCAGGTACACCTTGGCACGCTGCGGCGGCGTGCGCGCGGGCCCTGTCATCCCGACAAGCCGTTCGTCGATAGTCGGAGCCTGCTCTGGCTCCCCCTTGACCTGTGTCGGTCCAGGATCGACGAAGTCCTCTGGCGCCGGCAACTGGGAGCCGTCCGCGAACACGGCGACCGGCCGCTCGGCGCTGAACTGGACAGTCTCGGCCAGTAGCCGTCCCACGGGATCGGCGTCGGTATCGATCCACCGATGCGCCACGCCGTTACGCTCCAGTAGGGCACGCGCGGCCAGCATCGCCGGCGCCGACCCCGAGCCGATCATCGAGACCAGGGGGTCGCTGCCGCTCACCGCGGTAGAGCCGCTGGATCGCTAATCACCCGAGGCTAAACCTCGTCCACGGCTCTGGATCGCATTCCGGCGGCAAGATGGTCGAGCGCCGTGAAGTCCGGGTTAACACAAAGGCGATCTTCATCGCTGTGACCTAGTTGCTCTCGGCGGGAGCGACGTCGAAGCTGAACATCATTCCGCTCTCGTGGTGCTCTGCGATGTGGCAGTGAGCCATCCGCAAGCCGGGGTTGGTGACGTCGAGCAGGATGTCGAACCGTTTCGCCGGCGCGGACGAGTACGGCGTCTTTCCAGACCAGGTTGGGCTCGATGTTCCCGTCTCGCGAGAGGACCATGAAGCGGCCCGCGCCGTGGACATGGAATGGGTGGTGCATCGGATGGTCCCCGGCCATCTCGTTTAGCAGCCGGAGCTTCAGTTGGTCACCGACCCCGAAGCGCCAGTCGATCGCCGCGTTTTCCGCGCCTGTTTCCTTGTCGATCAGCTTCCAGCGCATGTTCGACGGAGTGGTGAGCCGGTTGATCTCGACCATGTCGTCTTCCCATTCGATGCCGCCCGCCGCGGCGTGGTGATGACCGCCGTGAGCTTGGTCGTGGTGCTCGTGATCACCGTGCTCGTGCGGGTCATGCCCGTGCTGTTGTCCGTGCTCGTGGCCGCCCCCCTCGGCGACTAGCTTCATCCCGCACTCCGGGCAGTGCCCGGGCTCCTCGCGCACGATCTCTGGATGCATCGGACAGCTGTAGATCGCCGGACCGTCGCCTTGCGGTGCGCCCATGTCCATCTCGGCGAGGAAGCCGAGCGTCTTGTCCGGCTCGGCGTTGAAGTACGCTGCGATCCGCTCGCGCTCGCCCACCATGTCCGGGTTCGTTCTCGCGACCCCGAACTGCTCGGTCAGCGAAGGCTCGGCTTGCTCCTGACCAACCCGGATTGCCGCCAGTCGATACGTCCGCTCTGGCGTGCGATGTTCCATCGCCAGCTCCCCCGGCTGGTTGAACAGCACGTCGATGACCACGCGCTCTGATGGGGCCAGCACCACGTCGTCGACGAACAGTTCGTGCTCGACGTGGCCGCTGTCGCCCCCCACGAGCTTGATCTGAGCTCCGGGCAGCGCGACCTTGAACACCCGCGTGTTGGCGGTGTTGGTCAGGTAGACCGCACCACTCCCTGGTTCTCGATGTCCACGACGACCTCGGAGCCTTCTCGCAAGACCGGCTTGGCCTCCACCCACGACAATCACCTCGAGCTCGTCGCCCATTGCTCGGAGCGAGGGTGTTGCTTGTGGGCCTGGAGGAGTTTCAAGACGACTGCTGGTCAGTGCTGGTGGACGCCGGAATCCGCCTCGAGCGGGCGGATGATGTCGCCGGGGCACTGCGCGCGTTGAACGCCAGCCCGATCCCGGTCGTCATCGCCGCGGTCCCGTGGGCCGAATCACTGGTGTCGTCGGTTCGCCGCCAGCGCGAACTGGCGTCGACCCACGTCGTCGTGGCGGCCGCGCTCGACTCGCCCGATGGATTGCGCGCCGCGCTTGATGCCGGAGCCGATGATGTGATACGGGTGACGTTCGAACCCGAGGTTCTGGTGGCCCGTGTGGCGGCCGGCCTCGCGCCGCGCGCCTACGCGCCAACGAGGCGCTGCTGTGCTCGATGGTGGACAACATCCCGGGTGCCCTGTATCGGGGCGCGTGCGACCGCGATTGGACGATGCACTGGCTGAGCGACGAGGTCAAGACGATCACCGGCTATCCCGCCAGCGACTTCATCGGCAACTCGGTGCGGACGTTTGCCAGCGTCATCCATCCCGACGATCGCGACTACGTCGAACGATCGGTCGCGCAGGCGGTCGACGGCGGCCGACCGTTCAACCTGGAATACCGCATCCTGCGGCGCGAAGGTGAGGTGCGCTGGGTGTTGGAACGCGGGCAGGCTCAGGATGCCGGTGACGGGCGCCTCCGGCTCCATGGCGCGATCTTCGACATCACAGTTCGCCGCGCCGCCGAGCAGGCGCTTCGCGAGCGAGAGGTCGTCCAGGCCCAGCTCGCGGAGGTTCGCGCCTCACGCGCTCGCATCGTCGACGCCGCCGACCGAGCTCGCCGGGAGATCGAGCGCAACCTCCGTGACGGCGCCCAGCAGCGGTTCGTGTCGGCCACACTCCAACTCCAGGTGTGGCGCACGTCACACGACGAGCTGCCGGAGCAGGCCCGGGCAGAAGTCGACGAAATCCTCACCGAACTGCGTGCGGGCCTCGCCGAGCTGCGCGAGCTCGCCCACGGTCTGCATCCCGCGGTACTGAGCGACCGCGGCCTGGAGCGCGCTGTCAAGCCTCGCGGACCACGCCCCCGTCCCCGTCGACGTTCGCACCAAGCTTCCGGAGCGGCTCGCCATGCCGATCGAAGCCGCCGCGTACTTCACCGTGGCCGAGGCGCTCACGAACGTCGCGAAGTACGCCCGCGCGAATCGGGCCTGGGTCGAGGTTGCTCAGCGCGAGGGCTACCTCCGCATCGAAATTGGCGACGACGGCGCCGGTGGCGCTGACCTGCAGCCCGGCTCCGGACTCCAGGGGCTCCGCGATCGGATTGCCGCGGTCAACGGCACATTGACCATCGACAGCCAGCCGGGCGCCGGGACCATCCTACGCGCGCAGCTGCCCATCACCTCAACGGCCACGGCGGAGGCGGACACCGGCCGCGGATCGAACCACGACCCGGTTTCGAGGGCACGCGGAGGACCCGAAACCGGCCAGGCGGATCTGAAACGGACCCTCCACTGACCGCGGCCGACCACGGCACGACGTCGAGAAGTTCGAGAGGTGAGGCCGCAGATCAACGGCATCCAACCAGCGCGACCCGTGGCACGCCCGCTCTGCCTCTGCAATTCGGAAGCCAGCTTCGCCGCTGACCATCCTTTGTCGCCCACGCGGCTCCGAGCGTCCGGCTTCCGCTCCCGGTGCCCGTGGACCCCAAGCAGCAGTCCGTCTGATGGCCGTCGGTGCTGGCGTGGCGCTTGATGGTTCGTGAAACTAGAAACGGCGGGTTTCACCCGGAGCGGAGGTTTGGCCTCAGATCCCGGCCGTGCTGTCAGTCGCCGGCACGGGTGCGACGGCATGACACTTTGCTCTGGGTCCCAGCTGGCCGGCGAGGAGAGAGGCAGGGTTGTGAGGCGTTCTGGACGGGGCGGTCGGGGGCCTCTAGGATCGGCGGGTGGCCGGTGACGATGTGGCGTTCGCGGGTGTGGCCGGCCAGATCGAGCTGGTTCGAAGCGGTGCGGTGTCCGCGCGGGAGCTCGTCGAGGTGTCTCTCAGCAGGATCGAGCGGATCGACCCCGAGCTCAACTCGTTCGCCGCGGTGTATGGCGAGCGGGCGCTGCAGGAGGCGGACGAAGCCGATGCTCGGGTGGCCAAGGGTCATTTTGGGCCGCTGATCGGGATCCCGATCGCGGTCAAGGATGAGATCGATATCGCGGGCGAGGTCACCAGCCGTGGGACGGGGGCGTACACGACGGCGGCGCCGGCGGACGCCGAGGTTGTCCGCCGGCTGCGGGCGGCGGGTGCGATCGTGATCGGCAAGACGAAGATGCCCGAGCTCGGGCTGTGGCCGTTCACCGAGTCGATCACCTGGGGGGTGACCCGGAACCCGTGGGACCTGGAGCGCACGCCGGGCGGCTCGAGTGGCGGGTCGGCGGCCGCGGTGGCGGCCGGGCTCGTCCCAGCGGCGCTCGCCGCTGACGGCGCCGGCTCGATCCGGATCCCGGCCGCGTGCTGCGGGCTGTTTGGGCTCAAACCGCAGCGCGACCGGGTGCCGATGACTCCGCATTTCGCCGATGGCGTGCAGTGGGTCGTATTCGGCACGGTGACACGCTCGGTCGTGGATACGGGGGTCATGCTCGACGTGTTGAGCACGCAGTCGCCGGGGTTCGCCCAAGCAGCCAGGACACCGCCGGGGAGCCTGCGTGTCGGTGTCGTGAGGGGCTTCCCCGTCGGCGCTCCCGGGAAGCTGAGCAGCGAGGTCAGCGCCAGCCTGGACCGCACCGCAGATCTCCTGGGTTCGCTCGGGCACACTGTCGTCGAACAGAAGATCGACATGCGCCCCCAGGACGCGGCGGTGATCCTCGGGCTCATATTCCGGTTCGTCCGCGATCTGGTGCTTGAGGTGGAGCGCCCCCAGCGGCTCGAGCGGCGCACTCGCGCGTTCGCCAGGCCGGGAGCGCTCGTCTCCGACCGCACCAAGGAGCGCCTGCGGCGGGGCCAAGACAGGCTTGCGGAGCGCCTCGGCAGACTGTTCGACGATCACGACGTGCTCCTGACCCCAATGATGTCCGAGCCCGCGGTGGCCGCCGGCATCATGGAAGGGCGCGGGGCGACGGCGACGTATTTCTGGGAGAGCGGATGGGTGCCGTTCACGGTCCTCTGGAACGTCACCGGTCAGCCGGCGGCCTCCGTGCCCGCCGGATTCTCATCGCACGGCCTGCCCGTGGCGGTCCAAATCGTCGGCAGACCCAACCACGAAAGTACGCTCCTCTCACTTGCCGCGCAGATCGAGGCCGAACGTCCATGGTCGGACCGACGTCCCGCGGTCGCCGCGACTTGAACAGCCGCTACCGGTAGCTTCGTAGGGGCGTTCTCAACTCAGGCGCGCGCTCACGTGGGAACAATCTCGACAGCCCGCCGCGGTGCTCGATCACTCCTGCAATGTCGCCGCCGGAGAACCCGGCCGCCGGCTCCCGCTCTCACCGGCCAGGAGGTTCTGATTGCCTGCGGCTGGAACCGAGGTTTAGTCAGAGTCCGAAGTTGTTGACCGGTCCTCAGATGGCAGGACGGCCCAAAAAGGAACTGCAGTGCCTAGACGAGATCCTTGCGCTTCACGTCCTCGGCAGCATCGGAGAGACCCGGGATCGCGTCAGCGACGGCGGCGCGCCGCGTTAGACTACGGGCTCCGGGGCGCGCCGGAGCCCGACACAGAGGGGAGAAGAGTTTCGTGGGGGATACCATTCTGGGACCGGTCGACTACCTGGCGGTGGAGTGGCCGGAAAGGCACGTGACCGGTGAGGGGTTCCGACTGCTGATGGACCTCGTCGACCGGGAGATCGTCCGAGTGCTTGACCTCCTGTTCATCGCCAAGGACGCCGACGGGAAGGTCTCGAAGGTCGACGTGGCTGACGTGGAGCATTCCGATGCACTGGACACACGGTTGTGGGGACTGTCCTCGGGCTTACTCGACCAATCGGACATCGACGAGGTCGCCGCGGCGATCGAACCAGACAGCCTCGCGGGAATCCTCGTTTATGAGAATGTCTGGGCCGTCCCGATGTGGACGGCGCTCGACCGCAGCACGGCCCGGCTGGTCGGCGCGGGGCGCATCGGCGCCGACGATCTGATGGCGGCGCTCGACGCCCCCGATCCGGCGTGACCACCTTCCTTTTTGCAAGGAGACGCATATGGGACTGTTGAAGACAGGGTTGAAAGCCGCTGTTGCCGTGAAAACGGCCGATGTGATCCACGAACGCGTCCTAGCACGTCAGGAGCAGCACGCGGCCGCGCAAGGTCACCCGGGTCCGACGGCTGCGGTCGCCCAGCCGGTGCCGGCCGCGCCGATGCCCATGGCCCCCGCAGCGGTGGCGCCGATGGCGCCCGACATGGGCGAGACGCTCGAGCAGCTCAAGCAACTCGGTGAGCTGCGAGCCGCGGGCGTGTTAACCGACACCGAGTTCGAGGTCCAAAAGGCGCGCATCCTGAGCGGCTGATCGCCTCGCGTCGGCGCTGGACGATCGGGTGAGCGAGGCTGTCGGTGACGGGCGCGCCAAACAGCGGTCTTGACCGGATCGAGCACGTCGTCGTGCTGATGTTGGAGAACCGCTCCTTTGATCACATGCTCGGCTATCTCTCGCTCGAGGGTGGCCGCGACGAGGTGGACGGTCTCCGGCCAGGGATGGTCAACGATCACGCGGGTCGGCGCTACCCGATCCACCATCTGGCGGCGACGTACTTCCCGGATGAGCGTTGGGACCCGGAGCACACGGCGGCGGCGACCGACCGGCAGATCAACGGTGGCGCGATGGATGGTTTTCCCGCGAGCTACGCGGACACGCTCGCAGGCCGGGGCGTTGACGATGGAGATCCGGGCGTCGTGATGGGCTACTACAACGCCTCCGATCTACCCGTGTTCGACCATTTCGCGGCCGAGTTCTGTGTGTGTGACCGCTGGCACAGCTCGGTCGCGGGAGCGACGTGGCCGAACCGCCTATACGCGATCGCGGGGAGCGCGGGGAGCCGCGACGATCTGAAAGTGCCGATCCATCACGAGTATTCATTCGTTCGGTACCTTGACGCGGCTGGTGTCTCGTGGCGCTGGTATTCCCACGACATCGCCACGCTCCGTCTCGCTGATGTCAAGTACCGGGTGGGACACCGCGAACATTTCGCCTATCTGCAGAAGCTCAAGCTCGTGTTCAAGACACGCGGCAGAGGCCTGCTGTACCTCAATGAGGATGCTGCGAGCTTCCTCGAGGACGCCGCGTACGGTCGACTGCCCGCGGTCTCGTGGATCGACCCGAACTTCAAGGACTTCAACCTCATCGGGTCTCCGCCGAACGATGATCATCCACCATCGGACGTGATACACGGGCAGGAGCTCGCGCTGCTTGTCTACAACGCGGTTGCCAGCGGTCCGCAATGGGACAAGACACTCCTACTCGTCTTCTACGACGAGCACGGAGGGTTCTTTGACCACGTCACACCGCCCGAGCATCCGCCCGATGACAATCCGACAGTATTCACCCGCTACGGGGTCCGAGTGCCGGCGTTCGTGATCTCCCCATGGGTGAAACCGCACTCCGTCTCGCACACCCTGGTTGACCACGCCACCATCCCGAAGACGATCCTGAAACGCTTCTGTCCGACGGTGCTTGAGACGAGGTCAGACACCGGCGGTCGAGCGGCTCGGCGCGGGACGGGTCATTCGCGCCACGTCGGTCGGCGCATCGCAGAGGCCGCCGACCTCGGAGAGCTTCTCACGCTCAACGAGCCACGGTCGGCGCCAGACCGCACCGCCCTCGTCGACTGGTTCTCCGCCGAACAAGCCGCGCGCGCCAGGAGGCTACTCGAGGACCCAGCAGTTGTGCTACGCGAGGCGACCGCACGCAGCCTCACCGATCTCCAGTCCGGCCTGGTTGCTGCGCACCGGCACCTATACGATCACGGGCACCCGCCCGGTCACCCCTAGCACGGGACGCGACTGGGCGACCGAGCCGGACACTCGCGAGGGCGCTGGTCGCGGCCTGAGGGGAGCGAACATCCCGCAAACCGCTAGTACGCCGAGCGACGTCCAATTGTGCCCGGGCTACAACTGTGACGGTCGGCGCGCGCCGTGGTCATCTCCTTCTTTGCGAGCGGTTGCGCGGACGCCGACGGTCGTCCTCAGCGGCGTCAACGGCCTGCTCCGCGCGGCGACGCTCCCGGGCTCGGAGCTGGTCCTGCCGGTGCTCGCCGGCCGCCACGTGCTGAACGCCGGCCCGACCGTCGGGCGGGCGCTCGGCCGGATCGGCCTGCCGTTGGGCAACGACGTGCTCGAGATGGCCTGGGGCCGCGCCCCGCGCGGCGATTCCCAAACGCGGACCGCGATTCGTCGACACGCTCCGCGCCAGCGTCGACGTTGGAGCTGTTCGAGCGCTCCGGGCACTTCCCGCACCTGGACGAGCCCGAGCGGTTCACGGCGACGCTCGGGGATCGGATCGTCTCGACCGAGCCGGCGCCACCCGACGACAGCTTCCGCCCCGCGATTGGGCGCAGTGGAGCGGCGGTGCGATGAGTTCTTGCCCCGTTTGCGGTCATTCACGCGATGGCAGCGTCGCCGCCGAGCATCGTTACGTTCGCGATCGGGGATCCGATCGACCGCACCGACGTGCCGGCGCTGTGTGAGCAGGTGTGCTCGCTGCTCGCGGGCAGCGGCGCCGCCGTGGCCGTGTGCGACGTCGCGGGCGTCGCGGCGGACGCGGTGACGGTCGACGCGCTGGCGCGGCTGCAGTTGGCTGCGCGTCGGCACGGCTGCCGGATGCGGCTCGAGCACCCGTCCGCTGAGCTTTGCGACCTGATCGCGTTCATGGGGCTGGCGGACGTGCTGACGGTCTAGCCGGGCGTCGCCGGGAAGCCGTCGGCTGATTGCCCGTGGCTCGCGCACCATCACTCGCACGCGTCGCGACGCACTCCTCGACCCAGGCCCGTGAGCTGCGCCAGGTGTTGTCGGTCGCCTCGGCGGCCCTGAGGCGCCCCCGGATCGCGGCAACCCGGAGGGGCGTCAGCCGGAGTTCGAGAGTTGCGAGCGCCTGGAGCGGAACGAGCCGTGCCGGAGCGACCTGGCGGAAAGTGTTCGGAGCTCTCGATCCGATTTGTACCGAACGATTTCCGGTCGTTGGTATGGACGCCCGCCGTGGCGCCGTGGGCGTGTACGGGAACCTAGGACTCGAGCCGGGGCGGCAGTCCGAACAGCGGGAACAGTTGCTCGGTCGAGAGGAAGAACGTCAACTCGGCGATCTTCCCGTCCGCGATCTCGAGCACCTGAAGCGCCCAGGGGTCGTAGCCGCTTCCCGATTCGCTCGGCTTGTACTGGCCGAACGCGACCGAGCCGTTCGCTGTCTCGACCGGGAGCACCCGCGAGCCCTTGCATCCGATCCCGGGACCGAACCACCACGCGAACACGTCGTCGCGGCCCGACAGCCACATGTCGTACGGCGGCATCGACTGGCTGGCGTCCTCGCGGAGCAGCAGGGTCAGCGCGTCGATGTCGTAGCGCTGGAACGCGTCGACGTAGCGCGCCAGCAGGTCCTGCTGGCTCTGATCCATCGGAGCCACGGCATCGGTGGCCTCGATGTCGCGCTCCTCGAGCGTCGCCCGGGCGCGCTGAAGGGCGCTGTTGACCGACGCCACGCTGGTGTCGAGCAGTTCCGCGACCTCGCTGGCCTTCCAGCGCAGAACCTCACACAGGATCAGCACCGCACGCTGGCGGGCAGGCAGGTGCTGGAGCGCGGCCACAAACGCCAGGCGGATCGTGTCGCGCTGCACGGCAAGCTCGGCCGGATCGCTGTCGCCGCTGACGAGGCTGGTGGGGATCGGCTCGATCCAGGTGACCTCG
>Ga0187779_10003005_pt1 | contig 10267 bp, 4 predicted proteins | sample 1015_Q2_SP10_10__FD_132435 | JGI IMG/M metagenome (GOLD analysis project Ga0187779, IMG submission 132435) | Tropical peat soil microbial communities from peatlands in Department of Meta, Colombia - 1015_Q2_SP10_10_MG | ecosystem: Environmental > Terrestrial > Soil > Wetlands > Peat | place...
GAGGCCATCTCAAGCGTATACCAGACCCTTTTTATAGCCGGTATCCTGGTTCTTATCGTGATTCTCCTGTTCCTGCAGAACTTCCGGGCGATGCTGGTTCCAGCCACTACCGTCCCAGTCACCATCATTGGCGCTTTCATTGCCATGGCTGCCCTTGGCTTCACCATAAACCTGATGACTCTTTTTGCGCTGATTCTGGCCATCGGCATCGTAGTCGACGACGCCATCATCATTGTGGAGAACAGCTCCTATTACATCGAGAAGGGTATGCCACCCAAGGAGGCCACGATCAAAGCGATGCAGGAGATGACAGGGCCGGTGATGGGGATCACACTGGCCCTGGTTTCTGTCTTCCTGCCGGCTGCCTTCCTGCCCGGGATCACAGGACAGATCTTCCGTCAATTTGCCCTGGTCATCGCTTCGACAACTGTCATCAGCGCCATGAACGCACTTACCTTGAAGCCGGTTCAGTGCGCTTTCTGGTTGAGACCCCGCAGCGAAAAACCTCCCAATTGGTTTAACCGGGGATTCAATAGGGCTTTTCTGGCCGCGACCAATGGCTACATGCGAATCGTCACCGGGATGGTAAAACGGCCGGCGCTGATGATGATCGTTTTTGGAATCATTATCACTGCCGCGGTATTCTTTTTTTTGAAGCGCCCCACGGGTTTTCTTCCCACCGAGGACCAGGGATATGCCATTTTGGTTTCCATCTTACCCCAAGGTGCATCACAACCCAGGTCCCAAGAGGTGGCGGGGAAAGTCAATGCCATTCTCAAAAAGACCAATGGAATTGCGTTCTGGGTCCACATCGGGGGATTTTCGGTCCTGGATTTTGCCAATGTCCCTAATATTTCTACAACCTTCATCGTTTACAAGGACTGGAAGGAGCGCGGCTCAGCTTTGAATCAGGATAAGATCGTCTCCAGCATCAATCGCGATCTGGCCGGGATTCAGGAAGCACTGGCTTTTGTGGTCATCCCGCCGCCGATCAGGGGTCTGGGCCAGACGGGCGGCTTCCAAATGATGGTGGAAGACCGCGGAAGCCTCGGACTGGCCGAGCTCCAACGAAGCACATTCGAACTTGTTCAAAAGGGAACTTCCGACGCCGGCCTGCAGCGCCTGGCCACCACTTTCAGTGCGACCAGTCCCCAGCTTTATTTCGACATTAACCGGACCAAGGCGGAGTCATTGCAAGTTCTTCCGTCGGACATCTTTAACACACTCCAGGGCTATCTGGGTTCCTCGTTTGTCAACCTCTTCAACAAGTTTAATCAGATCTATCAGGTCTATATCCAGGCCGATAGCCGTTACCGCCTCCAACCCAAGGACATACGAAATCTATATGTCCGCAACCAGAACGGGCAGATGGTTCCCCTAAGCGCCCTGGTTGAGGTGAAACAAATCCAGGGCTCCGAACTGGTCACACGCTACAACCTCTACCCTGCAGCCCCCATTTTCGGCTCTGCTGCTCCCGGCTTCAGCTCCGGGCAGGCCGTTAGCCGGATGGAACAATTGGCCGCCGAAACATTGCCGGAGGGCATGGCCTATGATTGGACATCCACAAGCTATCAGGAAAAACAAGTAGGGAACCAGGCTTATTTTATCTACGCCATCTCTATTTTTCTCGTATACATGGTGTTGGCTGCTCTATATGAGAGCTGGACCTCTCCTTGCGCGGTCATTCTGGTCGTCCCAGTAGCCCTGGTGGGCGTCCTGATAGCCCTCGTCATCCGGGGCTACGAAACGGACCTCTATACTCAAGTGGGCCTGGTGTTGATGATCGCCCTGGCGAGCAAGAATGCCATCCTTATCGTGGAATTTGCTCGCGACCTTCATCGGGAAGGCCTGTCCATAACCGAGGCCGCCATCGAGGCAACCCGGCGACGGTTCCGGCCCATTGTGATGACATCGTTTGCATTCATTCTCGGCGTGGTTCCTCTTCTGATTGCCTTCGGCCCGGGAGCAGCCAGCCAACGGGACATCGGCACGGTCGTTTTCGGAGGCATGCTTTCTTCCACACTTTTAGCGATCCCCTTTGTACCGGTTTTCTATGTGGTCATGCAGCGCCTGAGCGAAAGGCTTCCCCGCTCGAAAAAGGAGAGCCCGACGGAAGGTAAAAAATGAGCGGAGGGAATACCATTGAAGGTATTTGGAAAATTACGAGCACGATAGAAAAAGCGGGCCCGCAAGGATGGTTCTCTTGGAGAACTTTAGGGCGGAACCTCTTATCAATAACCTCTGACGATCTGATGGTAGTATCCTTCATATGCTTACTGCAGCGAGTGGTTGGGCACGTATGAAGTCCCGCATTCTAAAGTCTGGAAAGAGAGCCATCCTGAAAGGGCCGAGGACAAAAGACGAAGAATTTTTTTACACGTTGTGAGGCACTAGAAACGGAGAAAAACGCATGGCTCAGGATCTGTATGATACGGTCGTCATCGGAGGTGGACCCGCTGGAGCAGCGGCGGCAGTCTACGCGGCAAGAAAGAAACTGAAGACGCTGGTCGTCACGGAAGCGTTCGGCGGACAATCCACGGTATCCAGCGGCATCCAAAATTGGATCGGCGAAGTCACGCTTTCAGGCCCGGACCTTGCTGAGAAGCTCAAAAAGCACGTGGAGGCCCAAAAGGAAATTGAGATTAAAACTCCGGAGCGAGTGATTGCCGTGGCCCAAGGGGGAGATTGCATCTTCGAGGTCAAAACGGATAGCGGCAATGCCTACCGGTCCAAAACAGTGATCGTTTGCTCCGGAGGGCGACATCGACGCCTCGGTATCCCGGGAGAGGATAAGTTTGAGGGCAGAGGACTTGCTTTTTGCTCGACCTGTGATGCTCCGTTCTTCGACGGACTCGACGTGGCCGTGGTTGGAAGCGGCAACTCGGCACTCGAGGCGGTGGTCGATCTCATTCCCTACGCCCCCAAAATCTACCTTCTCGTTCGAGGCGAAAAGCTCAAGGGCGATGCCGTTACTGAGGAGAAGGTAAAAGGATCAGCCAAACTGCAGATGGTGAGCAATGTAGAAGTTAAAGAAATACTCGGAGATAAGAGCCTAACCGGATTGCGGTATAAAGATAAGAAGGTCGGGGAAGTCAAAGAACTGGCGGTCGGCGGTGTGTTCGTCCAGATTGGCTTGTCGGCGAACTCGGATTTTATCAAGTCCTTGGTCGACACCAACCAGGCGGGAGAGATTATCGTAGAGCACAGGACCGGGCAGACCTCAAGGAAGGGCGTTTTCGCCGCGGGCGATGTGACCGACGACCCATTCAAGCAGAACAATATTTCGGCAGGCGACGGGGTGAGGGCTGCCCTCTCCGCCTACCAGTTCATCCTTAATATTCAAAAGTACAGTCCTTGCGCGGACAAAGAGGAGTAATTGAGCGGAGGAGCCGATGAAGAACGAAAAGATGATCGAACAGTTAAAGAAGATAGCTACCCTGATGCGTTACTACATCCTTTTTATGACGACAGAGGCCGGCTCCGGACATCCCACTTCTTCCCTGTCGGCAACGGAATTGATGGCCTGTCTCTTTTTTGGCGGCTTTTTTCGATACGACGCCGACCATCCCCAATGCCCGAATAACGACCGACTCATTTTTTCCAAAGGGCATGCTTCTCCTCTTTTCTATGCTTTATGGGCGGCTGCAGGCGAGTTGACTGAAAAGGACCTCCTGACGTACAGAAAATTCGGCAGTCCCTTGGAAGGTCACCCCACGGTTGCCTTTCCGTATGTTGAAGCTGCCACAGGCTCCCTGGGTCAGGGCCTTTCGATTGGCCTGGGAATGGCCTTGAATGCCAAGTATCTCGATAAGCTTCCATACAGAACGTATGTTCTCCTCGGGGATAGCGAGATGGCAGAAGGCTCTCAATGGGAGTCGATGGAAATCGCCTCCCATTATAAGCTGGGTAACTTAATCGGAGTCCTTGACGTGAACCGGCTGGGCCAGCGGGGAGAGACGATGTACGGATGGGACCTTGAAGCCTACGAGAAAAGGATTTCATCTTTCGGATGGAAGACGCGGACCTTCGACGGCCATTCGATCCCGGAAGTGCTCGCCGCATACGAAGAAGCTATGCACGCAACCGACCAGCCCGTCATGTTGATTGGAAAAACGATCAAAGGCAAGGGGGTCTCTTTCATTGAAAATAAGAACGGCTGGCACGGAAAGCCGCTTAAGAGAGAAGAGTACGATCGTGCGCTGAAGGAGCTGGGAGAGATCGATAAGTCTGTTCGAGGAGAAATTTCTCTTCCGGAAGACCTGAAACCAAGACAACAGGCTGCCGGAGGCCTGGTCAAAAAAATAGACTATCCGGCAGACAAACCTGTTGCTACGAGGAAGGCCTATGGGAATGCCCTGGTAAGAATTTTTCCGCAATTCCCGAATCTGGTGAGTCTCGACGGCGAGGTCAGCAACTCGACGTACGCGGAAATATTCAAGGAGGCTTTTCCAGACCGTTTTTTCGAGATGTACATTGCGGAGCAAAACATGGTCGGTGCGGCCCTGGGCCTGTCTCGTCGGGGCAAGATTCCATTCGTTTCCACCTTCGGCGCATTTCTTTCCCGCGCTTTCGATCAAATCAGGCTGAGCCAGTATTCCGACCCGAACATCAAGTTTGCCGGATCTCATGCCGGCGTATCGATCGGCGAAGATGGCCCCTCTCAGATGGCACTTGAAGACATGGCCATGATGAGAGCCATCTTGAACAGCGTCGTCTTATACCCGTCCGATGCGGTATCCACGGAGAGGTTGGTCGAGGAAGCCGCAAAACACGATGGCATCGTTTTCATCCGGACCACGAGAATGGAGACGCCTATCCTGTATGGTCCGGAGGAAACGTTTGTCATCGGTGGAAGCAAAGTTCTGAGAAAGAGCGATCAGGATAAGGCTACCGTGATCGGTGCAGGAGTGACACTTTATGAAGCATTGGCAGCTCATGAGGCTTTGAAAAAAGAAGGAGTTCTCATCCGTGTCATCGATCTTTACAGCATCAAACCGATTGATGAGAAGACGTTACTCCAAGCAGCAAGTGATACGCGGGCCATCATCACCGTCGAGGATCACTACCCTGAAGGAGGGATGGGAGAAGCTGCGAGAAGTGGCCTGTCCAATTCGTCGGTCCCCATCCACTGTCTGGCCGTTAGAAAGAAGCCGAAGAGCGGCAAACCCGGTGAACTTCTCGACTATGAGGAAATCTCCAGAGTAGCCATTATCAAAAAAGTGAAAGAGATCGTCTAAAATAGTGAAGAATTGTTTTGTAGGAGTTCAGAAGCACACCCGACCGCCTGTTTGTTGGGACATTAGGGTTATCTTTCGGCAAAAAGGAGACATACGATGAGCACTGTGAGAAGAATCAAAAAAGTCTGGAAGAGCAAGCCGACAATCGAAGGAGCGGGCGTCCATCTCAAGAGAGCCTTCGGTTTCTACCAGGTGCCCCAGCTTGATCCGTTTCTCCTGCTCGATGATTTTCGGTCGGACAATCCTGCCCATTACTTGAAGGGCTTTCCCTGGCATCCCCACCGCGGGATCGAAACGATCACCTATGTCCTTCAGGGTGTCGTCGAACATGGCGACAGTATGGGAAACCGCGGGCTGATCTCTTCGGGTGACGTCCAGTGGATGACCGCCGGAAACGGCATCATCCATCAGGAGATGCCAAAGGGTGACAAGAAGCGTATCATGTCAGGATTCCAACTCTGGGCGAACCTTCCTGCCTCCAATAAGATGATGGATCCCCGCTATCGTGACGTGAAGAATCAGCAGATTCCCGAAATTTCCCTCAAAAGTGGAGCAAAGGTGAAGATCATCTGCGGAAAGTTAGATGGAGTGGAGGGGCCGGTGCGAGACATCGTGACCGACCCCGAGTATCTGGATGTAACGGTTCCAGCCGGAGTAACCTTTACACACTCAGTAAGGAAGAGTCAAAACGCCTTTGCTTACGTGATCGAAGGAGAGGGCTACTTCGATCCGAATCGTGACTCGTACGGCCATGAAGTGGTCGGAGCCAATTACTTCGATTTTAAGCGGAGCTGTATCTGTAAAGACGAGACACTTGTCCTTTATGGCGACGGCAACGAGGTCTCCGTCACTTCTGAACCGAAAGGGGTCCGTTTCCTGCTTGTTTCCGGCAGGCCCATCGCAGAGCCGGTAGCCTGGTATGGCCCTATTGTGATGAACACTCAGGAGGAGCTAAAGCTGGCCTTCGAAGAATATCAGAACGGGACATTTATCAAGCACGGCAAGGCGTAAAGGGGTGATGGGGGGAAGGCTCGATGACTGTTCAGGAGGTTGAGCATGTCCGCAATGCGCTCGAACGCATTCGTTTTTTTTGGTGCTACAGGTGATCTGGCGTACAAGAAGATTTTCCCTGCGCTCCAAGGGATGATGAGGCGGGGCCACCTCGACATGCCGATCATCGGGGTGGCAAGACGTAGTTGGACTTCTGACCAGCTCCTAGCCCGCGCCCACGATAGTCTTGAGAAACATGGCGGCGTCGATCCTGACGCCTTCGCCAAGCTCTCGGAGCGGCTGCAGTACCTTTCCGGCGATTACGGGGACGAAGCGACGTATGAGCGTCTGCGTAAGGCCCTGGGTAACTCCGCACGGCCACTTCACTACTTAGCTATCCCGCCAAGCGAGTTTGAGATTGTCGCGAAGGGGCTGGAAAAATGCGGTTGTGCCGAGACCGGCCGGGTGATCGTTGAGAAACCCTTTGGCCGCGACCTCGCCACGGCGCAGGAGCTCAATCGAACGCTTCGACAGTTCTTCCCCGAGTCGGCGATCTTCCGGATTGACCACTACCTTGGCAAGGAGGCGGTGCAGAATCTGCTCTACTTCCGCTTCGCCAACTCCTTTCTGGAGCCGATCTGGAATCGTAAGTACATCGAAAGCGTTCAGATCACCCTTGGCGAGAGTTTCGGAGTGGAGGGCCGTGGCCGCTTCTATGAAGAGGTGGGCGCGATCCGGGACGTGCTGCAAAACCACATGCTTCAGGTGATGGTGCTGCTCGCCATGGAGGCCCCGACCGTTAACGACCCGGAGGTGACGCGGGACGAAAAGATTCGGGTCTTTCGGGCGATCAAACCTCTTTCGTCCGAGGACGTTGTGCGAGGCCAGTTTCGCGGCTACCGCAATGAGGACGGTGTGGCCCCCGATTCACAGGTGGAGACATTTGCGGCCGTACGGCTCCACATCGACACCTGGCGGTGGGCAGGCGTGCCCTTCTACATACGGGCGGGCAAGCGATTGCCATTCACGTCTACGGAAGTCATGGTTAAACTGAAGCGTCCCCCTCAAACGGTCTTCGACGAGATCGAGCTCGGCCAGTCGAACTACCTCCACTTCCGCCTCAGCCCCAATGTCTTTATCGCTCTTGGGGCGAGGACCAAAGTCCCCGGAGAATCCATGGTTGGCAAAGGGGTGGAGTTGGTCGCCTGCCAGCATTTTGGCGATGAGTTGTTGCCCTACGAACGGCTTCTCAGCGACGCTATACGGGGCGACGCTACTCTCTTCGCACGAGAGGACAGCGTTGAAGCGGCTTGGCAGATTGTCGACCCGATCCTGAAAGACCCGGCGCCGGTCCATGAGTACGAACCGAATTCCTGGGGCCCGGCCGAGGCCGACCGGATCATTGCGGGCGATGGCGGCTGGCACAATCCGACATCGATGGAACCACTGGATGACGCCGTGCGGGCAACTTGTGTTTCTCCCTGACGTGAAGAACACCCTGGTCAGCAACACCTGCTGATACGATCGGGGCAAAATTTCTGGGTGATAGAAACGGAAGTGGAGGAGGTCGTGAACAAAACGAAAAGAGTCAACACTCCGATTTACGCTTCTTTCCGCACTGAGGTCGAAGGGTTCGAACCCCTCGCCGAACTCGCGCTTGATATGCGCTGGTCTTGGAATCATTCTGCCGATGGAGTATGGAAGCGCCTTGATCCCGCGCTCTGGGAGCTGACCGGTAACCCTTGGATTGTCCTGCAGACGGTTTCGCGGGATCGGCTTCAGACCGTGCTGGCCGATCCTGCTTTTCGCGATAAGGTGGATGATCTCATCCAAGCGAAGCGCCATGAAGCGGAGTCGCCCGCCTGGTTTCAGGTGAACCATCGTGGGGCGCCGTTGACCTCACTCGCTTATTTCAGCATGGAGTTCATGCTGAGCGAGGCACTTCCCATCTATTCGGGCGGGCTTGGCAACGTGGCTGGCGATCAGCTCAAAACCGCGAGCGACCTGGGCGTGCCCGTAGTCGGCGTGGGACTGCTCTACCAACAAGGCTATTTTCGTCAGGTGATAGACAAGGACGGAGCGCAACAAGCGCTCTTCCCTTACAACGATCCTGGGCAATTGCCAATCACGCCTTTGCGCGAGCCCAACGGGGAATGGCTGCGGCTGGAGATCAAGCTGCCTGGTTATTCGGTCTGGCTGCGGGCCTGGCAGGTCCAGGTCGGGAGGGTGAGGCTCTATCTTCTTGACAGTAATGACGCGGCCAACTTCCCGGCTCATCGAGGGATCACAAGCGAGCTTTACGGAGGCGGGCCGGAGCTTCGTCTTAAGCAAGAGATTCTGCTCGGGATCGGCGGATGGCGTCTACTCAACGCACTCGGCATCAAACCGGATGTCTGTCATCTGAACGAAGGGCATGCAGCCTTCGCCGTGCTGGAGCGGGCTCGAAGCTTTATGGAAGAGACTGGTCAGCCCTTCGAAGTGTCTCTGGCCGTCACGCGGGCGGGCAACCTCTTCACCACACACACACCGGTCGATGCGGGTTTCGACCGTTTCGCTCCCGGCCTCGTCGAGCAATACCTCGGCTGGTATGCCGAGAATAGGCTTAAAATCTCGCTCCACGATTTCCTGGCCCTTGGCCGACTGAACGCCAATGACCCTTCTGAACCCTTTAACATGGCTTACCTGTGTTTACGCGGAAGCGGTGCGGTCAATGGAGTGAGCCGTTTGCACGGGCAGGTGAGCCGGCGCATCTTTGAGCCTCTCTTTCCACGCTGGCCTGAGGACGACGTCCCGATCGGGCATGTGACCAATGGGGTCCACATGCCAAGCTGGGACTCAGAAGAGTCAGAGGCCTTGTGGACAGGAGCCTGCGGAAGGGATCCTTGGTTGGGTTCGCTCGAGACGGTCGAAGAGGAAATGCGCTCCGTTTCCGACACGAGGCTCTGGGGATGCCGCGCTTCGGCCCGCGAATCACTCGTCCAGTACGTCCGCGGGCGGCTTTCCAGACAACTCGAAGCCTCTGGCGCAGCGCCAGAACAATGTGAAGAAGCGTGTCGTGTTTTTGATGTGGACGCCTTAACGATGGGGTTTGCACGCCGTTTCGCTACCTACAAGAGACCTAACCTTCTGTTGCACGATCCCGAGAGGTTTCTCCGAATCCTGACCCAGCGCGACCGCCCCGTTCAACTCGTCATCGCCGGCAAAGCCCATCCCGAGGACCGGGCAGGGCAAGCCATGATTCAAGAATGGACTCGTTTTATCCGGAGGCCCGAGGCACGCAAACATGTGGTCTTCCTGAGCGATTACGATATGCTTTTGACCGGAGAACTTGTTCGGGGAGTGGATCTCTGGATCAACACACCTCGGCGGCCCTGGGAGGCCAGCGGTACGAGCGGCATGAAAGTACTCGTCAACGGAGGCGTCAACCTTTCCGAACTGGATGGCTGGTGGGCAGAGGCCTACACGCCTGAAGTCGGTTGGGCTCTGGGCGACGGAAAGGAGCATGGCGATGACCCGGCGTGGGATGCCGCAGAAGCAGAGGCGCTCTATACGCTGCTCGAACAGGAGGTAATCCCGTTGTTTTATGATCGGGACCGAAACGGAAATCCTTCGGGGTGGGTCAAACGAATGCGGGAGAGCATGGCCCGGTTGACGCCTCGCTTTTCTGCCAACCGGACGGTGCGCGAGTACACGGAAAAGTACTACCTTCCTGCTGCAAAAAATTACCGGCGGCGTGCTGCAAATAAGGGAACAGCCGGAGCCGAGTTGGTTTCTTGGTGGCATGCCCTGGAACAGAATTGGTCGAAACTCCGCTTCGGCGAAGTGAAAGTTGAAAGTGACGCGGAGAAGCACACCTTCGAGGTGCAGGTCTATTTTGGCGACCTCGATCCCGATGCAGTGCGGGTGGAGCTTTATGCGAACAGAGCCAACGGTGCCGCGCCGGTGCGGCAGGAGATGACCCGCGGCCAAAGGCTGCCAGGTGGAAACGGTCACCTCTATAGTGGACAGGTCCAAGCGACGCGTCCCGCATCCACCTATAC
>Ga0187779_10003007_pt1 | contig 10261 bp, 8 predicted proteins | sample 1015_Q2_SP10_10__FD_132435 | JGI IMG/M metagenome (GOLD analysis project Ga0187779, IMG submission 132435) | Tropical peat soil microbial communities from peatlands in Department of Meta, Colombia - 1015_Q2_SP10_10_MG | ecosystem: Environmental > Terrestrial > Soil > Wetlands > Peat | place...
CGGGTACGCCTGTTCGTGCGCGGCGATCTATACAAGCGGTTTGTGTCGTGTCGGGTTTTCATCCCTCGCGACCGATACAACACCGAGAATCGTGAGCGGATCGCCTCGGACTTGAGGGATGCGTTCGGTGCGAGTGACTCCGACTGGGCGGTGCACCTGTCGGACTCCAAGCTCGCACGGCTCCACTGGATCGTGCGGACGAGCGTTGCCGTCGCCGATGTCGACGTCGACGCGATCGAGCGCCGGATCGCCGAGGTGACACGACCCTGGACGGGCCACCTCGCGGACGCGCTGAGGGAGGTGTATGGCGAGGAGCGCGGCAACATGCTGTTTCGCCGGTACGGGTCAGCGTTCCCGATCGCCTACCGCGAGGACTGGGGGGCTCGCGCAGCGGCTGTCGATGTCGACCGAGCCGAGGCGGTCATCGCCGGCAAGCGGCTGGTCATCAACGTCTATCAGAGCGACGAAACCGACCGACCATCGCTGCGGTGCAAGCTGTTGAGCCCGGGCGAACGCATCGCGCTCTCGGACGTCGTGCCCGTTCTCGAGAACATGGGCTTGCGGGTCGCCGATGAGCGTCCGTACGAGCTCAAGCCGGAGGGCCTGGGCTCTATCTGGATCTACGACATCGGGGTCGTATGTGACTTCGACGCTGACCTCCAGATTGAGGCCAACCGGACCGCGTTCCAAGACGCGTTCACGCAGGTCTGGATGGGAGACCTCGAGAACGACCGGCTCGGCGCGCTGGTGCTGCAGGCCGGTCTGACGGGCCGTGAGGTGTCGTTGCTGCGCGCGCTCGTGAAGTACCTGCGGCAGGCCGGAGCGAGGTTCAGCGACCGCTACCTACAACAGGCGCTGACCGGCAACCCGGATGTCGCGAGGCTGCTGGTCGAGCTGTTTGGCGCGCGGCTTGACCCTGAACGCTGTGACGCCGCGACGGCCGAGCGGCTCGGAGTCGAGCTCGAGCGCGCGATCGACGAGATCGTGACCGCCGATCGAGCCCGCATCCTGCGCGACTGTCTCGCGATCGTGCGCGCCACCGTTCGCACTAGCTACTTCCAGCGTTCTCCATCTGGGGATCCACCCGCCCAGCTGGCCTTCAAGCTGGATCCCTCGCAGCTGCCCTTCCTCCCGGCACCGCGTCCCCGGCTCGAAACCTTCGTCTACTCGCCGCGTCTGGAGGGTGTCCACATCCGAAGCGGGAGGGTCGCGCGAGGCGGGATCCGCTTGTCGCACCGTCGAGAGGACTTCCGTGCGGAAGCCCTTGCGAAACTGAGGGAGGAGACGGTCAAGAACGCGGTCATCGTTCCGGTCGGAGCCAAGGGGGTGTTCGTGACCAAACAGGCGCCATCCAGGAATGCGCCCGACGCGCTGCTGGAGGAGAGCGCCGAGTGCTATCGGCTGTTCTTGTCCGGCCTCCTCGATGTGACTGACAACATCGTCGCCGGTGAGGTCGTCGCGCCAACCGGGGTGATCAGTCATGACGAGGACGACGTCTACCTCCTGGTCGCACCGGACGGGGGGACGGCGTCGCTGTCGGAACTCGCAAACAAGGTCTCGCGGGACCGCGGCTTCTGGCTCGGTGATTCGTTCGCCGCCGGCGGCCTGCACAGCAATGGCGAGAAGGGATTAGGTATGGCCGCACGCGGCGCTTGGGAGTCGGTCAGCCGTCATTTCCGCGGCCTCGGAGTCGCGGTCGGGTCAGACGAGTTCACCGGTGTTGGCATCGGCGACGCGTCGGGCCAAGCGTTCGGGCGCGGGATGTTGCTCTCACCACGCATCAAGCTCGTGGCCGCGTTCAGTGCCGATCACGTGTTCCTCGATCCCGATCCGGACCCGCAAGCCAGCTTCGACGAGCGACGCCGGCTGTTCGAGCTGCCGGCCGCGTCGTGGCCCGACTATGACCATTCGGTGATCTCCGAGGGCGGTGGCGTGTGGCCGCGGTCCGCTGGAGAGCTTCGGCTATCGGCACAGATACGCGAGGTGCTCGGCGTCCCAGAGGAGGCGCTCACCCCGGATGCGCTGATTCGGGCGCTTCTGCGTGCCCCGGTTGACCTCCTGTGGAACGGCGGCGTCGGAACGTTCGTCAAAGCCCGCTCCGAGACCCATGCCGAGCTCGGCGATAAGGCCAACGACGCCGTGCGCATCAATGGAGCCGAGCTGCGCTGCCGAGTTGTCGGTGAGGCCAGCAGCGGCGGATTCACCCAGAAAGGCCGGATCGAGTACGCGGTCTCCGGAGGGCAGATAAACACCGACGCAATTGACACCGCGGCGGAGGTCAACTGCTCCGACCACAAGGTGAACCTGAAGATCCTGCTGGACGCAGCCGTGGTGGATGGCGAGATCACAGGCCCACAACGCGACCGGCTGATCACCGAATTCGAAGACGCCGCCGCCGGGCGGGCTCTGGGCGAGAGCTATTCGCAGGCGCTGGCACTGAGCCTCGAACGCCGGCAGGCTTCCGAGCTGCTCGGCCTCCATGCCCGGCTGATCGACGATCTGGAGCACCGAGGGCTGCTCGATCGCGAGCTCGAGCAGCTCCCATCCTACGAACGTATCCGGGAACTCGAGACCGCGAACGAGGGCCTGACCGCCCCCGAGCTCTCGGTCCTCCTCGCCTACGCGAAAGTCGCCCTCTCCCACGACCTGCTCGCGTCGGACGTTCCCGAAGACGAGTATCTCCGCGATCAGCTGGCGAAGTCGCTGCCGCCCTCCCTGAGCGAGCGATTTCGGCCGCAGATGCGCGACCATCGCCTGCGTCGAGAGATCATCACGACCGATCTCGCCAACAGCATCGTCGACCGACAGGGCACGACTTTTGTGTACCGGCTGGCCGAGGAGACGGGCGCGGGCACCGCGCACGTCGCGCGCGCCTACGCCGTCGCCGTGGCCGTCTTCAAGATGCGCGGATTCTGGGACGACGTCGAAGCGCTCGACGACCTGGTCGATCACAAGCAGCAGTTCAACCTGCTGCTCCAGGGACGCAGACTCGTCACGCGCGCGTCGCGCTGGCTGGTCGGCAACCGCCGGCCCCCGCTTGACATCGCGGCGGCGGTCGCGGACTACGGGCCCGGCGCGGCCAGCCTGCAGGAAGCCCTGCCCGAACTGCTGAGCGACCGCGACAGCCACGGCTGGGCTGCTCGTGTGCGTCAGTTCGGCGGTCCGGGCATTCCAAGCGGGCTCGCATCGTGGGCGGCCGCAATGGACGCCCTGTTCTTCACGTTCGACATCGTCGAGAGCGTCCGCGGGACCGACCAACCCGTCCGGGCCGCCGGAACCATCCACTTCGGACTCGAGCGGCGCCTCGAGCTGGACTGGCTCCGCGATCGCATCTTCGGCCTGCCGCGGGCCGATATCTGGCAAACGCTCGCCCGTTCCGCCCTGCGAGACGACTTGTACAAGACCCACCGGGCGATCACCGCCGCGATCCTGAAGGGAACCTCCACCGACGGCGACGGCGACGCCGAGGCCGCGATCGATCAATGGGTGAGCGCCCGCGGCCCGAGCGTCGAGCGGTACATCGCAAAGCTTCGCGACGTGCGGACAGCGCCCGGAAACGAGTTCGCCACCCTCCTGGTCGCCGTCGGAGGACTCGCCGACCTCATTCCCTCCGAAGCATCTCGACCTTAGCCCGGCGCCGAGGTGCCCCCGGAAGAGTTGGCGGGGGCCGCAGCCGTGATCACCACGGGGACGGTCCCACCCGGGCGTCGGGCAGAATCCCGGGAGTCGCTCTGTAGGCGTCATACTCCCCCCGGTGACGAGGGACACGGCGACAACCCATCGTAATGCTGCGCTTCGGCACGATGGAGCGGCGAAGAATCATGAGCGCGCCGCCAGCTATTGGGAGGGTCGGGAGGATCCGGACCGGGCTGGGCTGCAACGCGAGATGGCGGAGTACGAGCGTCGAGGGGCGGAGTTAGAGCGTCGGTGGGCGGAGCTGGTCGATCCCGGTGCCGTTCAGGGCAAGGTACGCGCTGCCGAGACCGTGGTGAGGCATACGCGGCAGGGCGCCAAGCAGCTCTCGGAGATCCTGACGCGGACCGCGAGTACGCTCGAGAGGTCCGCTGCGCTCGCCGAGGAGCACGCCAGGAGGCGCGACGAGGCCGGACGGAGCGACGATGCCGAACAGGAGCGTCAGGCCGCCAAGCGCGCTCGTGAGGCTGCCCAACGTGCTCTTTCGCAGGCTGAGGAATGGTTGAAGCTGATCGAGGAGCAGTAGCGGTGGGACGCGGGAAGCGCGACCCCTAGAGCACCCGCGCGACCTGGTTCGAACCGCCTGGCCCTGGGTAGCGGCACCTCCGCAGCTGTTTGCCGAATGGGTGGAGGAGTGACGCTATGAGGTACACGGTCATCGCTCGATTGCTGGGGCTTGCCGGCGCGATTGCGCTCGCGGCGCCCCCCGGCGCGCAGGCCGTTACCGGGGTAGCGCCGGGCGCGCCGGGCGCGCGCGCGCTGTGGACGGCCGGCAACAAGGACGGCTTCGGTACCTCCACTACGTTGGCCAGCAAGGTCTGGTACACGCTGAGTGGAGGTGAGCTGACCGAGGTCTACTACGCGAATCTGGGCACGCCCGCGGTGCGCGACCTGCAATTCGTCGTCACCGACGGCAGGTCGTGGGTGGCGCGCGAGACCGACGGCACGAACCACGCGGTCAGGCTCATCGATCCGCGGAGCCTCTCCTACCAGCAGGTCAACACCGACCCGCAGGGGCGGTTTCGGATCACCAAGACCTACACCACGGACCCCAGCCGGTCGGTGCTGTTGATGCGGGTGCATTTCGAGTCGCTGACCAAAGAGTCACTGCACCTGTACGTGGTGTATGACCCCAGCCTGTCGGGCAATGGCGACGACGATTCGGCGTCGACCGTCGGGAATGCGCTGGTCGCCAACGACGCCAACTCGGCCAGCGCCCTGGTCTCGTCGCCGGCATTCACCGAGACCTCGAACGGCTACCTGGGGACGAGCGACGGCTGGACTGACCTCAGCAGCCACGACTCGATGGACTGGAACTACACCTCGGCGCCCGACGGGAATGTCGTCCAGACCGGCGCCATGCAGCTGACCGGCAAACCGGGCAGCCAGGACGCGACGATCGCGCTGGGGTTCGCGCCGTCCGCGTCGGGCGCGTTGGCGAGCGCCAACGCCTCGCTCGCCCGCGGTTTCGGCGCGATCGACCGCGCGTACCGGTCCGGGTGGCACGACTACCTCGCCGGTCACCCGCGACCGCGGAGCGTGGCGGGCCACGAGCAGCTCTACGACGTCTCGCTGATGGTGCTCGGCGCCTCAGAGGACAAGACCTACCGAGGTGCGTTCATCGCCTCGCCGACCATGGCCTGGGTCTGGGGCCAGATTCCCGGGTACAACGGCCCCTACCACTTGGTGTGGTCGCGCGACCTCTACGAGATGGCGACCGCCGAAATCGCGGCCGGTTACCGCGACGCCGCCGAGCGCGCGCTCGCCTACCTGTGGACGCGTCAGCAGGAGTCCAACGGCTGCTTCCCGCAGAACTCCCAGGTCGACGGAACTCCGGAATGGACCGGGCTGCAGCTCGACGAGGTCGCCGACCCGATCCTGCTCGCCTGGCAGCTCGGACACACCGACGCCGGGACCTGGAGCCACGTGGAGCAAGCCGCACAATGCATACTGGCCCACGGACCGATCACGCAGGAGCGCTGGGAGAACGCGATCGGCTACTCGCCGGCAAGCATCGCCGCGGAGATCGCCGGCCTGGTATGCGCCGCGCAGATCGCGCAGGACAACGGCGACGGCGCTGCGGCTGCCCAGTACCGCGCCACCGCGGATAGCTGGCGCTCGCAGCTCGACCACTGGACGGTGACCACCAACGGGCCCCTATCGACATCCCCGTACTTCCTGCGCATCACCATGGACGGCGACGCGAACGCCGGCACCACCTACACGCTCGCCGACGGCGGCCCGACGGTCGACCAGCGGACCGTCGTGGACCCGAGCTTCCTCGAGCTCGTGCGGCTCGGTGTGCTGCGCGCCGACAACTCCGCAGTCCGCTCGACGCTGCCGGTCGTCGATCGCGAGCTCGGCGTCGACACCCCGAATGGACAGTTCTGGCACCGCTACAACCACGACGGCTACGGCGAGTCGCCCACCGGGGGGCCGTTCGGAAACAACGACGGGGTGGGACGTCTGTGGCCGATCTTCGCGGGCGAGCGCGGCGAGTACGAGCTCGCCGCGGGCGAACTCTCCGGGGACGTGGCTGGCGCCCGCGCGGCGGCGACGAAGCGCCTCAGCGCGATCGCCAACACCGCCAACGACGGGCTCATGTTGCCCGAGCAGGTGTGGGATGACAATCCGCCGTCCGGCACCGACGGCCGCCTCCTGGGGACGGGGACCGGCTCGGCGACGCCGCTCGGGTGGACCCACGCTCAGTTCATTCGGCTGGCCTGGTCGATCGACGCGGGACGTCCGGTCGAGCAGCCAAGCCTGGTCAGCTGCCGCTACGGCGGTCCATGCGACAGCGCTCGGTGAACGCCTCGAGCCGTGCGAGCGCCTCGTGGAGTTGGTCGAGCGACGCCGCGTAGGAGAAGCGGACGTAGCGCTCGGCCTCGAACGTGCCGAAATCGTCGCCGGGCACCACGGCCACTCCGGCCTCCTCGAGTAGCCGACGCACAAACTCGGAGCTGTCTGCGGCGAAGCGATCGCAGCGGGCGTACACGTAGAACGCCCCCTGCGGCGTCACCGGTACGCCGAAGCCCAGCCGGCGCAGGCCGTCGACCAGCAGATCGCGGCGCTCGCGAAAGAGACGCCGCCGTTGCTCCACGATCTCCCACACCTCGGGGGTGAACGCGGCCAGTGCGCCGAACTGAGCCGGTACCGGAGGTGAGATGTAGAGGTTCTGCGCCAATCGGTTGGCGGCTTCTGCGGCCCAGTCCGGGCAGACCAGCCAGCCGAGCCGCCAGCCCGTCATGCCGAACGTCTTGGAGAAGCTGTTGATGACGAAGATGTCGCTCGAGCAGGCAAGCGCGGTCGATGGGTCGCGGTCATAGACCAGTTCTCCGTACACCTCGTCCACGAACGACAGCGCGTCGCGGCCCGTCGTCCACCGAACCAATGCGGCCAGGTCCTCGGCCGCGACGACCGTGCCCGTCGGGTTGGACGGCGTGCCGATCAGAACCCCGCGCGTGTGATCGGTCCACCTCGGCGCCACCGTGTCGATGCTCAGCTGGTAGTTGTCAGCCGGGCCCACCTGCGCGCCCACCGCGTCGGCGCCGTAGAGGCGGATCAGGTTCCGGTTGCACGGGTAACCCGGATCGCTGAGGATCACCTCGTCGCCGGCGTCGAGCGTGATCCCGAACGCGAGCACGAGCGCGGCCGAGGCTCCCGCCGTGACCACGATCCGGCCGACGGGAACGTCGACTCCGAAGCGCTCACCGTAGTAGCCGCTGATCGCCTCGCGCAACGCCGGGATCCCGACCGAGGACGTGTAGTGCACGCGACCGTCGGCGATCGCGCGGCTGGCGGCCTCGACCACCGGAGCGGGCGTGCCGAAGTCCGGCTCACCGACGGCCAGGTGCACCACCGAACGACCGCTCGCCTGCACCTCCCAGGCCCTCTCCATCACCTCCACGACTCGAAACGGCGCGAAGTTCTCCATGCGGGCGGCCAGACGCTGCGCTGTCAGTCGCGACATCGGCGCATCGTATCGACGGCGTTGCGGCCGTCGCCGCTCGACATCGAGAAGTCGCTCGACGTGGAGGGTCGACGCCGGCGTCCGGGGAGCGCCGGCGGAGCACGCAGCCATCCCTGCCGTCGACAGTGCGCTCGTCACAAAATCTTCATGCGGTCCCGACCATGCTGTATACGGTCTTCACGCCGCCCGGTCGAAAATCGATAGTGGATTTGAAGGCTTTGTAACCGGAGGCGACGATGCAAGAACCAACTCGGACCGGCATGCTGACCTTGCCCGAACCGCGCTTCTATTCGCTCGGGCTCCCCACGTGGGCGGCCCCGCCCACCGGCCCGGCCGGGGGGTCATCGGGGACCCGTCCGCCGCGCCGGCGCCTCTGGCGCCCGAAGCGCCGCGCAGGAGGTGCGCAGCGATGACAACGGCGACCTGCACACCCTCCCTCGCCCCGGTACCGCTCCAGGAGCGCGAGCGCCGGCCCGACCGGCTGGGCGACCTGCTGGAGTGCCTGGCCGACCTGCTGATCGAGGTCGGTCAGCAGCGGGCCGCGGTGGCTCAGCTGGGCGACGACCAGCGACCCGGTGGGCGAGAGGCGCTCGAGCGACTCGGCTGGCTCGAGCGCTCCGTCAAGGGTATCGGCGTGGAGGCGGCCGGCATCCACCAGCTGCTCCAGCGCGAGCAGCTGATCTGACCGGTCCGGGCCGACCCATGTGGCGCCGCTCCGCGGCTCGGTCGGCGACGGCCGGACGTCTGCGCGATGTAACCGATCCGCGCACAGGCGACATCGAGGGCACGATCTGCGGTGACTCGCGGCGTGTCACGGACGCTGCCGGCGTGCGCCGGTCTCGCACAGTCGTCGAGCTCGCGTTGCTCTGCGGCCGCAGCGTAGAGCAGGTCGAGGCGGAGATCGTCGCCGTAAACGACCCGTAGAACCTGCCGCTCGCCGCGTAAAACATGCGCTAAATCAGTTCCGGCGGCGGTGCTGAAGTCATATACACCCTGTCGCTGGCTTTCCAGTGACTCGGGCTTCTCACCAAGGAAGTGACAATGGCGGATCTCCTTTACGTCGTGATGATGATCGCGCTGACCGCGATCGCGGTCCTGTTGTACGCGTTCAGGTACAGCCGATCGACGCATTCGATCTCGAGCGCCACCTGACCCTCGAGCACGTCGTTGATGTTCGCCATGCTCGCCATCCACCTATGGTGAACGCGCAGGGCGGGCTCTGCCCGGCCGACCATTCGGCCCTCGACGGGGGAGGCCGGGAGGGGGCTTGACGCCCTCCCGTCAGTTCGTTTGATTCCACGGCGGGCGTCAGGGCCGATCGCCGAACGGCGGGCACCTGGGCGGATTCCTCGCGGATCGACCGCCCGAGGAGAACCTGCATCGTCTGCCATTCGGACTCGAAAGCGGGGGCCGTGGCAGAACATACACGCCCCACATGCACGAACTGCCAAGGCCTTGCCGCCGGGCGCCAATTGGCAGACTATGCATGCCGGGCGGGTCCGGGGAACGCCCAGGGATCACAGCCGCGATACCCTCAGGTGCCCGCCGATCAGGCGCCGCCGTCAGGCGCCGCCGACCATCCCACTCTATCCACCGGCGATCGAGACCGCCCGGTGCTAAGGGGCTCCTGTTCGTGATCGGCTGCGACAAGATCGTCGGCCCGGATGACCGCTTCTTCCTCCCAGCCGAGCACTTCGTAACCGGGTTTGCCGAATCGACCCGGAATCAGAGCGGCGGTGGCGCACGTACGTCACCTCGCTGCTCGTCTTCACCCTCTTCGGGAATGCTGCTGACGTACGTGATCCTCAGGATCCAGCAGCACCTTCTAGGCAATCCTGACAATCTTCCCGCGGTCACGCCGGGACTGGCGTTCAACACCGCCGTCAGCTCCGGCACGAACACCAACCGGACCAACTACACCGCGAGGCGACGATGAGTCAGCCGAGCCAGATCATCGGTCTGGTCTGGCACCAGTTCATCTCCGCCGCGGTCGGTATGGCGCTGGCGGCCCCATTCACCCGCGCGATCGTGCGCCGGCGCGGCAAGACGCTCGGCAACTTCTGGGTCGATACCGTGCGCTCGACCACTCGCATCCTGATTCCGATCACGTTCGTGTTCGCGATCGTGCTCCTGAGCCAGGGCGTGATGGACAACTTCCACGCCTCGACGACGGTCACGACGGTCGCGGCACAGGCGACCCCACAACACCAAGGCCGCGGCGCTCACTCAAAGCATCAGCTCGAGCCCGATCCCGCCCACCCCCGTTCGACCACGCACCAGTAGAAGGGGTCGGCGGCTGGGTTGGCAGGGAGGGTGTCAGTGGATGGTCGGCGGCGCCTGACGGCGGCGCCTCAGGCCGGGAGAGGAAGTTCGGGTCGTGCCACGTCCATCGCCTCGGTCGCCGACGATGATCCGGCGCCGCAGCGCCTCGGGCAATTGTGGTGGTCTGGTGTGAAGGAAACGTGCAGCCTCACCTCGGTGGGCTAAAGGGTCTGTGAACCCGGCTTGGAAGGGGTTCGGGAGGTCGAGGACCGAGAGCCCACTTGGCGTCGCGCGGACCCTAATGCCCGAGTGGGGTCCAGCTGAAGCTGGCGATCC
>Ga0187779_10003008_pt1 | contig 10260 bp, 7 predicted proteins | sample 1015_Q2_SP10_10__FD_132435 | JGI IMG/M metagenome (GOLD analysis project Ga0187779, IMG submission 132435) | Tropical peat soil microbial communities from peatlands in Department of Meta, Colombia - 1015_Q2_SP10_10_MG | ecosystem: Environmental > Terrestrial > Soil > Wetlands > Peat | place...
AGCGAGCAACACGTTCGCTTGATCGGCCATCTGCTGCACGAAGCGCAGCAGATGCAGCGCGCGGGCCGCCTGCGAGAAGCGCAGGCGGCGTTCGAGCGAGTCGCCGATCTCGACGCGTCGAATGCGGAAGCGTGGCTCGGTCTTGGCAAGCTCGCGCTGCGCTCCCGCGCCCTGCCCGCCGCGCTTGCTCTCCTGACGAAAGCGGCCGAGCTCGCGCCGGAACGGGCCGATGTCCGTCTGCAATACGCGTACGCCCTCCAGGAGGCGGGGCAGTTCGATTCCGCGGCGGTGCAATTGCTGCATGCATGCCGCCTTCAGCCCGACGTGGCCCAGTACTGGGAAGACCTCGGCATCGTGCAGCAGGCTCTCGGCGAGACCGCCGCGGCGGCCCACGCCTACGATCGCGCCTGCGCCCTGCAACCGACGTTGGCGCGAAGACTCAAGCGCGCGACGCTCGTTTCGCCCATCGCCGCCTCGCGCGAATCGATCGCTACAGAGCGCTCGCAGATGGAAGCGGCGATGGGCGCGCTGCTGGAGGCGGGGCCGGACGAAAGCGCCGATCCGATGCAGATGGCGTTGTGGCCCAATTTCTACTGGGCGTTTCACGGCCTCGACGACCGCGCCCTGCAGATCAAGGCGGCTGCGATGTATCGCCATCTATTCCCGTCGCTTGCGCATGTCGCGGCGCACTGCCGATCGTCGCGACGAAGGAGTGGAAGGATACGTGTCGGGCTGATCTCGCAGTTCTTCCACAACCACAGCATCGGCCGCACGAGCCGCGGACTCTTTGCCTGCCTGTCGCGCGATCGCTTCGAGGTCACCGCACTGTTCATCGCACCGGCGGTCGACGATCATTTCTCGCGCTTCATTCGCCACCACGCCGAGCACAGCGTGGATGTGCCTCGCGAGCTGCCCGCCGCCAGGCGGTTGATCGAGGCGCTAGAGCTCGACATCCTCTTCTACCAGGACATCGGTATGGAGCCGTTCGGCTATTTCCTCGCCTTCTCCAGGCTCGCGCCTGTACAGTGCGTGTCGTTCGGACACCCGGATACCACGGGCATCCCGACGATCGATTACTTCGTGTCCGGCGAGCTCTACGAGACGCCAGAGGCCCAAGCGCATTACAGCGAGCGGCTCTTCCTGTTGCGCGACGTGGGGAGCCTCGCCTACTACTATCGACCGGAGCGCCCTTTGCCGCGCAAGGACCGAAGCCACTTCGGGCTCACCGAGCGGGAGCACGTTTACCTCTGCCCGCAGAATCTGTTCAAGATTCATCCCGACATTGACAAGCTCCTCGCCGGCGTGCTTCGCCGCGACGCCGCCGGCAGGCTCGTCGCCATCAGTGCCAAGATCGAGCACTGGACCGAGCTTCTCAGGCGCCGCTGGCAGGCGAGGATGCCGGATGTGATGGACCGGATCGTCTTCCTGCCGCGGATGGACAGTGCGGACTACGTGAACCTAATCGAGGTGGCGGACGTGATGCTCGACACCCTCCACTTCAACGGCATGAACACGTCGCTCGAAGCATTCTGCGTCGGCACGCCGGTAGTCACCTGGCCGGGTGAGTTTCAGCGCGGCAGGCATACGCAGGCGATGTACCGCAGGATGGGCCTGGCGGACCATGTCGCTGACGGCGCGTCGGCCTACGTCGATCAGGCTCTGCGCCTTGGCACCGATAGCGCTTACCGTAACGCGAGGAAGGCCGAGATCCTCGAGCGAAGCGATGTGCTCTTCGAGGATCCCCGCGTGGTCCGTGAGTTCGAGCGTTTTTTCGCAACGGCGCTCGACGAGAGGCTAGCCGCAGCAGCAGACAGTCCCTGAGCGCAAGCCGGACGCAGCGCTTCGCTGCCTTCTCGCTAGCGCCGCTTCAGCGCGTAGCCCCCCGACTGATCCTCGATCTCCCAGCCCGCTGCCTGCAGCTCGCCGCGCAAGCGATCCGCCTCGGCCCAATCCTTCGCCGCGCGCGCAGCCGCCCTCGCCGCCGCGAGCGCGTGCACCGCCTCCGGGATGGCCTCTTCCTTCGGCCTCCACGTCGCCAGCCCTAGCCCGAAGACCCGATCGAACGCCGCCAGCGTCGCCTTGCGCGCAGGCGCGGCGAGATCGCTGCGCAGCAGCTCCCAGGCGAGCGCCAGTGCGCGCGGGGTATTGAGATCGTCGTTGATCTCGGCGGTGAATCGCTCGATGTAGGTTGCATCGGGCGCTGCGCCGGATTCGCCCGGCAGGCCATGGAAGCCGCGGCGCACGCGATCGAGCGCGATGGACGCTGCGTCCAGCGCCTCCCAGGTGAAGTTGAGCTGGCTGCGGTAGTGCGCCGTCAGGCAGAGGTAGCGGAAGGCCAGCGGATCGTAGCCGCGTTCGACGAGCGACGCGAGGCGCAGGAACTCGCCGGCGGATTTCGCCATCTTGGCGTCGTTCGACAGCAGGAAGTAACCGTGCATCCAGAAGTTGGCGAGACGCGTGCCCACCCGCGCCTCGGTCTGCGCGATCTCGTTGGTGTGATGCACCGGAATATGGTCCTCGCCTCCGCAGTGGATGTCGAAGAAGTCGCCGAGGTACTCCTGCGCCATCGCCGAGCACTCGATGTGCCAGCCGGGGAAGCCGACGCCCCAGGGGCTCGGCCATTCCATCTGACGCTTGGTGCCTGGCGGCGAGAACTTCCAGAGCGCGAAATCGGTCGGATGGCGCTTCTCCCCGAGCTCGACGCGCTTGCCGGCCTCGAGCCCGGCGCGGTCAAGTCGCGCCAGGTAACCGTAGTCGGGCTGCTTGCTGGTGTCGAAGTAGATGCCATCGGACGTTCGGTACGTGTAGCCGTTCCTCTCGATGTCGGCGATGAAGCGGATCTGCTCGGGAATGTGATCGGTGGCGCGGCAGAGAGTCTGCGGCAGCTCGATGTTGAGCGCGCGCATGTCGTCGAGGAACGCCTCGGTGTAGATGCGCGCAATCTCCCATGCCGACTTGCCGGTGCGGCGTGAGCCCTTCTCCATCTTGTCCTCGCCCTCGTCCGCGTCGGAGGTGAGATGACCCACGTCGGTGATGTTCATGACGTGGTGCACCTTGTAGCCGTTCCACTCGAGCACGCGCCTGAGCACGTCCTCGAACAGGTACGTGCGGCCATTGCCGATGTGCTGGTAGTCGTACACCGTCGGGCCGCAGGTATAGAGGCCGACCCCGTCTGCGTGCAGCGGCTCGAAGTCGCGCAGGCTGCGCGTGAAATTGTCGTAGAGGCGCAGCGGGGCGGCCATCGCTAGAGCGCCTTGGCCATGATGTAGTCGTCCATCACGAAGCCGTTGCCGATGTCGACCACGACCGACTCGCGGATGGTGAAGCCGTTCTTCTGGTAGGCGCGGATCGCCTGCACGTTGTTCTTGTTGACGTTGAGGATCAGGGTCTTGCAATGCCGCGCGCGCGCCGCGGCCTCGACCGCCGCGATCAGCCTGCTCCCAATGCCTCGCCGCTGCGCGTCCTGGTGGACGTAGAGCTTCTCGATCTTCAGCTCATGCGGCTCGTCGACCCGATGGTAAGCGCCGAAGCCGACCAGCCGGCCCCCGTCTCTCGCCAGGGCGAGCCCGGCGCCCTCTTCCCGAATGAAGCGCGATAGCGCCTCGTGCGAGTAGCCGTGCTCGAGCATGTACTCGATCTGCTCGTGCGAGATGATGCCTGGGTAGTGCCGGCGCCAGATGACGCCGGCGAGAGCTGCAACCGCACCGAGATCGGCTTCGGTCGCAGCGACGATCGACAGGGCGGCCGCCTCACCCATTGGGTTCGAGCATAGCACGGACGCAACAGCGGGTCGCACGGTAGAATCACGCCCTTCGCGATGCCGTCGACAGCCGCGCCGCCCGCCGTTCCGTCTGCCCCGCTCAGCCGCCGCGGCGCGATCGCACTGCTCCTCGCGTTCGCGCTCCTGTGGTTCTGCAACCTCGACTATCGGCGCCTCATCCATCCGGACGAGGGGCGTTACGCCGAAGTTCCGCGCGAGATGGTCGCGAGCGGTGATTGGGTGACGCCGCGGCTCGACGGCATCAAGTACTTCGAGAAGCCGGCGCTTCAATATTGGATAACGGCTGCCGGTTACAAAGCCTTCGGCGTGCACGAATGGACCGCGCGACTGTGGCCGGCAGCGGCTGGATTCCTCGGCGTCCTCTTCATCGGCTTCGTCGGCTGGCGCCTCGGCGGCAACGCCCTCGGGCTATACAGCGCCGCCGCGCTCGGTGGCTGTCTATGGTATGCGCTCAATGCGCACATCCTGACGCTCGATTCCGGGGTCACGCTGTGGATGAGCGTTGGTCTCGGCGGGCTTTTCCTCGCGCAGCGCGACGGCGCGACGCTCGTCGAGACGCGACGCTGGATGTGGATCGCGTGGGCCGCGCTCGCGCTTGCCATGCTTTCGAAAGGTCTCATAGGTGTCGTGCTGCCGGCGGCGGCGCTCGTGCTCTACACACTGATCCAGCGCGACTGGCCGCTGTGGCGCCGCCTCCACATCGGCTCGGGCCTGCTCATCTTCCTCGCGCTCGCGGCCCCGTGGTTCGTTCTCGTCTCACGGCGCAATCCGGAATTCTTCCAATTCTTCTTCATCCACGAGCATTTCACCCGCTTTCTCACCACCGAGCATCACCGCGAGGGCCCCTGGTGGTACTTCGTCCCCATCCTCCTCGCCGGCATTCTGCCCTGGCTTACTGTGCTTGCGTGGACGGCGCGCCGGACCTGGACCGACGCCCGTCCCGCGCCGAACGGCTTCTGCTGGCAGCGTTTTTCCGTTGTCTGGTCGGCTTTCATCTTCGTCTTCTTCAGCGTGTCCGAGTCGAAGCTTCCTTCCTACATCCTCCCGATCTTTCCCGCGCTCTCGCTGCTGGCGGGTTGGCAGCTGCTGCGGTTGCCGGATTCGCTGCTCCTGCGTCTGTTCGCGCCACTGGTGGTCGGGATCGGCTTGCTGACGCTGGTTGCGCTCGTCGGCTACGACACGCTCGCGGCGTACCTCGCCGACGCACAGCAGCCGCTTGCGCCGCTCCTCGCCTACGGCACATGGATCAAGATCGCCTTCGTTGTCGCTTTTGTCGGCGGCGTGGCTACCTGGTGGTGGCTGCGGCGCCGCGAGCGCACGCGCGCGATCCTCGCCGCTGCATTTTCGACGCTCGCGTGGGTCCAGATTGTCTCGTCGGGATACGACGCTCTCGCCGAATCGCGCTCGACGCAGCCCGTGCTGGCGCGTACCGTCGCGGCGCACGGCCAGCTGCGCGCAGACGTGCCGTTCTACAGCGTCAGGATGTACGATCAGACCTTGCCGTATTATCTCGGGCGGACGGTCGTTCCGGTCGACCACGCCGACGAGCTCGCGATGGGCATCGCGAGCGAGCCGGAGAAGGCGATCGCCACCGTCGGCGAATGGGAACAGCGCTGGGGAAGCGCCGATCAGGCCTATGCGATCATGCAGCCCGATGAGTACGAGCGATTGCGCCGCGAGGGCTTGCCGATGGTCGAGCTCGGACGCGATCCGAGGCGCGTCATCGTCAGCCGGCGCTGAGCAGTGATGACCTGGCCCGCGTTCTCCTTCCTCCTGACCGGCGTGCTGCTCAACGCCGCCGCTCAGCTTCTGCTCAAGGCCGGGACCAACGTGCTCGGCGTCCTCACGCTGACGCGCCAGAACTGGACCGGCGAGCTCGGCCGCATGGCCGCCGAGCCGCATCTGTGGGGCGGCATCCTCTGCTACGGCGTGAGCGTCGTGGTGTGGATCCTCGGGCTCTCGCGCGTGCCCGTGTCGATCGCCTACCCCATGCTCTCTCTCGGCTACGTAGTGAACGCCGTCGCAGCGTACTATCTCTTCGGCGAGTCGCTAACCCTCGCGCGCTGGCTAGGCATCGGCTTCATCATCGTCGGCGTGTGGCTGGTGGCGAGATCCTGATGGGCGCGGCGTATCTGAAGTTCGCGAGCCCCTTGCTCGACGAGGCGACCATCGCCGGCGTGGCCGACGTGCTTCGCTCTGGACACATTGCCAGCGGACCCTGGGTGCAGAAGTTCGAGGCGATGCTCTCGCGTTTCTGCGACGGTCGGCCGGTGCGCGCGCTGACTTCGGCCACGGCGGCCGTGGAGGTTGCGCTGCAGCTGTGCGGCATCGGGCCGGGGGACGAGGTCATAACCTCGGCACAGAGCTTCTTCACGGTCCTCAACATGATCGTGAAGGTTGGAGCCACACCCGTATTCGTCGACTGCGATCTCGTCACCCGCAACATCGATCTGGGGGCCGTGGAAGCGGCAATCACGCCGCGCACGCGAGCGATCGTCCCGACGCACTACCCCGGAACGCTCGTCGACCTCGATGCGCTCTACGCGCTAGCCGCGCGCCGCCGCCTGCGGGTGATCGAGGACGCTGCCTTGGTCATCGGTTCGCGCTGGAAGGGTCGCAACGTCGGTGCGGTCGGCGACCTCGTGAGCTTCAGCTTCCACCCCAACAAGAACATCACTTCGATCGAAGGCGGCGCGCTGGTCTGCAACGACGAGGCCGAGGCAAGGCGAGTCGAGGCCTTGCGTTTCCACGCGATCCGTTACCTCCCGGACCGCACGCGCGACGTCGACTTCCCGGGCGGCAAATTCAATCTGCCCGACGTCAATGCGCGCATCGGCTGCGCGCAGCTCGAAAAGCTGCCCGAGTTTCTCGCGCGGAGGCGCTCGCTCGTGGACCGCTATTTCGCGCGCTTCGTCACCGACCCGCCATGCGTCCTCCCGTCGCGTCCCGCGCCGGCCGAAGACGATGGCTACAGCTGGAACATGTTCTGCGTCCTTCTCCCGCTCGAGCGCATGACAATCTCGCGCAAGGCGTTTCGCGACGCGCTCGAGTCGCGCGGCATCGCGACTGGCGTGTCGTACGAGGCGTTGCATCTGTGCACGCTCGGCCGCCGTTACGGCGGGCACGAGGGGCAGTTTCCCAACGCCGAGCGGATCGCGCGGGAAACCGTGACGCTGCCGCTGCACGCGGCGATGACCGAAGCCGACGTCGATCGCGTCTGCGCCGCCGTCGCGGAGGTAATCGCGGCAGCGGGGACGTGAGCGTGACCTTGCCGCAGATCTCCATCGTCATTCCCGTCTTCAGCGAGGAAGCGGGCCTGGCGGCGCTGTTCGAGCGGCTCTACACAGCGCTCGACAAGCTCGGCTCGCCGTACGAGGTGATCTTCGTCGACGACGGCAGCCGCGATCGCTCCGCGGCGCTGCTCAAGGATCAGTTCCAGCGCCGACCCGACGTGACGCGGGTCATCGTGCTCAACGCGAACTACGGCCAGCACCTGGCGATCATGGCCGGCTTCGACCACTGCCGCGGGGAGCGCGTCGTGACGCTCGATGCCGACCTGCAGAATCCGCCCGAGGAGATCGGCAGGCTGCTCGCCGCGATGGACGCCGGGCATGATTACGTCGGGGGAGTACGGCGCACGCGCGAGGACGCGTGGTGGCGTCGCATCGCCTCGCGCGCGATGAACGGCATGCGCGAGCGGATCACGCGGATCCGCATGACCGATCAGGGTTGCATGCTGCGCGCCTATAGCCGCGACATCGTACGCGCGATCGCCGCCTCGCAGGAGGTGAGCACCTTCATCCCGGCGCTCGCCTACACCTTCGCGAGCAGCCCGACCGAGGTCGAGGTCGCGCACGCCGAGCGCGCGGCGGGAGAGTCGAAATATTCGCTCTACCGGCTCGTGCGACTGAACTTCGACCTCGTCACCGGCTTCTCGCTCGTACCGTTGCAGCTCTTCTCGATGTTCGGGATGATCGTGTCGGTCGGTGCGCTTGCCACGTATCTTGTCGTCATCATCGAACGCCTCGTGCTGGCGGGTTGGCGCGAGGGCTTCGCCACGCTTTGGGATCGCGACATCCTCGCCTTCTTCCTCATCGGCATGGTGCTGTTCGGCGTAGGACTCGTCGGAGAATACGTCGGGCGCATCTACCAGCAGGTGCGGGCGCGGCCGCGCTATACCATCCGGACCCTGCTCGAGCGCGACGGTGGTTGAGCAGACGCGCGACGCCGGCGCCGCGGATACAGCGGACGCGGCTTCGCATCGAATCGCGCTCGCGCACGTTGCGCGCGGCGATCTCGCCGCAGCGCGCGCGGCTTGGCAGGCCGTGCTCGCCCGCGCGCCGCAAGATCGCAGCGCGCGCTACCAGATCGGGCTGACATGGCACGATGCCGGTGACCCGTCGCGGGCCGCCTCTTGGTATCGCCAGCAAATCGAGGTCTTCCCGGATTCGTTCGAGGCCTGGCACAACCTGGGCCTCTGCCTGTTCGCCCTCGGCGCGTTCCGCGAAGGCGCGGACGCGGCGCGTGCCGCAGTCGACCTCAGGAACGACCACTACGCGGCGCGGATGAGCTTCGCTGCATCGCTGGACGCAGCAGGCGACACCGGGGCGGCCGCGGCAGCGTACCGGGAGGCGCACCGCTTGCGGCCGACCGAGGTCGAGCCGCTGGAAAAGGCTGCTGCCGCGCTCGCGCGTCTCGGCGAGCTGCCGGAGGCGATCGCCTTGCTCGGCCGGGCGATCGCGCTCGCTCCGGCACGCGCCTCGCTCTGGTGGGCGCGTGGCGCGCACCGCAGCAGCCTCGGAGAGCACGCGCTCGCGCTCGAAGACATGCGGCATGCGCACGAGCTCTCGCCCGAGGACAGCCGCGGCCACAGCGCGATTCTGATCGAGCTGCAGTACGAGACTTCGCCCGCGGCTCCCGTCGAGCTCGCCGCCGAAGCGCGTCGCTGGGCGCAGCGCCACTTCGTTCCGTCGCGAGCGCAGAGCGGACCGGTCGTCCGAACGGCACGTCGCGCGACGCCTTTCCCGCTGCGGATAGGCTATCTCTCGCCACGCTTCGGTGCGGGCCCGCTCGCGAGCTTCTTCATGCCCGTGCTGGCGCAGCACGATCGGCGGCGCGTAGAGATCACGCTCTATGCGGCGCTCGCGCACGATGAAACCGTCGCGGAGCGCATGCGGCGGCACAGCAGCGCATGGCGCACGCTGCCGTCCGACGACGACGCTGCGGCCGCGATGATCGCCGCCGACCGCGTCGATCTGCTCGTCGATCTGGCCGGTCATGCGCCCGGAGGGCGGCTGCCCGTGCTGGCTCGCCGCCCGGCGCCGGTGCAGGCAACGTGGCTCGATTACTCGGACACGACCGGGCTCGCGCAGATCGATTACCTCATCAGCGACGCCGTTCACACGCCACCCGACGAGGCAGAGCGCTTTACCGAGCGGCTCGTGCTTCTGCCGCACTGCAAATTCGTGTATGCGCCGCCCGTGCAAGCATCGTCGGAAAGGAGAGATGCGGCATCCATCGCGTTCGGCTGCTTCAATCGACACGCCAAGATCAGCGATGACGCGGTGCGGCTCTGGGCACGGGTGCTCGCAGGCGTGCCCGCCTCACGGCTCGTGTTGCGCGCGGCGGCGTACGGCGGGGCCGGAACCGTGGCGCACGTGCGCCGGCGCTGGGCCGAGCTCGGGCTGCCGATCGACCGGGTCGAGTTCCTGCCGTACGCCCCGCTCGCCGAGGCGCTCGCCACATACGACGCCGTCGACATCGCGCTCGACCCCTTCCCTTACAACGGCGGCGCGACGACCTGCGATGCGCTGGCGATGGGGGTGCCAGTCGTGGCGCTGCTGGGCGCGCGGCCGATCGCGCGGCAGAGCGCTGCGCTGCTTCACGCCGCAGAGCGGCCGCAGTGGATCGCAACGACCGGCGACGAATACGTGGATATCGCGGCGGCGCTGGCGCGCTCGCCGGCGCTCGCGCGAGAACGCGCTTCGCTGGCCGAGAACGTGCGCCGATCCCCGCTGTGCCGGGCGGGCGACTTCGCGCGCGCGCTCGAGAACGCCTTCGGCCGCATGGTGGAGCTGGGCCGGCAGGAGGCAGCGCGCCGCGATCCCGTGTCGATCGATGGCTGAGCCATGACGACCGCGGTCGTGTTCGCGTATCACAACGTCGGCGTGCGCTGCCTGAAGACGCTGCTCGCGCATCGCGTCGAGGTCCCGCTGCTGCTCACTCACGACGACGATCCGCAGGAGACGATATGGTTCGATCGCGTGGCGGCGACCGCCGCGGAGTACGGAATCGCGACCCTAACGCCGGCCGACCCCAACACGCCGGAAGTGGTCGCTCGGGTGGCGAGCTGCCGGCCGGACTTCATCTTCTCGTTCTACTACCGGCTCATGCTCAAGCCGGTGCTGCTCGCGCTTCCGGCGCGCGGGGCGCTCAACATGCACGGCTCGCTGCTGCCGAAGTATCGCGGCCGCGCGCCG
>Ga0187779_10003010_pt1 | contig 10256 bp, 9 predicted proteins | sample 1015_Q2_SP10_10__FD_132435 | JGI IMG/M metagenome (GOLD analysis project Ga0187779, IMG submission 132435) | Tropical peat soil microbial communities from peatlands in Department of Meta, Colombia - 1015_Q2_SP10_10_MG | ecosystem: Environmental > Terrestrial > Soil > Wetlands > Peat | place...
AGGGAATGTATGGGCCACCGACGTCTGGGCCTTCATCCCAATCGAGCCCGAGCCACTTCAAATCGCCGATCAACTGGTCTTCAAACCGAGCTTCGCTGCGCTCAACATCGGTGTCTTCGATGCGCAGGACCATCGTGCCAAGCTTCTGGCGAGCGAATAGCCAATTAAAAAGTGCGGTGCGCGCATTTCCGACGTGCAGATGACCGGTTGGGGACGGCGCAAAACGCACCCGAACAGGAGTAATTATGCTCACATGATTGATGTTAGCAGAGGGGGAAGGAGTGAGTGTTCACCGGTGATTCCAGGTAATGGTGCAGTTTAATAGGGAAGCGAGCCAGACGCGCGATTGTTGTGTCGCGAAGGGCGCGACACTTCGCGCGGCTCGCCCAGATCCCTCGCAGCGCAAAAGAGGCTTGCTCGGGATGACAATCAAACTGCATCCTTACCCGACTGCGCTATGCCGGAGTATTCGGCGCCATGTAGGTTCGGGTGATGCGGTCATGCCAACAGAGTTGGTCTTCGTCAAAAAAACACCAGGCGTATCCAAGGGCGAGCGAGAACCCGGATAACATAGAAGCCAACACTCGCCAGCGGCGGAGGCGCCGCGGAACTGGCCGGCCATCAAACCGGCTTAATTGGAGTTTGGACAATTTCAATCCCGGAGTTGTTCCGGCGTACACCAGGAGAAGATATTGATAACCGACCCAGAAACAAGCGACGATTCCGGCGGCTGCAATTGTGGCTTGGCGCCAGGAGATGGAACTGGCGGTGATTCTGGAGAAAATGTAAGCGAACACGGCACCCGCCGAAAGCACGACGAATGCATCGATAAGCGATGCCATCACTCGTTTTGGCATCGCGGCGCCTTTAAGCGGCAGATCGATTCCCGGCCGGCGTTCTTCAATCTTCTCCTCTGGAGGTTCAATGAGGATTCCTCCAAGCACCGGGGGCGGGGGCAGAAGCTCGGGAGCCTCCATGATAGGAGGTTGGGCAAAAACCGGTTCTGCCAGCTCATCTTGTGGCAGCGGCGGAGCAGGCAGGTAAGGAAATTCCAGGAGCCTCCCGGCGGGTTCAGGCGGCTCTGGCGAGCAGGTAGCAGCCAGGTCCGTGTAGTCGCTGGGGTGCAAATGCTCGCTTGCGTGATCCTGGACCGGAGAGACTTCTTGTTCAGGATCCGAGCTTGCCGGCTGAAGTGAAGCTGCGCTCCTGTTCCACGATTCCGTGGTTTCGAACTTCAGTTGTAGAGATGGGTAGCGTGGTGGCGGCGGCTGCTTTCGTGCCCGATACTGGCTTAGCTTTGTTTGTAGTTCCCGACGCCATGCGTCTGAATTCTCGATCGGCGGCTGGTCGCTTACCGGATCACCTTCCTCTGCAGCGTGACCGAGGGCCTCAATACACTCAGCCCGGTCTTCGGCATCGAGCGGGGGGCCGCCTGCGTGCGAGTTCGGCGCCGCCTTTTCTGCAGGTTCATTCAAGACGAACTTGGGTTTCGCCGCCCTTTCCTCGAGGCTGGCAGCAAACCGTTGTTCGCTTGCATCGTATGCCTCAGGGTCGACCAAAATTGCTGGAGGTGGCGGATCCTTCGCTGCATTACGATCCACTTGAAATCTCGTCTTCATGTCAGCACTGCGTGCGGATACTGTAACCATCCGAGCAACAAGCGTCTCTTTGCACCTGGGCTAATGACATGCTAACGTCACGATACCCGAGCCTGAGATTCGCGTTCGGGGAATTCCAGCGCTTGCGATGAGTTCCCGCACACGATTTCTTATCACGGCGTTTGCTGCCTGTCATCTATTAGCCGCACATTCCCTAGTTACCAGCCAGTTGCTTTCCTCTCCGTCGTCAAGCCAAACGGAAACAGAAGTGCCCCAAAACCAGACCACAACTAAGGACGAGGACTTCACCGCAAAAGCGATCCGACAAGAGATGCAAGGCTCCTTGTTCAAATTGCAAGGCAATGCCGAAATCCAATATGGAACTTACATCCTGCATGCTGACGAAATGACCTACAACTCAGATACGGGTGAGGCGACTGCGGATGGGCACGTAGCGCTTGATGGAGGGCCGAACGATGAGCATGTCGAGGGTACCCACGCTACTTACAACGTAAAGAGCGAGAGCGGACGCTTCGAACATGTAAGTGGGAGCATTGGAGTGCAGCGGAGAGGTACTCGCCTGCTACTGACTTCGTCGAATCCGTTTTTCTTTTCGGGCAAGGTTCTAGAGAAGACCGGACCCGATCACTACAAAGTCTACGACGGGACGGTTACGACCTGCGAATTGCCCCATCCTAAATGGCAGTTCAATGCCCATAAGGTAGTGGTCGAGGTCGGTGGGACGGCAAAGATTTACAACACGACTTTTGGTGTAAAGGGAGTCCCGGTTCTTTACCTTCCTTTTGCCACACTTCCTGCCGAGCGTCTTCCTCGGCAGTCAGGATTCCTCATTCCCAACATTGGAACTTCGTCGATCAAAGGTGAAATCCTTGGGGAATCTTTATTCTGGGCAATCAATCGAAGCATGGATGTCCATATTGGCGCAGAGTATTTCTCCAAGCGCGGTTGGGCGCCGCAGGGAGAATTTCGGGCTCGTCCCAGTGACAAATCATTCGTCGATCTCACATATTTCAGCGTGCTGGATCGTGGTTGCTGCGTCCCGCACGTGGACCAGGGTGGGGAGGAGGTCCGACTCACGGCAGAAGATGAATTCGGGCATAATTTTCGCGGCGTTGCCGATGTCGATTACCTGAGCGCATTCGTATTTCGGCTGGCCTTCAGCGAAGTATTCACTCAGGCAATTAACTCCGAGGTCAGATCCGAAGCTTTCCTCTCGAACACTACTAACGGATATTTCTATAACGCTGAGATGAAGCGTTATCAGGACTTCGAAAGCACCACCCCCGGGGATGTAATCAGTATTCTTCACGCCCCGGGAGTCGAATTAGATAGCGTCGACCACCAGATTTGGCATTCGCCGTTCTACTGGTCCTACGATACCGCGCTTGAGGGACTCTCGCGCAGCGAACCCGGTTTCAGCACTGCTCCGTTGCTGGCCAGGCTGGATTTGTACCCTACGGTGTCTCTTCCCCTGCGCCTTGGCGGATGGTCTTTCCGGCCTCAGTTTTCGCTGCGTGATACGGCTTATACCCAGGAACTTCTAGTTTCTTCAACGGGGGCGCGTTCCGTAGGCTCGCAGGCAATCGACCGCAAGTCCATCGAGGGTTCGGTTGAAGTCCGGCCTCCCGCTCTCGATCGTGTATTCGATCGTGAATTCCTAGGGCGTAAGTGGAAGCACGTGATCGAGCCGCGTGTGACGTACAACTACGTCACCGGCGTGGATAACTTTGCGGACGTTATCCATTTCGATGCCCGCGATATCGTCACTGACACAAATGAAGTTGAATATGCGCTGGTGAATCGTCTGTATGCGAAGCGACTGGCAGCGAAGGAAAAATGCGGAAAACCTGGGATGCCCGCGCTTTTTGTCGGTGGCCCGGCGCCACAAAATTCTGTGCCGTGGATACGACATTCTCAACCCACCCAGACACCTTGTGATTCCAGTCCGCAAACTCGCGAGGTTGTCACCTGGGAACTGGCGCAGAAATACTTTCTCGATCCAACGTTTGGAGGTGCGCTGGTTCCCGGGCGAACGAATATCTTTACCAGTACAATCGATCTGACTGGCATTCCTTTCCTCTCGCAGCCGCGCCATTTGTCTCCCCTGATCTCACGGTTACGCGTGCAAAGCAGCGCAAATACGGATATTGAGTGGGACGTCGATTACGACTTCAAGCAGGGCCAGACGAACGCAAGCACGGTGTTGGTCAATTACCACGTCGGCTTATTCACCATGGGAGCCGGCGATGCGCTCCTGCATATTCCTCCAGAAGCGAGCTTCCTAAACCCCGTCGCTGAGCCGCAAAGCTTTAATCAGTTCCGCCTGCTTCTGGGCTACGGGCATACCAACAAACCCGGATTCAGCGCCGCAACCAACGTGGGATTTGACGCGAACTTGAATTTCTTGCAATACGGAGCTGTCCAAACTACCTACAACTGGAATTGCTGCGGCATAAGCCTCGAGTTTCGGCGCTTTGCGCTCGGCTCCGTGCGGAACGAAAATCAATACCGCTTCACGTTTGCCCTGGCCAATTTGGGCGCTTTAGGAAACCTGCGCCGCCCAGAGAGATTGTTCTAGAATTTTGGAACTTATGCCGGATCATGAGCCATTTGCAGACATCAGCGTAGACCCTCCCGTGCGCGGATTTCTCCATCGTACTGGTTCGTCACCGAAAGATGCTTTGATCCTGACTCACGGCGCAGGCGGGAACTGTCGAGGTGCCTTATTGACAGCTCTGGCAGAGGCATTTGCGATGGAAGGCCTTATGGTTCTGCGGAGCGATTTGCCATTCCGGCAGGCCCGAGCATTTGGTCCACCGAAACCGGGAGATGCAGCCCGAGACCGGTTGGGCCTTAAACATGCGGTCGGTGCTGTGCGAGGTATTGTCACTGGGCGCATATTCCTGGGCGGTCAGTCCTACGGTGGAAGGCAAGCCACAATGCTATGTGCCGAAGAAGTGGGGCTCGTGAGCGGAATGCTGTTGCTCTCCTATCCTCTGCACGCGCCAGGAAAACCAGACCGGCTCCGTACTCAACATCTGCCGAACCTTAGGATCCCTGCCCTTTTCGTGCATGGCACACGTGACCCATTTGGCTCAATTGAGGAGATGAGGTCTGCGTTGAGGCTAATCCCGGCTTCAACTTCACTCTTTCCGGTGGACGAAGAAGGGCACGATCTTGGCTTCAAAGGCAAGAAGCGCCGTGATGACCTGGTGCCGATGATCGTCTCGGAGTTTCGGAAATTGTTTGGGTCCTAGGAACTCGGCTTCTGCGCCGCGGCGACACGCGGGATTCCCTGCAGGTCGTCAATGATCTTTAAGTTGCTCCAGCCGCTTAGCAGTTCTCTGACTCTGTCCACAATCGTTCCGCTGATTTCGAAGATAAGCCACCCGCTGGGTTTAAGCACAGATTTGGCCCTTGGAATCAGGCGCTCGATCACTTCCGTTCCGGTCGGGCCAGCAAAAACTGCATTTCGCGGTTCGAACTTGCGAACCTCGAGTTGCACCTGATCCTCTTCTGAATTGCCTACGTAAGGAGGGTTGGATACCATAAAATCGAACTGGCTTGGTGGAAGGCCGGCCAACAGATCAGCCTCATGAAAGTGAATCCGCGCTTCCTGTTGATGGCGAGCGGAGTTGGCGCGAGCAATCTCAAGCGCGGCAGGAGAGATTTCTGTGGCATGAATCTCAGCGATCGGGAGTTCCTTGGCGAGCGCCAGGGCGATGCACCCTGAACCTGTGCCGACATCAACGATGCGCAAGGGTATCTTCCGGCTCGGTACTAATTGCAGAATAGTTTCGATCACGTGTTCAGTTTCTGGGCGCGGAATGAGTACGGCGGGAGAGACAATCAGGTCCATGCCCCAGAATTCTTGATGTCCGGTGATGTATTGCGCAGGAATCCCACGCGAGCGCTGGTTGATTGCGTCTCGATATCTTTCTTGTTCTTTTGGCGACAATTCGCGTTCAGGATGTGCATAGAGATAGGCCCGATCACAGTTCAACGTGAACATGATCAGCAACTCGGCGTTCATTCGCGGCGAGCCAACGTGTGCAGCATTGAGCTGATCGACTGCCCAAGAAAGCGCATCCTTTAGAAACACGAGTCTATTTCAACATACCGAGAGCTGCCGGAGGTCAGTGGCAAGCTGGTAAGTCAATGTTCACTCGTACCGTAGACTTTCGACTGGGTCCAATTTGGCGGCGCGCGCGGCGGGCACGGTTCCGAAAAGAATACCCACCAGTGAAGAAACAACAATCGCCACAATAGCCGAGAGGCCGGATATCGGAATGCGGTATTCGGTAAGAAAGCGCACGGACCATGGTATCGCCAGGCCGATGATGACCCCGAGAAGTCCTCCGGTGAGGGAAATCAGAATTGCCTCCGACAAGAACTGAAAACGGATCTCGCGGCTGGTGGCACCAATGGCTTTGCGAATGCCAATCTCGCGAATTCGCGAACTGACAGTGGCCAGCATGATGTTCATAATGCCGATTCCGCTGACCAGCAGGGTAACAGCCGCAACCAGCAGCAAAACCATAGTGAGCGCGTTAGCGGTGCGGCTCGCGACTGCGACCAGTTCCGTCAAATTCTGCACAACGTAAACGGAATTAGGCCGATGGCGCGACTGAATGACCTTTCTGACCTGATCAGTTACCGGAACCACCATGGAGGGTTCGGCCGCTGAAAAGTACAACTGGCTCACATTGGGAGAATCGGTAAAGTATCGTGAAACGGAATACGGGATGACCAGCGTATTATCGGTTACCTCGGAAAAGCCAAACGTGTTCACACGTTCGCGAAAGGTTCCGATGATCGTGAACGGCAGGCCGCCCACCTTAACCGCCTTGCCGACCGCATCGTCCACTGACCCATAAATCTCTTCTGCGAGCTTTTGCTGCATGACGCCGACTTTATTGCGTGCCTGTTCATCTTCTGCGTCAAAAAAGCGACCGGAGACTACGACCAGGTTGCGCACTGTCGTATATTGCGGAAATACTCCAAGCACTCGCAGATCCTTCTGTTTGCCTCCACCGATGGAGATGTGGTCATCCAGTGGCACTACCGGCGAGGCAGCAACGATTCCCGGGACTTGCTCGAGAACCGCATTCATGTCGTCGATCGTGAGCAGGTCCGGGGTCACGTTTCCCTGGGCGCCGCCCTGGTACTCGGCTTCCACTTCGTTTGCGCCGATAGATTGAATCTGATTTAACACGTACTGCTTGCCAGTCATGCCGATGGTGACGACGAGAATCAGGGAAGCAGTGCCGATGACCATGCCTATAGCGGTGAGCGCAAAACGGACTTTGTTCGAGCAGAAAGTGTCGTAGGCGAAGCTTAGGATTTCGCTGAAGACCAGGTTCGGCGGGTGTCCGGACGGCGCTGAGGTGGTCGCAGTGGCCATCAAGAGTTAGATGCTACGCGGGAGGGCGAAGAGGCGCAATCAGGCAGGATGCTGGGAAGCACCGAACTCGCATGAACCTTATCGCCGCATTGCTGATCCGACCTGTGTTCCAGGCGCATAGTATGACTCGTATCCCGGATCGAGCCGCCGTCCCTTGCGGCTGAAAATTCTGAACTGCGCAATTCCAAGCTTCTGCAAAGCAAATTGCAGCGTGGTGGCGAGCACGCCCAAACCGTACTTCAGGCTTCGCCGAAAGTTAATCGAAGAAGCTTCTGCAAAGTATTTGGTAGGACAGGAAACCTCGCCAATCCGGAAACCAAAGTAGATGCACTGCGCTAGCATCTGATTGTCGAAAACGAAATCGTCCGAATTTTCCAACAGCGGCAAAGTTGCCAGCACGTCGCGGCTGAATGCGCGATATCCAGTGTGATATTCGGACAATTTTACGCGCAAAAAGAAGTTTTCGAATCCGGTCAGAAAACGGTTGGAGACGTACTTCCACAGCGGCATGCCTCCGCGAATTGCGGTGCCGCCAATAATTCGGGAACCCAGCACCACGTCATACACTCCGAAGGCGACCATGCTGGCCATCGCAGTGACCAGCAGTGGTGTGTACTGGTAATCGGGATGCACCATGATGACAACGTCTGCGCCGGATGCTAAGGCTTCGCGATAGCAGGTTTGCTGGTTCCTGCCATAGCCATAATTCTGGTCATGGACGAAATACCGCAGGCCAAGCCGTTGGGCCACTTCAGTTGTTTGATCGGAGCTGTGATCGTCGACAAGTATGGTCGTATCCACTAAGTCGGGCAACTCGCGCACCGTCGCTTCCAACGTTTTCTCCGCGTTGTAAGCGGGCATCACGACAGCTATGCGTTTGCCGTTGATCATGTCTAGGGTTCGATCCCGATCCCATCATCATAAGGCGCAGTATGGAGCGAAAGAAGTGCCATCGTGAGGTCGCCCAGCGGGTTCTGGCCTTTAGCCTGACAAGATCGGCAGCACGGAATCGTTCACTGGTTCACTGCATAAACTCTGCAGGTCTTCCGGTCAGGCGCTCGATCCGCTTTGCGATGGGCGGATGGGTCGAAAAGAGGCTACCGAAATTCATCCCGAGCAGCGGTTGGATGATAAACAGGTGAGCCGTGGACGGCGTCGCCTGCAGGGGAAGCCGACGCGAATAGGCATCGAGTTTAGAGAGAGCACTGGCCAGCGCGTATGGATTACCGGTGTAGTGCGCGCCGCTGGCATCGGCCTGGTACTCGCGAGACCGTGAGACCGCGAGCTGGATCAAAGTAGCTGCGATCGGCGCCAGGATAAGCATAATCAGCGCCGCCAAACCCCCGCCGCGGTCGCGATCATCGCGATCGCCCATGCCACCGAAGAACAGCGCCCAGCGTCCCATACTGGCCAGCATCGTGATCGCACCCGCAACTGTAGCCGCAACCGAACTGATGAGGATGTCGCGGTTACTTACGTGGCCTAACTCGTGGGCGAGGACGCCTTCGAGTTCCTCATCATTGAGCAAATTCAAAATCCCCTGAGTCACAGCCACAGATGCGTGGCTCGGATTCCGACCGGTAGCAAAGGCGTTCGGGGAATCGGTCGGGATAACGTAAATCTTCGGCATCGGAATGCCGATTTTTTGCGTCAACCGCTCGACTACCTGATAAACCCGTGGCAACTCCTCGCGCGAGACGGGTTGCGCGCGGTACATCGCAAGGGCAATCTTGTCCGAATAGAAGTACGAAACGAAGTTCATGATCGCCGCGAACACCAGTGCGATGATCATGCCGTTCTGCCCGCCAAAGGCCCTGCCGATGAACAGCAGTAGCAGGGTTAAGAGCGTCAGCAAGAACGCCGTCTTGAATGTGTTCCCCATGGGAGCTTCTCGATTAATTAGATGGTACACCTTAGCCACCGATTCATAGCTTCCCGCCGGCTGTATTTATTACAATAATTAGCTAAAATTTATTAAATAATTCAATTTATACATTGATTTATTAAATTACCCGTGCGATTATAACGTAATAATCAAGCTATGGATATCTCGAAATCAATTTGCCCTGATTGCAGTGGACCTCTGAAAGTGGTCCGCATGGCTTGTCCGTCCTGCGGCCTCTCGGTCGAAGGCGACTTTGAAGTCTCGCCGCTGGGGAAGCTCAGCATCAATGACCAAGCCTTTGTGATCGCTTTTGTGCGACATCACGGCTCAATCAAAAAGATGGAGAGCATTTTTGCCATCAGCTATCCGACGGTGAAGAACCGGCTGAATGCGATTTCGGCGACGCTCGACAAGAACTTTCAGGCGCCGTCGCCAAACCTCTACGTGTTGGAGCAGTTATCGCGTGGGGAACTTACGGTCGAAGAAGCACTGGAACGATTAGTGTAAGCCAATTTATGAGGAGGAAAACATGTCGGAGGAAACCCGGAAAGTATTGGAAATGCTCGCAGAAGGAAAGATTTCTGCGGCCGATGCCGAGAGGATTTTGGAAAAATTGACGGGCTCGGCACAAACATCCGCTGGAGAGGCAAAGGCGGAATCGTCCGAAACGGCTTCGGCCAGGAAGCTGCGGTTTCTTCGAATCGTGGTAGACAAGCCGGGGCAGGATCCGGTCAACATTCGCATGCCGCTGGCGTTTGCGCGTACCGGAACCAGTCTGCTGGCAGTGCTCCCCTCGCGGGTTAGCGAGAAGCTGACGGAACTGGGCATTGACGCGGCGGTTTTGGGCTCGAAAACAGACTGTGATTGGGCCGAAGCCTTGGGCAAGGCCGAAATCAACATCGACAAGGGAGACGGAAAGAAAGTCCGAATCTTCTGCGAGTAGATTTAGGCCGAATTCAGTGCGTAGACGTGCCAGCTTTCATAATGTCGCGCTTGACTGCGCGCTCCAAAGTCTGGTCCAGTGCCGCTTTGGCCTTCTGGTATTCCTGCTGCGAGATGCGTCCCTGCTTGTGCTCCAATTCAAGCTGGAAGATTTCCTCTTTGAGTGCGTCTAACAACATCGACGAGCGAGGAGAAGGGGCCGCAGAAGGCTTGGGATTAGGCGGCCGAGCAGTTCGCGGAAGCTCGATATCCGAAGAAGCCAATTCGGATACCGCAACCGCAGGCGAGCGCCGCACGATGTAGACGGCTCCCGCCGCCAGCACGATTCCGCCGAGCGGCCGTGACCCGGTGGAGGCGGCGACGGCGTACCCGGCGATCAGGGCACCGGCCGCGACGGGCGCTGTGG
>Ga0187779_10003011_pt1 | contig 10251 bp, 8 predicted proteins | sample 1015_Q2_SP10_10__FD_132435 | JGI IMG/M metagenome (GOLD analysis project Ga0187779, IMG submission 132435) | Tropical peat soil microbial communities from peatlands in Department of Meta, Colombia - 1015_Q2_SP10_10_MG | ecosystem: Environmental > Terrestrial > Soil > Wetlands > Peat | place...
ACCAAGGAAGCCGTCGACCGTCAGTATGAAATCGAGAGGCTTTACTCGCTCAGCCGTGCACTCCTACTGACGGATGCAACCAAGCCGATGCCGAAACAAGTGGTTCAGCAGATCGCTCAGGCCTTCGAGTTCCCAGCCGTGATTCTCTACGACCGTCACCGCGATGAGATTCATCATGCAGGAGAAGAGGACATGCCCGAGCTGGAAGAGAGGCTCCGCCAGGTAGCGCTTCGATCCACCGTTTTTCTGGATTCCGAGAGGGGGCTTACCATTACGCCGGTGCGTTTGGGGGGTCGGCCAATCGGCAGTTTGGCTATTCGCGGGTCCTCGCTTTCGGATGCGGCCTTGCAATCCCTATTGAATCTCGTCGCGATCGGATTGGAACGGGCCCTCTCGCAAGAAGCGGTGAATCGCGCCGAAGTGGCCCGGCAGAGCGAAGAACTCAAATCCACTCTTCTCGATGCCATCGCGCATGAATTCAAGACTCCACTGACGTCGATTAAGGCCGTGACCACGGATTTGCTCTCTGATCCGAGCCATGACTTGCCCCGGCATCAGCGCGAATTGATTACTATTGCGGCGGAGGGAACGGATCGCTTATCGCGACTGGTGACGGATGCGATTCAGCTGGCTCGGATCGAAGGGGGCAAGTTCACCCTCCATCGCGAAATCCACTTCCCGAGCTCATTGGTTTCCGCAGCCCTGCGGCAGATGAAGTCGCTTATCGACGGGAGGGAAATTACGGTGTCGGCCCCCGATGACTTGCCTGCGGTGTGGGTGGACGCGGAGTTGATACAGATGGTGATTACGCACCTGCTCGAGAATGGCTTGAAGTATTCTCCATCCGGAAGCCCGATTTCGATCAACGCACGATCGAGCGAGGGTCGTGTCCTGATCTGCGTAACCGATCAAGGGCCCGGAATCGCGGAAGACGAGCAATCGCGAATCTTCGACAAGTTCTATCGCGGCAAGGGCGAGCAGAATCTCAAAGGCACGGGAATGGGTTTGGCGATTGCGCGCGAAATCATGGATGCACATGGGGAGCAGATCTGGGTTGTCAGCAAGGAAGGGGAAGGCTCCGAATTCTGCTTTTCGCTGCCGCTGGCGCGTCAGGGCGGGAGCGAATGAGTACTGGCAGGATTCTGGTCATCGATGACGACCCCCAAATCCGGCGGGCCATGAGGACGAGCCTGACGGCTCACGATTATCAAGTCACCGATGCGCGCAACGGCGAAGAAGGGCTTGAAAAACTGCGATCGGCTGGTTTTGACCTTGTGCTGTTGGACATGAACATGCCCGGCATGGGAGGGGTCGAAACCTGCCGATTGATTCGGTCCAGTTCGGAAGTCGCCATCATCATGCTGACCGTCAGCAATGCGGAGAAGGACAAAGTGGGAGCGCTGGATGCGGGCGCCGACGACTACGTAACCAAGCCGTTCAGCATGCCCGAACTGCTCGCGCGCATCCGCGCCACTCTACGTCGATTGCCACAGCCGCCCGACCAGACAGAACTAAGACGTCTGGCATCCCAGGGCGTCGAAATTGATCTCTCCTCACGACAGATCACCGTACGCGGCCGCACGTCCCACCTTACGGCAAAGGAGTTTGATCTGCTGTCCTACTTGCTCGCACGGCACGATAAGACGATCACTCACCGCGAACTCCTGCAAGCCGTGTGGGGCCCGGACTACGGCGATGAGTTGGAGTACCTGCGCGTGTTTGTCAATCGACTGCGCAAGAAGATCGAACCCGATCCATCCAAACCGCAATTCCTGATCACGGAAGCCTGGGCTGGATACCGCTTCCATCTTCCGAAGTCGTAACCTGGCGAATCGGGCCCTTGGAAAGCCCGATTCGAGGGTCCGCCAATCGCGGGGGTTTACATCCTTCTTAGGGCCTATTTATGCGCCGTTTATCCGGGCTGGGGCAGGATCAGTGGTGAGTGAGGTATGAAACACGACCTGGCAAGACAACAAGCGACGGCCCTCGGGGGGGAAGGCAGCGAATCTTCCGACCTAGGGCCGCTCGAGGTGAACGTGCTGTTCACCGGTGCGCAGGCGACTCGCGCTGCCTTGCGAGCCGCGACAGGACTGGCCGCAGATTTGAGCGCGGCGATACGGGTGAAGGCAGCGATTGCCGTGCCGTTCGCGTTGCCTCTCGATCATCCTCAAGTTTCCGTTTCATTTACGGAAGAAGTTCTATCCGCTTTGGTCTCAGAGTTTGAGCAAAATTCGCTTGATATTACTGCGCACTTGTATTTATCTCGAAATCGCGTCGAGACATTCTTGCAGATCTTGCCGCCGAATTCGCTCGTGGTCCTTGCTGGTCGGAAGCGTCCGTGGTCCACCCCGGAGAGCCGGATTGCAAGAAGACTTCAATCGGAAGGACATCGGGTTGTATTCATCCCCGTTCAGAGGGGAGAGCAAGAGCGCGGACAGAGCTCAAGGCGCCTAGTTGGGACGAGGTGAATCATGTGGGATGCGTTCTATATCGTGGTGGCGATCGTTTTCTTCCTTTTGCTCTGGGGGTTTACCCGGGCATCGGAGCGCCTTTAGGAGGAGTTTGATGGAATACGCGATCGCAGGGGTCGTCGCCGTATGTCTGTTCGTTTATCTGCTGTATGCGCTGATTCGGCCGGAACGATTTTGAGGTGCTGAAATGACTTTACTGGGTCTTGCTCAGATATTGGTCTTCTTTCTCATTGTGCTGGCCATTACAAAGCCGGTGGGTGCGTTCATGTACCGCGTCTTTGAAGGCCAGCGGACGTTCCTCCATCCCCTGCTTCGTCCACTGGAGAGGTTGATCTATCTCATCGGCGGGGTGCGCGAAAACGAAGAACAGTCCTGGGTGAGTTATACAGCGTCGATGCTTTCGCTCAGCATGTTCAGTTTTCTTTTCGTGTATCTGCTGCAGCGACTGCAGGGACATCTGCCGCTTAACCCGATGCACTTCTCGACGCCGCAGGCTCCCCAAAATGCCACGTCCATGACACCGGATCTGGCTTTCAATACCGCCATCAGCTTCGTAACGAACACCAACTGGCAGTCCTATTCGCCCGACACGACCGTGAGCTATCTCACGCAGATGGCGGCTCTGGCGGTGCAGAACTTTGTGTCCGCCGCGGTAGGAATTGCCGTCGCGGTCGCACTGATTCGCGGTTTCGCGCGTCACACTGTGAAGACGATCGGAAACTTCTGGGTCGATGTGACCCGCTGCACTCTGTACATCCTGCTTCCGATCTGCCTGGTGGCTACGCTTTTCTTCGTGTGTCAGGGCTCCATCCAAAACTTTAAAGGACCTGTCACGGCAACGACGTTGGAAGGCCCAACGCAGGTGATTGAGCAGGGTCCTTTGGCCTCGCAGCTGGCTATCAAAATGCTTGGGACCAACGGCGGGGGATATTTCAACGCGAACTCGTCGCACCCCTACGAAAATCCGACACCTTTGGCCAACCTGCTTCAAATGTTGCTGATTTTTTCCCTCGGAGCCGGATTGACATACATGTTTGGCAAGGCCGTGCGAGATACGCGTCAAGGATGGGCGATCTTTGCCGCCATGTCGGTCATGTTTTTTGCTGGGACATTCCTCTGTTACTGGGCCGAGCAGCGCGGAAATCCGATGCTGACGGATGTCGGCCTCGCCCATGCCTACAGCGGAAGCCAGCCGGGCGGCAACATGGAGGGTAAGGAAGTCCGGTTTGGCAACGCCATGACGGCGCTTTTTACGACCGTAACCACGGACGCGAGTTGCGGCGCAGTGGTGGCGATGCACGATAGTTTCACACCCATCGGCGGGCTTGTTCCGCTGTTTAACATACAGACGGATGAAGTGATCTTTGGCGGTGTGGGCGCCGGCCTTTACAGCATGTTGATTTACGTTGTCGTCGCCGTTTTTATCGGCGGTCTGATGGTGGGTCGCACACCGGAGTACGTGGGCAAGAAGATCGAACAAAAGGAGGTCAAGATGGCGATTATCGCGATACTTGCCACGTCCTTGGTCATCCTTGGATTTACAGCGCTCAGTTCCGTCGCGCCGTTTGCGAAAAACGGATATTGGAATTCGCCGGGACCCGCCACAGCCAATCTAAATAACGGCGGCGCACACGGTTTTTCCGAAATCCTTTACGCCTACTCGAGCGGTGCGGGGAATAACGGTAGTGCCTTTGCCGGGATCAACGCCAACACACCCTGGTACAACCTCACGATCGGTCTCGACATGTTGGTGGGACGATTCTTTTTTATTGTTCCAGCGCTGGCCATTGCAGGCAGTCTGGCTCAGAAGAAAGTAATCCCGATCACCAGTGGTACGTTGCCAACGAACGGGTCTCTCTTTGTTGTCCTTTTGATTGGAACCGTGGTGATTGTAGGCGCATTGACCTATTTTCCGGCGCTATCGCTAGGCCCAATCGTGGAACACTTCCAGATGCTGAACGGGAAAATGTTTTGATGGCGCGGGAATGAGGAGCTAGCAATGTCTACTGTTACGGCCCCTTCGGTGGAGCGAAAACCAGAAATCAAGGCGGAGGAGGGAGCGGCCCTGATCTCTCGGGGCGTGCGCGCTCGCCCCTTGTTTGATCGCGAGATCTTGAGGCGCGCTATCAAAGAGTCCTTTGTGAAGCTCAACCCCTTGCTGGTGGCCAAGAACCCGGTCATGTTTGTCGTCGAAGTGGGAGCGGCTCTGACGACGGTGTTCGTCGTGAAGGATGCCTTGGCGGGCGCCGGTGGCGTATTTTTTGGTGTCCAAATCGCGCTGTGGCTGTGGTTCACCGTGGTATTTGCCAATTTTGCCGAAGCGATGGCGGAGGCGCGGGGCAAAGCGCAAGCCGATACGCTGCGGAAAACCAAGACCGATACGATCGCACGGAGACTCTTGGCCAATGAGAAGTTCGAGATGGTTCCTGCCTCGCATCTGCGCGCTGGCGACATCGTCTATTGCGAAGCAGGCTATTTGATTCCAGGGGACGGAGAAGTCATCGAAGGAGTTGCCAGCGTGGACGAATCCGTCATCACCGGCGAAAGCGCTCCGGTGATTCGCGAATCGGGAGGGGATCGGAGCGCCGTGACCGGTGGTACGAAAGTCTTGTCCGACCACATCACCATCAAGATTACTTCCAATCCCGGTGAAACGTTCTTGGATCGCATGATTGCGCTTGTGGAAGGCGCGGTGCGTCAGAAGACCCCCAATGAGATCGCTCTCAACATCTTGATCGCCGGGCTGACACTTATTTTCTTGCTGGCCGTGGCGACGCTGCCACCCTACGCAAAATACTCTATTTTCGCTGTCGGTAGCGGATCGGCGCCGACCGTGGCGGTTTTGGTCTCCTTGCTCGTGTGCCTGATCCCCACGACCATCGGTGGCTTGCTCTCTGCGATCGGTATCGCGGGGATGGACCGAGTCATGCAACACAACGTTCTCGCTATGAGCGGAAAAGCGGTGGAAGCCTCCGGCGATGTAAATACGCTGCTGCTGGACAAGACCGGAACCATCACCTTGGGAAATCGGCAAGCGGTCGAGTTCATTCCCGTGGATGGAGCAAGTGAAAGCGAACTGGCAGATGCCGCTCAACTGTCCAGCCTGGCAGATGAAACTCCCGAGGGGCGGTCCGTGGTTGTGCTGGCTAAGGAGAAATACGCACTGCGGGGCCGGGAAGTAGCCGAGCATGAAGCTGAATTCATTCCCTTTTCCGCCTACACGCGAATGAGCGGAGTCGACATCGATAGCCGCAGACTGCGAAAGGGCGCTACCGAAGCGATTTCTCAGTTTGTGAAAGACGCAGGTGGCAGCGTGCCTCCGGTTCTTGCCGAAGTCTCGGATCGAATCTCGAGGAACGGCGGTACGCCGCTGGCCGTAGCCGATGGCCCAAGAATCCTCGGAGTCGTTCACCTGAAAGACATCGTGAAAGGCGGAATGCGCGAACGGCTTGCTTCGCTGAGAGCTATGGGAATTCGATCCGTGATGATCACGGGAGATAACCCGCTAACGGCGGCGGCGATTGCGCAGGAAGCCGGCGTCGATGACTTCCTGGCGCAGGCGACTCCGAAAGACAAGCTTGAATACATTCAACGGGAACAGGCGCAAGGCCGCCTGGTGGCCATGACGGGTGATGGATCGAACGACGCCCCGGCACTGGCTCAGGCGGATGTCGGCGGCGCCAAGAACACCGGAACGATGGTTGCGAAGGAGGCCGGCAACATGGTCGACCTCGACAGCAATCCAACGAAGCTGATTGAAATCGTCGCGATCGGCAAGCAGTTGCTGATCACCCGCGGGGCGCTGACGACGTTCTCGATCGCGAATGACGTAGCCAAGTATTTCGCGATTATTCCAGCGATGTTTGCGTCCATTTACCCGGAACTGAACAAGCTGAACATCATGAATTTGCATTCGCCGCAGAGCGCAGTCCTGGCGGCAGTCATTTTCAATGCGCTGATCATCATTGCTCTGGTCCCGCTGGCTCTTCGCGGTGTGCAGTACAAGCCCGTCAGCGCTGGCCAGATGCTCACGCGCAACCTACTGATCTATGGCTTGGGCGGAATCATCGTTCCTTTCCCCGGGATTTGGCTGATCGACAGGATCTTGGTTGCCTTGCGTCTTGCCTAAAGGAGCAGCTCATGGTTAAAGAACTAGGACCCGGACTTCGGTTAACGCTGGCGTTCACGATCCTTACCGGTCTCCTGTACCCGGCGGTCATGACCGGTGTTTCCGAATTGATCTTTCCGAAGCAGGCCCAAGGAAGCCTGGTGAGCGTGAATGGCAAGGTTGTCGGCTCCCGTTTGATCGGTCAATCCTTCTCCAAACCGGAGTATTTCCATCCGCGTCCGTCGGCGGCAGGCAATGGCTACGACGCGACCGCCAGTTCTGGCACGAACTTGGGCCCTACGAGCGCGAAGCTGCTTCACGGAACCACCAAAATGGATGACAAGGGCAAGGAGATCGTCGATTTCGATGGCATCAGTCTTCGCGTCGTGCATTACTGCGTTGAAAACGACATCCCTTACGAATCCTCCCGACCGCTCGACTCCTTCAAGGACTCTCAAGGCAATCTGGATGACGTCAAGCTGATCGATGCGTTCAACGATCCCAAGTCCCCTCTGCTGTTCAGAGCAAAAGAGGCGATTCCGCAGGATGCGGTGACAGCCTCGTCGTCCGGACTCGATCCCCATATCAGTCCCGCAAACGCTGAGGCGCAAGCCGCACGCGTCGCCAAAGCCCGCAACATTGCGCCGGATCAAGTGAAAACGTTGGTTCCCCAGTTTACGGACCGAGCCGATTGGGGTTTCCTCGGTGAGCCCCGCGTGAATGTGCTGCTGTTGAACATCGCGCTGGATGAGAAATTTCCAATTTCGAAGTAGGAGCCGGAGCGCATCGGTTCCCTCAGCCAAGGCGACGGCTTAAGCGCTTGAGCGATCGTGTCAAGCTCTTCACTTTCATTTTGGGGGCGCTGGCGGTTCTGCTTGTCCTCAACGTCGGCTACTCCGCACTTCAAACTATCTCGCGCTTGAACGCTCTCGAGGCGGAACGTGATCACTGGCAACGGCCATCGGACGTAATCGAGGCGCTCGATCTCGTGCCCGGCGATGGGGTTGTCGATCTCGGATGCGGTTCTGGTTACTTTACATTGAAGCTTTCCTTGTTTGTCGGTGACAACGGCCGCGTCTTTGCAGAAGACATACGCCGACTACCCTTAGCGTTTCTGTGGTTTAGAGCCGTCGCTCGACACGAACACAATGTCAGAATCGTCGTGGGCGAGGTGAGCGATCCACACCTGCCGGAGCGTGTGAACGCAGTACTGATTTCAAACACTTATCATGAGTTCACCGATTCCCGTTCGATCTTAGCCCATGTGTATCAATCGCTCGTTCGTCAGGGACGGCTCGTTGTCATCGATCGCTCGCCGCGACTCGCCCGTGGGGCCATGAGCGAAACCGCCGAGCATGAGATTTCCTCGGAGACAGTCGAAGGCGAGCTTCGGCTGGCAAATTTTGAAATCATCCGCAAAGAGGACTCCTTCATCTCTAGCGACTCGTACGGCGAAAGTTGGTGGCTGATTGTTGCGCGCAAGCCTTGATCAAGGCGAGCTCTGGATGAGGGCAAGCAGATGAATGCACTCACTCTGTTTGGCTTGATTGCCGTCATTCTCATGCTCGTGTTCTACGCCTTGGAACGTCGGAGCCCCTGGTACACTCTGGCGTTCGCGGGCGCCTGTGCCTTGGGCTCCGTCTACGGGTTTTTGCAGGGGGCTTGGCCATTCGGACTTGTCGAGGCAGCGTGGTCGATCGTCGCAGTCAGGCGCTGGTGGTCCGTTCGCTGAGCGTCTTTTCCCTACGTGAGCGAGGGTCACTTGAAACATGCGGACCCGTTGCGGACCTTGTGTCGGTTTTGATATACACTCGGCCGGTTCTCAAACTAAAGGGGGAGCGATGAAAGCAAGTCGTTTCGTCGTCCTAGTATTTGCACTGTTTATCGGTTGTGCGCTGAGCGTTGACCGAGCGATGGGAAAGCAAGCTAGCGGCGCGGACGTATGCGATCGAGCGTGCCTGAATCGCTTTGTTGACCGATACTTGGACGCAGTCGTGGCTCACGACCCTTCACGCCTGCCGGTGACCCGGTTCATTAAGTTTACCGAAGATGGCCAGCATCTTCCGCTGGGCGATGGTTTTTGGAGAACCGCAACCGGCCGGGGCACTTACAACTTTTACATCGACGACACGCGGGCGGGCCAAGTGGGCTTTCTCGGAACGATGAGGGAAGCCAGCCAGCCGGTGATCCTGGCACTGCGTCTGAAGATTGAGGGCCAAAAGATCTCCGAGATCGAAACAATCCTGGGCCGCGGCCAGCTGGCGCAGGCTGGGTCGGCGAATTTGGAAAAAATGGGAAGCCCACGAGCGGCCTTTTCCGCGGACATTCCGGCCGGCGAACGCGTGCGTCTGGACCTGATCCAGACGGCCAACAAATACTTTTCCAGCATGCAGCAGAACGACGGCAAAGGTGACTACTCTTTCTTTGCCGACGACTGCAATCGTCTGGAAAACGGCATGCAGACGACGAACAATCCCAATCCCTTGCCGGGCCTGACGGCCTCTGGTGCTCCTCGCCCGGCTCCTTCGCTTAAGTACGACCCGGCGGCGAAACCGACCATGTATTCCGCGGGATGGTCGTGCAAGGATCAGTTCCGTTCCGGACTGCTGCACTTCGTTACCTGGATCCGCGACCGTCGCTATCCGATTGTGGACGAAGAGCGAGGCATCGTTTTCAGCCTGGTTTTCTTTGATCACTCCGCGGGTGACACGCGTACGTTCCAGACGCCAGAGGGCAGCACGGTGACGGCCGGTCCGACCACCCCCTTTACATGGGAGATTGCGGAAATTTTTAAGGTTCAGGCGAGCCAGCTACACGAAATCGAAGCTGTCCTTGCCCAGGGGATCTACGGCATGTGCTCCGGATGGAGCTCCTGGGAGGACTGCCGATCCGATCAGCCGCAGTGGTGATTCTGGTGGCCGCGTATTTGAAACGACGGGGGCGAGCCAATCTGTGGTTGGGTGCGCTGGCGGTTTGGCTCGCCGCGTGTTGCCTGATCGCTCGACGTGCGGCCCCTGGTGCGGAGGAAGGTTGTGACCGCGCGTGTTTGGACGGATTTGTGGACCAGTATCTTTCGGCGATGCTTGCCCATGATCCCTCGCGCCTGCCGGCTGCGAAAACAGCAAGGTTCACAGAAGATGGCGTGCCGCTTGCGTTGGGCGACGGCCTCTGGGCGACGGCCGGGGGAATCGGAACCTACAAGCTTTATTTCGCGGAACCCGAAACGGGTGCCGTCGGTGCCTACACGGTTGTCGAGGAAAACGGCACGCCTGCGATCCTAGCGCTGCGCTTGAAAGTCGTGAAGCGACGGATCACAGAAATCGAGACGCTTGTGGCACGCAAGCCGACCACGTCGTTTCTCAACACTGACAATCTGACACAGCCGCGACCGGTTTTTCTTGAAACGGTCCCTGCCGATGAGCGCCCTTCGCGTGACGAAATGGTTGCGATGGTTGGCAAATATTTCGATGGAATCGAGCAGGGAAATGGTGACATCGTGCCTTTTGATCCCGACTGCATTCGCATCGAAAATGGCATCCAGACATGCCCATCGTCTGCCTCTTCCCCGCTCGGTGCGCTCAGTTGCGGGGCCCAGCTCAGCACGAAAATCTTCACCTATATTCAAAGCGTACGTCCGCGTCGATATCCAATCGTCGATTCCGAGCGCGGGCT
>Ga0187779_10003013_pt1 | contig 10249 bp, 7 predicted proteins | sample 1015_Q2_SP10_10__FD_132435 | JGI IMG/M metagenome (GOLD analysis project Ga0187779, IMG submission 132435) | Tropical peat soil microbial communities from peatlands in Department of Meta, Colombia - 1015_Q2_SP10_10_MG | ecosystem: Environmental > Terrestrial > Soil > Wetlands > Peat | place...
GTGTCTATCAATTTATCTGGCATGAGTTCTGTGACTGGTATATCGAGATGTCAAAAGAGGCCCTTTACGGCGAGACAGAAGATAAATCCGAGTCCGTTGCGTGTCTCCTCACCGTGCTCGAGAATTCCCTGAGGATGCTCCATCCCTTCATGCCTTTTGTGACCGAAGAGATATGGCAGACGTTGAGGGATTTTGTGAAGGATGCGGGAGAGAGCATCGTCGTGTCTCCCTATCCCGTTGACCTGTCCGAGGACCCGGCGGCGGAAAAGGAGATATCCCAGGTCATTGAGGCCGTCACGGGAATACGGAACATACGGGGAGAAATGAACATATCCCCCGCTCTGGAGGTTACGGTTCGTGTGAAGACCTTTGCCGAGAGTACGACGGAGGTGCTCATGAAGAACCTTGCCCTCATCCGGAGGCTCGCGAAAGCGAGGGACATCGAGGTTGGAAGAGCCCTAGAAAGACCGAAAGGCTCGGCTACTGCCGTGAAAGACCTTTTCGAGATTTACGTTCCGCTCGAAGGGCTTTTGAATATTGCTGCGGAAATTGATAGACTTATGAAAGAGAAGAGGAAGGTGGAAGAGTCTCTGAGCCTGCTCGACAAGAAACTGCGAAACGATGATTTTAGAAAGCGGGCCCCGAAGGAGATCTTCGAAAAGGAGCTGGCGAAGCATGAAGAACTCGTTCAGCGGGATGAGAGACTCGAAAAAGGCATCGGGCGTTTAAAAGAAGTGGGGGTGGAAAATGGCTGATTTGGAAACAAGAGAGCTCAAAGACGAAGACCTCGACCTTATCGAGGCCGAATTTGTCACGATCAGACAGAGTTCGGTCCGGTCCGTAGAAGGCGGTCATGTCGAACTTCAGCAGGTGGGAGCCCTGAGTATTGACGGCGAGAGGATCGAAATCACGCAGAGTGCGTCTACGCTTGTTCACGGCGGAGATATCCATTTCAATCAAAGCATGGGTCTGATAACCGTGGGGAATAGCCTGAATCTGCAGTACTCGTTTTCGCCAATTTCCGTCTCGAAGGATTACACGGTTGTCAACAGAAGTGCAGTCGGTCTGCTCGGCGCACGGGACGTGAAGGCGGAAAACACCTCGGCGGTCGTGATGATAGCCGGCAGGGTGGAAGGAGAGGTGACTACCCTTCTTGACTGGCGGTCGGCTCTCGCATTCGGTGCGGTGCTCGGGGGGGCGCTGGGTCTGATCGCGCTCTTCAAGAAGCAATAACGGTTTTCGACGACGAATAAAATGCAGATACCCGCCAGTGTGGAACGTGTGATACGCCTCGCGCTCGAAGAGGACATCGGGAACGGTGATATCACGACGACGCTCCTCATCCCGGAGGACCAGCAATCAAAGGCGTTGCTCTTAGCAAAGGGAAGTTTCATCTGCGCGGGGATGCCGTTTGCCGTCAAGGTTTTTCAGATCTTCGACCCTGATGCGAGGATTACGACATTCTATGCTGACGGCTCACGGGTCAAGAAGGGCGATATCATAGCCGAAATCTCCGGCAGCACGCGGACGTTGCTCACCTGCGAAAGGGTCGCCCTGAACATTCTCCAGAGACTTTCCGGCATCGCAACGCTCACCGGCGAATTTGTGAAGAGGGTGAAGGGCCTTCCCGTCAAGATTGTGGATACGAGAAAGACAACCCCGGCATTGCGGTTCATGGAAAAGTATGCCGTGAGGGTCGGCGGAGGCAGCAACCACAGGGCCGGCCTCTATGACGGCATCCTCATAAAGGATAATCATATAGAGGCTGCGGGCACTATAAGGGCAGCCGTTCAGGCGGCGAGGAACGCACACCATCTCGCGAAAATAGAGGTTGAAGTAGAAAATCTCAACGACCTCCAGGAGGCCCTGAAGGCCGGTGCCGATGTTGTGATGCTCGACAACATGTCTGTCGAGGATATGAAGAATGCGGTAAAGATGGCCAAAGGGAAGGCCATCGTGGAGGCCTCCGGCATGGTAACGATCGACAAGGTCAGGGGCATCGCCGAGACGGGAGTCGATCTCATATCGGTCGGGGCCCTCACGCACTCCGCCCCTGCAGCAGATATCAGTATGAAGATTGTGCGGTAGCCCTTAGAGGAATCGGTAGGAGCGGCGTTACGGGTGGCTCATGACACGAGGGTATCTTTCAGTGTGTTCCGGGAGGGCAGGGGAGGTGAGCCAGTTCTCCGGAGAAGTCCTCTCCTCCTCATGATCGTCGTCTTTCCCGCTCATTTTGCCTCATATCCCCGCGCCCTTTGCAAAGGCTTCGTCCACGGAAGTAAGGGTCGATTCTTGGAGATCCGCGGGCGGTACTCGTGAATCCGCGGAAGGACAGTCTGAAGACGGCCGTGTTCTTCCCCGTTGCTGTCATCGCCCTCGTAGCATTCGGTGTCTATTTCGATGCTCTTTCGAGCGGCTTCATCCTTGACGATTATGCACAGGTCTTGAAGAACCCCGTTATACGGGACTTAAGGAATATCCCTGAAGTATTTCTGAGAAGCGCCTGGACATTTGAGGGAGCTCCGCCGACCTCTAACTATTATCGGCCGATGCTGAATCTCCTCTATATGGTTATTTACCGTATCTTCGGAATCGAGGCATGGGGGTTTCATTTCGTGAGCGTGCTCTTCCATATCGGCGTTTCCATACTGGTATTCGTCATCGCATCAGGACTATTCGGTGCGTATATGACGCGGAGGGCCGGAGAAGCCAGCCCTCCGGCCCGGCGGTTCGTCCATTGGGATACGGCGTGGCTTCTTACACCTCCCTTTATCGCTGCCCTGTTATTCGCGGTACATCCCATTCATACTGAGGCGGTGACTTGGATAGCGGGTCTGTCCGACGTCTCCATGGCCTTTTTCTATCTGCTCTCTTTTCATCTGTACGTGAGATCTCGGGGAAACTATACCATGAGCTACGTGGTGTCGGTGTTGTCGTTTCTATTCGCCGTCCTCTGCAAAGAGCCCGGTCTCACGTTGCCGGGAATTCTGATAGCCTACGACTATCTCTTTGAAAAGCGGACGTTCTGGTCTTTGCATACGGCGGCACGGTATGCGGCATATCTTCTCGTCGTGTGCTGTTATGTGATCGTGCGATTCCATGTCCTGGGGGGACTGGTGCCCCTGAAGAGGCTCGGGGGGTTGAGCGCGTCTCAGTATGCGATGAATGTCTTCCCTGTTCTTAGCCGGTACCTGCATCAGCTGATCCTCCCCGTGAATCTCAATTTTTGGCCCGTCTATAATCCGATCACCTCTCTTCTCACGACGGAGGGTATGGCATCCCTCTTCTTTGTTTTGATCATCGCCGTCAGTCTGGTTATCGCGTTAAAGAAAAACAATCTTGTCTTCCTCTCCCTGCTGCTCATCCTGGTGCCCCTCGTACCGGCACTATACGTCAAGGGGATTGCCGGTAAGCTGTACTCCGAGAGATACCTCTATCTCCCTTCTTTCGGGTTTGTAATGCTCATCGCCTTCTTCTTTGTGCCGAGCAGATTCTCGCATCCCGAAGTGAAGAGGGGACTGCTCGTCGTCATCGCCCTCCTGCTGGGAGTCTATGCCATGGGAACCATCAGCAGAAACACGGTATGGAGGGACGAGCAATCCCTTTTCCGGGACACGGTGCAGAAGTCCCCGAACAGCGTTGTGCCCCGATTTGAGTTGGGGAATGCCCTATTGATGGAGGGACGGTGGGATGAGGCGATAGAGCAGTACCGCACAGCGGCGCGACTGGAGCCGAACCTTTACGTCATACATCACCATCTCGGGCTCGCTCTCGCAGCCGAGAACCGTCTGTTCGAAGCGGTGGAACAGTATCAGGGCGCTCTATTGCTCAATCCGGACCGTGCCCAAATCCATGAGGATCTGGGACGTGCCCTTGCCGAAGCCGGCTTCAAGGATTTGGCGATCGGCGAGTTCAAGACAGTGCTAGCCCTGCAACCAAGCGCTGCTCATTACGATCTCTTAGGAGTCGCCTATGCCCAGCGGGGACAGATGAAGGAAGCGGTATCACAATTCCGGATGGCAAGTTACCTCGCTCCGGCAAACGCACGATATGCCCGTGACCTTGCCGAGGCCAGTGAAAGGGAAAGATCCGCCCCCGGAAGAAGAGGCGACGAATTGACGCATCGCTGGGAATATGAGGATAGAATTCTGGCCGGTGTCGAGATATTCAGTTTTGTGTGGTGAAGAGCGGAGATCTCGAGCAGTATCATTCTTGGAATCGTTTTTTTCTCCCGAGGAGAAGAGATAAGATACTCGAAAGGGGGCTTAGTTCGGTAGTGCAATGATGGCTTAAGGAAGGGTACCCATGCCCCCGCGCCACACCGTCTCATCCGGTTGGGGCTTTTGTCTCACTTCAACGCTCCTCATGACAAAGTCTTTCGTCTCTCCCATTTCATACTGTCCGAATCGAATGGCCAGGTGTACGCTGTTGATACCGTCGGGAAGGAGTTTGTGGTGCCATTCCCCGGAATAACTCGCCAGACTGACGGGATAGAGTATTTCCGTCAAGACCGAACCAGGGCGGATTGTATCGAGCGGTCTTACCCTGTCATGGTCCTTGGGAGGCATGCCTTCGAATACGAAACCGCCGTCGGCTATTCCGTTTTTCAGGAATCTCGTTTCACTCCAGTCAATGGTGAGCTCTTGAGACGATCTATTGCGGATCGTCAAAAGAAACCCCTCGTAGCCGGTATCGGCCTGTATAACGGAAATCACTGCGGAATAATATTCATTCTTTATTTCATGCCAGAAGGGACTCGTTTCCGACTCCCAGACATATCTCGGTTCCGATGCACATCCGAAAACAGTGATGAACAAGACGAGAGAGAGTATCGTGCCTTTCATTGTCCCTGCCTTACGCTTTCCTTCCGAAAGTATAGCAAAATCCATGACCCCAGAAAAAGTCAGAATATCGTGAGGGGCCTATCTCCCGTAAAGCGAAAAAGCGAGGGCGGACGCTTTGCCTATCATAGTTCGCGTGCGTCCGTCCTGAATTCCCTTATCGCCTCAGTCTCGATGACGCCGGGCCGTTCCCGGTATTTCGGAGAGGTGTGCACGAGGACGAGATTCTTCACCCCTGCTTTGCGGGCGATTATTCCCGTGATGCGTGCGGTGAGATGATGCCTTTCGACCGCCCGTTCAAGATCCTCATGGAGGAAGTAGGCTTCGCAGTAGAATGTGTCGGAGCCCGTAACAAACTCGATCACCTTCGAAATGTTCTCTTCCCCGGGTGATATGTCCGTTATGTAGGACACCTTCTGCCCCTCGGTGATCCGGGCGATATGAGCGAGGTCGGACAGTCTGAATTCCCTCCCATCGACCTTCAGTTTCGTATCAAGGCTTACGCTGCCTCGGATCATCATCTTCAATTCCCCGAGCCATGGACCCACGGAAAGGCCGATCTTTGTCAAGGCGGCCTTATCGATGTTGATATGAAACTCTTCCTCCAGAGAGAATCCGAGACAGGGAGTCCCGTGCGAGAGGTTGACCGCCCGAACGGTGAAAGGTGCCTCTTTTACCAGCGTCCCTTCGAATCTCTGCGTGTCCCGGTCGATCCTCTGAAAGCCCTCTTCCGCGTAAAAACTCGCGTGGCGTATCTCTCCCCCGGCGACGCGAAAGACCTCTATCTTCAGGGGGTATTCCTCGATAACATTCCATGTATACCCCCTGAGTTTGCCTTCAATGCATGCGATGATATTTTCCGGACCGTAGACCCTGAGAGGGATGTCTCTCCGAAGCAGAATCCGCAGAAGGGTGTCGAAGCCGATAAAATGGTCGATATGTGTGTGCGTCACGAAGACATCCGTTATCTTCATGATGTCGGCAGGCATCAACGATCGCAGGTCGCCGGCATCAAAGAGCACTGCGCGCTTTTCCCGGATCATCCTGATGTAGAGACCGGGATCTTCGTATTGGTTATTGATAAGCCGGTGATGAAATGAAGGTTTCATAGTAGTATCGCGAAAAATATTCGATCAAGAGATTATATCTCACTGTGATATAATAATAAATTAAAAATTTGGAATCTATTGGCTGCCAGAAATCGGCTTGCTGAGAGCGGATTTCCTCCGTCGGTTTTGACGGAGTGCGACCGGATCGCCGATAACTAAAGGGAGGATATATGCCCGAGCTGAGGAAAGACCCCATTTCAGGCCGTTGGGTCATCATTGCCGTCGAAAGGGGGAAGAGACCTACGGACTTCACCTCACCCCCGGTCCAGAGAAGAAAGGGAGGTTTCTGCCCCTTTGATCCGGGCAACGAGTACACGACACCGCCGGAGATCATGGCGTTCAGGCCGTCTTCTGCTCAGCCGAATGGGCCGGGATGGACGTTGCGGGTCATGCCGAATAAGTTCCCGGCCTTGCAGATATACGGGAATCTGGACAGGGCAGGCGAAGGGATGTTCGACAAAATGAACGGGGTCGGCGCCCATGAAGTCATCATCGAAACGCCGGACCACCAGCTCTCGCTCTCTACGATGTCTCCCAAGGCTGTTGAAGATGTCCTCTGGGCCTATTATCTCCGACTGACAGACCTCAAGAAAGACGTGAGGTTTAAATACGTCCTCATATTCAAGAACGAAGGCGATGCGGCGGGCGCCTCACTCGAACATTCCCATTCACAGCTCATCGCGGTCCCGATCGTACCGAAAATCGTCAAGGAAGAGATCGATGCGGCCAGGAACTATTTTGAGTATAAGGAGAGGTGTATATTCTGCGATGTCATCAATCAGGAGATCGGGAGCGGCAAGCGGGTCATTTATGAAAACTCGGGATACATCGCCATAGCCCCCTTTGCCCCGAGGGCGCCTTTCGAGACGTGGATTCTCCCGAAACGGCATGAATCTGTTTTTTCGCCCGCTGATAAGAGCTTCTTCGCTCTTGCTGGCGCCCTCCAGACCGTCCTGAAGCAGTTCGACAGGATACTCGATACCCCTCCCTACAATTTCATCATCCACACAGCCCCCTTCACCGATGAGGCGAACGAATACTACCACTGGCATATAGAGCTGATACCGAAACTCACGAAGATAGCCGGCTTCGAGTGGGGCTCCGGTTTCTACATAAATCCCACACTGCCCGAAGAGGCGGCCAAATTCATGAGAGAGGCTAAGATCTGACGGAAAGGCGGGCTGAAGAGGGTTTCCTATGAAGATACTCATCGCGGCGTCCGAGGCGGTACCCTTCGTGATGACCGGCGGACTTGCCGAAGTTACCGGCTCGCTTCTTAAGGAATACCGGAAGGTTTCCGGAACGGAGGTCGTTCTCATGCTCCCCCTTTACCCCGGCTTACGGGAGCGGTTTGAACTTGCCGAAACGGGGATCCGGTTGTCCGTTCCTGTTGGGACCCGGCGGCACGAGGGACGGGTCTGGGCTTTCGGGTCCTCGGTATATTTCTTCGAGTGCAGGGAATTTTTCGAAAGGTCTGAACTCTACGGGACGTCTCGTGGTGACTATTCCGACAATGCGGCCCGCTTCACCTTCTTTTCCCGGGCGATCCTCGATGCATGCATGGCGATGGGATTTCGACCTGACGTCATTCACTGTAATGACTGGCAGACAGGCCTAGTGCCTCTTTATCTGAAGAGCCTCTATAAGAGCGGTTTCTTCGAGAGAACGGCTACTGTTTTTACGATCCATAATCTCGGATATCAGGGTCTCTTCAGCGCGTCCGATCTTTATCTCACGGGGCTCGGCGGAGAGTGGTTTACCCCTGAGGGAATTGAATTTTACGGCAAGGTGAACTTTCTGAAGGCGGGCCTGATCGGAGCGGACAGTATCACAACCGTGAGCCCGACTTATGCGAAAGAGATCCTCACCCCTGAGTTCGGGTACGGACTTGAAGGTGTCTTGAAGAAGCGTTCCGATCGTCTCTACGGCATACTCAATGGGATCGACACCGAAGAATGGAACCCCCGGACAGATCCAAACATCGCGGCAACCTACGAACCGGCTGACATCGGGGGAAAGGACCTTTGCAGAAAGAGGCTCCTTGAGGAGTGCTTGCTGAGTGACGATGAACGTCTCCCCGTGGCTGCCGTCGTGGGGAGGTTGTCTGCGCAGAAGGGCCTCGATATCCTTGTCGACTCCATCGAAGAGATTATTTCGAAGGGGGCGAGGCTGATCATGCTCGGGAAAGGAGATGAGCTTTTCCAGAGACGAGTTCTCGAAGTTGCTGAACGGCACAAGGGATCAGTCTTTGTAAGGATAGGGTACGATGTCTCCTTTGCCCACCGCATTTACGCGGGGAGCGATATCTTCATCATGCCGTCGCGATATGAGCCTTGCGGTCTCGGCCAGATGATCGCGATGACGTACGGAACGGTACCCGTTGCGAGAAAAACCGGGGGGCTTGTGGATACCATCGTTGACTACGAACCGTTAAGGGAATACGGGACGGGTTTCCTGTTCGAAGACTACCGGGCGGCGGCGCTCCGTGAATGTATGAAGCGCGCCCTCTGTTTCTACGCCGAGAGGAAGAGATGGAATCCTCTCGTCTCGAATGCGATGATGAAGGACTTCTCCTGGGAAACCTCGGCGGCTCGGTATCTGAAGCTCTATGCGGAAACGACGGAAGCAGCGATGAGAAGAGGCTGAAATGACCCTGAGATCAAAGATAAGAGTCTTTGTATTCTTCTTTCTCATATTCACGGCTGTCTTTGCAGCAGGGAGTTTCGTCATCTTCGACCACCTGAGCAACAACTTCGAGGTTCTCACGTTTTCCGCCGAAGAGCACAACCTCTATGAAGAGCTCCTGACTTCCGTGAAGGGCCTGTCAAGAGATGCCAAGACATGGGCCCTTACCGGCGACGTTCAGTTCAGGAGCCAGTACCGCAAGGACCTCGTCAGCGTCTATGCGAGCCTGAAGAGACTCGGCGAAGTGGTCGGCCATACGGAGACCGTTGAATCGGCGAAGACCGATTTTGAAGAGTTGAAAGGCATAGCAGCTTCCCTGATCATTCTTGAACGGCCTGTCGCGACGAGGGATGTCCTCCGGTCCTTGCAGAGGCTCGAGGAGAAAGAAGAAGAGATGAATACGCGTCTGCGTACCGCATACCTTTCGTCCATTCAGGGTATTACCCGTGCCATCGTCCAGGGGGAGAGGATTAAGAAGGAAGTCGCATTTTATCTCGTTCTGCTTCTCATCATGATATCCCTCGGCTTCGTTCTCCTCGTCCTCTTCATGAGAAGAGTGATCGCAGTCCCCTTTCACGATATCCTGACCGCAACAGACCGGATAACCTCAGGTGACCTTAAATATCGCATCGGTTCGAAGCGTACGGACGAGTTCGGCGTCATCGCGGAGAGATTCGATCGGACGGTTGACGAATTACAGAAGATAAGTGCTGAGAATGAGGACCTCTATCTTTCGACAAGGAGCCAGTTACAGAAACTCGCTACGATATACGAGCTCGCGAAGGCACTGACCTCAACCCTCGACCTTAACGAGCTCCTCGACAGGATGGCGGAAGAATCTACGCATCTGCTTCATGCGAGGGGATGCATCATCAGGCTCATAGAAGGCGATAAACTCATCGTGAGGGCCTCCTTCGGCATCCCGAAGGAGAAAGAAGGCATGATGACCCTTTCTATCGGCGAGGGGCTCCCCGGAAAGGTTGCAGAGGGGAAGAGGGCGATCCTCGTGGGAGACCTGTCCACGATGCCTTCGGAGTGGAAGATACCGAATCTGGACGCGCGCTCGGTCATGAACGTGCCCTTACTCTTCCGCGGAACAGTGATCGGCACCTTCGCCCTGTACGATAAGATGGCTCCCGACGGCGAGATACTGCCCTTCTCAGGCGATGACCTCGCCACGGCCGAGGGGTTTGCTTCGCTGTCGGCGATCGCGATAGCGAAGGCCAAGATGTATGAACTGGAACTCCAAAAGGAGAGGGAGATCCTGGAGGCCAAGGGGAAACTTGATGTCCTCTTTGAGAGCGTGCAGGGAGGCATCATCAATATCGGGAAGGATTTTACCATCATATCGGTGAATCGCTTTGTTGAGCAGTGGGTAGGCTACGCGTCTGATGACCTCTGCGGGAAGAATGCCCTTGAGGTCTTTCACGGGAAGAAAGGGATCTGCCCGCACTGTGTCGCTCAAGTTACCTTCGAGACCGGCGAGATTCATACCATGACTCAGGTCAGCGGGTTAAACTACGCGGAGCTCACCTCGTATCCTATAAAAGACGAGGACGGCGGAATCAGAGAGTCCGTCGTCTACATCCAGGACATTACCGACCGCGTGCTCTA
>Ga0187779_10003015_pt1 | contig 10249 bp, 10 predicted proteins | sample 1015_Q2_SP10_10__FD_132435 | JGI IMG/M metagenome (GOLD analysis project Ga0187779, IMG submission 132435) | Tropical peat soil microbial communities from peatlands in Department of Meta, Colombia - 1015_Q2_SP10_10_MG | ecosystem: Environmental > Terrestrial > Soil > Wetlands > Peat | place...
GGAACCTACTCGCCTAACGAGCTCCTGAAACATGACTTTGACGTAACAGTCTTCAGACCCCAAACGGAGCAGCTGAACGCGTTCGGAGCGAACCTCGTAACCGCCTACTTAGACGAGTTCGGGAACGTGCGTCTGAAGAATTGTAAGGTGTACTATGATGTGGGAAGGCCTCTCAATCCGAAAATGATTCAGAGTCAAATAACGGGTGGAACGGCCCAAGCCATAGGTCAAGTCCTGAGCGAAGAAGCCAAGTACGATGGCGACGGACAACTCTTAACCGCAACAATCGGCGATTCGGGCATACCGAACGCCCTGAGCATGCCAACCGTCGAGATTAAACTTGCCACCATCCCCTCAACTCTTCCTCATCAAGCTAAAGGGGTAGGCGAAAGTGCTACTATGGGGGTCCCGCCAGCTGCGGTCCGAGCTATAGAGAAGGTTACTGGAGAACGAGTACGCGAAACACCAATCCCAATTGAGGCAATAACGAACAAGCTGGGTCGAAAGTAGGTCGGAGCTACATGTGATAGTAGGCTAGAGAAGCTTCTGTTTTAGCCCAGCTTTGTGTCATGTGACACACTTTCTGATCCGTCAAGTGACTCTCAGAGCGATCAGGATGGTTCTAGTACTATTCGGACAGGTTGATTGATTCGGTTGGTCAGCATTCTAACGCCCTCATTGACTTCCTTCAGCGGCATCTTATGGCTGACCGCGCGGGAGAGGTCGAAATCTCCCTTCTCTATGAACTTCAACACGTGAGGAATTTCCCGTTTCAAATGGTCTTGCGGGCTCATGATCTTGACCTCCGGGATCATGATATCGTTGACTACGGATAGGGTTAGGTTCTCGAACGTCATCCCGACAAGGCTGGCTCTTCCGCCCTTCCTTACGCAGGCAAGCGTCTTCTTTACGGTGGCTGCATGGCCTACGACTTCAAACCCGACGTCGACTCCCCCGTTCGTCAACTCGCGCACCTGTTCCACAGGGTCACGATGGGTCGGGTTGAGTGTGACAGTGGCGCCTAACGCATCAGCAAGCTCGAGCTTCCCGTCCTCAATATCGACGCCGATGATATCCGTAGCTCCGAAGATCTTCGCCCATTGAATCAAGTGGATTCCAACTCCCCCAAGCCCATAAACGAGCACGGTTTCACCCGCAGAAACCTCCGCTTGCTTGAGTGAGTGGTAGGCGGTCATGACTGCGCAGCCTATTACGGCGCCTTCGGGGAACCCGACGTTATGTGGCAGCGGGTAGACGTGACGCATTGGCACGACTATCCTCTCAGCCCATGCACCGTCCGAGTTGATTGCCATACACCTAAAGTTGTCACATAAGTTGTCCTTCCCTGCGAGGCAACTGTCGCAAGTTCCGCAACTGAGGAGATAATCGGCTCCAACCCGATCACCCACTTCAACATTCCGCACATTCTCACCCTTTCCAGCTACCACTCCAGATAATTCGTGGCCCAGAGTAATCGGAGTCTTAGACGGAGGAAAAGTGCCGTCTAGGATGTGCAGATCGGAATGGCAGATACCCGCAGCCTTGACCTCAATTAGAACATCATTATCCGCAATAGACGGTAGATCCACGTACTCTAACTTCAAGGGTTTGAGTGGCTCATGAAATCGAGCGGCTAAGACTTGACTCAAGATGCATGATCTCCCGGGGAACTAGCGGGACCATTCGCATCGGATTACTTTGACTAACGAGAGAATTCTAACGATGAGCAACGGGAACATAACTCATTTGTTAGTACCCTAAAGCCAGTTACCTGGCGATTTCTCTCTTCACTTCGATGATCAATTCGAAGTTCGCTCCAACTTTCAACGCGTGCTAAGTCCTGTCGAACCGAACATGGTAATTGACGCAGCTTCTTTACAGTTTCGAACAAATGTTTTTCAGCCCAGTCAGTCGATTCTAACCGTGTGGAGATCCCGAAATGGAAGAATCAGCCTACTGAGAGAGGGCGCGCCGTCCTTGCTCAAGCTCGTTCTTCCCATCGGGACCATATACGGCTTCAATCGGTTGCGTTGCATCACTTTTTCTTCTTAAGGTTACTGGACTTTGAGCTATGCTCAGCCGGTTTGTGCATTATCCCTGCAATACATCTCCAAAAGTGCTTATCGGTCCTACACTAACAGGGCAATCCCACGTCACAGTTTGCGGCGGCGGAGTCCGATAGAATGACGAGCACCATCTGAGAAGAAAAAAGTAATGTTTTATCCGCTCTCCGCTTCAATATAATCTGAGGCGCCGTTATGTCCAAGAAGGAAGAGAAAGAACTCCAGGAAATGAGAAAGGTAGAGGACTACGTGAAGGATCTGCGCAAGGACGTTGATAAGCGCTTTAGCGATCTCAGTGAACAGATTGGCCCCGTACGACGTAGAGCTGAGAGAGTGGTGAGCGAAAGACCGCTACTGGCCTTAGCTGTTGCTTTTGTTGTCGGCATGGCATTCGGTATAGTACTTACGAAATCCAAAGATTAGATAGATCGAACGCAAGGACCTGTCCAAACACTCCTAGAATCGTATTCGTTTCGCTTAGAATGACAGGTGACGAACTTCAATTCTATTCCTCAAGAATGGGGGCCACGGCACGCTGGTCGTGTCTGGAGGTGAGTGGTGATACAGTGCCGCGTATACGGCAAGGGCGAATAGCGAGGTCAACTGGATTGTGATTCTCTCTAGTTTAACATATTCAGAATCTTGTCGACTGAAGTAATAGTCGATGGAGATTGTGAATCCGTGGTCTCACGCTTTTCTACGATTCTAATCGCATCACTACTCGTTATCGTCCTGAGTTTAAGGTTCGAGCCCGCCAATGCACAAACCGGCTGGGTCCGAAACCCCTCTAACCCAGTTCTTTCTCCGAAACCTACAGGATGGGATTCGAGTGAGGTACTCATTCCTCGACTGATCTATGACGGGTCGAAGTATCAGATGTGGTACTCCGGAGACAACGGCACCATAGAAGCTGGAGGTGGAAGTATTGGCTACGCCAAGTCAAGTGATGGGGTTTCATGGATTAAGAGTTCGAATCCGGTGCTAACGCCTGGTTCAGCTGGATCCTGGGATTCACTAACAGTTTATGCTGGATTTGTTCTGAAGAACTCTTCCAGCTATCTGATGTGGTATGAAGGCGCCCAACTCAGGCCTGACGGCTACTGCTGCAAATTTGGCATCGGTCTCGCGAGTTCAGCCGATGGCATCTCATGGACCAAGTATGCGCTAAACCCAATTCTCACGTCGGAGTCTTCCAGCAGGCCTTACGTCAGCTATCCTTGGGTACTTAGGATTGGACGTCAATTCGAGATGTGGTATTCTTGCGGACTCTATGTACCATCGTATTTGACTGCAATTTGCCTTGCGATTTCACCTGACGGAGTCCACTGGTCCCAGAACGCAAAACCAGTCTTCAAAGGAACAGGTGCTGCAACCGATTGGGACGGGGGCACAGTTTACTCACCTAACACAATCTATGATGGGAAAACTTACGGAATGTGGTATTCGGCCTGTAATTTAGCAGCAACAAAGTGTCAGATAGGTTACGCCACATCCCCCGATGGAGTAACGTGGACACGTGCTCCAGGAAATCCGATCCTTGGGCCAGGTTTCGCCGGGGCCTGGGACTCTTATGATTCCGTTGACAACCAAGGAATATTGCAAGCGGGTGGAACCTTCACGATTTACTATTCAGCGGACCAACTGAACATGAACGGCAATTTCGAATCCTACAAGATCGGACTCGCCCAACCCCCACCTGCGGTGTCGGCATCACCGAATTCACATTACACCAACGGTAGCTAGTCGAACGGGTGGACGTCGTGTTTTACCTGGGAATGTTGGAGAACGTGGGTTATCGTCTGATATTGCTGAGCTGATTCGGGTATCAAGAGGCAGTTTGACCTTGAAGCGCCACAGTTTGCGTTGAGGGAGTGGTATTCAGCTGAAAATCCGTTGTTTGCGATGCCCCTAGGGTTATCATGAATACTAAGAATGTGAAGACAACAGACAGGATCAGTATTGCAACCTGCTTCCCCGAATTGAGCCATTACGTACCGCACGAATTATCTCCCACCCAGTAGTAAGACACAGGAACCCCTGGCGAAACTATCAAGGTGACTGATTTGCGAAAAGAATGGATCATACTCGCCGTGCTATTGCTAACGGTGATCTGGGTGGGGTTTCCAACTGCGCACGCAGCGCCAACCTTGGCATTAACTCCAGCCTCGAATGTGGTGGATCAGGGTTCATCAGCCTCCTACCAACTCACGCTGGGCGGGGGGAATCCTAACGCCACTTACGCTCTCACCTTGACAGGTCTGCCTCCAGGTTCAGTTTATTCCTTTTCTCCTACAACGATCGGCGCCAGCGGGAGCAGCACTCTCAACATTCAATCCGTTCTTCCGAATTCACTCTACTGCCCCGGGAGTTACCAGTTCACCGTGACAGCAACCAATCCACTCGTGAACTCTGACTCTGCATCTGTGACAGGAGCTTTCCTCGTGTCACAGAGTAGTCACCAACTACTCGTATCCGTTTCCACAGACAATTCGACCTACACAATTGGTGAGAACGTTGCCATCACGATTACCAGTAATACGGCAGCGGAAGGCACGTTGAGCATCTCAACATCGGCGGGTCCGGCAATTTCGAGAAAGTACCAGTTTAGTGGCCCAACTAACCTCATCATCCCGCTCCGGCTGAATTCTACGTCTCCGCTAGGGCAATGGACTGTAACTTTCTTGGCTGACGATTACTGCGGAAGCACATCCCGCGATTCCAAAACGTTCAATGTCATCCCCATGACGACCATAATTACTACGATAACAACGACTTCAGTCCACTCCTTCACGACGAGTACTCTGACAACAACAACTGCCACATCGCAATCCACGCATATTTTCACTCAGACAGGTAATTTGACGGTGACTTACACTACCTTCAGTGCGACTGCAACGACGCAACTTTCTACCGTTACAATCAGCCCGCCACAAATTACGACTTCTGTAACTGTGACTCTTTGGAAGATTGAGCATCCGTTTTCTGAAGCGATGCTTGCTATAGTTCTGTTGTTCTCAGCGCTCATTCTCCTCAGGCGAGTGATACCTGGGAGGGGAAGTGTTTGCAGTAAATGTGGATTCAGTAACCCACCCAGTGCGACGTCGTATTGCGTGAGTTGTGGTGAACGATTGAGGAAGAGGAGATTTTCATGAGAAATTCAGTTGCAAGAATGTGGCTGTTGATCGTCATTGTGGTAGGGGTGGCGGGTCTCCTCAGCCTGGTGGTTGTTCGAGGCGATTCCTCTACGTTGACGGCGACGACCGCAACCACAGTGTTTACGTCGAGTTCCGTAACCTTGACTTTAACTTCAAACTCGTTAGCATCGGGCACAACTTCCGCTACGGTTACTCAAGGCACAATGACCTTTTGGGTTAGCACAACGTCAATAGTCATTTCTACTGAAATCGTAACAACTTCAACCACTGAAATGCAGTCAACTGCAACGGTCACCTCAACCCTGACGGAACCTCTCATGATACTGACTAGTTATCCAGGATTATTGTTAGTAGGATTAGCCGCTGCCGCAGCCGTCGCGAGCGCCACTTACCGTAAGTGGCCGAGAGGTAGAAGCATGACCTGCGCGGATTGCGGTTACCAGAACCCGCCCTTCACCGGTCCCTACTGCACCAATTGCGGAAAACCCCTTAGAAAGTGATGGAGGAAGAGCACTAGATCGATATCTGACAATTCCTGACAGCGGGCATGGTCACGCGTCCAACTGGCGGAATTGGGTTCTAAGAAATCTATCATCAAACGTCAACTGGCACTTCATGCAATAATACGATTTGTTGTTACGTCTAATCGTTAAGAGCTTGTCTCGAGACGCGTCAGCGAGTTCCATGGAGCAGAAGGGACAGTTCATAACAATCGCATTGGCTGAAGCTCTTGGCCGTCTCGTTCCCACTCCCTCCCGCAACGGTGGCAACTGTACTTGAGAATGGTTGCATAATCGCACAGGCGACTATTCCAGACTTCTATCCTCGCGGCGAGAGTCATCCACGATCTGTAATTCGGACAGTTCAAGATTGATCAAGGGTCCACGCTAAGGACATTTAGATAACCGAGAGACACTACTGAAAGAAAGTCAGAGGCAACTGAAACAAATACTGACTTCAATGCTTCTTGAACGTCAACTGAGCCAGAGTTAGATTCTTACGATACAATAATGACTGGGTGTGAGGATGTCGACGGAATGAAGATTTTGTTTGTCTGTTCTGGGAACACGTGTCGAAGCCCAATGGCGGAAGGAATGGCTCGTACGATGTTTGGACCAAATGTTCACGTCGAAAGCGCCGGAACCCACGCTCATGTTAGGGACCCACCTGCCACCAATGCTGTGAGAACCATGCATGACAAATTCGGAGTGGACATCTCAACACATCGATCGCGAAGCGTAAATCACGTGCACGTCGAAGATTTCGACTACATTGTACCAATGGCTGACGGTGTTCAAGAGGATCTGATGGAAAACTTCCCAAGCTTAGGCGAAAAACTGCTGCCCTCATGGGGAATCGATGATCCCTACCGCGGCGACCTCCGCACATACGAAGAAACAGCCGTCAAAATTCACAAACATATGGAAGAGCTCTCCACTATCCTCAAGAATCAAGCCTAGAGAACGTACGGGATCAGCTTCCATCGGGTCTGTTGCGAATACGTTCGATACGACTTGTCCTCTGTCAACAGTCTTTCTTCTGCCTGCAGCCTTAGCACCAAGAAGATCGCTGCCGTAATCAGAATAGTGACGTTGAAGGCTGAGAAATTACTAATGACAAAACCGGTTTCAGCAAGAAGATAACCGGAATACATTGGATGGCGCAGAAGACGATACATGCCTGTCTCCTTGATGCCTCGATTCTCAGGGGCAATTCCAAAACTCCTATTCAACGAGAGAAAAGAGCCTATCACAAGAACTGCTCCTGCAACCACGAATAATCCGCCAAGAATTGAATAGTGTATAGTAAGGACTGGCCGGAAGAACATGGGTGTAGCTAAAGCGACAAACGTGTAAAAATAGTCAACAATTCTCGGAGAACTATCGACTAACCGGTTTCTCGTCAGGAATAAGCCAAGTGCCAAGATTTGGTAGGTAAAAAAGAACGTCTGGTATACAAAGAAGAATATTGCTGAATGTGGAAATACAAACAGCATACGAGCATAGTTACACACAAAATAGACGGCTAGTACGATGAACATGGAATCTGTTATCAAAGACGACACCCGTTTCACGCTCAACACGCTCCTTTGCGCTTTATCGCCTCGTTAGTTCACGCGATCATTATGGCTCGATGTTATTGATATACCCCGGTCATCTACCATTACGGTATCCGAGGTATTCAGGTTGGAATTGGAAGGCAAAGTGGCAATTGTCACCGGCGGTAGTTCTGGTATTGGTAAGGCGATAGCGGAAATTTTCGCCAGAGAGCACGCAAAAGTTGTAGTTGCAGACAAAAATGATGGTCGCCATACCGTTGAAAGCATCAAAGAGAAGGCGGGTACCGCAGCCTACGTCAAAACGGACGTAACCCAACCGGCGTCCGTCAAATCCCTCATAGACGAAACAATCAGCAAGTACGGCACAATCGATATTTTGTGCAACAATGCCGGAGTAGAATTTCTCAAACCTCTCGTGGAGACTTCAGTGGAGGAATGGGATAACATAATGAACACGAACCTTCGTGGTGTCTTTCTCACATCGAAATACGCGATTCCCCACATGATGTCGAAGAGGAGGGGCGTGATCGTGAACATTGCTTCTCAATTAGGGGTCTCTGCATTGGAGGGATTGTCAGTTTACTGCACAACGAAAGCCGGGATCATGATGTTAACTAAAGTTATGGCGCTCGAGTGCATACCACACGGAATACGAGTCAACGCAGTCTGTCCAGGCGCCATCGACACCCCGATGGTCCAGAGAGAGGTTGCAATGGACAAGGATCCGGACTTGGCGCGGAAAACCATGGCGGGCAGACATCCAGTCGGGAGACTAGGGAAGACAGAGGAAGTTGCCGAGGCTGTGCTCTTCATGGCCTCAGAAAGAGCCTCATTCATAGTCGGCGAATGTTTACTCGTGGACGGAGGATACGTAATCGGACCATCCGGCCGACTTCACTGGAATCCACCATCAAACGAATCCATCTTCTAGGAATTGAGGTAGGTTCGTGAGCGTCACATGAGAAACTGGAAGAGTTCTACAGGACATGGTTTTGAGGTATGCTGAAACGTTATAGTTCCATCCCCTGAAGAGTATTCGCCCATCGTTTCGTTTAGTTTGTGTTGTGAACGCCATTACGTTAATCCGAGGTTTCATGACGCCCAAGCGCTACTAGAAAAACACCGACCTAGCCTCATCGAACGCGAGTCGATAGTGTTGATTATAAGCAACTACAACATGTAGCTAGGTTAGGGTTACCTTGAGACTCATCAGGGCGTTCCTGATCTATGCGCTGGTCGTCATCACAGCGTATTCCTCACTCGTTCCCGTTCAATCTGAACCTGCAATCTCGTTAAGCGGGTCTGGTCGTAACGTCTCGTTTACTGGGGCAGGTTTTCTGCCCACTGACACGACCTGTTATGTGTCAAGTCCTTCATCAAACGTTATACTTTCTTCAGCCTGCGTGGTCCAAGGTGGTACGGGCACGCCTTATGGTGGTTTCACTGTTGGAAACGTTGCGTCCGGTGCCTATGTGATTCAGGTGACGGGGAATTACGGAGATTTCGCGCAGGCAATCGTTCAGGTAGATGGAGGTGCACCACAATTTAGCCAGAGTCACTTGGCGGGCTATCAGGCCGGGTCCAGTGTTTCAATACAAGTCTCCGGCTTACTCCCAACAGATACGACTTGCCAACTTTCCAGCCCCTCTTCCCCCAACGTAATCCTACCGGGAACGGCTGCGTGTGTAATTTTACCTGAAGGTGCAGCTTACGGCGGTTTCACTGTCGGGAATGTACTGTCTGGCGAATATGTGATTCGAGTTACTGGGAATCAAGGAGACTTTGCGCAGACAGTATTGACTGTAGACTGAAGAACTACGTTCAAATTTGCCCGCTAGCACCCGTAGATCTACACACAAACTACAAATCTGCTGGAATGGATGACTCTCGCGTGCTCTGATTGCCAAGAATACCGTTAATCGAAGACTTGACTAATGGCCATGTTCCTCCGGGGTCCAATATTCTCATAGAATTTGACCCATCATCGCAATGGTACAGCGCATCGCTCACAATTGCTGCGGGATGGTTGAGGACTGGAGGAAACGTTAGCTATATTGCCCATTCTCAATCACCTGATGACATCCGATCTCAACTCCGCTCACTCGGTATGGCTACTGAGGAACTTGAACAGAAGGACCGGTTATGGATTACGGACCTGTACACTGCCTCGTTGGGTCAGAAATCTAAAGAAAGGTTTGCTCTTGAATCGCTAAAGGTTGCCGACGTGAGCCTTTGGATAGCAAAGGAGTCAATGGCTGAATTACCCGCCCCCGAATTTCTTGTGATAGCAGATAACTGTTCGGTCATTGACAGGTTCAATGATGAGAAGAATTGGGTCGAATTGTACTTGACGAGACCAATTCCAATGGCCAAATCACGACAATTGACCCAGATAATGGGTTTCATGAGTGGGATTCATACCAGCAGGGCGTACAAGCAACTTGAAGCAGCAGTCGATTGCATTATTGATTTCAAACTTGACGAGACAAGCGACCCTGCTCAGAATCTGATTCGAATTAGAAGTTTGAGAAGGGTCGGCTTTGACGGACGATGGCACAAGCTCAAGCTTACAGAGAATCTGGAAGTCGTCCTTGAGAAGTGACTCGACTAGGATTTCGTGTGTGTGGGCGCATATTCTTCTGTTGGAACGTCGCAAATTCGGACAATCAAGTTTTCTCACTCCATGCCTGAGATACTGATGCTCTCTAGTGTTGCAAGTTAGATTAGATGATGTGAGGTTAAATTAACCGGAAAAACACGTTCGTTTCTGCTTGGAATTAACCTAACTTCACCTAACCTCACTGTTCAGTCGAGTGGACAGGGGTGTTGGGTGTATCTGGGTGAAATCAGATCGCTTATAAGTCTCAGAATTACTCTAGTATATTGTATACGGAGACGAAATAGTTGAGTACATCTCCTCAGTTTACGGGTAAGCAAAAAGGCATCGTAGAAGCACTGATGCGCGGGGAAGA
>Ga0187779_10003016_pt1 | contig 10247 bp, 11 predicted proteins | sample 1015_Q2_SP10_10__FD_132435 | JGI IMG/M metagenome (GOLD analysis project Ga0187779, IMG submission 132435) | Tropical peat soil microbial communities from peatlands in Department of Meta, Colombia - 1015_Q2_SP10_10_MG | ecosystem: Environmental > Terrestrial > Soil > Wetlands > Peat | place...
ATATTTTTTGGAAGAAGGCTGGAGCATAGGTTATTCGGGCAATGTACTGGCCAACTGGAAGGGCAGTTCAGGCAATATTTGGACGGTTCCCCTTGGAGTGGGCATTAGCAAGGTGGTGAAGCTAGGTAGGCTTCCGGTAAAGCTGAGTCTTGCTGGGCAGTACATGCCGGTCCACCCGAATGATTTCGGACAGAAATGGAATATTCAGTTACAGGTTGTCCCCGTTATTCCGAAGCTCATCAAAGGAGTTCTTTTTTAGTGAGACTTACAGCATTAAGATTTTTTTGAGCAGGCAAAACCGTAGTAAACAGGAAATTATTGCCCTTCGGGCATTGTTATCAAGATGGTGAGGAGGCAGGACATGAAGAAAGCGTTAGTATTTTTTCTCGCATTCATGGTAATGCTGGTGATAGCATCAGGCTCGTTTGCACAGAATGATAAGCCATGTGCAGGAGATGTCGCAAAGTTCTGTGGGAATGTGAAGCCAGGAGAGGGACGGATGGCAGGATGTTTGAAGCAAAATGAGGCACAACTTTCGCTTGCCTGCAAGGTGCATCTTGTTCAGGTAAAAGAATCGCTCAAGGAAGCGGATAAGGCCTGTGAGGACGACATCGCGATGTATTGTGGAGGGGTCAAACCAGGAGGGGGCCAGATTATGGAGTGCCTGAAGGCGAATAAGTCTCATCTGTCACGCAAATGCAAGAGAAAGCTCTTTGAGGCAAAGGAAGAGATTAAATAGAAAGTCATTTGAATTAAAGGGGGACAAAATGAATAACTTTTTTTTAAGAGGGTTGACACTTGTGGTACTTATGGCAGTGTTCTTAATCGGGAGTGCTGCTGTTTCCAATGCAGTAGAGCCCAAGCTGGATGATGATTGGCATTTCACGCTCATCCCGTACCTTTGGCTGCCAAGCGTTAACGGCAAGATGAACATAAACTTACCCCATAACTCAGGGAGCAATGATTTTGATATTGGCAAATCCAGTTATATGGATAATTTCACTTTCGCGGCACTAGTTGCCATGGAGCTGGAGAAGGGGAACTGGTCCTTATTCACCGACTTTATGTATGTGGATTTTTCTGACAGCAACAGGCAGGTGACCTTTCCGAACCTTCCGGGCGGAAGGGTGGACATTACGGCAGACACCGGGTTTAAGGCATTGCTGGTTGAGGGTGGTCCTGCATATTCCCTGTACCGCAGCCAAGACATAAAGTTTGACTTCCTTGCGGGTGTCCGCTATATGGGTGTTGACAGCAAGGCTACGCTGAACTTCTCCACAACACTTCCTGTTGGAATCCCCTCGCGCAATTTTTCTTTTAAACCAGACCTTGTTGACCCCATTGTGGGAATCAAAGGCAGATTCGAATTGGGCAAGGGATGGTATATCCCCTATTATTTTGACGCTGGGGGTTTTGGAATCAATAATGAATGGAGCTGGCAGGCCTTTGGCGGCGTCGGGTATCATTTCAGCGAGTTGTTCTCAATGATGCTGGGTTATCGCCACCTGCAGTACAATTTTGACAACAATAAATTGCTCAAGGACGTATATATGAGCGGAGGGGTGCTGGGATTCATATTTAGGTTTTAGTTTGGAAGGGCGACTTTGCTGCGGGGCAGTGTTGATCTCTATATTGTATGGAACGGCAGAAGGTTTCCTGCCTAGCCGCATCGTGAAGCCCGAAAGCTGGCCTTTGACGCGTTTGTTAGGGGGATAACGTCTAGAGAGTGCACATTATCTTGGAGACGCTGCGAAGGAGACGATGGGGCAAGACCACATGACAGGCCACTTGTAGAGTATGGTGATTGCGTATAAGGCAGGATGGGAAAGACGTATGACACTGACTTGGGCGAAGGGGTGGAATCGGCAGTCGGCGAATGCTACTCCGACTATTTCCAGAATTTAGTTCCTTAGATATACGAATTAAACCTTCGACTAATGGGCAAAGAAATGGCACTAGAAACCAGAATTTATTCACGGTAAACAGAAGTCAAGATGAAGCTATATGAAAGCACCAAAAGACTTCCTCTTTGGAAGGACCGCTGTTTTTTCCTGATGCTGTCAATGATAATGGGATTGCTGTTTTACCATTACGTGTGGGTAGATCCCACGTTGACCTTAACGATATTCTTCTTCATGATGGCTTCTGGGATCTATGCAGTAAGCAGTTCAAGAAGGCATGCCGTGATAGCGACCATAATCGGGGCCCTTGCGGTAACCCTCACGCTAATTGTCTTTGCACGTCCTTCCCTCTACCTTGCTTTGGTGGCAATTCTTTTCTTTATTGTTTACTTTGGCTATATGCTCGTGATCGTTCTTGTTTATGTAGTTCAAGGCCAGAAGGTCACGAGGGACAAAATCTTTGGTGCGATCAGTGTGTATTTCCTCATTGCCTTTCTCTGGGCATTTTTCTACCGCCTCGTGTTCATGCTTGATCCCCTTTCCTTTACGGGAAGTAAGCCCATAACAGCCGAAACCTTACACGTCGAATTCCTCTATTACAGTTTTGGAACTATCGTAACCCTGGGATTCAGTGATATTCAGGCTTCCTCAGATCTCGCTCGGTCTCTCTCTATTCTGGAAACAATAACGGGAACTTTCTATATCGCGGTGCTCATCTCACGCCTCGTGAGCATTTACCGCTCAGACGATGAAGTGTAGTTGATGCCTTTAGCATCTGCTAGTAACTACACGAAGCCCTCATCGCCAAGGATTCCCCTTCACTAATGTTCTTGAGAGAAACTTAGCTTCTGTAACAGAACCGTTATAGTGTTGAGTCTAGGACAAGTTGAAACACGGCTGGCACCATCAGCGGGTGTAATCTTGAGTTGTATTTATTCCATGAGAGATTTTGCACGAAACACGTCAACAATACTATCCACTCGAATGTCCAAAAAGAATGCCGAGCGCCTGCGGGCATTGGCACAGTCCAGGAACCTTCCAGTAAGCATGCTTTTGCGGGTGGTGCTTTATGAGTTCATGGCTGGCAGGTCGGGGATAAGGCTCGGACAATGACCTTCCAGGAACTGTGGGAGCATTACCGGAGAAAATACGAGAAGAAGAGAGACGGAACCTCAAGCAAACACCTCCTGCCATATTTTGGGGAAATGACGCTTGCTGAGATTTCGCCGGAAGATGTAGAGGACTACGTCATTGACCGTCAGGAATCCCCGCTGAATCCCGCCGACTCCACTATCTACCAGGAATTCTCTCTGGGACGAAGGATGTTCAATGTTGCCCGGAAAGTGTGGAAGTGGACATCAGAGAACCCCTTCGCCGATATTTTTGTCAAGGAACTGTTGGACCTCGATAACGCACGGGACAGGTGGCTTCTGTACAAAGAAGAAGTCATCCTACTTGCTTACGCTGAAAGGCCCGACTACCTTTACGACCTCATTATCTTCGCCATTCACACCGGCTGTCGCCGGGGAGAGATACTGAGCCTCACGTGGCATGACAATATCGACCTGTTTAGGAAGACCATCAAGGTCGAGATATCGAAACGAAAGAAGAGGGACAAAGGGAACCTCAAGAAAAAATACAAGACCATTCCCATGTCTGACACCCTATTCAATATGTTATTGCGACGGTCAAAGGTTATGCATATATCAGGTAGGGTTTTCCCTATCTCCGCAAGCAGTGCACGGCACGCCTTCGACGAAGCGGTTAAGAGAGCTGGGATTAAGAACTTCCACTTTCATGACTTGCGCCATACGTTCGCCACTCGGTTAGTGCAGGCCGGGGTGAATTTATACACGGTGAAGGAGCTTATGGGTCACGAGAGTATCAAGACCACAGAACGGTACGCCCACCATTATCCTGAAAGCCTTCGGCCGAGCGTTATGGTGCTCGATGAAGTGCCTGACATGGAGAAGATGGAGCAGGCACTCAAGGCAGCCATGAAGAAGGCATCGGGTGAGAATTCATGATGGAAAATGTTCTGTATTTTCCGTATAGTCGGATTTTGTCTGCTGGAGATTTGCTGGACCTGAGCAGACAGAACAAAAAGACCTATTGCAGAATGAGGCGAATATGCTTTAAAATCAGAAGGTAATTAAGGGAGCCGGTGTGGTGGAACTGGCAGACGCGCCGGACTCAAAATCCGGTGAGGGCAACCTCGTGTGGGTTCGATTCCCACCACCGGCACCAAAACAGTGAGCAGAAACGAAAAATGAGCTTAATGCCACAGAGTAACCGATGAGTAGGCTATGATGAAAGCTATTATCAGGTTCATCCTTATAATATTGGCCTTCACCTTTCTTACCGCTGAGACTCCCTCACCTTGGGGGATTGATGAACTTATAGGGAAGAGGGCTCCTGAATTTACCCTTAAGGACCTAAATGATAAGATGATTGCCCTTTCTTCACTGCAAGGGAATGTGGTATTGATAAACTTCTGGGCAACGTGGTGCCCTCCTTGCCGCGCAGAGATGTCATCCCTTAATAATCTTTATAAGGAATATAAGAACAACGGACTTACTGTGATCGCTGTATCTACAGATAGGAGCGCATCATCAGTCAAGGATTTCCTGAGCAAGAAACCGGTTGAACTTCCGGTGCTCTTGGACTCAGAAAGTAAGGTATCCAGGCGATTCAAAGTGTTTTCCCTTCCTACGTCCTTCCTGCTGGACAAAAAAGGTGTGATCGTGCAAAAGTTTCTGGGCGAAGAAGAGTGGGATTCTCCGGAGATGAAGAAGAAGATCAGGGAACTCCTCGCAGCTCCCTAGGCCAGATGTCCGAGGATTTTGCGTTTTGTCAACGGACACTTTTGCAAATGCACATAGCCCTGAGTTTTACCATCCAAGGCTGACGCCCCGGCTGCAATTTGGATATCCGGGCTAGATTACTCCTGCGTCTCGCATCCCTGACCAAGACACTTCCGGTACCGCTCCTTTCATGACGAGCAGGTGTCCCTTAAAAGGGATTCCAAAGGTGGCAGGATACCTGCCGCTCTTTGTATCCCTTTGATGCAGGCTCTTCCAGCCGAGGTTCTTTCGTATCACAAGGTGTGAATCGCTGCGGGCATCTTGGATGAAAAGGGCATCCTGAGGGTACGTGTATGGGACTTGGGACATCCCCTTTGAGCACGGTCCTTTTGGCACCTCCTGGTTTGATCTTTGGGGCTGACGCGAGGAGTACCGAGGTATACGGATGAAGGGGCTGGCCAAAGAGTTCATCAGCCTTCGCATGCTCTACAATCTTCCCGAGGTACATAACCGCCACTTCGTCGCTGAAGTATTGGACGACTCGAAGGTCATGACTGATAAAAAGGAACGAGATACTCGCCCTCTGTTTTAGGTCTTGGAGGATGTTTAATATCTGGGCCTGTATCGAGACATCCAGGGCCGAAAGAGGTTCGTCCGCAACGATTATCTCAGGGGAGACTGCAAGGGCTCTCGCGATGCATATCCTCTGTCTCTGTCCCCCGCTGAATTCGTGGGGATACCGGTTCATCACCTCATCCTGAAGGCCCACGCCCCTCAGCAGACTCACAACCCTTTCCTCGAATTCGGACTTGCGTGCAAGCTTATGTATTTTCAGGGGCTCTGTGAGTGTATCGAATATCGTCATTCTCGGATTAAGGGATGCAAAAGGGTCCTGAAAGATTATCTGTACCGATTTTCTGAATGCTTTTAAGGAGTCGCCCTTGAGGTCAATTACATTCTGGTCTTTGAAAAGAATGCGTCCCGAAGTGGGAGGTGTTAATCTCAGAAGGAGTCTTGCCACCGTGGATTTACCGCATCCGCTTTCTCCCACGAGAGAAAAGACCGTTCCGCTTCTTGCGGAAAAGGAAACCCCGTCCACGGCTTTAAGCCACCCATGCCGTGCAAACGGCCCCTTCCCTACAGGGAAGTATTTTTTCAGCTCTATTGCCTCGATGATTCCCACGAAATCTCTTCCGCCCTTATGCAGCGTGCCCACTGGCCCGGGGAAACCTCTCTCAGACGAGGCTCCTCTTTTAGACACTCAGTGATCATAAAGGGACACCTGTCCGAAAACTTGCAGCCATCGGGAAGCGCATCTGGCTTTGGCACTGCGCCCTTGATCGGTTTCAGAGGAATTCCCCGGGCCTTGGGCAGAGAGTCCAGAAGTCCTATGGTATATGGGTGTTTGGGATTCTCCAACACTGTCGAGACATTGGACAGCTCCATAATCCTTCCCGCGTACATGATTGCGGCCATGTCCGCATTCTCTGCAATTACGCCTATATCGTGCGTAATGAGCAATACTGCCATTTTCCTCTCCTCTCTGAGGGTTCCCAGGAGGTCCAGTATCTGTGCCTCTATGGTCACGTCCAGGGCGGTTGTGGGTTCATCTGCGATGAGAAGAGAAGGGTTGCATGCAATCCCCATGGCAATCATCACTCTCTGGCGCATGCCCCCGGACATTTGATGCGGGTACTCATTCACCCTGATCTCAGGAGAGGGTATCTTCACTGCTTGTAAGAGCTCTATTGTTCTTTCCATTGCGTCTTTGTTCGAAAACCCGAGATGGGTAGTGATGACCTCTGAAATCTGGTAACCGATAGTCAGTACAGGATTAAGGGAAGTCATAGGCTCCTGGAATATCATCGATATCTCCTTACCGCGGAGCCTTCTTATGGATTCCTTATGCATGGTCAGAAGGTCTCTGCCCCTAAAGGAGAGAGTGCCCTCTGCGCGTGCATTTTCAGGCAGTAGTCCCATGATGGCAAGAGCGGTGAGGCTCTTGCCACAGCCGCTTTCGCCCACAAGGCCAAAGACCTCTGCCTCCTGTATTGCGAAATTCAGGGAATTGACGACTGGCAATGGACGGGAAGTAGTGGTAAAGGCGATGGAGAGATCCCTGATCTCGAGGAGGGACACTGCCCTTACATTTCCTCTTTTCTCAGAAGCTTTAGGTAGGTCTTTGCCTCTTTCAGTTTTGGGTTGTACTGCAGTGCGTTCTCCCATTCCTCTATGGCAAGCCCTATCATGCCTTTCATATAGTAGGTCAGGCCTAGCTGCACCCACGCCTGACCGTAGTCAGGATTGAGATCCTTTGCTTTTGTGAAATGGACAAGGGCGTCTTCAAAATCGCCCTTGCTCCTGAGCGCGATCCCCAGCTTGGTATGGAAATCGGCGGCCTTTGCATGAAGTCCCAGAGCTTTGCGGTATTCCCCTATTGCCTCATCATACATGCCAAGGTCAAGATAGATATTGCCAATCTTATAATGCTCGTTTGCGAGCTTTCCCGCAGCAAAGGGATCAAGGGATGAAGGGGTGGGACGGGCAATCTGTGCTGCGAGGGAAAACACTTCCTGGGCCTTCCTGAACTCGCCCATCTCATTGTATGTGATGGACAGGTTGAGAGAGGCCTCCGTGTACAAGGGGTTTATCTCGATGGCTCTCTCAAAGTAATCGGATGCCTCCCGATATCTCCCCTTTAGATATGAGATGATACCGAGCTTGTTCAATACATCCGCATAACTAGGTTTTGCTCGTATTACATCTCTTAGAACTGGTTCGGCTTCGGAATATTTTCCAGAGTCAAAAAGCTCACTTCCCAACACGTACAACTCATAGAGTTCTTGCTTCATGCCTTTGAGAGTATAGGGCGTCCTCAGTTTCTTTGTCAAGAGAATGCACACTAATATGTTGACCGAATTCTTCCCGTCCTCCTGTCAAAGAGGATCACATCGAGGCGTTTATCATTTCTATATATATCTGCCTCTATGAATCTCCCTTTGTGGCGAATGTTTGCTGCCTTTAACCCCTTACTCGCAAAATATTTTTCTATAAACTGTTCCGCCTCTTGTGGCTCGATGTCATTAGTGCGTGTACCGTATACAGTACACCACCATTCCACATAATCACTGTACTGAGCAGCGCCCCCTTGAGCAGAATAGGTGAAAGACGCCGTCATTATCAGGAAGCAAATTGCTAAAAATACCCGCCACATTCCTACACGCCCCTTGACTATATATAACTAAGAAAGTTTGAAGGAAATATGAATTTTCGACGTATCTTCTACCCCTTTAATTGCCACTACCTTGTCCCTGGATGAAAGACCTTTGAGGATGCGAAAAGCGCTCCTTCTGATACCAAGGACTTTTGACAGCAACTCTAACAGTTGTTCGTTGGCTGCGCCATCCACAGGGGGGGCAGTCAGCTTCACCTTGAGTCCCGCAGGGGTGATCTCTATGCCTCTCTTGGATGAGCGGGGCAACACACGCACTCTGAGAACAATACCATCCGGCGTCCTGCTAAAAGGTATCTCCACATCTCACCTGCAATGACTGGCCTTAGACCTGCAAAAATACTTACTGTGCATGGGTTTTAACCGGCAACCATATGGTGAATGTTGTTCCTTCCCCTAGGATGCTCTCCACCTCAACCTTTCCTCCCATCACCTCGACGAGTTCCTTCACAAGGGCAAGCCCTATGCCCGCACCTTTGTCTCCTGAACCTGTCCCCTTGAAAAACCTCATAAATATTTTGGGGATCTCATTTTTGGGAATTCCCTGCCCCGTATCCTTCACCACAACATAAAAGTCACTGTCTTTGCTGCCGTACTCAATTGTGACTCCTCCTGCATTGGTAAATTTGAGGGCATTGGAAAGGATGTTCTTTATGATCATATCGAGTTTGTCAACGTCGATGACCGCCGCCAGATCGCCTTTTTCCGACAAGGATACTCTGAGTCCCTTCTCATGGAATATTGGCCTCATCCCGGATACGATCCCTTCCAGGAACTCCTTAAGATTGACCCGGGCATATTCACCAGGGGAAAAGAAACTCGCCTCTGCCTTTGCGAGATCTTCGATCCCTTCTACGAGTCTTGTCAATTTTTCCACCTCTGCCCTGATGTTTTCAAGCCCCCCTGGAATGTCCGTGACTACATTGTCTATCATTGCTTCCACTTGTGCTTTCGTGACTGCAAGGGGGGTTCTCAATTCATGGGCGATATTGGAGGTGAGATGTTTTCTGACTAATTCCTCCTTCTGCAGTGCCTCGGCCATGTAATTAAAACTCTCGGAAAGCCTTCCTATCTCGTCCGAAGATACCTGTTCAACCCTGATGCTGAAATCACCCTCTGCGATTCTCCCTGCTGCCATCTTCAGTCTCCAAATGGGTTTTGAAAGATAAAGACTGAAGAAGACTGCCATTACGATGGCACTAAGCCCTGCGACCACAAACGAAAGAATAAGAAAATTCCTGCCCCTTTCCTTGAATATGTGCTCTTTTACTTTTACGGCTCCTCCCCTCACCAATGGCCTTACGAAGAGCGTTCCCATTTCCTTCCCTTCACTGTAGAGAGGGTATTGCTCGTATTCCCCCTCAGCCGAATGTGTGTGAACAATTGATTCCATCCTCCGCATCATGGCAGGGGGCAGCGATGCCATAACCGTAGGTGAGTTTATGATTTCCCTCCCTGAGGAGTCCTCGACTCTTACGTCGAGGCCGAGCATCATTCCCCAGTGAACGGCTTCAGAGAGCACGTTCATATCCCACCGATCTCCTTCATAGCTCCCCTCTATGGACGCGAGAACCCAGTATAGATGGTCTTCTGCCGTGCCTTTCATGTATTCATCAAAGTCACTCATGATAAGCCGCTCAAAGATGAGGTTCGAGAAAAGGGCAGTGGCGATCACCAAAAGGAATGCGAAAAAAAGTTTAGTCCTCATCAAGGACCCCTGAGAATTTGTATCCCACTCCATAGACCGTCCTGATGAATTGTGAATCCTTTGGATTATCCTCGATCTTCTGCCTGAGGTTTTTAATATGGGCATCGATGGTCCGATCATATCCCTCAAAGTCGTACCCCTGCACCATATTGATTAGCTGGAGACGCGTGAACACCCTTCCCGGTTTTTCGGCAAGGGCCATCAATATCCTGAACTCTGTTGAGGTGAGAATGGCGGGCACACCCCGCTTGCTTACCTCGTAATTTTCAGTATCGAGGGTGAGCGTGCCCCTGTTGAAACTCAGCACTTTTCTTGCTATTTTCCTTGTCCTTCTCAGCTGTGCTTTTACTCGCGCGACTAGCTCCCTGGGACTGAAGGGTTTTACCACATAGTCATCCGCCCCGATGCCGAGCCCCTGTATCCTGTCTTCCTCGCCGCTCTTTGCAGTGAGCATGATAATAGGCGCATCGGACCTCTCCCGAATGATCCGACAGAGCTCCTCTCCCTCGATGTCGGGCAGCATAAGGTCGAGGATGACCATATCCGGAATATGCGACTCTTGCTTTCTGAGGGCTTCAATGCCGGTCGAAGCGGTTTCGACC
>Ga0187779_10003017_pt1 | contig 10246 bp, 8 predicted proteins | sample 1015_Q2_SP10_10__FD_132435 | JGI IMG/M metagenome (GOLD analysis project Ga0187779, IMG submission 132435) | Tropical peat soil microbial communities from peatlands in Department of Meta, Colombia - 1015_Q2_SP10_10_MG | ecosystem: Environmental > Terrestrial > Soil > Wetlands > Peat | place...
CACTCCCGTCCTGCTTTTGCCGTTCGGGCAGCGCTGGCTCTTTGAAGCTCGCGGCACCTTTGAGGCGGACATGGCCCAGGAGCCCGGCGTCAGCGGTTTTCATGGCGTTGTTCAGAAGGAGGAGGAGTACGCGCAGCTCGACTTTATCGCGAATCCCTACCTCACGGTCAGTGTCGGCAGATTCCTGACGCCGTTCGGCATTTTTAACGAACGCCTTTACCCAGTGTGGATTCGCAACCTGGCCAGCGACCCACTGATTCTCCCCATCGGCGTCGGTCCCAGCAATGCCAGCACAGGCGCCATGGTTCGCGGCGGCTTCAAGGCCAACACCTATTTCAACGTAAACTACGCCGTTTACTATTCGGCGCTGTCCACGGTCTCGCCGGTAGACTCCAGCCGCTTTGCGGGGGCACGTGCCGGAATCTTCATCCCCAAGGCCCGGCTGGAAATCGGAGGCTCATACCAGCACCTGTTGCAGGACGACCATTCGAACCTCTTCGGATTCCACATGGAGTGGCAACCTCCTGCCCTGCCGCTGGACCTCCGCGCCGAGACCGCCCGGTCAACTGTAGGCAGCGGCTATTGGCTCGAGTCCGCCTACCGGCTGACTCAGGTGCCCTTCGCGGAAAATCAACTGCGCCACGTGCAGGTAGTCGCGCGCATGCAGCAGTTCTTCACCGGGCCCGTTCCCGCCAATTCCGTCCTCCCCGTAAACACCAACATGTTCGAGTTCGGCATCAACTACTACTTCATGGATGGCCTGCGAGCGATGAGCAGTTACGGCAGGCAATTCGCTCCACAAGGAAACGCTAACGTCTGGACCCTCGCCCTGACGTACCGCCTTGTTGCGCCCCTTGGCCGCGGAGAAATTCAATGATCGACCGCAGAACCTTGCTTGCCGCTTCCCTGGCATTGTTGGCTAGTTCTCTGGCCACCGCCGTGGCGCAACAGCGGAAGATCCCAGCCACTACCGATTCCGCGAGTTCCCAAAAGGGCTTGCAAATGGCAGCCGTCACCACCGCCGGGAATCCCGTGCCGGCTTCCACAGCCGACTCCTCATCGCCATCTGAGAAAATTCACGAGTCCGTGCTTGGGGACGCGCGCGCCTTGCGCCTAGAAGGCGAGAAGCGCTTCCACACGAATTGTGGCCGCTGCCACGTCGCCCCTCCCAAGTTTCCGCCGCGCGCCATGGCCACGATTCTGCGCCACATGCGCGTTCGCGCCCTTATCACCGATGAAGACCGGCGGCTGATTCTCCGCTATATGACAGAGTGACCATGGAACGGCGGCCGACTGCACGAACGACGGTCCTTTCGCGGTGCCTGATCTTAGCGACTGCCTTTGCTTTCCACCCACAGCCGGCCCGCGGCCAGACACCGCCGCGCGTTATCGAAATCCTGGCCGATCATGACAGCCGCTACAAGATGCCGGGGCAGAAGCAGGCGGAAATCGTTGCCAAGGCGGGCGAGGAACTCATTCTGCGCGTCACGGCCGTGAAGGCCAAGAACCACAATCGCGACGGCTCGGTGCACGGACTTGCGCTGTTGCGAGCCTCGGACCGCAAATTGGTTCCCGGCTGGGACTTGCTGCTCAAGCCGGGACTCCAGGAATTTCATTTGACCGCGCCGGCCGAGCCCGGCGAATACGTCGTCATTTGCACCGTCATTTGCAGCCAGGGCCACGAGGATATGACGATGAGGTTTATCGTCGAGCCCTAGGATTGCCCGAAGAATCTAAGCAGCACGCAGGCGATTGAGGTAGTACGGAATGAGCAAGAAACGAACACTTCTGAGCTTGGCCCCGTTCCTGGTGGGGCTCATATTCATCACATATTCCGCACGCGGCGCCGCCGAATCCACCTTCGAAGGCGAAATCGCCGACTCTCAGTGCGCCATGGGCGTCCACTCCCTGAACCGCTCCCACAAGGAAATGATCGAAATGGGCCACGCGGGCAGTACCGCCGAAGACTGCACGCGCTACTGTGTGCGCAGCCGCGGCGGCAGGTACGTGCTCCTGAGCAAACACGACGTCTACAAATTGGATAATCAGGAACTCGCCGAACGCCACGCTGGGCAAAAGGTGAGGATCACGGGAACGCTCGACCACGAAACTCACAGCCTCCAGATCAAAGCGATCGAGCCTCTCGGGCAAAATAAGAGCGCGCCCGCGTCACCGCGATAGCCATCCCGTAGCGCCCGCTTGTTCTAGCTCCAACCGGGCATAACGCCGACAGCCAACCCCACGCGTCTTTGTGCGTTACGGTGCCGTCTGCCTTGGCGCGACCTTCGTGTCTGCTTGCGTAAATACAAAGTGCAAAACCCACTCGCTCGGGACGCTCTTGCCGTCAACTTCCGGCGGGGTGAACACCCATTTCTGAGAGGCCTTCAACGCCAAGTCTGCAAAATACGCACTCGGCCCCGGCGAATCCAATTCCGCGCTCGACACCGCTCCTGCTGCATCCACCTGTACTTTCACCGCCACCCGCACGTGCCCATGAATCGTTCCCCGCGCTTTCTCCGACACGTCGGGCAACACCTGATCCAGCACTTCGCCCTTGCCAGCGCCGCCGTGCACCGCGGACGGTTTCACCGGTGGCGTCGCAACCGGAGCCGCCGACGTCGCCGTCGCGTCAATTGGTGCTTCCTTCTCGCTAGCCGGCTGGATCGAATGCGTATCTGCCGTCTCCGTTTTTTGACTCTTTGGCGGCGTCGCTGAGCTTGCGTTCGCGGCACGTTCCGATCCAGGCGTTTTCACCGTAGGCTTGCCATTCTTGGGCGTCGGCTCTTCTGTGGCAGCTTCCCCCTTTGGCTGTTCAGAAACTGCCGCAGCACTCTGCGGCCCTGCGCGATGGGTGAGTAGCCGCGGCACTGTCAAGAGCGCAGCAACGGCCAGAGCAACCACAGTCACCAGCGGGACCATATACTTCGGCCGCGCGCTTGGCGCCCCATACTTCTGCGGCAGCCGCGGAGCCGCCGTCTCTGTCACGGCTGGGGGCCTTGGTGGGACCGGCGCTTTCAACGAGGCCGCACTTTTCTGCGCATTCGGCGCAGCCGCAGCCACACCCATTCCCGCAGTGCCCGGCGCATTCAACGCCATGGGAGATCCTGCTGCTACAGCTGCGCCCGCCGCAGACGCCATCGCCACCGGCACACTCAGCGCGCCCGAAGCTGCCGCCTTCGCGGGGGCGTTCAATCGCTCCGCCACATCCGTCACGCAAATGCGCAGGTCAGGCTCCAAGCGCAGGCATTGCCGCGCAATTTCCGCGAAGGGCGCCGGCACCGTGGGAGGCACCACCGGCTCGCGGTTCGGCCCAGGCTGCCACTCCGGCACTTTCTGCGTCAGCACTTCCACCAGCGTTGTGCCCAGCGCCCAGACATCGCCCGCCGGTGTCTTCATTCCGCTGATGGCTTCGGGCGGGTCGTACACACTCGTCTTTCTCGGGGGACCTTGGGACTCGCCGGCACGCGCAATCATGTCGCTGGAAATTTTGAGTTGATCCCCGCTCGCCAGAATATTCGCCGGCTTTAAATCCCCGTGAACCAGCCCCTTGTCATGCAGAAACTCCAGCGCGTCCAGCACGGGATTCAGCATGTCCCGCGTCTCTTCCGGCGTCAGCGCGCGCTCGGGCAGGATTTCTGCGAGATTCTCTTCCGCGAACTCCATCACCAGGTACAGCAGGTCGTTCCCGTCAATCCGGCAACGTCCGGTGCGACACAGCCGCAGCAGGTTCGGATGCGCCAGTTGCGTAGCGAACCGCCAGTTCGTCAACTGTAGATCCGCTGTGGCGCGTTCCGCGGGCACCAGCTTGATAGCGGCCTTCTCCACCCCACCTTCGGCGTACTCCGTCAGAAACACCGCGCTGTGGTCTGAACCGCCTAGATACTTTCGGAGTGGGAAGATCCCTTCGACGATCTGGCCTTCCCATGCTTTTGGAGTTTCGGCCATTTCTGCACCCCCGCCCCCCCGCTACATGTCGCTCAAATTTCGACACTTCACCCCGCAGGTCCCTCGGCTGGAAGCCCAGCATACTACCAATCCTGCCTGTCCTTTCAACTGAACGTCAGACCAGTAGTTTTTTTCTAATCCCCTTCGGTACTCTAGTGTCGTTCACAGTCTGCGATTCGACGGAGGAATCGATCCCCGCAATCAGGGAGACCAGCCGTGTTCTGCGACCGATGTGGCCTGAACTTTCTTCCCAAGCAATCCGTGTGCACGCGGTGCCACCGGACCCCCACCCGCTACTGGTTCCAGCTGATGAGCCTGGTCACGCTCCTCGTGGCTGTCGCGGCCAACGGCCTCATCGGGCTCTTCCTGCTCCCTCGTTACGCCGCCGACCGTCACTCCTACTTCATCTTCCGGGCCTGGTACTGGTTTGACCAGAAAGCCGCCCTCTACGGCTGGGTGATCTTCGCCGTCGGCCTTCTTGCCTGGGACTATTTCGTTTGGAAAGAGGCTCGTCCCAAAGTCAAAGGCTGGTTCACCCGCAAGTTGCTCACCCTCTCGCTGGCCACGGGCATTGCCCCCTTGGTCCCCTGGTGGGTCCCCGCCGGCCAGCCCCCCACGCAGTTCCTCGCCCTGATCGGCAGGTATCCCGGTGTACCGGCGATCCTCGCCTGGGCCGTCGTCCTTGTGGTCGCCGTTCTGCTCTGCATTGATGCTGAGTCCCGCGACTACCTCCTCGGCCACGGCCGTATACTCAGCATCGTCAGCACCAGCGCCCTGCTCCTGGTCATCGGGATGACCGTCCTCGGCTGGTCCCTCGTCTATTAATGCTATCTATCAAAGGAAGCCCACGTCGGCGTATCCATCTCGCGGTCATTGCCTGCCTGCTACATCCAGGCCATGCTGGGCCACGTGCGTCTTGATACCACGAAAATCTACACTCAAGTCTCGATTTGCACGTCAACTTCATGCCGGAGCATGCCGCTATGCCTAGTCCATCGGCTTTGTAATTGCCCGGAAAAGATTTTTCACATAGAGTGGGAATATGAATTACGCGAACATCATCACGATCGAGCCCGGCAAGCGAGGTGGCAAACCCTGCATCCGGGGGGCTGCGCATCACTGTGTATGATGTGCTGGAATACCTTGCTAGCAGAATGTCGCAAGACGACGTTCTCCGCGAGTTCCCCTACCTCACGGACCAGGATATCCGGGCGTGTCTCGCGTATGCTGCGGACCGCGAGCGCAAATTGGAAATCTCGAACGCGTGAAGCTTCTTTTCGACGAAAATCTCTCTCCTCGTGAATCGCCAGGAGGTAGTCACCATGCGTACCCAATTCACCCGCCGCAACTTTCTTTTGGGCTCGCAAGCGTTGCTGCTTGCCACTTCCCTCAACCGCGCTTACGCGCACGTTTCCCCCGAAGCCTCCGCCACCGATGAAAATCTCTGGGCGCAGATCCGCGCCGCGTACACGCAAGACTCCAAGCTGCTGAACTTCAACAATGGTGGTTGCGCCCCGGCTCCCACGTTCGTCCTGAACGCGCAAATCGAGGCGATCCGCTATTCGAACCTCCTACCGACGTACCGCATGTGGCACGACCTGGAACCGAATATCGAGGACGTTCGCAAAAAACTGGCCCAAATGTGGAACGCTGATCCGGAATGCATCGCCATCACGCGCAACGCCAGCGAATCCCTGCAAATCGCGCAGTTTGGCCAGGACCTTCAACCTGGCGACGAAGTGCTCACCACCAGCCAGGACTATCCGCGCATGATTACCACCTGGCAGCAGCGGGCTCGCCGCGAAAAAATCGTCCTCAAACAACTCGACTACAGCACACCGGTCACCAATCCCGCCGAAATCGTTCGTCTTTTCGAGCAAAACATCACGCCGCGCACAAAAGTCATGCATGTCTCGCAAGTGGTTTTCATGACCGGCCAAATCCTGCCGGTCAAGGAACTCTGTGCGCTGGCCCGCTCGCGCGGCATCACCAGCATCGTCGACGGCGCTCACGCCTTCGCTCATGTCCCCTTCCAATTCAGCGATCTCGACTGCGACTTTTATGGCGCCTCACTCCACAAATGGCTTTCTGCGCCCATCGGCACGGGCCTGCTCTACGTACGCAAAGACCGTATCGAAAGGCACTGGGCGCTTATGGCCGCGCCAGAGTCCATGAACAAAAACGTCCGCAAGTTCGAGGAGATCGGCACGCACCCCGCCGCCATGCACAACGCCACGCTAGAAGCCCTGGCGTTCCACGAGCAGATCGGACACGAGCGCAAATACGCTCGCCTTTGTTATCTGAAACAACGCTGGGCTGCGAGCCTCTCACAAATCCCCGGCGCCAAGATGCTGGCGCTCGCCGATCCGGCCAACTCCGGCGCCTTTGCTACCATCCACTTCGATGGAGTCGAACCCGGCAAACTCACCGACGGGCTGCTGGCTCAGCACAATATTTTCACCACCCCCATCGTGGCCCCGTTCCTTAACGGCATCCGCATTTCGTCCAACGTCTACACCTCACCCGCTGAAGTGGACACTTTCTCCGACGCGGTCTCTTCGGTTATTCGATCGATGCGGTCGTGAGACTGGCGAGCCGCCTGGCCGTCAGCCAGTTGGCTTCGCCATCGCCAAAAGGAGCGTTAGATAACGCTTCACCTTTTGCGTGATCAGAAAGTTTTCTTTGACGTGCTGGTGGCCCTGTTCGCCCAGCTTCTGGGCAATCTCCGGGTGCGACAGCAGGAATCGGATCTGATACGCGGTCCCCTCGATGGAATGCGCCAAGAGCCCGGTGTGCTTGTGGATGATCTGTGCCGGGATTCCGCCAACAGCGGTGGCCACCACCGGTTTCTTCTTCCAGAGCGCTTCGGAAACCGTTAGTCCAAATCCTTCCCGGAGGCTTTTTTGAATCACAATCGTGGAGGCGCGCTGCAGCGCATTGACCTCTAGTGGCGCCCACGCTGGTAATTCCAGAATGTGAATGTCCGGGTCGCCGGCCGCGGCTTCTTGCGTTTCTTTGAGCACTACCGCACCTTCAGGATCATCAGAGGCGCCGCCACCGGCCAGTACCAACTGGCAGTCGAAATAGCGCTTCACGATGCGGTAGGCACGAATTACGCCAATCGGATCTTTCAACCGGTCAAATCGGGAGATCTGCGTCAACAGCGGCCGCCGCGGATCGATTTGATATCGCGCCAGGACTTCCGCGACGAACTTCTCGTCCAGGTCCTGGTTCTTCTCGGAGAGCGGATCGATCGCCGGATAAAACAGATACTGTGGAATCGGCAGCGCCCGCGCGAACTCCGGCGAGGAGAACATCGCCGCGTCATACCGCATCACAAACTTCTCCAGAAACTCCCAGACACCGCGATTTGGGTGCGACAAGTCGATGTGGCAGCGCCAAGCCCAATGATTCCCGTTTTTCTTGCGCCCTTCGATCAGCGCGGCGGGCTGTGGGTCGTGGATCACCACGAATTCCGCGTCCAGCGGCAGCCGCGAAAGGTTCTGCTCGTTGGTGGCCAGAAAAACGTCGAAGTCCTTTTGCTCGGCGTGATAGGGCGCTCCGTGTAGTGCGTTGTGAAACGCCTTGGTCACGCGAAAAAAGGCATCGCCCCCGGTGATCACGTCCCAGCGGATGTTGATGTTCAGTTCCTCGGTGAGCGGGACCAGGCGATTCAGGATCTCCGCCACGCCGCCGCCGACCGCCGTGGAATTAATCATTTCCACGCTGCGGCCGTGCAGCGGCTTTGCCATGAGGCGCAATTCATCAATTTCCGCACTGCCGAGCAACGCCGCGTAGTCGTCGAGTGGAATCCGCGCCGCGCTCGCTGCTCCGTTGGCGGAAGTTAAGTGGTTCGCCGCCGCCACTTCGCTCATGCTGCACCTCTTTCGCGATCGAGGAGGCGCAGCACCTGAGAGTGCGCGCTGTCCAGCGTGTTTGTGTAAATGTCGATGCGGTTCACGGCTTCCGCCAGCCGCTTGAGTCCTAACCCATCAGCCAGCCAATGCGAAAAGTCATTCGTCTGTAGTTGCAGGCGCAGGCGGGATGAGATGAAGTGAAAATAGAAAGACGCATGGCTCAAATGTGCGACGCCCTGTCGAAATTCCCCGAGCGTTCGCGCCGTGAATCTAAAAGGGAAGGTCACGTCTTCACTCTCGCAGAAATAAAATCGTTCCAGAACGGATTGCTTGCAAGCGGCCGGCTGTTGCTTGCAGTAGTCGGCGAGCACGCGGCACAAGTCATTGCGCAAGGCTGCTATGGATACGTAATCGCGGATATCCAGAGCCTCAAGCTGCTCGGCCAGATCCTCACGGTTGACGTCGGCGTGCGCCCATTGCGCGAAATCGTTCGAGAAACCCTCGGTCAGAAAGTGGTGTGTACCCAGCGTCTGGAAGGTGTGATAAAAAATCGAGCCATCACTGCATTGCTGCAGGCCCGTCAACATTTCGCAGATGGTCCCGGCGGATTGGTTCCCGATCCGCGTGAGCGATGAAACCGTGAAGAACTCGAAAGGTGTAGCGGCTGCGTGCATGCCCGGTTATCTCCTGGTGTGGGTTTTCTGAGCGGGTTTTTGCCCATGGGTCCCGCGGGTGAGCTGCGATGCCTGGTGCGCGGCACTCTCGCTGGCCGTGTTTTGTGAAAGCTCCGGCCACTCCGGCAGGTCAATGCGAATTTCTGTGACGTCCGACAACAGGTGAGCAGCCCACTGGTAGACGTTGTGTTCGCGAACTACCTCCCGCATTCGTTGCATTCGCCGCACCTGTTCGTCTTCCGGCATTTCCAGCCCGCGATGAATGCCTTCCGCTACCTGCTGCACGTCGTACGGATTGACGAGCAGCGCATCAGGCAGCTCATGCGCAGCACCAGCAAACGTGCTGAGCAATAGGACGCCACGCTCGTCTTCGCGCGCGGCGACGAACTCCTTCGCCACCAGATTCATTCCGTCGTGCAAGGAAGTGACCAGGCAGACTGACGCAGCGCGGTAGTAGCGCGAGATTTCTTCGTGAGAATGATGCTTCTTCAAGAGCACGACGGGTTTCCAGCGCCCCGCCTGAAAGCGCGTATTGATGCGATCCGCTTCGGCAATCACCTCATGGAGAAAATGTTTATAGCGGGAGATGTCGGTGCGGCTGGGTGCGCCGATTTGAACAAAGGTGAAGCGGTGCTGGTAATTGGGGTAGAGCTCGAGAAACCGCTCGATGCCGCGAAAGCGCTCGATGATTCCTTTCGTATAATCCACGCGGTCTACACCGACGCCGAGCAAGCTGCCTTCAATGCCGAGTTCGCTGCAGATTTCCGCGCGCAGTTGTCCGGCATTTGTCACTACATGCAGCGCCGCACGGCCATTGGCCTCCGGGAACGCCACGCTGATGGGATAGGGCCTGACACGGGTCAGGTGTCCCTGCCGGTTCACAGCGAAGCGATCCCATTCCGTCCGCGCTTCGAGCGCCCGGTCCACTGTTTCTAGAAAGTTGTTGCAATGCTGCTGGAGGTGGAATCCGATCAGATCCGCGCCCAGCAGCCCATCCAGCAATTCCCGCTGGTACGGACAAATCCCGAAGACCTCCCGGTTGGGCCACGGGATGTGCCAGAAAATCCCGACGCGCGCATCCGGGCGCGCCTCTTTGACTATTCGCGGAAGCAACGCAAGGTGATAGTCCTGCGCCAGCAGAATCGGAGATTCGGTCCCTTCCATCTCTTGCAACACGGCATCGGCAAACCGCCGATTGACGCGCTGGTAATGCGCCCAATCCTCGGAACGAAAAACGGGCCGCGTGTGTGCGATGTGGCAGAGCGGCCAGAGGCCCTCGTTGGCAAATCCCTGGTAATACCCTTTCTCTTCCTCGGCGCTGAGCCAGACACGGCGCAGTGTGTAACTCGGGCGATCCGGCGGAACGCGCTGATGATCGTGCATATCGGAGACTTCGCGGTCCGCACTGCCGGAGCCGTGCGCGACCCACGTGCCGTCGCAGGCCACCAGCACCGGTTCGATGGCCGTCACTACGCCGCTTGCGGGCACGATAATTTGTGCTGTGCCCTCTTTCTCGTCGCGAACGTACAGATAGGGCTCGCGGTTCGAAACAACCAGCAGGTTTTTATCCCGCAGTTTGTTTCGCAAACTCACACGCAGCCGTTCCGGCGTCCACAGCGAGGCATGGGACTCGCGTAGCCGCGCTTCTTCTTCGGCGGTGGCACGCGCCGCGTTCAAATCCTTGGCAAGGTGCGCGGCTTCACGATGCAACTGCGTGAAAATCTCGTCTTGAGCTGCAGTGGGTGGAGCATGCACCTGGCCCGTGCGCAA
>Ga0187779_10003018_pt1 | contig 10243 bp, 13 predicted proteins | sample 1015_Q2_SP10_10__FD_132435 | JGI IMG/M metagenome (GOLD analysis project Ga0187779, IMG submission 132435) | Tropical peat soil microbial communities from peatlands in Department of Meta, Colombia - 1015_Q2_SP10_10_MG | ecosystem: Environmental > Terrestrial > Soil > Wetlands > Peat | place...
CATCTCTCCGAAATCGCTCGTAATGGCTCATGAGATCTCTTCCCCGGGAGGTTAACTTGGAGCCTCCCCCGGATGGACCTCCGACTTTCCGCACGAGAAGAGGGAAGCCAAGCCTTTCTTCCAGAGTCTGAATTAGACCCCATGCCTTGCTGTAGGACATACCCATTTGGTTGGCCGCCCGATGGAGGGACATGAGTGTTTCCACGCGCTTTAAAAGCTCGTAAGGACCGTCTCCAAAAGCCTTCCCGTGATTGTCCAGCCAGACCTTGTAACCGACCTTCATGGTTCTTCCTTCTCCGTTATTCTCTACTGCATATAACGCTATATATACTGAATATCGTTACCTCTGTCAAGAAGATAGATGGATTGCACCTGGGTATCCTATTTGTTAAGATACGAAAGGTTTGGGCAGCTCGGCATGAAGAAACTAAAAACCATTTTTATTTTGTGGGTAGTCGGGATTTTCTCTCTGATCCAAGGAATTCCTGTTGCAGTAGGGGGGGTGACCCGGGAGGAAACAAAACTCGAAGAACAACGGGTTTTCGATTGGAGGAAGGAACGGGATACCTTTTTTAGAAACCACCAGCGTTCTCCGCTTCTTCCTAAGGATAGAGGAAACTTCAAAGGGTTAAAATACTATCCTTTCAGCCCCCCACAGATCTTTTCAGGCAAGATCGAGCGCTTCGTTTTCAATATCAATAACCCGAAATATTATGCCACCTTCCTAACGAACAAGGGGACAAACAAGCGTTATCTTCGCTATGGGAATTTCCGTTTCACGCTGGACGGGAAGCAATATGCCATTGAAATTTATAAATCCATTTTGAGCGATTATCTTTTTGTCCCTTTCAAAGATAAGACGAACGGGAGAGACACTTATGAAGGTGGAAGGTATATCGACGCAGAGGTCCTGGCAGATTATCAAATGGTCTTGGATTTCAACATGGCCTATAATCCCTCTTGTGCATATAATGAAAAATTCGTCTGTGTTGTGCCTCCCCGGGAAAATATGCTGGATATCGAGGTCTGCGCCGGCGAGAAAAATTTCAAATAATCTCCTCGAAAAGCAATCCTCTATCGTTTTCTAATCACTTTTGCAATACCGACGGCGATCAGGAAGATGGCAAGGGTTCCGACCAGTCCTGAAAGAGCGGTGGACACTTTCGCATTCTTAACCCACGGAAGAGTATAACCGGAGAGAGGAGCATGCTCCCATAATTTCCAAGCCTGTTCCTTTTCAGATGATCTCTTGGCCTCTGCAATTTTTTCAAGACTCTCGGGAGAAGTGGAGGCAAAAGGTGAGAGAAAGAGGGCCAGGAGAAGGGCAACTCCCAGTCCGACCCATACGAATCCGTCAACCCGTCTTTTCATGAAATCCTCATCCTTGGTCGTCCTGTCCCATCGGAGATTCTGTTATAAATCACGAGAGGCCCTTGGCTTGTTCCATCCCTACCTCCCCTCGCTCATGATTTATGGAGCGATCTCCTTTGAACGATGGGGGGTGTAAGCTCTCACCAAGTCTGGCCTTGTTTTTAAAATGAGAGAAACTGCTGCCGTAGTGACGATCGCCTCGCCAATGCCGATGAGTGCGTGAGTACCTGCCATGGCGGGCAATGCTACCTTCAAGGGAGATGTTCCTGAGATTGCCAATTCAATCGCCACTGCACAGGCTGCCATCATAATGGAGCACCATGACGCAATCGCTAATGCTATAAAAAATCCCTTTCGGCTCTTCCTGAACAAGACGTAGAAAGAGATGAAAACGCTATAGCCTCCCAATGCTCCCATTACACCCATATTGAATATATTGGACCCGATGGCGGTCAACCCTCCATCAGCAAATCCGAGGCATTGGACGACGAGGACAATGGTCATAATGATGAGGCTTGCCCAAGGGCCTAAGAGCACTGAGGAAAAGACCGTTCCCAGGAAATGGCCGCTGGTTCCTCCGGCCACAGGGAAATTGATCATCTGTGCGGCAAAGATGAAGGCAGCTGTCACCCCCATCAGAGGAACTTCTCGCTCTCCGAAGTTACGGTTTACCCGTCTCACCCCATAGGCACAGGCGCCTGCAGAGATGACAAAAGTGGCTGCATTTAACGTATGACTCAGGAATCCATCCGGTATATGCGTATCTTTCTCCTCCCAGATCCTCTCCTCCCAAAAGGAGGTAAGGGGACAAAATAAAAAGACCAGAAAGACTTTTCTACTTCGGTAGATGTAAAGGCTTTCGTGGCCTCTTCATTCGTAGTGCGTGTTTCGCGATTCGTGAATCGTTCTCTCTCAATCCGTGCAGACTTTATCCTGTCACGATTCACGTTAAACGGATCGATTTAGGCTTGTTCCAAAAGGATACGATGATCGATGAGGTTCATCTCTTTAATTCGAGCCTTAATTCGTTTTTGCTCTCCAAAGATATTTTGAAGATAGAGTTCGTCTTTTTCTGGCCGAAGGATGGAGATGTCTTCGAGAACCAACTCTTCCTTTCCTTCTTTTACCAAGTATGCATTGGCTTCACACATGGGTTCCTCCTGTAAATAACATGTCCTTGTCCGTGCCTGCGCGCTGTAGCCTGCCTTCGCCGGAGCGGCTTCGCGCAGGCAGGCGCTCCGGCGCGCAAGCGTGATTCGTGTCCGGAACTGCTCCCTTTCAGGTGCTGATTAATTCCTGGATCCGTTTAACCAATTGATCAATCAAATGGGGAAGGGGTTCCTTCGGCGCACCAACAATTTCAACGTCCGGCATTCTTAGTGGCAGGAGAAGTTTCATCGCAGGCGACGAAGCAATGGCCTCTGCCATTGCCGGGGTCAACTCCCCCATCATTGAATTAGCTAACACGATGCCGGTCGTGCCGATGATGATATCCACAGTCTTTGCGGTTTGGACAATGGCATTCTCCCCGGAGGCGCCTTTGTTCGCGCCCGCTTTCAGCATCGCTCCAGTTGCCATCGCATTTGTTCCTAAAGCGATGATTTCAGCCTCTCCCGCAAGCTTTTCCTGCAGGCGTTTGATGATGGCGCTTCCGATCCCCCCGCCCTGACCGTCGATCACTACGATGGACTTTTTCCTGTTTCCCACGCTCATTGTATCAACAAAAAAGCCACTTCTGGCCGCGCCTTTCATAGGAGCATCGCCTTCGTGGCTAATTCTTATTTAAACAATAACGACAGATTTGTCAATAGGTATTTAACCTCTCAGGGCTCGAAAAAACTCTTGACCGAGGCGGCAAGGGCTTTCGCTATTTTTTCTTGAAAGTCATTGCCATTAAGCAAGCGTTCGTCTTCTTTATTCGTAATGTAGGCTATTTCCACCAGCACAGAGGGCGGGAGTACAGAGGGGGCATTCGGAACTCTTAAAACAATAAAGTTAGCCTGCCGGTAGGAGGAATATTTTAATGGGCTGACATTCTTGAGGTTGCTGAGAACAATTTCGGCGAACCGAAAGCTTTCCCGCATGGTATCGTTCTGTGCGAGGTCTACTAAAATCGGCTCTACCTTGTCTTTTTCGCTGGTAATCGGTTTTGAAATCACACCGCCCAAAAAGTTTGACCGATTTTCTTTATCGGCCAAGATCCTAGCTGCTTCATCCGTGGCTCCGGAGAGTGACAGGCAATAGACTGAAGAACCTCTGGCCTGAGGGTTGAAACTCGCATCCGCATGGAGACTGATAAAAAGATCTGCCTTGTATTGTTCTGCTATTCTCCTTCGTTCTTCCAACTTGATAAAATAATCTCCTTTACGCGTGAGAAAGGCCTTCATGCCTTTTTGCTGATTAAGAAGCTGGACGACTTTCTCTCCAACTTTTAAGACGACGTTTTTTTCCATCGTCTTGCCAGGACCTATCGCGCCTGGGTCATCTCCGCCGTGGCCAGGGTCAATAACGACGATCTTTGTTCCCGTGGGCGCTGTCTCTTTTTGCTTCTTTCTCTCTTCTATTTCCTTCTTTTCCTGAGCGACGTCAACGAGGTCAATGACGAGGCGGTCGGGTTTTTCTTGGTAAGGCTTCAAGAGGAACACAGTGGCACTTAAAGGTTTTTTCTGATACAGGGTTAACTTAACTTTGTCCTCCCCCAATTCGGTTAGACTCATTTTGGTAAGGAATCGGTCTTTAACCTCGGTCATTCTTTTGAGTCTCGGAAGGGAAATTCCCTTCAATTCAAGATAAAATTCGGGAGGACTTTCTTGTGAGGAACTTTCATACTGAATGGGTTCCGAAAGGTCAAGAACGATTCGGGTACGATCCGGAGCCGACCAGAACCTGATATCCGTGATGAGGGCAGCCAGGGCAGAAGAAAACTGTAGAATCAGGATCAGGATTGCGAGGAGGGAGAGGAGGATGATTTTTAGAAATTTGGTTGCCATCTTTGGCTTAGCGATATCACAACCAAATCAATATGTCAATCCGATGCTTAAGATCAGCGAGAGAAAACGGCAGCCTATTTGCAAACGGTGAAGCCCTTTTCAAAAATACTGTGTTTTTCATCGAAAAATACTTACTTCACCTTATTTCTTTCGCAAAGGACTTGATGGAGAATTGGAACAGAAAATGAACGATGACTAATCTAGATTCAGAGAGGAGGTGAAGGATATGGCGGTTTCGTTAAAACCTGTCGTCAAGGCGAGTGACAAGCTGAAAGGAATGTTGAATGACGCCATTGCCAGGGAGATTCAGGTGAGCATCCAGTATATGTGGCAGCATGTGCAGGTGGTGGGGGTGAAGGGTGTTGCGGTCCAGGATAAGTTCCAGCAGACGGCGATCGTAGAGATGAAGCATGCTGAAAAGATTGCCGAAAGACTTTGGTATCTTGAGGGGACCCCAACCACTAAACCATCGCCCATCAAGGTTGGTGACAGTTTGAAAGAGTTCATCGAACTCGATGTAAAGGCAGAGGTAGAAGCGATCGAAATGTATAGAGGCATTATTGAGCTGGCTCAAAAAGAAGGGGATGTTACGACGGCTTTTATGTTCAAAGAGATCCTGGAGGATGAAGAGGAGCATCACGATCTCTTCACCACGATGCTGGAAGAAGTGTAGGGTTTGTCAATCCCCTCAGTTCACCCTGTAAAGGAAGACCTGGGGGGATTTCCTTTCTATTCCCATACTCAGACCGAAGATTTTTCCGACCTTATTTTTTCGAGATACCGACTCCAGATTTATTTTCCTTAAAGAATTCAGCAAGAAGCTTGTTTGATTATTTCTCTTTGTCCGTTTTCAGCGGGAGTCTAATATAGTCAAGAGCCGATATTTTGCCTCAAAACCTTGACACGAATTGAGAATACGGATTAAATTTGTAGAAGTCAGAAAATAGAAGACCATGACGATATCAGCCATTCTTCTCGGAGCCGGTGAATCGAAAAGAATGGGGGTTGATAAATTATCCCTCCCCTGGGGAAGGAGGACCGTCCTAGAGCATTGTTTTGAAACTCTGCTGCGATCCGAAGTCCAGGAGCTAGTCGTCGTCCTTGGCATACGAAATAAGGGGGCAAAAAATCTGTTTCGGGGACGAAAAGTGAAAGTTGTCATCAATCCTTATTCATGCAGGGGCATGAGTACTTCCATTTGTAGAGGTCTTACAGCTCTCCGTTCAAGAAGTGACGGGATTCTTATCGCTCTGGGGGATCAGCCTCTTCTCAGGACAACGACGATCAATGTCTTGATCCATGCCTTCCAAAAAGGAAGGGGTGGGATCATCGTTCCCTCCTTTCAGGGCAGACGAGGGCATCCTGTTATTCTCCACAGGCGATACAAGAAAGAATTGTTGAACCTGAAGGGAGACGTGGGGGGTAAATCTATTCTTGAGAGGCATCCTCAAGAGGTACGAGCGATTCGCGTAAAATCGATAGGTGTCGTGACGGATGTGGATACATGGCAAGATTACAAAAAAGAGCGAGAAAGAAGGGGCAAGGATTGAGAGAATGAAGAAGGGAATTCAGACGAAACCAAAGAAAAGCATGAGTGAGTTGGTCATTTTGATTCGAGGGGCCGGGGAGATAGCCAGCGGGGTTGCCCATCGGCTTCACCGGTCTCATTTCAAGGTCTGCCTGACAGAGATCCCCCATCCTATGGCTGTGAGAAGAACGGTGGCCTTCAGCGAGGCGGTCTACGAAGGCAAGAAAGAAGTGGAAGGCGTTCGGGCCCAACTTGTTTCCAGGCTGGAGGAAATCGAATCCGTGTGGCAGAAAGGGAATATTCCGATTCTTGTAGATCCCGATGGGAAAAAGACAAGAACTTTTCTGAAACCCGATGTCGTGGTGGATGCCATCATAGCCAAGCAGAATTTGGGTACTCAGGTTCACGACGCCCCTTTGGTGATCGGTCTTGGTCCAGGTTTTATGGCAGGGAAAGATGTTCACATCGTGATCGAAACGAATCGAGGGCATCATCTGGGCAAGATGATCCTAAATGGAACGGCAGAACCTGATACGGGCATCCCAGGTGAGATCGGTGGATATACGATGGAGAGGGTCCTTCGGACAATGAAAAAAGGGATTTTCCATCCACAAAAATCAATCGGAGATAGAGTGGATAGGGGATCCGTGGTGGCAGTGGTAGACGACTTTCCGGTCATTGCCAAGATCAGCGGTGTTTTGAGAGGTCTTCTTCGAGAAGGGGTGGAGGTAAAGAAAGGGATGAAGGTAGGCGATGTCGATCCGAGGAGCAAAAAGGAATCCTGCTTTACTATCTCAGATAAAGCAAGGGCCATTGGTGGAGGTGTGCTGGAAGCCGTTTTATACAAGTTCAATCAATGATGTCCTTCGAGGTTTGGTGTGGATGGTAACCCCACCCTGCCTCCCCTTAACTAAGGGGAGGTGTCGAGGGTTATGTGGAACGACCAATGGGTTGTCTGACCGAAGCCTTGGGGATCAAGGCAAAGGATGTGATTAGCTTGGTTGGGGCAGGGGGAAAGACCACACTCATGTTTCGGCTTGCTGAAGAGTTGGTTCTCCGCGGGATGAAGGTGGTGACCACTACGACCACAAAGATAATGGAGCCCAGTTTAGGAGAAACGAATTCTCTGTATGTCGATCCGGACGAAGGGAAGATTAACGATTTTGTTTCGCGCCATCTCGACCAATACGCTCATATCACGGTCGCTCGGGAAAGACTTGGATCGGGAAAACTGAAGGGGATCTCTCAGAATTTAGTGAATAGACTTTGGCGGTTACGTGGAATGGATGCAATCATTGTGGAAGCAGATGGCGCAGCGGGCCGACCAGTGAAAGCACCGAGGGAGAATGAGCCTGTGATCCCAACAACGACGAGTTTAGTCGTCGCCATTTTGGGGACAGATGGGATGGGGAAGCAATTAAATGATGAAAATGTTTTTCAACCGGAGAGGGTTTCAAAGATAACCGGGATTCCTGTTGGAGAAAAGCTGACGGATGAGGCGATGGCTATTTTGATGACTCATTCCGAAGGCATCTTTAAAGGAGCTCCCCCTTCGTCGAGGGTCGTCGCCTTTCTCAACAAAGTGGATCTTCCAGATGGAGTAACAAAGGCCAAGAATATCGCTAAGAAAGTTCTTGACAAAAAACACCAGAAGATCGAAAGGATCATCTTGGGACAGTTGAAAAGTGAGCCCCCTGTGGTAGAGGTGATCTTTCCATAGCAGGATGCTGCGAAAGTAATTTAGGCCAGACTGCTTTGAAATGCCCAGATGCTACTTTGTCACTGTGACCTTTCCCAAACAGGAGGGTTGTTTTCCCTGCCTTTTGGGCCGACGGCAAAGGAGAAGGGATGAATGAAGGGTCAACGGAGGGATGAAATGAGATGTGGTAGATTTTTTCTTATGGCAATTTTTTTGTCTTTTGCCCTCACCAGCGTCAGCTTTGCAGAGGACGATACGCTGCAGTATTTTTTGTCGAAGGCTTCATCTAAGACCGTTGAACTTTCCAAAAAAGACAAAGTCGAATTGCTCAGTCAATTGGATGACGTGATGAAACGGGCTCAGGGGATTTGCGCAAAACTGATGCAGGCTGTTCAGACGGGGGAGACGGAGGTTCTATACCAGGAGGGAAAATTTTGGATGTCAAAGCTGGAGGAAGACCAAGCATCGATTGAAACAGGATTTCAACAAATCAGATTGTTGAGGGAAAAACCCGCCCATCTCGTCGCCTCGGTCAGACTTTATAAATCTTTGAGAGACCTCTCGGGGAATTTTAATGCCTATAACAATTTTTCTTCCTTTTCGGCTATCGTGGGCGATCTGGCACCGGAAATCGAATTATGGGGTGACCCAATTTTTTTCAAACTTTATCTTCTTCCTCTTGCCCGTTCAAAGGATATGGAAAACGAGGCGCCCCAGGCTGAGAAGAAGCCGGGTTCCAAAGAAAAGAAACATTGACAGCTGCACACCTGAAAAAGGTTAGTCATGAGGCAACAGGAAAATTTCAGGGTACCATAATCGTTAAGCGGAATAGCGTGGTGAGCGTTCGACTGAGCTCACGCCGAAGTCTTGTGCAACGATCATGGTGAGCTTGTCGAACCATGGCCTGGGTTTATATCTTAAAATGTTCTGATGGTTCAAGAAAAGGGGGGGGGTAGGGTGAAGAAGGAGAGGGCTAGTGCAGCCAAATCATCGGAAAGCTGCGAGAGGTAGAATTTCTTCTAAGTCAGGGGAGCGGGGTGGGCGAAGTGAGCCGCAAGCCGGGTGTTACGGAGCAGAGCTACTATTGATGGAGGCGGGAGTACGGGCGATGCGGGTAGATCAGGCCCGAAAGCTCAAGGAAAGCTCGGGGCGGTCCTCCCTTACTGCATAACAGTGGACGCAGTTAAGATTGCATTGGTAGGTCAGGTCAAAGTGGCAGACCAGGGGTATCTTCTTTCTGGCGGCCTTTTTCATCAGGAGACTGAATAAACCTCTCTGCGTCACGCTAACCCTTGACGGGATTGTGTGATAAAACGGCCAGACCTTTACTCATCAGCTGACCGAGGAACTCGAGGCAGTCTTTCTCAGCAGTATCCCGATCCACTTCGAATTCCTGACATATTTTCTCAATCATTTGTTTTATCTTGATCTGCCCATCTGCCTGTTCCCAGATAAAAGTGGCCACCGCGTTTAACGTGTGAAAGGTGCTATCTTTCAAATTCACTATGACCGCTTCTCCATCTATGGTCCTGTGAGCGATTTCTTCATTATTCTTATTCACATATTCATCGAGCATCTATGCACTCCCAGTCGGCCCTCGTATGTTCTTTGCGTCTCCACGTTAAAAATCCTATAGGGGATGACAAGAACGGATTTTCTTATTGACAAAGAACTTAAAGGGACGCTTGATATACCATTGCCCCCGTCTTTCATTAAAAATTCCCAGAACATGTCTGCCGAGCATGAGACGGCTGATATTGCCTTTATCACCTTTGAAAATAACTATTCTTAATTTATGCGTTACGGGTACCATTTTTTGAAGAATACCTTTCTGAGCCAAACAACCGTACAACAAGCAAAAAAACTTGTTCGGCCGATGGCGGATTTGCCGAAACGCCCATTTTAGGCGGGCACTCAGAAAGCCTTTTCGACCCCCGATAATCTTTCTCCTCTTTCCTTCTCTCCAAGCAGCAACTGCTAATCCCTGAACGGCGTCTGGCTGGAGTGTCCAGGGGTCATTAGATGCATTATTGTCGCCACGAGTCACCATCCCTTGATCGTTCTTCATGACAATACGATGAACAATCAAAATGTCCTCTGCTGGAGACTTGAAGACAACAGTATCCCCTACACTGGCTGTTCTATCAGTGCACGGCATGACCTCAATCAGATCTCTCTCGCATAGGGTTGGGCACATGCTATTTCCAGAGTGGACTAGATAGCGGACAGCTCTATCAGCAGGAGTCACCAGTCCACAGTCACCGTTTCCCTGTCTCTTGCCTACAGTTTCATTTAAGCGAAAAGTTTGCGAAACTACTTCCTTTTCCATCTTTCATCCCTTGATGCACAAATATGGTTTGCTCGATTTTCTCCCAGAACGCTCCATTCAGACTGACCTGGAGTTTATAGCACGGAACATGTCTGACAAGACGACAGATATTATCGAATGCTTGCAAGTACAGCGCACGCATTTTCTCCTTATTGAGGACTTGATTTACTGGTTGAATAAAATTATCCGACGATTGTTGAAGCAGGATTGCCGACTCTCCCTTTCCGACAGGTTCTATGCCGTCCTTCTCGTCTTGCGATAGAAAAAGGATCCCTTCCAAAGGCCGGCCGCGTTGGGTGTCCCATATCCCGCCCGAACCTCCGGGC
>Ga0187779_10003020_pt1 | contig 10240 bp, 7 predicted proteins | sample 1015_Q2_SP10_10__FD_132435 | JGI IMG/M metagenome (GOLD analysis project Ga0187779, IMG submission 132435) | Tropical peat soil microbial communities from peatlands in Department of Meta, Colombia - 1015_Q2_SP10_10_MG | ecosystem: Environmental > Terrestrial > Soil > Wetlands > Peat | place...
CGGGTAAGTCGTCGGTGACCGGCTCGCCTCCCGCGCGACCGACGAGCAGTCCGGCGCCGCCGAGTCCGAACTTCCCGGGTTGCGTTCTGATCGTCGCTTCGGCGACCTTCCTGTCCCGGATGTAGAGGCTCGCCATGCCCTCGGCGGGGATCGCGTCGCCTTGCTTCTCGAACGAGACTGAGAGCACGACGTGGCCGGTCGGGACCGTCTCCTCGGACTCGACGACCTGCGGGAGTTCCCCGAGGAAGTTGTAGACGTACTTGAGCCTGCCGTCCCTGACGTACAGCGCGTGTCCACCGAACCGCGACCCCTGCGAGAACAGCACCCCACCAGCCTCGGGCGTCTCAATCTCGACCTCGGCGGCGATCGTGTACGAGCGGCCGCGGATGTCGGGTGTGACGGATTCGGGAACCTCGGCTCCTCCCGGGTAGTAGACGTAGCGGTCCCGTGGGTGTGAGAGCTGCGGGCGTGGCGTCGTGAATGCCTCCACGGCGTTGCGGGTCTCAAGCGGCAGCGCCTGGTATCTCTCGGCCTCTGCCCACCAAAGGTCCTGCAGCGCCCGCAGCTTGCCTGGTTGCTCGGCGGCGAGGTCGTGAGACTCGCTCGGGTCCTTCTGGGTGTCGTACAGCTCCCACCGCTGGTCGTCGAACGAGCCCCAGTAGGCGGGCGATGCCGGCACGGCGGTGACGGCCTTCCACCCTTCGTGCCAGATCGCCCGCGTCCCGAGCATCGAGAAGAACTGCGTCACCTTGCCCGTGTCGGCATCCGGATCGGCGAACGTCGTCGCAAAGCTGACACCCTCAAGGGGCTTCTGGCGATAGCCGTTCACCACCTCGGGCAGCTCAACGCCCAGGCACTCGTACAGGCTCGGCACGATGTCAACCGCGTGTGTGTACTGGCGGCGGACCTCGCCGCGGGCGGAAATGCCCCGAGGCCACGACACGATCATCGGATCGGCCGTCCCGCCGCGGTAGTTGCCGTAGCGCTTCCACATCTTGAACGGGGTGTTGAACGCCCACGCCCAGCCGGTGGGGTAGTGGTTGTAGGTCTTCGTGCCGCCGAGCACATCGAGGTATTTGAGGTTCTCCTCGACCGTGTCCTGCACGCCGTTGAAGAACTTGTTCTCGTTGACCGAGCCGTTCGGCCCGCCCTCGCCCGAAGCGCCGTTGTCGGACACCAACACCACGATCGTGTTCTCGAGCTGACCGCTTTCCTCAAGGTAATCGAGCAGCCGCCCGAGCTCGTGGTCGGCGTGGCTGAGAAACCCCGCGTACACCTCGGCCATCCGGCAAAACAGCCGCTTCTCATCGTCTGAGAGCGAATCCCACGGACGGACCGTGTCGAGCGCCGGCCAGGGCTGCCCCGCCGGGCCGGCGGTCTCGACATACGGGTTGATCGGCGACAACTCGGCGTCCTCAGAGACGACGCCGAGCCGCTTCTGCCGCTCCAGAATGTCCTCGCGGATCGCCTCGTACCCCATGTCAAAGCGACCCCGATACTTGTCGATCCACTCCTTCGCCACATGATGCGGCGCGTGCGCGGCGCCCGGGCAGTAGTAGAGCAGGAACGGCTTGTCCGGGGCGATCGCCTTCGCGTCGCGGATGAACTCGATCGCCTTGTCCGTCAGATCGGCGGTCAGGTGGTAGCCCTCCTCCGGCGACCGCGGCGGATCCACCGGATGGTTGTCATACACGAGATCGGGATACCACTGGCTCGTCTCGCCACCAAGGAACCCGTAGAACCGTTCGAATCCCCGCCCCAGCGGCCACTGACGCTTGGACGCCGCCAGGTTCATCTCATCCTCCGCGGTCAGATGCCACTTCCCGACCGCGTACGTGTTCCAGCCCCGCTCACGGAGGACCTCCGCCAGGTTCGCGCATTCAAACGGGATATGCCCGTTCGCGTTGGGGAACCCGTCGGTGATCTCCGTGATCCCGGCCATCCCATTGGTCGTGTGGTTGCGTCCGGTCATCAGACACGACCTCGTCGGCGAGCACAGCGCCGTCGTATGAAAGTTCGTGTACCGGATCCCGCGCTCGGCGATCCGGCCGATATTCGGCGTCTCGATCACCCCGCCAAACGTCTCCATCGCCGCGAACCCAACGTCGTCGAGCACCACGTACAGGACACTCGGCGCGCCCTCAGGCGCCGCCGGCTCGATAAACGGCGCCCAATCCGCGACCGACTCCTTGATATCGACGTTGATGGTTCCCCGAAACGGCTTCGTCATCGAACACTCCATCGGTCGCGGACGTCGCGGGCACACCCAACCCCACGGCTCAGAACAAACCGGATTCCAATCCCGCCCGCTCCCGTCGTCATCACCCCAAGCGGATGATCCTGTCGTGGTCGCCCCCAAGGATCGAGACGATCGAGAAGCATCAGCTGGGGTCGACTGTGATGCTCCCACGGAATGCGGCAGCGCCCGACTCGTCCTCGGGCGACGCTGCCGAATCCGTAGGCTGAGCATCACACTCGCCGATCGGAGGCGGCGCTCATGCTTGGGACGACCAGCAAGAGCGGCCCCGATCGGCGTTCGGCTTCCGCTTCTACGAGGAGCGGAACACTTGGCTCATCCAGCCCAGCCGCCTTCAGCCTCCGCGCATGGGACGAGCCGAACGGGGCCTCGACCGCCCCCGTCAGACGGATCCTTCAACGACTCAGTGCTCGCGGATCGCGCGGCGCGAGCTCCACTGTCATTCGACCGACGTTCTACAGTCGGACGGGCTTTGGCAGCCGCGACACCCGTATCATGCAGTTTGGGTGTCGCACACCTAAACTGCTATCATGGGCGTCTGTGAAGACGATCCAGATCCGCAACGTGCCGGACGCTGTCCACGCAACCTTACGTACGCGCGCGACCGCCGCCGGTGTTTCGCTGTCCGACTACGCGCTAGCTGAGCTTGAGCGGATAGCCGAGCGGCCCGCCGTCAGCGACGTGCTACGGCGAGCGGGATCGCGGGCCGGCGGTGCTGCGACCGCTGACATCGTTGCCGCCGTGCGCGCCGGCCGCGATCGCGAGTGACTCTCGGTGCTCGTCGTCGACACGTCCGCGGCGCTCGCTGCGCTTGCCGAACGGACGCCCGACGGCGCGCTCGTACAGCGCTTGGCCGAGGACGGCGACCTTCACGCCCCCCATTTGATCGACATCGAGATCCTGCAGGCCCTGCGAGGTTTGGTACGCGGCGGGAAACTCAGCGCCGACCGCGCCGACGACGTCCGCACCGATGTCGCCGCCCTGACGATCACGCGGTACGGCCACGAGCCACTCGCTGACCGCGTCTGGGCCCTGCGCGACAATCTCACTGCTTACGACGCCGCGTTCATCGCGCTTTCCGAGGCGCTCGACGTCCCGCTCATAACCTGCGATGCGCGCCTGGCTGCGGCTCCCGGGATCGTGGTCGAGTTGTACCCGCGCGCATAGCGGCTACGCCGCCTGTTGCGAACCCGCATGCTGTCACGGCGCGACTGTCATTCGACCGACGTTCTACATCCGTTCGAGTAGCGGATCGCGTCCAGCAGCGGCTCGTAGCCGCGGCCCGGCTTGAGGTCCAGAGCACCGAGCACCAACGGCGCGAACTGGGCCACGTACGAGTGCCGCGCGTGCTGCGCGTCTCGGCGCTGCTCATCGACCGGTCTCGCCAGCCCGGGTACGGCGCGACGACGAGCACGCATTCAGTGTCCGCCCAGGCCAGCCGCCACCGCGGCGACGGACACCGACGCTTACGGCTACTTCACCGCAGTACGCTTCGGCGGTGCGCACCGTGATCTCCGATCCCCCGCCCGCAGATTTTCAGGCGCTGCTGGAACGCCGCCGCCGATGGGGAGCCGATCGCCACGACGAGGTATGGGAGGGTGTGCTGCACGTGATTCCGGCCCCGGGCCAACCCCACTGGATGCTCGACCAACAGGTCGCCGAGCTGCTGGGAGCGCCCGCGCGCGCCGCGGGGCTGATCGCCGGCGGCGAGTTCAACCTCGGCCACCAAGACGACTACCGCGTGCCCGACCGAGGGCTGCACCGGCCCGAGACCGCCGGCGACTGGTGCGCCACCGCCGCGCTCGTGGTCGAGATCGTCTCGCCCGGCGACGAGACGTGGGAGAAGCTGCCGTTCTACGCCGCCCACCACGTCGACGAGCTGCTGATCGTCGATCCCCACCGACGCACGGTCGACTGGCTGGCGCTCGAGTCAGGCGAGTACCGGCCGATACGACAGAGCCGCCTGATCGACCTCGGCCCGGCCGAGCTCGCCGAGCGGATCGACTGGCCACCAATCAGCATCGGCTAGCAAACCCGCGGGCCGTTGCGTCGCGACGCATCGCGTCATCACAGCTGCGCCGCCACGTGCACAAAGAGCACGAGGGCGCCGCGTGAACGGCGACTAACGCTTAGCGTTGGATTTCGCAGACTTGTTGTCGGAACCCCTACCCAAGGAGATCGCCAGCCACAGCGACCTCGCACGCTCCTGGCACGCCTTCGAGCGCGCAATCGAACGGGGCATTTGATCCTCACGGCCGCCTGGCACATGCTCGAAACCGGCCAGCTGTACCGCGAACTCGGCGGCGACGACTACACCCGCCAGAACCGCGACCGCGCTTTCTAGTTTCCATGACCGGCGGCTAAAACGTAAAACGTACGTATTACCAGGCCGCTGCTCGGGAGGACAGAGAGACCCGGGAGAGGCCTCACCTGCGGGGGGCTTCGCCTGGGAGCTCTTGTAGGTAGCGGCGCAGGAGCGGGTCGAAGATCCGCCACTCGCCGCGGCTGTGGTGCTCGATGATCCCTGCGTCGCGCAGCGCGCGCAGCGTTCGGTTGGCGACGTCGGGCGCGAGTCCTTGGTAGAGCTTGGTGCCGAGCGCCACCCGCTCGACGATCCGTTGTGCGTGACGGCCGAGTGTGCGCACGTGAGCGAGCGTCTGCTCGTGCTTGAGCCGGTCGGCAAGCAGGGCGCGTTCGACGCCGGCGCCGACATGCGCGACATCGATCCGGCGGGTCGGTTCGAGCGTGGCGACGTAGTGCGCCTGCTGCGCGATCAGCATCGTCGCGCGCGGGTGCCCCTCGCCGCGCTCGATCAGCTGCTCGAGCGCGTCGTCGTCGATCGTGCAGCGGTCGAGCTTCAGCCGCGCGGGGATCCCGGCCTTCCAGTCCTCCGGCGCGATCGGCGGTAGCTCGTAGAAGCTGCCGAACTGGCTCAGCGCCCGCTCGGCCGGGCCGAACAGGTCGCGCATCACGTGCTCGAGCGACCCCGCGAACAAGACCGTGACCGACGGCGAGTCCTGCAGCACCGCCCGTAGCTGACGAGTGACCACGTCCGGGTCGCCGTAGGGCTTGCGCGGCGCGGCGAGCTCCTGGAACTCGTCCAGGAACAAAATCAGCCGCTTGCCATCGGCGTCCGCGATCCGCCCGAGCAGCTCGAGCGCGTCCCTGACCGCGCGCTCCGGCGGCAGATCGCGGACCGTGGGCGAGAACGCGAGCTCGACGGCGTCGCCGAGCTCCTGCTTGAGGCGCACCGTGGCCGTCATCGCCGCGACCTGGCGGGCACGCGCGGGCGCTTGGCGCGCCCGCGCGAGCAGCTGGCGCGCCTTCGGCCGGTTCCCGAGCGCAGCGACCGTCAGCGACTCAGCGAGCCGCAACGCGTCCGGCTGTTTGAACAGATCCACCGCGACCGTATAGGCATCCGCTCGACGGCACACCTCCAGCGCGGCCCGGGCGACGCTCGTCTTGCCCGAACGCCGCGGGCCCGCAAGCACTACATTCACCGCGCCCAACAGCGAGCTCGCGATCGCATCCACATCGTCGGTCCGGCCGATCAGCGCCTCGCCGCCAACCGGCTCATCGGTCGGAAACAGCTCGCCGCTCCCCACCCGCCGCTGACTATCAGGCATAAACCCATACGTTATCAGCCCTTAACTGATAACCGTGAGCCGCCGTGGCACGTGGTGAGCAGCGATCTCGACTTCGCATGCCGCCGAGTCGATCTGCCCTTGGCGCTCGCTGGTCAGCAACTGCGGCGGCGGGTGGCGTTATGTGAAGGGGGTTTGGTGTCGGCGGCGAATGACTTTCCGTGCTGGAACCGGAGAGACTGTCGGTGGTGCTGGATCGTGTCGCGGAGTCGAAGATCGCGGAGCGGTGGCGGTTGTTCGGCCCGGAGTGTGATGAACGCCGGCGGCGGATGTGGGCGGCCAGCGAGGCCAGCGTGTACGGGCCGGGCGGGGTGATGTTGGTCGCGCGGGCGACGGGGATCTCGGAGGACACGATCCGTCGTGGGTTGGCCGAGCTTGAGTCCGGGGAGCGGCTTGAGCGGGGGCAGGTGCGCCGGCCGGGTGGTGGACGGCGGCCGGTCGTGGAGGCGTAGCCTCGGGAAGCTGTGCGTGGCGCTTGGGGATGGGGCACGTGATCTCCGAGGGGACGCGCTGGCTCGGAATGGCGCCGGCCCTCTGGGATCACGGATCGAAGGATTACTGTTTCCGCGTGTCGATCCAGCAGTCGTCGCCGCCCCGTGGCCGGTCGTGTTCGACGTGGGCGGCTGCTTCGCGGCGGTAGAATCGCCGCCGTGACGACCAAGGAACGGCTGCATGAGGAGGCGCTCGCCGAGGTGCAGGCCGATCGTGCCGCGGGCGTGCCCCGAATCTCGTACGCGGAGATCGTGCACAAGCACGGCGATTCGTGACCACCGAGCCGTGGTCGGTCGAGTTCGAACGACGCGCTGATAGAGACCTTGAGCGGCTCGCTCGGGTGTTCGCGTTCCTGCGCGCCAATCTCGCCAGGACCGCCGACGAGCTCCGGCCGATCGAGGCCGGCTGTGTGGTGAGCTCGCCGTCGCTGCCGGCGGTCTGGAGCGTCAACCAGGTGCGGGTGGCGCTGCCGTTCGGGTTCGAGTCGCTGGTCGAACTCGCCGACGAGCAGTTGGAAGGGTGCCGCTACCTGCAGATCGCCGTCGAGAACCAGGACACCGGGCCCGCGCTCGAGGACGCGTTCGCCGCCTCGGGCTGGAAGACCGAGCGCGAGCTGCTGATGATCCTCTGCGGCGAGCCCGACCGCGAGGTCGACACGAGCATCGTGACCGACGCGGGTGAAGACGAGGTCGCCGAGGTGATGCGGCGCTGGTATGCCGAGGACGAGCCGGATCCGCACGCGCTCGACCAACTCGTCGAGTTCAGCCGCCGTGAGGCTCGCGCCTGCGGCGACCGGCTGCTCGGCGTCAGAAGCTCTGACGGTCAGCTCGTGGCGATCGGCAGGCTCCGCAGCGACGGTCGCATCGCCCAGGTGGAGGACGTCTACACGGTGCCCAGCGCGCGAGGCCGCGGGTCCGCGCGCGCGGTGGTCACGCGCGCGGTTGGGCTCGCCCGTGACGCCGGCCACGACCTGATCTTCATCCCCGCCGACGACAACGACTGGCCGAAGGAGCTATACGCCCGGATCGGCTTCACGCCGCTCGGCCGGCTGTGGCAGTTCCACCTCGGCTGATCGGCAGGGCCGCCACCGGGCGGCGACAGCGCGACTTCGACAGGTGCGCGGGTTTAGTTGTAGTGGGATGGTCGGCGCCTGACGGCGGCGCCTTGAAGGTCCGAGACTCAGCCCAACCCGGGAGGTCGGGATGAAGAGCAAGCTCGAGATGCTCGCGCCCGCGACGCTACTGTCGGTCACTCTGGCGGTCGGCGTGACGGCGGTCGCGGTGGCGGCCTCATCGCCGGCGGTCAAGACCGGCGCCCCCTCGCACGTGACCGACACGAGCGCGGTGCTCCACGGGACGATCAACCCGAACGGCAGCGCCACCGCGTACTACTTCGAGTGGGGACTGACCACGGCGTACGGCGTGACCAGCGTGGAGCACTCGGCCGGCCACGGGACCGCGCCCGTGTCGGTCAGCGCCACCGCGGCCGCACTGATCCCCGGGACGATCTACCACTACCGGCTCATTGCCGCGAACGGCTCGGGCAGCGCGTCCGGCGCCGACCGCACCTTCAAGACCGCGGGCAATCCACCCCCGGGCGTGTCCACCGGTCCGGCCACGCAGGTCGCCCGGAACAGCGCGACGCTGACCGCGGAGATCAGCCCCAACAGGCAGGCCACGACCTACTACTTCCAGTACGGGCCGTCGACCACGTACGGCTCGCAGACGCTCGCCGCGACCGTTCCCGCGGGAACCGCGCCGGTGACCGTGACCGCAAGCGTCCAGGGTCTCGAGGCGCAGACGATCTTCCACTACCGGATCGTCGCGATGCACGCCAACACCGTCCCGCAGCCCGGAGCGGACGCCACGTTCATGACGCTCCCCCTGCACCGGCCGGTGCCGCAGATCCATGCCAGGACAAGGCCCCGTCACGCCGCGACCAAGCCGTTCGTGCTCACCACCACCGGGTCGGTGCACGGACCGTCGTGGATTCCGGCGATCTACGACTGCCGCGGCAACGTGTCGATCCGGTTCCTCCTCGGCTCGCGCCGGACCGGTTCGACGCTGGTGCCGCTCGGACCCGATTGCCGGTTCTCGGGCCAGACGGTGTTCAACAAGCTTCCCGACCACCGCCCAGAGCCGGTGACGCTCACGGTGGTGGTGCACTACCTCGGAAACTTCTACCTGACGCCGCACAAGACGTCGGGGCAGACGATCACGCTCGGATAATCGCCCTCAGGCGCCGCCGTCAGGCGCCGCCGACCATCCCCCTACGCGGGCGGCCGGTCGCGCAACCGGAAGACCAGCCGCAGCCCAGACCATACGTCGTCGATCGCGCATACCTTGTTGTCGACCAGGCCTGCGGCGAGGCCAAGCGTGCGGACGACGTCATCGGTCAGGTCGGTCGCCACGCCGGAGGCGCGCTTCGGCCACGCGATCCACAATCCTCCGGCTGGCTCGAGTGCGGAGCGCAGTCCAGGCAGCCGCCGCTCGAGCACCGAGCGCCCGCAGAAGAAGGCGACGATCACGTCCGCCGGCGACCCGCCGAGCCGGCGGCGCACGGTCACGCCGTCTGGGAGCGAGCCCAGCGTGGACTCGAACCCCTCGGGAGCTCCGATCAGCCCGAGCCGCGCCCCCGGCTTGATCCCGAGCTTGCGCGGCAGCGGCGTACCCGAATAGCCGGCGCTCCGCGTGGCGCTCATCGCGCGTCCGCCACGGCCGCCACCTCCGCGATCAGCTTCGACAGCTGACTGCCCTGCCAGGCGATCGGCGAGTGCCCGGGCTCGTCGAGCACGAGGCGCGCCCCCGGGATCGCCGCGGCGTACGCCTCCCCCACGGCCTGAGGGTGGCCGGGATCGGGCTCGTCCGCGCTCGCCACGACCGTGACCGGGACGGAGATCCGAGCCAGCTCGTCGATCTGCTCGAATGGCCGCGACCGCGGGACCGCCCGGAGCGCGTCGGCGACGGCGTCGAGGCGCGAGTGCTGCGACAGGCGCTGCCGCGTCACCTTGTCGACCGTCTCCTGCCAGGACTCGGGAATGTCCGGACGCCCCGAGGCGGCGAGGAAACCCTCGATGCCATCGCGCTCGAGGGCCGCCGCGAGCTCGTCCCAATAAGCGAGCCGTCCGTTCCGGTCGTGCGACGCGGGGTCGTACGCGGGCGTTATGACAACCAACCCGGCGACGCGGTCGGGGGCATGGAGCGCGAGCCACAGCAGCGTGTGGGCGCCCATCGACGCGCCCGCGAACACCGCCCGCTCGATCCCGCGGGCGTCCAGGACTGCTTCCACATCGCGCCCGAGGTCCTCGTAGGTGTACGACTCGGGCACGGGCGCCGGCGATGACCGGCCATGGCCCCGAGCGTCGTAGGCGATCACGCGATGGCCCGATCGCTCCAGCGCCTTCGAGCCCATCACGACGTACCGGCGGGTCGCGGTCAGGCCGTGGAGGAGGACGACCGGCACGCCCTCCCCCGTCTCGTCGCCGGACAGCTCGACACCGGCTCGCTCGACGACGATCTCAGCCATCCGTGCCGATGGGGATCTCGTTCACAGGATCGCGCGCGGATAGGCCTTGGTCGCGGCGGCGACCATGGCGACGAAGAAGCCGACGACGATCAGGAAGTCGAGCCACAGCTCGCCCTTGCCCCCCACTCCGAGCAGCATCTGGCGCAGACCCTGCACCTCGTAGGTCAGCGGGTTGACGCGCGCGACTGCGTGCAGCCAGCCGGGCATGATGCTGAGTGGGTAGAGCGCGCTCGAGGCGAAGAACAGCGGCATCATGATCAGCTGCCCGATGCCCATGAACCGCTCGCGGGTCTTGACGCCGGATGCGATCAGCATCGACATC
>Ga0187779_10003022_pt1 | contig 10236 bp, 7 predicted proteins | sample 1015_Q2_SP10_10__FD_132435 | JGI IMG/M metagenome (GOLD analysis project Ga0187779, IMG submission 132435) | Tropical peat soil microbial communities from peatlands in Department of Meta, Colombia - 1015_Q2_SP10_10_MG | ecosystem: Environmental > Terrestrial > Soil > Wetlands > Peat | place...
CGACCTGCGTGGCGGGACCGGTGGACACGCCCGGGGGTGGATTGCCCGCGGTCTTGAAGGTGCGGTCGGCGCCGGACGCGCTGCCTGAGCCGTTCGCGGCCACGATCCGGTAGTGGTAGATCGTTCCCGGGATCAGCGCGGCCGCGGTCGCGCTGACCGACACCGGCGAGGTCCCGTGGCCGGCCGAGTGCTCCGCGCTGGACACGCCGTACGCCGTGATCAGTCCCCACTCGAAGTAGTACGCGGTGGCTCTGCCGTTCGGATTGATCGCGCCGTGGAGCACGGCGCTCGTGTCGGTCACGTGCGAGGGGGTGCCGGTCGTGACCGCCGGCGACGAGGCCGCCACCGCGACCGTCGCGACGCCGACCGCCAGAATGACCGACAGCAGCGTTGCCGGCACGAGCACCTCGAACTTGCTGTTCACGCCTGCCTCCCGGGTTGGGCTGAGTCTCGGACCTCCAAGGCGCCGCCGTCAGGCGCCGCCGACCTTCCCACTAAGGCGCCGCCGTCAGGCGCCGCCGATCTTCCCACCAAGCTAAAGCGCCGCCGTCAGGCGCCGCACTACTAAACCCGAGCACGCGTCGAAGTTGCGCCGTCGCCGCCCGTAGTGGCCCTGCCGATCAGCCCAGGTGGAACTGCCACAGCCGGCCGAGCGGCCTGAAGCCGATCCGGGCGTACAGCTCCTTCGGCCAGTTGTTGTCGTCGGCGGGGATGAAGATCAGGTCGTGGTCGGCGTCACGCGCGAGCGCAACCGCGCGCGTGACCACCGCGCGCGCGAACCCTCGGCCGCGCGCGCTGGGTGCCGTGTAGACGTCCTCTACCTGGGCGATGCGACGGTCGCTGCGGAGCTTGCCGATCGCCACGAGCTGACCGTCAGAGCTCCTGACGCCGAGCAGCCGGTCGCCGCAGGCGCAAGCCTCGCGGCGGCTGAACTCGACGAGTTGGCCGAGCGCGTGCGGATCCGCCTCGTCCTCGGCATACCAGCGCCGCATCACCTCGGCGACCTCCTCCTCGCCGGCGGCGGTCACGATGCTCGTGTCGACCTCGCGGTCGGGCTCGGCGGACAGGATCATCAGCACCTCGCGCTCGGTCTTCCAGCCCGCGGCGCGGAACGCGTCCTCGAGCGCCGGCCCGGTGTCCTGGTTCTCGACCGCGATCTGGAGGTAGCGGCAGCCTTCGAGTTGCTCGTCGGCGAGCTCGACCAGCGACTCGAACCCGAGCGGCAGTGCCACCCGCACCTGGTTGACGCTCCACACGGCCGGCAGCGACGGCGATCTCACCACGCAGCCGGGCTCGATCGGCCGAAGCTCGTCGGCAGTCTTGGCGAGATTGGCGCGCAGGAACGCGAACACGCGAGCGAGCGTGCCGTCGCCGGCGGGCGAGTCGAAGCTGGGGGGTGCGGCCGGTCTGCCCGTCATCGGCAACGGGCTATGTTGCCAGCCGGCGGTCGCGCGTCCCGGCTGCTGCCCCGGAGATTGCGGACCTGCCAGGCGTGCACGGGGCTAGCAAATGACGGCAAACGCCTATATTGACGGCACACCTGGTACTCTTAAGGTCACCCGACCAAGGAGGGCGCCGATGGCGGCACCCACTCCACCGAAGTTCACGCTTCGGTTCCGCAACCGCACCAACCACGAGATCCTCGGGCTGTTGGCCGAGCGCTTTGGGGTCACCAAGAACCAGCTCGCCGAGGAGATGCTGGAGCGCGAGCTGCAGGCGGCAGCGCTGCTGCTGGAGCAGGACCTCACCGGCACGCTGGCGCTGCTGCGCAACTACCGGCGTGACGAGCACCTGGTCGGGGCCATCGAGGCCTTCGCGCATGCGGAGGCCTACGAGGAAGACCCGATCAAGACGCAGATGGTCCAGACCTCGCGCGGGCCCGACGCTTACGGCGTCGCGGAGGCCTTCAGCTAGGTCGTGCCCACCCCGTGGGAGGACGACCCCGCCGACGCACCCAAGATCGCGGCGAACGCCGCGAAGGTGCTGTTCGGCATCGCCAGCGATGCCGACCGGCGGGAGCCTCCCACGGTGGCGCTGGCGCAGCAATGGCATCGTGATCTCTACGACGGGATCGACCGACCTTTCGACTACTACGCCGGCGAGGTCCGCGACTCTGATCAGAACTTCCCCGATCTGATCGGCTACGAGGTTCAGGTGGGAGGTGCGTTGGGTACGCCGGCCGCCCAGGTGCCACAGGCCCTGCAGCGCTTCGAGCAGGCGGCCCAGACCGCGGCCGCACGGCTCGACAATGTGATCCCGGTCGGCACGGACCCGTCGACGATGGCGCCCGTCGAGCTGCACGGCGTGCTGACCTACTGCGCGGCGCTCCACGGAACGTGGGTGCGCATCCACCCGTTTGCCAACGGCAACGGCCGCACCGCCAGACTGTGGGCCAACTGGGCCGCGCTGCGCTACGGCCTCCCGCCGTTCGTCACGATCAAACCGCGCCCGCAGAACCCGTACGGAGCCGCCGCAGCCGCGTCGATGGCCGGCGACGACCAGGTGATGCTCGCCGTGATGGACCAGATGCTGCGCGACTACCTCACCAGCCTGCCGTCAGCCCGGACGTAAAGGCGTTCTCGCGGCTCACACGACGGAAGCTCGGGCAGCGATCGGAAGCCTGCGGTTCTCTCAGCTCGCGGTTGGCACGGGTCGGCGGAGCCACTCCTGGTAGAAGCCGTCGATATCGGGCACGAAGTCGTGCACGACTGGGTAACCGGGTGGAACCGCCTCGACCTCGAGCTGGGTCATGCACCCGGGGCAGAGGTACTCGCGTATCTGGGACCACCGCGGGTCGCCCTGCATCATGCGCGGGAACACCTCGAGCAGCTGCTCCTCGGTGTCGCGGACGTTGATCAAGGCCTCTAGCTTCCAGTTCTGCTCGACTTCGCAGAACTCGTGGCCGCAGTCGCACTTGACGATCCGGCGGCCGTCGGGTTTGACGACCACGTACAGGTGCTCGCCGAACGGAAGGATTATGCGGTCCGTCCAGGTGACGCGTTCCTGGAGCAGCTCGATGTAGGTGTCGAACCGGGCGGGATCCTTGAACGAGGACTGAATCGCGCGCACCGTGTCTCGCGGCAGGCGCTCGTCGATCAGGTCCGAGAGCATTGACTTGTCGACTCGCATCGTCACACCTCCTGGGCCGCGGCGAGAATCGTCTTGGTCAAGTCGACGGTCGGCGTCGGGACCGGGTAGTCGAAGTCCGCGGGGAGGTCCCAGAACTCGCGGTACTGGCGCGCCCATCGGTCCGACAGGCGCATCGACTGTGCGTACATGACCTGGACGGGGGCGATGAACTGTCCCTCGCCGCGGGCGTGGGCGAGGATCCGCTCGCGCTCGGCGGCCATCCACTCCCTGACCGGCACCGCGCGCTCGCGTCGAAGCTGTCTGAACTTCGCGCGCCGGAGTTCTGTCTGCTCCGCGTCGACCTGCCAGCCGCCATGCTCATCCTGGGCGGCCGCGACTTGATATACGGTCTCTGCGAGCCGTGGCAGGACGTAACCGCCGTTGAGGTCGTCTTGCACGGCTTGCGGCCGGCGCTCGATCGGATCCCCGAGGCCGTGCCCGCCGTGGTACACGCACACGTACAGGTCTCCGTGGGTCATCAACTCAGGCAACGTGGTCGTGTGCTGATCGAAATCGCGCTGTCCAGTGATCAGGCGCTCGACGTTGGAGTGCTCCGGATCGCCGTCGTGAGTGGGGTACTCCTCGCCGGCGGCGATCAGCTCGAGCATGTTGGTGCCACGCACGTTGTGCCGGTATCCGGTCGGGCTCGGGTAGCCGCCCCACAGCCCCGAGGTGCTGTGGGATAGCCCGTTGTCGATGTTCTGGATCTCGTAGAACGGCGTCTTCCACGCGAATCTCAGCGTCTCGTACCCGGCCCCGCCCCGGTGGCGGCCACAGCCTGCGTTGGCTTTCACGCGCTGGCCGAGATATAAGAACGGTTCGATCAGCTCCCACATCTCGAGGTCGCCCATGTCTCCCTCGGGATTCCACATCGCGGCCGCGTGGTCGAGTCCGTCGAGCACCATCTTCGCTCCGCCGCCGACCGAGGAGAGGCCGAAGTTGGTGGTCGCCGATTGGCGCCCGTATTGATCGATCCCCCCGCCCTGGAAAACGTTGGCAGTGAACGGGTAGGGAGCCAGGACCTCCTCGACGAAGCCGCGCGCCTGCAGCGAGCGCGAGAGGCCTTTGATCAGCCCGGTGAACGAGGGGATCAGGAAATACCACGCGATGCCGGTCGAGGCGGCGGGATTGGAGTGATTGGTCCAGGTCCCGGGCGGGAAGTTGCCGCGGGTTCCGAGCTGAGCGCCATCGTTGACCTTGTCGTTGCAGATCAGGGTCTGGGTCAGCAACACCCAGATCGCGCCCTGCATCGCCGACGGTGTGCAGTTCATCGAGTGGTATCCCCAACCCGACGATCCTTCGTAGTCGAATTCGAGCAGCCCTTCGCGCGTGATCCGCAGCTCGGTGGGGGCGTGCATGAGCGTGTCCACGCGCGCGTACGAAGGCAGCTGCGACTCCTGCGCGAACGGCACGTCTGTGAACGCCACCGCGCGGTAGCGCCCTGGCACGGTCATCTCCAGCAGCCGGTTGCGGAATGTCCGCCTTCCCTCCTCGATCACCTCGCGGATGAACTGCTTGTAGGCGTCGATCCCCTCCTCAAGGATCACTCGCTCGACTGCGTCGCGGACCATGTGGCACCCGGCGATCCGGGTGCGCTCGTCGAGCGTCCAGTACATCGGCGTTCGCGTCCCGCGCAATCCCGCCTCGATGTGGTCTCGGAACAGCGTGTCGTTTGCGCCGATCTTCCGCGCGGGAATGTCGATCCCGTCCTCATAGCGGCTAATCGGGCCGACCGGCACCGAGCCCGGCGTCTTCGCGCCGATGTCGATCTCGTGCGTGACGCCGCCCGCCCAGCCAATGATCTCGTCCTGCCAGAAGATTGGCACCATCGTCAGCACATCGGCGTTGTGGACGTCGCCGATCGAGGCGTCGTTGTTACAGAAGATGTCGCGCGGCGCGATCCCCGGGTTGTCCTCGTAGTCGTTGCGGATCATGAACTTGATCGCGTCCGAGGCCGTGTGGACGTGGACGATGATCCCGGTGGAGAGCGCGATCGAGTCGCCCTCGGGCGTGTAGAGCATGAACGACAGCTCGCCGATCTCCTTGACGATCGGCGAGGCGCTGATGTTCAGCGCGGTCTCCCGCGCCGACACCAACCCGCCCCGCAGGTGAGAGAAGATCTTCTCGTAGCGGATCGGGTCCCTCCGCTGAAGCTCGAGCTCCTCCAAGCCGTAATAGCGCCCCGTGCGGGCGAACAACTGCTCCGATTCCTCGAGCATCGCTCGCAACCGCTTGCCGTCCCAGCCGATCGGCTTGTGCTCGGGCTGCTCGAGCTCGCGGCTACTGTCGACGATCGCCATAGCAGTCTCCTATGCGTTGCTGAGGTGAAAGATGCGGTGCCGGTCAAGCTGCGCTACGCGGCCGGGCGGGATCGCCAGCGTGTCGGCCGGCGACTCGACGATCGCCGGACCGCTCACACGCTGACCGGCGCGCAGCTCGGACTGCTCATAGATCGGCGTCGGTACCCAGCCGCCGTCCCAGAACACGTTCCGCCTCTGCTTGGCCATCGGCTCGCCGCCCGTCTCCTCCTCGGCCGGAAGCGTCGGCTTCTCGAACTCGACCGAGCCCAGCACGATCGCGGTGGTGACCAGGTAGCCGAGCTCGGGCGACTTCGCCGAACGCGCGTACACCTTCCCGTACGCGTCCTCAAACACCTCGACCAGCCGGTCGACGTCGTGCGCGGTAGCGAGCCGGTCCGTCGGCGAATACACCTCGATGTCGTTGAGCTGCCCGTTGTACTGCATGCGCACTAGGTAGCTCCAGCTGATCGCCGACTCGTGCACGGAGGACTTAGCGAACTCGTCGAGTACGCGCCGGCGCAGCGAATCCCAGGCGCCCTGGACGACCGCCGCCACCATCTTCTTGGACTCGGGGGTCGCGAGGATCGGGACGTCGACCGTGTAGTCGTAGCGATACTCCAGATCCGCGCACGCGCACCCGAACGCGCTGAAACCTGCCGCCCAGGCCGGCACCAGCACGTCTCGGTACGGGACGCCCCGCGTGTAGCCGCACACGTGCAGCGGCCCGCCGCCGCCGTAGCAGAACAGCGCGTAGTCAACCGGCGAGTAACCCTTGCCGAGCACCTGAGCGACGGCCTGGTACTGAAGCGTCTGCTCGAACAGCTCGATGATCCCGGCGGCCGCATGCTCGACCGAGAGCCCGAGCGGCACGGCGATCTGGGTCTCGACCGCATGGCGGGCGTGCTCGACGTCGAGCTTGATCTCACCACCGAGGAAGTAGTCGGGATTCAGCCGTCCGAGCACCAAGTTGAGGTCGCTGACCGACGGCGTCTCGAGCCGTCCCTCCGGCCAGCACACGCCGATCCGCGAGCCGGCCGAATCGGGCCCCAACTCCGGGCGGTTGGAGTTCGGGTTGATCCGGACGAACGAGCCCGTCCCGGCGCCGATCGAGTCGACATGGATCAGCGGCATGTTGAGGATGTAGCGGCCCATCTCCGGCGTCTGCTTGACCGCGTAATCGCCGTCGGTTATCAACGCGATATCGAAGCTCGTTCCGCCGATGTCGGTGCAGAGCACGTTCCGCAGTCCCAGCTCGGCTGCAAGCTGCCGCGAGCCGACGACGCCGCCGATCGGTCCCGAGATCAACGTGCGCGCGAGTTCGCGGGCGTCGATCGAGATCGTCCCGCCGTGGGCGGCCATGATTCGCAGATCGAACCTGGCGCCGGCCTGCTTGGTGGCCGACCGGACCCGCTGGAGTTGCTCCCGTGAGGGCTCGGCGGCGTACGCCTCGATCAGCGTCGAGTTCAGTCGAGGGAAGTCGCGCCGCATCGGATATAGCTCGGAGGACAGGAACACAGGACAGCCTCCGTCCAGACCGCGACGAGCCTTCTCCTCGTCGATGATCTGCCTGATCCGCTGCTCGTGAGAGGAGTTGCGGTACGAGTACAGGAGCGAGACCACGATCCCCTCCACGCCCGCATCGAGCAGCTCGACCGCGGCCGCGCGAGCCTCCTGCTCATACAGCGGGATCGCGACCTCACCGAACAAGTCGATCCGTTCGCGCACCCCCTTCATCAACTTGACCGGGACCAGCGGCTCGTTGTGATGGTGGGTGGCCACATGAAGGCGGTCCGAGTACGGATAGCCCAAATACGTCTGGATCGCACGCTCCAGCCGCAGGTAGTCCTCGCAGCCGGCTGTGACGATGCAGCCGACCCGCCTGCCCTTGCGCTCCAGCAGGCGGTTGATCATCGCGGTCCCCGAGTAGATGCCCGACGCGATTCGAGGGATCGCGTCCTCGGCGGTCATCCCCCAATACCGCAGCGCGTCCCGCACCGAGGACATGAATCCAAGCGACTCGTCCTCCGGAGTCGTCTGCGCCTTGCCGACCACGAAGCTCCCGTCGCGGTCGACGATGAACGTATCAGTCATCGTGCCACCGGCGTCGATGCTCAAGACGCGCGGCTCACGCTCAGTCTGAGCCATCTCTCTCCTCTCAGGCAACCCGGGCTCGAGCAACGGGAGAACTCTAGCCGTCGAGCCTCCGCTCGTCATTAACGCGGAAGTCGTGCCGCACCGGAACGCCTGACCTGCGACCGTCCGCCCGATTTGTGCAGTGCGCACACCCGGAGGACCGCGACCCGAAAGCAACAAGTCACTCCCCGCCGCTTCCCCTACGGAGGCTACCCGGAGCCTCGCCACGGGCGCCGAGACTCGCGCGATCGCACGAGGAGGGAGTGTCCGAGGATCTGTGTAGGCCTGATCGAAAGAGTCGTTCATGCCTACAACCAGCCAGAAGTCTTCATTCCAGCGAGCGAGGGTTTCTGAACTGCCTGGGGCCGGCGGCGAGCCCCCGAGCCGAAGCCGCGCCGCCGGCTCGAGCAGCGCCTGCTGGCGCTCGCCGCACACGAACCGGACCCTGCGGCGCCCGGCGAGGGTCCAGATCGACACCTCGCCGCGGTCCGGGCGCACCGGTGCGGCCGGACCGACGCTCGGCGTGTCCGCGCTCCGCGATCCACGACCGCGCAACGTTCGCCCGCTCCAACGTGGCCGAAGGAGAGCCGCATCCTCAGCACTCACAACCAGTCTCACCGGCGCCACCAAACACACGTTCGCCATAACCGGGAGTTTGGCGAGAGGATCGGACGGCACCAGTGGCACCCGGACGCGAAGGCGCCATCCAGCCGTCCGGATTTGCCGTATGACTGAGCGATTGCGGAAGAGGCTGGGGGAGAGGGGAAAGGCTCGCGCGCGGTCACTCGAACCGTAACCGGTGGGCGGCATGCTCACGCTGGGCGGCGGGGGCCGGGTCATACAAGCGCGCGGTGTCCGGGCTCGCGTGCCGGACTGCGTCGAAGTGGCGCCTGGACCGGAAGCAGCGCTGGTATCGACTGGCGGGCGCGGCGATTTGACCCTCGATGCGCCGCGTTGGATTAGCTTGGCGCGTCTGGGACCGCTAGCGCGGACTCTTGGAATGGCCGCGGATGAGTGATCGACCGGCCATCGCTGTAACCGACTGACCGAGAGCACCCCAATGGCCACCGCCTGGCTCGGCGGCATCCTGAGCTGGATCGAGGTGTCATTGCAGCACACCCTGATTGACTGGCAAGACGAGCCGGTGACGGGAGACTGTCACGCCGGGATCCGTGGGAGCCCGGGGGGTGCGATTCCCCCGCGCGACCCGACCGCTAAAGCTAGAGGGCACCCGCCGGAACAACCGGCAGGTGCCCTCCGCGACAGCCAGCCTGCCTGGCAGGCGCATCCAGGAACTGGGATTAGGGAAGCTGCCACCATCGGGGTTGCAGCTGCTGGACTACAGTTGGTGAACCGGGCCCCATCCCGCCTGGCCGAGGTTGTTGAAGTAGTTGTTGGGCGCCTCGGCGTATCCCGGGTAGCGCAGTCCTTCTCCGTAGGCGTTAAGGATGGCGACTGCCTTGGTGAGACAGTTGTCCACCGCGAAGTTGTATCCGCTGGCTGCGGCCCGCTTCTCGGCGTTGAGCGCTGCGCCGACCGCGGAGTTCCGGATGGTGCGGCAGCGCCACTTGGTGTAATAGCCACCCGGGTGCAAGTGCCCGGCGTTCTTAAACGCAGCGAGCATCTGGCTTTGACTGCCCGCTGAGGCAATCCAGGACTGGGTGTCGCCTCCTTTAGTTTAGGCACAGTCGGATGGGCTCCGTGGTCCTCGGTGGCGCCGAAGAACCAGCGATTCGTGCCGCCTTCCTGGAACGCCCAGCCGACGTGTCCGAAACTGATGGGCCCAACCGTGGCGCCACGGGGCGCGTTGATCATACAGCCGACGCCGGTACCAAGCGCCTCGGCGCGCGGTGCGCCGATACCGGCCATGACGGATCCCGCGAGTAGAACAGCCAGAAGCATTATAGCGGCACGGAACAGGGTCGATGCCGACCGCAGAGCGTTCTGCGCGTAACTGAACATGAGGAACGTCCTCCTGATGATGTAGATGGTTGATGACAGGCCGACCGGCGCTACCACGTGCGCCACGCGGACTGTTTGTGTTACTGCTGATGACGCGAGCTCCGGAGATTTATTCCAGCGATCGATCGCCTCACCCGGACGACCGCAAAGCCAGCGTGCCAGCTGATCAGCCGGGTCGCTCAAGGGGGCTGGCGATCCGCTCCCGCGCTCGGTACAGGCGGCTCATGATCGTGCCCTGCTTGCCCCCCAGCGCCCGCGCCGCCTGCCGGTAGGAGGGTCCAACCACGTCAACTGTCACCACCGCCTCGCGCAGCGCCTCCACAGCTGGCCGATCGCCGCGTACATCGCTTTGAGTTCGAGTGCGGCGCCCGGACAAGCTATACGCTGCCCGATACAGCCTGCTTGCGTGTTCCGGCAGCGTCACCGCGTCGAATAAGCGCGGGGTTTCGCGACCGGACTCCGTGACGGCGTGAGCGTCTGCACTGGCGGTCGGCTAACCGCTCGCTAACGCTTGATTAATGTGCTGTATTGCTGTAGTCCGCGGTCTGGGTGTGGGCGTCGGTCGTGCTCGGGTTGGTTGGAAAGCGCGACTGGGCTGGTTGGTTATCAGGGTTGGTGTCGGCCATCGAGAACTTGTGAACGAGGTCGAGCATCAGTGGGTAAGGGTTGCGCGGGTGAGGATCTCGGTGGTCAGGCCGATCGCGCGTTCGTC
>Ga0187779_10003023_pt1 | contig 10234 bp, 5 predicted proteins | sample 1015_Q2_SP10_10__FD_132435 | JGI IMG/M metagenome (GOLD analysis project Ga0187779, IMG submission 132435) | Tropical peat soil microbial communities from peatlands in Department of Meta, Colombia - 1015_Q2_SP10_10_MG | ecosystem: Environmental > Terrestrial > Soil > Wetlands > Peat | place...
ATGGTGATCACCGCGCTCGGACCGGCTCGCGGATTTCTCAAAATCCAGGAATTCGTTGAACTCCGCGCGCTGCCGTCCACGCACGGCGTGGTTATTCAGGCCATCGCCGACGACCTCGATGCGGAATTGAGTGCCGACAAGATTACGATCAGCCGGCCGGCCGGACTTTCGCTCTCGGCGACCTCGCTTGGCCAGCAACAAGTTGCCGTCAACTATCGCGCCTACACCTTTGACACCCAGCTCTGGGGTTTCGACCGCGACGCACAATTCAATGCCCGCCAATCCGAACTGATCGGCCTGGCAGCCGCTGCGCCGATGATGAAACGGCGGCAGGCAAGACTAAATCTGGCGCGCTTCTACCTTGCCAAGGACATGGCACCGGAAGCCAAGGCCGTTCTCGATGTAGCGCTTTCCGATCAGCGCGGAACTGAAGACGTGACCGGAAGCGTGCTTACAGCCGTCGCCGATGTCATGCTGGATCGGCCGGAAGAGGCGCTTAAGGAATTGAACAAGCCGCAGGTTGGCAATCAGCAGGACGCGCCGATCTGGCGCGCCATCGCCCTTGCCCGCCAGGGCCGGTGGGCGGAGGCGCGCGACATCTTCAAGACGGTCGGCGCTGCGATCGGTGCCTTGCCGGTCGAACTCCAGCGCATGGCAATGAAAGAGGCGCTTCGTTCGGCCATAGAGGTGCGCGATTTCAACAACGCCACGCGGCTTGCCAACGAGTTCGAGACGGTTGGTGTAACGCCCGCACTTGAGCCAACGCTCAATGTATTGATTGGCCGGCTTTACGAGGGTCTGGGGCGGGCCGAGGACGCGCTTGCCAGCTATCGCGCCGCGGCTCTTTCCAACGATCGGCGCGCGGCCGCGCAGGGGCGACTGCGTGAAATCGTGCTCACGTTTGCGACAGGCGGCATGGCACGCAAGGACGTCATCAATGACCTTGAAACGCTCACGACCGTCTGGCGAGGCGATGAAACCGAAACGGAAGGTCTAAAGCTGCTGGCCCATCTCTATACTGAGGACAGCCGCTACCGGGATGCCTTCCATGTGATGCGCACGGCGCTTCTCGCGCATCCCAATTCAGATATGACCCGGAAGATTCAGGACGAGGCGGCCGTTACATTCGAGAGCCTGTTTCTTGGGGGAAAAGGGGAGGCCCTTCCCCCGATTGAGGCGCTTGGCCTGTTTTATGATTTCCGCGAACTGACGCCAATCGGAAGGCGCGGCGATGAAATGATCCGCAGGCTCTCCGACCGTCTCGTTTCGGTCGATCTGCTCGACCAGGCCGCGGACTTGCTTCAGCACCAGGTCGATCACCGCCTGCAGGGGGCAGCGCGTGCACAGGTCGCGGCTCGTCTGGCGGTCGTCTACCTTATGAACCGCAAGCCGGATCGCGCGCTCGCGGCCTTGCAGAACACCCGCGTCGCAGATTTGTCGAATGACCTGCGCGACCAGCGCCTGCTGCTTGAGGCGCGCGCCATGTCAAATCTCGGACGGCACGATCTGGCGATGGAATTGATCACTAATGTCAACAGCCGGGAAGCGATACGGCTGCGGGCCGATATCTTGTGGGCGGCGCGGCGCTGGCGGGAGGCGGGCGAACAGATCGAACTGCTCTATGGGGACCGGTGGCGTGAATTCCCGCCGCTGAACGATACCGAGCGATCCGACATTTTGCGCGCGGCAATTGCCTATGCGCTCAGTGAGGAAACGATCAGCGTGGCGCGGTTGCGCGAGAAATATCAGTCGAAATTTGCCGATGGTCCCGAGCGCCGTGCGTTCGAGGTGGTGACGGCGCCGATCGGCACCAGCGGCACGGAGTTTCAGGATATCGCCAAGAAGATTGCCAGCGTCGATACGTTGGACCCGTTCCTGAACGATCTGCGCACGCGTTATCCTGAAGCATCGGCTATTTCACCAGCCGGCGCGGCGACGGAGGGTGGGTCTGGGCCTGGCGCGGCAGTCGACAAGCCGAATACTCCGGCGGCGAATGCGGGCGAGCCAAATCCGGCAGGAAAGGGTGGGCCACCGATACGCGATGCAGGATCATCACCCGTGCCGCCGAAAGCACCGGCGGGCGTGCCGGTCAAGCCCGACAAGGAGCCGACCGGTTCAATCCCGCGTTTGCCAAAGCCGCGCGATCAGGCGCGGTGGTGAAATCGAGATAGCGCGTCACTCGATTACCTCATCGGCGCGGCCGATCAGTGCAGGCGGCAAATTGAGCCCGAGAGCCTTTGCTGTCTTGAGATTGACGACGAATTCGAATCGGGTCGGCAATTCAAGCGGCAGGTCAGCCGGCCGTACACCGCGCAGAATTCGGGCAACGAGATCGGCGACCCGATCGCCAATCGCGCTCTGGTTGGGGCCATATGACATCAGGCCGCCTTCTCGCACCAATCCGGAAAATTCGAAGATCGTCGGTAAACGATTAGCAGCGGCAAATTCGATAACGCGTTTCCGGTTGAGGATTGTCAGCGCGTCGGACACCATCAGGATTGCATCAGGTCGTTGACGCGTCATCGCGGCGAACGCTTCCTCAAAGTCATTGGGCTCGCGCACGCCCAGTGTCTGAACTTTGACACCAAGAACCTGGGCTGCATTTTCGGCCGAGCGATAGCGCAAGGTCATGCCGAGATCCTCAGCATTCCAAAGCATCGCCACGGTACTCAATCCCGGCACTGCGTCCCTGAGAATCTCCAGTCGCTTGGCGCTGAGTTCGGTGGAGACTTCGGTAACGCCTGTCAGGTAGCCGCCCGGTCGCGCCAGACCTTCCACGAGGCCGGTCGCCACAGGATCACCCGCTCCGGATATGACAGTCGGCGTTTCAGGTGCGGAGACTTTGGCGGCAAGGGCTGCAGGGTATCCGAAGGTCACGATAACATCGACTTTGGCGGCCTTCAGCTCGGCCGCCAGTGCGCCAAGCCGATCGATCCGGCCATCCGCCCACCGTTGCTCGAATACGATGTTGCGGCCTTCAATAAATCCGCGTTGAGCAAGCCCGCCCGTTAGCGACTTACTTCGCACATCCAATGGACCTATGGCGGATCCACCACCAAGCACTCCGATGCGATGAGTTTTGCCGTTCTGTTGGGCCCGTGCCGTGAGCGGGAGCGCGACGATCGCGCCCAGGACACCGAGAAACCCCCGCCGTCTCATGGCCAGCCCTTTAGGATGTGCCGCCATCTTAACGGCGAAAGTGCAGTCTGATAGGGGGTATAGGGCCAAAACTGGCATGTTGGCGGAAGGCTAAAAGCACCCGGAAGCGGTCCACCGTGGTAATATTCGCCGAGTTCAATCGGTTGAGCGCCCCGCGCGACCGAAGGAGACCGGAAGATTATGAAGGAGCCCGACGGCGCCAAAGGCAATCGGATAAGGAGGGCTCTCAGCCGCATCAGCCGGCGAACGCCGGGGCAACTTTTCGTCAAATACGTTGCCCTCTTTGTTGCCGTCGTTTCGATCGCACTCCTTTCAAGCGGCGCATTTGAGATCTGGTTTTCCTACAACGAATACAAGGACTCACTGGTACGCATCCAACGCGAGCAGGCAGAATCCGCTGCCGGCAAGATTGCGCAATTCATCAAGGAAATCGAAAGTCAGGTTGGCTGGACGACCCAGCTGCCCTGGTCTGCCGGCACACTAGAGCAGCGTCGTTTCGACGGACTGCGGCTGTTGCGGCAGGTGCCGGCAATCACCGAGCTCGCTCAACTCGATTCGACAGGGCATGAGCAATTGCGGGTTTCGCGCCTTGCGATGGACGTCATCGGCAGCCAGGCGGACTACTCGAAAGATCCAAAATTCACCGAAGCGGTCGCCAAAAAAATCTACTACGGCTCGGTTTATTTTCGCCGCGAGTCCGAACCTTACATGACCTTGTCATTGGCCGGCACGCGACGTGACGCCGGCGTCAGCATTGCCGAGGTCAATCTCAAGTTCATTTGGGACGTTGTCTCTCAGATCAAGGTCGGCGAGCGTGGCCGAGCCTACGTGGTAGACGCGCAGGGCAGGTTGATTGCGCATCCTGACATCAGCCTTGTCCTGCGCAACAGCGATTTGTCACGCCTCGAGCAGGTCAAGTCAGCGCGCGCGGGTAACCGCGGTGGCATCGAGCAGGTCAGCGAGGCCGATGATTTTCAGGGCCGTCGTGTGCTAACGGCGTATGCCCCCATTTCGCCCCTGGGGTGGCTGATCTTTGTCGATCTTCCTATTTCCGAGGCGTATGCACCGCTCTACCAGTCGCTCGAACGTACTGCGATGTTGCTCGCAGGCGGACTCGTGCTCGCGATGTTGGCGGGACTATTTCTGGCGCGAAGAATGGTGGTTCCGATCCGCACGCTTCGGCAGGGTGCCGCGCGGATTGGCGGAGGCGATCTGTCGCAGAAAATCACCATCAAGACGGGAGACGAATTGGAGAGTCTTGCGGAGCAATTCAATGATATGGCCGGCAGACTCAAGGACTCCTATGCCGACCTGGAAAAGAAAGTCGAAATCCGCACGCGCGAGCTCGAGCAATCCAACAGCGAACTTCGTGCACTCGGCGAGGTCAGCCAGGCGGTCAATTCCACGCTGGATCTCAAAACCGTTCTCGAAACGATTGTTGCCAAGGCGGTGCAGTTGTCCGGCACCGAAGCCGGAGCAATCTATGTCCATAATTCGGTGAAGCGGGAATTCGAACTAAGGGCAACGTCGGGCATGAGTGACGAACTCATAGCTCTGATCAGCCAGCAGCACGCCGATTTTTCGGAAGCAGTTGGTCACATAGTCGAGCAGAGGATACCCGTTCAGGTTCCCGACCTCAGGAATGAGCCTCCCTCCGCACTCAACGATATTATGTTGGGGGCAGGCTACCGCGCTCGCCTTCTCATTCCCCTCATCAGCGTTGAGGGCCCGGTTGGCGCGCTGGTTGTCAGGCGAAAGGTGCCCGGCGAGTTTTCCAAGGGCACGATTGATGTTCTTCAGACCTTCGCCGCACAGTCAGTGGTCGCGATCGAAAATGCAAATCTGTTCCATCAGATCGAGGAAAAAGGCCGCGAGCTGCAAATGGCCAGCCAGCACAAATCACAATTCCTCGCCAACATGAGTCACGAGCTGCGTACGCCGCTCAATGCCATTCTCGGTTACACCGAATTGATCATCGACAAAGTCTATGGCGATATCCCTGCAAAAGCCCTTGCCACGCTCGATCGCGTGCAGGCCAACGGCAAACATCTGCTCGGTCTAATCAATGACGTGCTCGATCTGTCAAAGATCGAAGCTGGCCAACTTAACCTGACATTGGCCGACTATTCGGTGAAAGATGTTGTCTATAACGTCTTTGGCGCGGTCGAATCGCTCGCCAACAACAAGAAGATTCAGTTGAAGGTGGATATGGCCAGCGCGCTGCCGCCGGCGCACGGTGATGAACGGCGGCTCACCCAGGTCCTGTTTAACCTGGTGGGCAACGCCATCAAGTTCACCGATAGTGGTGAGGTGGCGATCAAGGCTTCCAGCACGAATGGATCGGTCACGATCGCCGTTCGCGATACGGGCCCGGGTATTTCTGAGGCGGATCAGGCGAAAATATTCGAAGAATTTCAGCAGGCCGATTCCTCGACGACCAAGGAGAAAGGCGGCACGGGCCTCGGGCTCGCGATAGCCAAACGCATCGTTGAAATGCACGGTGGCCGGCTATGGGTCGAGTCGCAGCCCGGTCATGGCGCGACATTTTCGTTCATGGTGCCGGTCAAGGTTGAAAGTCAGGTGAGGGACGCATGAGCAGGCGCATTCTCGTTGTCGAAGACCAGGAAGATAACCGGCAGATTCTGCGCGATCTGCTTGGCCATGCCGGATACGAATTGACGGAAGCGGGAGACGGCGAAGAGGCGCTGTCCGCAGTCGCCAAAGAACGTCCCGATCTTATTTTGATGGATATACAGTTGCCAATCATGGACGGCTACGAAGTAACGCGTCGCCTGAAAAAGGATCCGGCGTACAAGGACATCCCCATTATTGTCGTGACGTCATATGCCTTGAGCGGCGACGAAGGAAAAGCACGCGACGCCGGCTGCGATGACTACATAACCAAGCCGTTCAGTCCGCGTAAGCTTCTCGCCACCGTGCAGAAATTCCTGCCGTAGGGACGATCTGGTCGGCCATGCACAACCCGCCTCGCATTCTGATCGTCGACGATAATGAGACGAACCGGGATATTCTCGTCACGCGGTTGGAGCGGCACGGCTACGAGCTTATCCAGGCGACCAATGGCGAAGAGGCTCTGGAATCGATACGCGCCAACCTCCCGGATCTGGTTTTGCTGGACATCATGATGCCGAAAGTAGACGGCGTTGAGGTGTGCCGACAAGTCAAAGGCGACGCGAATTTTCCCTTCACGCCGATTATCCTCGTGACAGCAAAAGCCGACAGCAAGGATGTTGTTGCCGGCCTTGAGGCGGGCGCCGACGAATATTTGACCAAGCCAATCGATCAAATGGCTTTGGTTGCGCGGGTCAAGTCGGTTCTCCGCATCAAGGATCTGCATGACCGTGTCACGGCGCAGGCGGCAGACCTGGCAGTCTGGAACAAGACACTGGAGCAGCGTGTCGCGGATCAATTGGCGGAAATCGAGCGGATGGGCAGACTTAAACGGTTTTTGTCGCCGCAGATTGCCGAGGCGGTTCTGGCATCAGGCGGCGAAAGTATTCTCAAGAGCCATCGGCGGGATATCACAGTGGTGTTTTGCGATGTCCGCGGCTTTACAAGTTTCAGCGAAACAGCCGAGCCTGAAGACGTTATGACGTTTCTCCGCGAGTATCATGCGTGTCTCGGGACGATCGTCCACAAATATGATGGAACGGTGGAGCGTTTCACCGGCGACGGGCTGATGGTGCTGTTCAATGACCCGTTGCAATGTCCGGATCCTTCCCTGCGCGCGGTAAAGATGTGCGTCGAGATGCGCGAACAGATCAAAGGCCTGATAGCCGCCTGGCGCAAACGTGGCCACGACATCGGTTTCGGCATGGGAGTCGCGTATGGTTACGCAACGCTCGGGCAGATCGGTTTTGAGGGACGTTTGGACTATTCAGCGACTGGCACGGTCGTGAATCTGGCCGCCCGGCTTTGCGCGGAGGCAATCGACGGCCAAATCCTTGTCGACGGAAAAGTTTGTAGCGCCATCGAAGGCATCGCGGAGGTGCAGCCGACGGGCGAATTGAAGCTCAAGGGTTTGCATCGGCCGGTACAGGCATTCAACGTCTGCGCACTGACGGCGACGGAGCGCGCCGCCGAATAGCAACGCTTACTCTTTCTTATCCAGGTCGGGCCGATATTTGGTTTCGGGCTTGAGGCCCTTGCGCCGAAGTTTTTCGCTGATCTTGCCGTTTTCCCGGTAGCGCCCTTCCGCAGCCCGCTGTGCGGCGTCATCCCATTGTGGTAGCCAATCTCCGAGCGAATAGCCAAACCACGGCGGTTGCGGCCGCAATGGTCCGAAGTTGAGCTCCTGCCAAATTGTTTTTGCCCGCTCCATGTACTGCTTCTTCGGTAGCGCCAATGGCGGCATGTCGTCTTTCATGGTCGCATCCATAAGCAGCGTGGAGTCCTCCGACTTGTCGTGCTCCCGCTTGGGTCCATGCCCGAGACCGCGATGCGGCACCACCTGGACGTCCACTATCGGATTCATCCGGTAAGCCATTGCCCATAACAGCGCATCGGCGTTGTCGACGTCGATGTCTTCATTGACAGCAATGCAGATCTTGCCGCAGTCGGCCTTGAAAAACGCCGCGCCCTTCAGCGCGCGCCAGACTTCGGTCTGCGGCATTCCTTTCTCAAGAGTGACGACCGTGACGCGAAGCAATCCCGTCAACGGCTCATGCAATGCGACTTTTTTGACGCCGCGAATTCCGAGCGTATTGCGCAAATGCGCTGTGAACAATGGTTCGTAGGCGATGCGCTTGATGACGCTCGATTCGCTCGGAGCAACCTGGCTGATATAGGAGGGGATGATCGGATTCTTGCGGTGGGTGATCGCCGTGAGCCGCATCGGCATGTTGAATTCTTCGAGCGCGACATGTCCGTGCGATTCACCGAACGGTGCTTCCGGTTCGAGATATTTGGTATCGATCAGGCCCTCGATGACGATTTCTGATTCCGCCGGAACGAAAAGATCGACCGTGCGTGCACGCACGATATTGATCGGCGCGCCGGCGAGACCTCCGGCCACCGTTATTTCATCGACGTCGATGGGCAGTTTCTGCGGAGCAACGAAAGCGACATAAGGTGGGCATCCGAGCACGATGGCGCACGGCATGGGCTCGCCGCGTTTTTGATATTTGAGGTAGTGCTGGTAGCCGCCGGCTCCGCCGACGCGCGTCGCCATGCGGACCACGAGGCGGTCCGGCGCTTTCAGGGCGGCGCGATAGGTACCCATGTTCTGCACACCCGATTCAGGATCGCGGGTAATGACATTGGTTGCGGTCAGCGTCGGCGCGCTGTCAAAACCGGGTGTCGAAATCGGAATTGGCAAGCGATCGAGGCCTTTGCCTTCGCCCTTGAGCGCGTCACCTTCAATCACAACCTCATGGCAAACGGCCTGGTTCACGAGGTTGGGTTCGACTGGATTGGCGATCGCGTGATCCCACTTGGCCTGGATCTCGTCGAGCGGCGCGCACATGCCGATACTGTAGATGTCGGGGTTGGCGGCAATGGCGCCGACCACGACCGGAATATCGTATTTACGCCCTTCGCCATCGGTGATGTTCGTAAACAGGAATGCTTTTCGTTCGGCCTCATCCAGGCCGCCGACGAATTGCCAGCGCACGAGGGGGTGCATTTCCGTATCTTTGTTGATCGGACGATCGATCCGACGCAGCAATCCCCGCTTTTCCAAAGCATCAAGATGCTCGTGCAGGTCGCGATAGGATCGCGGCGGCGTTGTCATTGCTGGCTCCTTTGCATGCGATCTTAGCCGCCAGGAGCGGCGAAGTCAGGGCACAACCAGTGCCGGCAGCCAGAGCGAAAGCGCGGGCACGTACGTGACCAACATTAGCACTGCAAACATGACGGCATAGAACGGCCAGATCGTACGCATGACCTGTTCGATGGTGACCTTCCCGACCGCGCAACCGACGAAAAGGATGGCGCCAACCGGCGGATGGCAGAGGCCGACGCCTAGATTGAGCATCATGATCATTCCGAAATGCACCGGATCGACGCCGAAGCTCACCATGACCGGCAACAGGATCGGCGTGCAGATCAAAATCGACGGCGCCATATCCACCAGCGTGCCAAGAATGAGCAGCAATACGTTGATGAGGAAAAGGATAACGTATTTGTTGCTTGATATCGTGAGAAAGAACGCCGTGATCTTTGCCGGCATTTGCGTCAGCGCCATCACGTAACCGACGCTTGAGGCGCAGGCGATGAGCGTCATCACCATTGCGACGGTGCGCAACGTGCGATGAACAAGCGCCGGTAAGTCACGCCATCTGTAATCACGGTAGATGAACATCGTGACGAAGAAAGCCCATACACAGGCGACCGCGCCCGCCTCGATCGCCGTGAAGACACCGCCGAGAATTCCGCCGAGGATGATGACCAGCGTGATCAGACCCCAGGCAGCCTCGATGGTGATTTTGACCGCGTCACGCAACGGAACCGCTGTGCCTCTTGGATGGCCGTCGCGATAGGCAATTACCAGGCACAGTACCATGATCGAAAAGCCGAGCAGGAGGCCCGGAACAACGCCGGCCATGAACAGGCTGATGATTGAAATCGTGCCCCCGGTCGCCAGCGAATAGATCACGGCATTGTGGCTAGGTGGAACCAGGAGTGCCTGGACCGACGCCGTGATCGTGACATTGGTGGCGAACACACGCGGGAAGCCGCTTTTTTCCATCTGCGGGATCATCACCGATCCGATCGCGGACGTATCGGCTACCGCCGAACCGGAAATGCCGCTCAGGAAGGTGGTGGCCAGCACGTTCACTACCGAGAGTCCGCCGCGCACCCGGGTAAACCCCACCAGCACGTCGGCGAACGCGACAAGGCGCTTTGCCATCCCGCCTTCGGCCATGATCGCGCCGGCGAGGACGAAAAAAGGAATCGTGAGCATCGCAACTTTGCTCACCCCATCGGAGATTTTCAGCATTACCGCCTCGAGCGGAATGCCGATCCACAAACAGCCGGCGATCGCCGCTAGAGCAAGCGAGTAAGCGATAGGAACGCCGATGAAGAAGCAGAAGAACATCGTGAGCAGCAGGAC
>Ga0187779_10003024_pt1 | contig 10234 bp, 11 predicted proteins | sample 1015_Q2_SP10_10__FD_132435 | JGI IMG/M metagenome (GOLD analysis project Ga0187779, IMG submission 132435) | Tropical peat soil microbial communities from peatlands in Department of Meta, Colombia - 1015_Q2_SP10_10_MG | ecosystem: Environmental > Terrestrial > Soil > Wetlands > Peat | place...
CAAAGCTCTGCGACAGGGGGCGAATACGCGTATTTAGAGACGAACGTCTACGACATAAGGACCGAGCAGATCGTCTGGAGCGGCAGGTCAGATACCTGGTTGTCGGAGGATGATCAGAAGACGATTACGTCGTTTATCGGGGTTATCGTCTCAAGGCTTCAAGCAGATAAGATCGTACAATAAGAAAGGTTTCGCCTTGAAAAAAAGATGCTCGATAAAGTTGCATTGAGCAGTCGATACTGATATAGTTTGTTTGAGCAGCACTCCCCCAAAATAAATCCATAGAAAGAGGATGCGCGTAATATTCAGCGAAGTCGTCATTATTATTTTTAACAAAAGTCTTCAGACGGATTTGGTTAATTGGTCACATAGATAGCGACAATTCGTCTTCAATCGACAAGAAAGGAGAAAGTCAGATGAAAGGAACCGTTTTCTCAGCAGTTGTAGTTGCAGGTCTATTTCTCGCAGCGTCGTCATTTATTACCGTTGAAGCAGCCTCCCTGTCGTCTTCGCTGGGGCTTGCCCCTTATCCGACGAAAGGTCAGACCCCTGATCAGCAGAACAAGGATGAAGGTGAGTGCTATGCATGGGCCAAGCAGCAGACCGGTATTGACCCCATGGCAGCGGCAAGTGCGCCGCCTCAGCAATCAGGCAAGTCGGGTGGAGGCGAACGTGTGAGGGGTGCGGCTCGTGGGGCAGCCGGTGGTGCGGCGATCGGCGCAATAGCTGGAGATGCAGGAAAGGGAGCAGCTGCAGGCGCTGTGGTCGGGACAATGGCAGGTGGGCATCAGAAGAGAAAGAATCAGAGAGAGGCCGAACAGCAGGCCCAGCAGCAGCAGGCCAACTCAGTTCAGTCTTTCAACAAGGCGTTCGGTGCGTGCATGGAAGGCCGGGGATACTCCGTTAAGTAATATCTGCTGTAGATAGAGGATTTGCTTTATTAGCACATGATAAACATATAACGACAAGGAGGATTTATCAATGAAAGCACTCGCACTTCCTATCTTTGTAGCTTTGCTGTGCGTCGCGTTGCCGGTCTTCGCCGAAGAAGACCTTTTTGACGGAACAAAGCCTCTTCTCTGCGCGTCTGTCGAAGCCATTGATTGTGACCCGGGGGTGCCCTGCGAAAGAGGCATCCCTGAAATGATGGGCGCACCGCAGTTCCTGCGTATTGATTTTGCAAAGAAGGAAATCATCGGTCCTGTCATGACGGCAAAGATAAATATGATGCAGAAAACTGATGAGCAGATCACCCTTCAGGGTTACGAGATGAGCTTGGGTTGGACAGTCGCCATTGAGCGTGGAACCGGCAAGATGGTGATAACGTTTGCCGGAGTGGATACTGCCTATACGATATTCGGGGCCTGTACGTCGTTGTAGGCAGCGGGCGATATTGATCGGTTAAAACGGAAATGTGACTCCAGCGAGAATTGACGATCGAGTTCCTATCCTTTTTCGACAATAACAAAGCGCAAACGCCTTGGCGCCGCTGAGGCTCCTGGGCACAATCCTTGAGGTCGCATAGAGCAGCGCGAGGAGAGGATGGACCGACATGGCGTTCCTGGCATCGCTGGCTGATACCCTTCGTGAGGATATGGAAAGTATCAACAGGCTGCTTCCAATGAGCGTGAGCAGAGGTTCAGACCTCCACATAGGCATGGCACTTGCCTCCCTTTGCGCCGAAACGGTTGGGGTGATCGAGATTTGGTAACATCCACACCTCTGGTAGCAACATCATCCGAGCTAAGGTGACCACTATCAGATGTTCACATCTTAATACTCGCGATGGCTTTGCTCATTTGTTGATCTTCGTGATCTTCGTTCCCTGAAGTCCCAATCCTGCCATCAATCCCTTCTGGCTGAAAAAAAACGCGTAAACGTCTGACTGTGCCGTGGTAGTGGTCAGCGCCCCTGCCTTCCCCTCGTCGATTACGACAATGCTCGGACCGGTACCGACCTCCCATCCGCCGCTTTTGTCAAGCCATTTCATCGCTGAGTCGGTCATGAAGAATAGTGCATATCCGAACTTCTGCCCTCCTGCCTGCAGCCCAAAAGACATAGCGGCCGTGCTGTAATAGGCGGCGGTTTTGCCGTCCTTCCTGAGGGCGCCTTCACCGTACTGACCGCCGACCATAAACCCGCCCTTCACAATGCTCGGGAATACCAGAATGCCCTTTGCCTTCTCCCCAAGCGTCTTGGCAGAGGGAACCTTAGCGTACAACTGTTTGAGGGCCTTCGTGGCATCTCTATCGATCTCGGCTGCGCTGGCCGCTCCTGCAGGAACCGGAGTCGAAAGTCCCCAAGCAACGAATGCAATGAGCAGAAAGATTGCTACCATTCGAAAACATTTCATGATCGTATCTCCTTCCCCTCCCGCGGTTGTTTACTTTGACGAGAGGAATGTTTCGTATGTTCATGATTCAGCGTTGAGTGAATCTGATAGTAGACCTATAAGACCCCCCTTAATTAAGGGGGGATATTTCTCCCCCCTTAAAGCCCTTCTGAATGTTATTCCTGGTCGCATGGATAATGATTTCGGTTCTCCTGTTTTGAACCCTTCCCTCTCTTGTCTCATCGCTGGTCACAAGGTCAGCCTTGCCACCTTAGTCGAGGATGTTAACTAAGTTGAGATTGGCATGTGACGATGTAATTCATTTGCAGGCACCACGCCGATGATTCTGAAACCCAACGATGCTACTTGCATAGTTCTGCTGGTGTCGCGGGTCCGCTGTTTATTTGATAGGTTGCATTAGGAGGCATGTTCTGCATGAAAATGGTCAATGCCGTTGTGCTGTCAGCCTGTACCGGAATGTTGCAGAAATTAATCTTTCTATTTTCCATAGTCGGAATAGTCGCCCGCAATGACCATAAGCCAGGTTGCAAGTTCCTAAATTCAATGAGACGCGAGACCATATTGCCAGCGGCAGGCGCTAAAGACACGGCCAGTAGCATGGGAATACCACTAGGGCTGCTGGTCGAGCCCAAGCAGGGTGTCCTCGTATCTATGCAGGTGTATGCTCCGGAAACACTAGGACTCGAAGGGCTCGTTGCGGCACCATCGTAAGAGACATTTCCCCCCTCACTTCCCGGAACCTGTACTTGAGCCGTCATAATACCCGCTTTTGGCGCACAGCTGGCAAGCAATATCACCGTAAGCAATATCATTATGAACTTGTACCGCGACACATCAATTCTAGATTGGGTTATAGCGTGTTTTCTGTCCATTTATTTCTCCTCTCTGGTCAAGACTTTGTTATGAAACAAAAGATAAAAGCGACTGCTCCGAATCCTATTCACCTCCTTTCTTCAGAGAGTTACGCCTACCAGTGCGGCTTGAAAGAGCTATCTCCCTACCAACAAAAAAATGCCCTTGAATGATCAAGAAATCCCCTCGCTGCTATTTACAGAATTTCGTAAGATTAAGAGGTCAAGTACACAATTGAAACACCTTTTTTCGCTTTGATAAGATCCCCCGACTATCCCCTCTCCCTCTTAGCAAAACGTATCAACTTATAATCATAATGTCAAGCTAAAGTCCTTATCTACTCCGCACAGTCCAGCATGGCAGACACTATGAAAACAATAATAACGACGTTCAACGCCTTTGTCAGGATTTCATTCACGTACTTAGCGTACCTTTGATAACACCCTATCAAGAAGGCATTATGGCGTCAATACACAGTCCCATTATCGGCCTACTTTAGTAACCCGACTAATTTGACTGTGGTAGCTGGCATCCCAAACATGTAAACAAATTCCAATAGTACCCTCAATACCGATGCAAGCGCATGAAACGGCGGTTTTCAGGAAGATATCACAAAACCCGGGAAGGCAGTTGATTCCGATAACCTCTAGGCAAGTTTCTCCCTGTTACATGCAAATAATGGTTTCTTGATCAACTGTTATTTGTAAAGTAAGCGCTATAATAGAGTAACGTTTGTGGTTTCCATACCGGTAGCACGAGAATGGATGTGATCACGAGGAGACTTTGCAGGAGGACACGATGGACACGGACTTGGGAGAAATGGCGAAGAAACGACCTCATATCGCGAAATTGACTTTTGAAGATCTTCTCAGGATCTGTCTTGAAGCAGGGGCAGATGATGCCGGATTTATCGAGCTAGGACGGGAGGCGCTCTCAGCAGAGCGAGAAGACATCCTTAGGATATTTCCAGGAACTCAGACAATCGTCTCCATAGTGAAAAGAGCGAACCGTGAGAGCTTGCAAAGCCCTTCTCTTGCCGTGGTCGACTGGGAGTTCGCGAAGGTCAATACGGCGTCGTCCGATATAGCCGACAAGATCATCCGTAGCCTCAATATCTTAGGAGTCAGGGGCGTTGCCATTCCTCCGGGCTTCCCCATGGACATTACCCGCTGGCCCGGTAAGATCTGGGAGGTCAGCCACAAGACTGTGGCAGTTGAAGCTGGCGTTGGTCAGATGGGAAAGCACCGTGTGGTAATACATCCCCGCTTTGGCGATCATTTCTTGCTCGATACTTTCCTGATTGATTCGAAACTTGATCGGTATAGCCGACCTCTTGATGAATCGCCCTGTATCAACTGCGGACTCTGTATATCAGTATGTCCGGTAGGTGCCATAAGCAAAGACGGCGTGCTCGACTTTATGGCCTGTTCAATGCATAACTATCATGATCTTTTCGGCAACTTTCAGGAGTGGGTTGAGGAGATAGTCTCTTCAAAAGATGTGCGCGCCTACCGCGCCAAGTTCCGTGATCGTGAAACCATAAGCAGATGGCAGTCCCTCACATACGGTCACTCTTACCGGTGTTCCTATTGCATGGCCGTCTGTCCGGCAGGCGAGGAGACCGTGGAACTATACCGATCCGGGAAAGAAGACTATGCAGAACGACACGTAAAGCCGTTGAAAACAAAACGGGAGCCTGTTTACGTTATATCCGGCACCCTGGCCGAAAAGGTTGCAAAGGGTAACGACTCCAAAGAGGTACGGCACGTAAGAAATACCATAAGGCCCGCATCCGTCGGGTCTTTCCTTCAGGGCGCCGGCATCCTCTTCAACCCTGAGAAGGCAAACGGGCTGAGCCTCACGCTCCATTTCGAATTTACGGGCAAAGAGCAGAAGATGGCGACTATTTCTATATCTGACCAAAAAATGCAGGTTCAGGAAGGTCACCTGGGCAAATGCAACCTCTACATTAAGGCAAATTCCGAGACATGGATTGGAATTCTGAATGAAGAGATATCCCTTATGAACGCGTTGATATCTCGTCGATTGAAGCTCAAGGGCAATCCCGCGTTTCTCAAGAAATTCAAGTCATGCATGCTTTAATTTGAACAATACTTACTGAAGTTAGCGCCTTTCAGTCATAACGAAATACCGGAGAGTATAATCGAAAATCGCTGCGAAACTGAGTCATTTTATACAGGAAAGGCTATTTAAAATTGACATCAGTTCCAAATAAGAGTAAAAGGTAATTAAGAAGAGACAATCCCGACAAAGCCAAACCCTCCGTGAGAAGGGGGCAGAAAGCGGCGGGTCTTAAATAAGATGGCCGAGCTGCCGAAGGATGAGAGACCTTTGGTATGCTCGGCCGTTGCTTTTGAGGAGGTGATGCGGATGACGGTTTCTTCAGGTTTGGTCAGATTGTGCACTTATACGTGGACAGCTAAAGAAGAGTTACTCACCGAAGGGGGGAGGTGAGAAAGAGATTTTTGTCCTCAACGGATTATTTGGGCGGGAGTTTCTCTGGGTAAGGAGGAAAGGCGAGAGACAAATATGGGTCGATCTGTCTCATTGTCTATTCAAGGATCAGGAGGATTCGACGCGCTACCCCACAAAGGAGGGGACCAAAATGAATGAGCGGTTGGCGAAAAGTGTTGTGACCTTTGCCGTAGTAACAGTCGCTTTGGGACTGGTTGTTAGTGCGTTTGCCGGGGTCGTCGCCTCACCTGTCCAAAAATCAAACCCTTCTGCGATCGACTACAGTAGAGCAAACGCAATGCCTCTGCCTATGCCGGCTGCCCCTGCGCTTATGGATGAAACTAGCGCAACGGTGTATCCGGGACAGCCTGGATTTGAGCCGGGGGGTTCCGGAAATGGCTCAATGAGTCCGGTTTCAGTGATCTCTGGGGAGAACGATTTAAGCGACATCCTGGAATCCCAGAGCGGGGGTCAGGAACCCCAGGAATATGGCGCCTCTGACATGCCCTTTACCACCAGCAGAGTGGATGTGACTGCCACCAATGCTGTCTCGAAACTCTATCCTTTCAGCGCCGCTGGTAAACTGTACTTCAATATTAGTGGGTCAACTTACATCTGTTCGGCATCCCTCATCAAGAAGGGGCTTGTGGTAACAGCAGCGCATTGCGTTGCCAACTTCGGGAAGCAACAATGGTACAGTAACTGGCAGTTTATTCCTGCCCTGTATGGCACAACAGCGCCTTATGGAATATGGAACGTGTCTCAGGCTTGGGTTAAGACTAGCTATTTTAATGGGACTGACCCTTGTGCGACAGCGGGAGTTGTCTGTAAGGATGACGTTGCAGTATTAGTCGTAGCCCCGGCAGGTACTAGATATCCGGGGACAACGACAGGCTATTTCGGATACGGCTGGAACGGCTATGGCTGTGATACATCAGCTTCGCCCAATATACTCCTCGTCAATCAGTTGTCGTATCCCAAATCTCATGATGCAGGCCTGAAGATGCAACGGACCGACGCTCAGGGATTTGTTAGTTCTATGAATTCTAATAATACAGTTTGGGGGACTAGGCAAACAGGTGGATCAAGCGGAGGCCCCATACTGGTAAACCTCGGTGCTCCTGCGGTGCTTACAAACGGGGTTACGTTCGGAGCAGCCGCGAGCTTTAATATAGTAGTTGGCGTTACAAGCTGGGGGTATAAAGATCTGACTACCATGGAGCAGGGTGCTTCCCCGTTTCTGTCTACTAACATAGTATCCCTTGTTAATGCTGCCTGTGCTAGCGTGCCGGCAGCATGTGCTCCCTGAATTGACTCCATTTTTAGAGATCACCGGAACAAATACCCCGGTAAGACACCGGGGTATTTGTTTGACAGAAGTACGACAGGTTTTGAAATCGATTCATTGATACTCCCATCAGGTAACAGCGAAATAGACCTGACTCCCAATATCTAGGTCTTCATTAGGAAAGATTTAAGATCGTAATATGTACTCTCTTTGTCCTAACCTTGTGAAGTGCTAGCCGAAAGCTAATTCCAGAACACTCTCTAATATCGACTTACTTCATGATTTTTTAACACCTTTTTGATTGACAAGAGGAATACTCTATGGTATAGGTTGGTTAAGAGGGGGACCGCTGTACGACACACAATCACCATGTGAGTAGACGGCGCAGTCGATTAAAAGCATACTTCAAACAAGAGATGGCTGATGAAGTAGTCCTCCAGTAAATCATGCAATCACGAGACACGCAAAGGAGGTTCCTCATGAACACAAAAAGAGTTCTAGTCAAGGTTATGTTCAGTTTGTTTTTCGCAGTCTTCGTTGCCGCGTCTGCACAGGCTGAGACAACGACGTGCACAGCAATCACATCGTTGCCTAAAGTCATCACTGCGCCAGGGGTCTATTGCCTCACCGGAGACCTCACCACAAGCATGACCTCGGGGAAGGCTATCGAGATCCAGGCAAACAATGTGGTGCTCGACCTAAACGGTCACAGGCTCGGGGGCCTTGCCGCGGGCGCAGGCACTCAAGCATACGGCATCTATGCTTACCAGAGACAGAACATCACCATTAGGAACGGGACTGTGAGGGGCTTTGTCACGGGAATCTATTTAGATGATGCCTATGCCCCTCCCTATACCACATTTACTTCCCAGGGTCATATCATCGAAGAAATACGTGCGGATATGAATACCAATTTTGGAATGTTGATTGTTGGCCGTGGAAACATTGTCCGAAACAATGTGGTGATGTATACGGGAGGGACGACGCTTAACGCTGGGGCTTACGGTATTGATACATTTGGTCCTGGCAACAGGGTGATTAACAACGATGTTTACGAGACAAAGGAGCAGACAGGAGGCGTAGCTTATGCGATATTTATTCAAGCCGGGCAGAGCTCCGTGGTTGCGAATAACAGGGTCGGAAATCTAGCCTTGGGACCAGGTACTTCCACTGGGATTCAAGTGTACGCCTCATTTAACGTCTCGGTAAAGGACAATTCGATATCAATGATGTATTATGGCATTTACTTTAGTTCAAGCACTGGCCTTTACATGAATAACCTTACGAGCGGCTGCTCATTTCCTTTCACGGGTGGCACAGTAGCCGGTAGTACAAATTTCAGCAATTAGAGCCGCCGATCTTCCTGTTGAATGACAGATCGCGCTTCATTACTGAAGACAGATGGAGTCTACCCCTCTCTCTATCATCATCGGTGAACGCTCTTTTGTTTTTCATACCACCATCTAAAATATAGGGCAGACGAGGAAGAAAACCAGCAGGTACTTTCGGAAATCCTCAACGGTTTCCACTCGCCATACCTCTTAACTCGTCGGTGGAGCAGACAGTCAACAGTTCTTCCCTAAGTATAGCCATTCTGCCAAATCTGATGCACATAAGAGCATAAATGTAAACTGGCAGGTAGGCGATGTGGGTCAAGGATAATTATTTCATTAATTATACGGAATCCGTAAAATTAATTAGCCGACAATGGAGTGGGTGATATGAAAGAATTTATGTTTTATATCCGAAACGCTGGTGATGCTAAAGCGGCATTAACCGCTGACGAACATTTAGCGTTTGTAAAGAAATGCGAAGTATATATTGAAAAACTCAAAGCAGAAGGAAAATTAATCGCTGCTCAACCGATGATTCGTGAGGGCTTTGTCGTTTCAAAGTCGACAACCGCATGGAATAAAGATGCTATAGACCCCACAAGAGAAGTTCAGGTTGGTTATTATCACATCAGGGCAAATGATATTGATGAGGCAATTGAAATCGCAAAAGCAAATCCAGAATTTGAGTATGTTTCTTCTGCGAAAATTGAGATTCATCAAATCAAGACAAAAGAAGAAACTGGATTTGAATATCCAAAATAATATCTGCCACCTAACCAGTCGCTCAATTTGACGCGGGAAGCGTCTGGTGAAAATTCAATCTCGTCAATGGATGAAAGGCAGTTTTGTGGTAATTTCAAGGTTCGGTGAGCCCGTAGCTTAGCTGCGGCCGTTACTCCATCTTTCTTTCGGAAACCCGAAGCAATTTTAATTAGCGATATCTATTGATAAGTCGGTGAAGTCGTTGCGTGGCTATCCGAAAAATGCAGCCCCGGCGATCAATAGTCAACCCGAGTTTCTATCTGCCATGCAGAATATCCATCCATTTGATGGCTTCAGTGTCACTGATCTTGCCCAGGTAGATTTGGGTCGTCTTCAGATCCTGATGTCTCAAAATAACCTTGGAAATGATCTCCAAGGGCACCCCATTTCTGCTGGCATACGTCGCTGAATGCCGCCGTAGGTCGTGAGGTGATATTTTGACATTCAGTTTTTTTCCCAGGCCGACGATCAGATTCCTGACTGCGGTATAACAGAGCGGAAATACTCTGTCTTTAGGCGACAGCTGCTTGATCTGGATGTATTCAGCAATCCTGTTTGCAATGTGTTCAGGCATGAACGCTACTTCGGCGTCCTTACCCGACTTGGCTCTTGGATTATCAGCTTTCTGCCCGTCACATCCGAGACCCGAAGATTAAGGACCTCTCCGATCCTTAGCCCACAGCGCGCCTGAAGCTCCAAAATCAGTCGATCCCTGATACTTTTAGCGTTGAAGATAATCTCGTCCACTGTTTCCTTGTCCAAGATCTCCCTCGGACGATGGCAGACATTCTTGAATGTCTTGAACAAGACGCCGGCATTGCAGGGGTTCTTGATGTTCAGGTCAGAGGTCTCGATGACATAATTGAAGAACGCCTTCAACTGAGCATAGCGAAGATGGCGCGTGGCTCTGCTGAGGGTTTCAGAGCATTCTTCTAGGAACTTGCCAATGTCATCGGCAGTGACCGAGACCACTTCCCGTAGCGAAAATTTCGCCTTAAACCGTTCCAGGAACTTGTCGTAGCTTTTTAGCGTGCTTTTCCTGACGGTAACGTTTTGATGCTGCTTAAAGAGTTCTATGGCTTCTTGGACCATCATGTTCATACCTCCTTGATCGTTTTTTGCCGAGGCTGCATAATTTCATTGTATGGCACGGTAGTTTCAGTTTCAGCA
>Ga0187779_10003025_pt1 | contig 10233 bp, 7 predicted proteins | sample 1015_Q2_SP10_10__FD_132435 | JGI IMG/M metagenome (GOLD analysis project Ga0187779, IMG submission 132435) | Tropical peat soil microbial communities from peatlands in Department of Meta, Colombia - 1015_Q2_SP10_10_MG | ecosystem: Environmental > Terrestrial > Soil > Wetlands > Peat | place...
CGATCCCGTTCCGTCGACCTGCGCGCCCTCGCCGACGAGGAGCTGATGGGGCTCGTCCGCGACGGCGAGACGCAGGCGTTCGAGGTGATCTTCGACCGGCATGCCGCGGCCGCGTTCTCGCTCGCATACCGGATGTGCGGGCGCCGGGCGGCCGCCGAGGACATCGTCCAGGACGCGTTTCTGTCGCTGTGGCGGAGCGGAAGCGGCTACGACCCCAGGCGCGGCAGCGTCAGGTCGTGGGTGCTGAGCGTCGTCCACAACCGGGCGATCGACGCGTTCCGGCGTCAGGGCTCGCGCGACCGCCGGGACGTGCCCGATGAGGGGATCGCCGAGCGCCTGGCCGCGCCCGACGCCACCGATGCCGAAGTGCAGCGTCGCGACGACGCCCGCCAGGTGCGAACCGCGCTCGACGAGCTCCCGCCCGACCAGCGCCGCGTGATCGAGCTCGCCTACTTCGGTGGGTTCACCCACAACCAGATCGCCGAGATGCTCGATCTGCCGCCCGGTACCGTGAAGGGGCGGATGCGCCTCGGGCTGACCAAAATGCGCTATGTCCTCGGCGAGCAAGCGAGGGTCATCGCGTGAGCGGCGAAGACCGGATCGCGAACGGGCATCGCTGCGGCGAGGACGCGGCGGCGTACGTGCTCGGCGCGCTCGAGCCGTCCGAGGTCGACGCGTTCCGGGCGCACCTAGCCGACTGCGCCGCCTGCCAGAAGGAGGTCGCGGAGTTCGAGCAGATCACGGGCGCCCTGCCCGAGTCGACCACGCAGTACCGGGTGCCCAAGGACGTGCGCCGCCGGGTGATGAGCGAGGCGCGCGCGACGCCGAAAGCCGCAGCTCATGCCGGCGGCCCCGTGCGGATCCGGCGCGAGCGTTCTTGGGGCCCGCTCGTTGCCTGGGGCGGCGCGTTCGCCGTCGTGGCCGCGGTGGCGCTGGTGGTTGCGCTCAGCTCGGGCGGCTCGAGCGGGACGCGCACGATCCAGGCGTCCGCGGGCAACGCGGAGCTCCGGATCGCCGGCGGGCGCGGCGACCTGATCGTGCGCCGGCTGGCCCAGCTCCCGCCGGGCCGCATCTACGAGCTGTGGGTGCAGCGGGGGAGCGCGACTCCGGTGCCGACCGGGACTCTGTTCGGCGTGAGGTCGGACGGCACCGCCGCAGTCGGCGTGCCCGGCAGCCTGAGCGGCATCAGCGCGGTCATGGTCACGCAGGAGCCCGCCGGGGGGACCCCCGCGCCCACGACCGCGCCGGTGATAGTCGCGCGCGTGACCTAGCGGACGGGTCGACTAATCAGGCGGCTCGGAGCGGCTTGGTCTGATAGCCGCCGACCGGCGTTCCCAGGTACGGGACGTGCGGCAGGTAGCGCGTGCTCGCCGCGGTCAGGCCGTCGGTCACGAGCGACGCGGCGGCGTCGGGCGCGTAGGTCTTGTCGACGAGCGGGTAGGTGACGCCGGCGATCGCGCGGAGCTCCACTGTGACCACGTCGTCGAACACGCGCCGGATGCTGGACGTATTTCAGGAACTGCCCGTCTGCGGAGGCCGGCAGCGAGTTCCAGCGGTCCTTCTCGCCCATTGGGACGATCACCTCGTTGAACAGCGGGTTGCCGAGGCGCGACACCTGCACCCAATGGCCGCTCTCGTGGTTGGCCGGTGCCGGTCTCCCGGATCAGCGCGCGGCGCCGGCTGGCGGCGGTCCACACGCCGATCACCGACTTGCCCGCCATCGGGTCTTTCGGATTTTGACTCGCGACGTAGAAGCCCTCGAGCCGCTGGCCGGCGTCGCTGTCGATCGATGTGGATCTCGTAGCGGACGTCGTCGCCGAACTCGAAGAAGTTCGGGCCGCCGAACGGCGCCTCGAGCGGCAGGTAGCTCGCGATGATCGTGACCGTGTCGGGCTCGTCGGATGACACGAACGCGTACGTGTCGGTGTTGTCGGCTACCGGGTCCGTGCTGATCGCCGGCGCCTCGCGGTGTGACGACATGGGCTCTCCTGGGTTGGGATGTTGCGCCCTATGCGTCACGGTGTTCGAATCGGATCAGTGGGGGCCGCCTACGGCGGCGTCCATGGGGCCGTTCCGCGCGGCATCCATGCCGCGCGGGGCGGGTCGCGGCCCGCGGGACCTGCATGACGCGCCACTCGAGCCGGCTGCGGGAGACCGTGGCGTGTCGCGCACGCCCCACATGGAACCTGCGCCATGGTCACGGGGTTGCTCGTCGAATGGCGCGTCGTGCAGGTATTCCGCGCTCCCGACGCCCGGAAGCGGGTCCCCGCGCGGGTGGAGGTCGGCGGGCGAGCGATGAGATCCGGCGGCGGGTGCGGTCTAACCTGCCGATGACCGTGGCTACCGACTCACGTGACGCCGTCGAGCTGGAGGTTGGCGGCAGGACCGTCCGGATCTCGAGTCCCGACCGCGTGTACTTCTCGGCGCGCGGCGAGACCAAGCTCGACCTCGCTCGGTACTACATGAGCGTGGGGGACGGGATCGTCCGCGCGCTCCGCGAGCGCCCGTGCATGCTCCACCGGTTCCCGAAGGGGGTCGACGGCGACAAGGTTCATCAGAAGCGGTTGCCGAAGGGCGCGCCACCGTGGGTGGAGACCGTCAACGTGTACTTCCCGCGGTTCGGCCGGACCGCCGACGAGCTGTGCGTAACCGAGCTCGGCAGCGTGATCTGGGCCGTGCAGATGGCCACAGTCGAGTTCCATCCCTGGAACTCGCGGCGGGCGGACGTCGAGAAGCCCGACGAGTGGCGGATCGATCTCGACCCGATGCCGGAGGCTTCGTTTGATGCGGTTCGCAGGGTGGCGCGCATCGCGCACGAGCTGCTCGGCGAGATCGGTGCCGCCGGCTGGCCCAAGACCTCCGGTGGGGACGGGCTCCACATCTACGTGCGGATCGAGCCGCGCTGGGGCTTCGGCGAGGTGCGCGAGGCGGCGCTCGCGTTCGCGCGGGAGGTCGAGCGGCGGATCCCGGAGGACGCCACCACCACCTGGTGGCGCAAGGATCGTGATCCTCGCAAGGTGTTTGTCGACTACAACCAGAACGCTCGCGACCATACGATCGCGAGCGCGTACTCGGTCCGGGGCAACCCACTTGGCACCGTGTCCACGCCGATCGCGTGGGAGGAGCTCGACGACGTCGACCCGCGCGAGCTCACGATTGCGACGGTGCCGGCGCGGTTCGCCGCGATCGGCGACCCCCACGCGGGCATCGACGACGCGGCGTTCTCGCTCGAGCCACTGCTGGAGTGGGCGGCGCGAGAGACCTGAAGCTCGGTCTCGGCTGTTCCGCCACGCCTGGCGCCCGACAAGGGCGAAGCCCGGAAACGGTGATGGGCCGTCGTGCGGCGTCTACTGAGCGCTCGAGATACTGGAAGTCGGCGCGGCGGACGCCGACGCGGTTGCGAGTGGATTGCTGGCCGACACCACTACGGTCAGCGCATCGCCGATGTCTTGCTGGACGACGGTGTACGTCTGGCTGGTCGCGCCCGCGATGGCGGAATAGCCCGGTGGGCAGTCGCCCTGGACCCCACCGTCGCCGCTCACGCACCACTGATAGCTGAGGGAGGGGTACGGGGTACCCGCCCACTCGCCCGGGTTCGCCGTCAGAACCTGCCCCGCAAGATCATCGCCGCTGATGCTCGGCGGCGAATCGCTCGCGACGGGTGTCTGTTCCCCAATCACCTCACGCAAGGCATCGTCTCCGGTGTCGACGATGTACAGGTTGCCGCTCGGGCTCTCCGTGAGCGCTTCGGGATAGCCCAGTTGTGCCTGGTCACCAGTGGCGGGGCCGCCGTCGCCGGAATATCCCCCATATGCGCAGCCCCGACCAACGCCGTTGGCGTTGGCGTAGCTGTCGCCCGCGTAAGTGCTGATGGTGCCGTCAGACGAGACCGACCGAATGACGCAGTTGTCTCTGTCGGATATGAGCACGTCTCCGTTCGGAGCGACCGTTATCCCGTGCGGGACATCGAGCTGCGCGGCCGTCGCCGGGCCACCGTCTCCGGCATATCCTGGCGTGCCGGTGCCGGCGAACACGGACACAGCGCCGGCGGGCGTGACCCGGAAGACCTGGTTGGCGCCGACGCTCGACACGTACAGGTTGCCGCTCGAATCGAACGCCAGTCCGAGTGGCGCGTCCAGGCCACAAGCGAACGAGGTGATGAGGTCCTCGGGTGAGACTTTCCGAACACAGCCGGACACGAGGTCGCTGAAGTAGACGCTCCCGTCCGTGCCAACGGCCAGCGTCTCGCCGATTCCCACCTCCGCGCTGGTGGCGAGCCCACCGTCGCCGCCGTCGCCTGGTGTCCCGTCGCCTGCGATCGTGTAAATGTCGCCGGCGGTCATCGCTTGCCCGAAGTACGTGCCGGAAACCGCTGGCACCATCCGAATCCGATAGTTGCCGGTGTCGTAGATGTACAGGTTGCCGCCTGAATCGACCGCGATGCCGAGCGGGTCGTTGAGCTGCGCCTGCGTCGCCGGACCACCGTCGCCGGAGAGCCCCGCCGTCCCGTCGATCGTCCACGTCGATGTGGAAGCCGCTGGGGCGCCGCCGCCGGCAACGATTACGTAGCAGGATGCCGGAGCGAGTGATGTCGTGCAGACGACGTTGGGCAACAGCTCCTTGACGTCGTTTGCGCCAGCATCGACGACATACACGTTGCCCTGGGAGTCGACCGCGACCCCTTGTGGCGAATGGAGGTACTGGTAGCCAGAACTCGGAACTGCCGTGTAGATATCGCCGGGCGTCACACTAGCATCGGCGCTCGCCGACGGCGTCAGGTACAACGGGGCCGCAAGCGCGAACATGCTCGCGAGAGTGGCGGCGATCAGTCGTTTCGGCGTGCACCCAGCATTGCGGCAGGCGGGGGCGGGCAGCTCGATCAACACTTCCCACCCGGGCGCGTCGCTCCGGGGGCCATGCAGCCTACGTTGATGAGCGGTTGACGGCCCGCGCGGGTTGTGACCGTGTAGGACTTGCCAACCCAGCCAGACCGGGTGATCCTCACGAAGATCCGCGTCCCGGCGCGCAAGAGGCGATTCTGGAACGCCGGGGTGAGGTCGACCCTCTTCAGGCCGCCTGGGCACTTACCGTTCGTTTGGGTCGTCTGGCAACGCTTGCTTCGCGCCGTCATCGCGAGTCGCTTGGCGACCGGGCAGCCTCGTCCGTGGCAAGTCACGGCGACGGTGGCGTTGGGGGGCAGCCCGTTGACGATGAGCGCGAGGACCTTGGTGTAGGTCGGCGTGTAGATGAAGGTCCACTGCATCGTGGCCGCGATGATTCCGGTGGCGTTGGGCGGCAGCGGCGCGACGTTCACCGTCTGCGGTGTCGATGTGGAGCCGTTGAAGTTGAGATCGCCGCTGTAGCGCGCGGTGATGCTGTGAGTACCGTCCGACCCGTAGCTGACCGTGCACAGCGCGCCTCCGTTGATGAGCGGCTGGTTGAGGCAGGACCCGATCGGTTGACCACCGTCGAGAAACTCGACCGTGCCGCTGGGCTCGACGGGACCCGACCGGCCCACCGGTAGCTGCACGGTGGCGGTGTACGTTGTGCTGACACCGACCCCGGTGCTGTTGGAGACGTCGAGGGAGGTCGACGTCGAGTCTGGACCGACGGTCACGGTGGCGGATCCTGCGGCGCCCGCGACACCGGAGGCAGAGTTCGGTGTGAAATCTGCGGTTACGAGCTCAGGGGAGGAGGAGGCCGCAAACGAGGTCGTGCAGGTGGCCGCCGGAGTCGAGGGCGTGATCGGTTCGCCGACACAGCCGGCGATCGGGCGGCCACCGCTGGCGAAGGTGACGGTGCCCGACGGGAAGCCTGGACTGGCGGTCACGGCGGCAAGCAACGTGACACTTCCGTTCGTCACCACGACCGACGGAAACGCATCGAGGGACAGGTTGCTCCCGCCTAACGTCTGTGTGAGCGAGGCCACCGCGCTCAGGTTCACGGCGGTGTCGGTTGCGGTGATCGTGATCTGGCCCGGCGTCGTCGAACTCCTGATGAGCGCGCTGTAGGTGCCGTTGCCGCTGTTTGTGACGCTCTCCACGACCTGCCCGGGATCCGACGAGGAGAAGGCGACGTTGTCTGCGGTGACCGGATTGCCGTGAGTATCCGCAACTGTCGCGGTGGCCGTTGTGTATGAGTTGCCGTTAGCGACGATCGATGTGGGCGAGAGCGCGAGACCTATAGTGGTGGCCTGACCGGCGGTTTGCGTCAACGTCCCGTCCCCGGCTGCCGTCGGCGTGACCGATTCGTCGGTAGCGCTCACGATCACGGTCCCGGCGTGGATCGAGCTCGTGAGCGTGGCGACGTAGGCACCGTTCGCGTTCTCGCTGGTAGCACCGAACTGGACCCCAGTGTCGCTGGCCGTAAATACGATCGTGTGTCCAGTGACCCGGACCCCTGCGCTGGTGACGACCGCCGTCACGGTGGTGGTGGAAGTGCCGTCGGCGACGATGCTGTCGGACGCGAACCTGACCTTGACGGTCTCGGCGGCCGCGGCTGAGGTGGCCGGCAGCAGCCACGCGCTCAACATGGCACTCACGGCCAAACCCAGGATCAACCGTCGCCCGTTCATCATCCCCTGATCGTCAGCTTGCCGTAGGTGATCCGCGCCGCTCCCTTCGGCTGCTTCGTCGAGATCACGAGCGCGCCGATGAGCTTGCGGTGCTTGCGATGCAGGGAGGCGGCTCGTGCCCGCATGCGCTTGGGGAGCGTTACAGCGACGCGGTCGATCTTGCCTGACTTGAAGCGGAACTTGTGGGTGAGGACACGGCCGGCCGCCTTGAGCTTGAACTGGCCCGCGCAGACCTTTCCCTTCTTGGTCTTGCCTCGCGTGGCCACGCACCTCAGCGACACCACGACCTTGCCCTTCTTGATCGACACCGTCTTTGGGGCGGCCTGGATCGCGATGTAGGCAAGCCGTCCAGACGGGTTGCCGGGCGAGGACCCAGTCGGCGGCGTCGGGATCACGGGGCCCGTCGGCGGAGCTGGCCAGGCGGCGAGCGCGGTGTAGGTGCTGGTGCCGCTCGGCGCCAATGTCCAACCCGACTGGGTGCCGGCGTACGGGGTGCCCACGTCGGTGCCGGTCAGGGGAATCTCGGTCGCCGGGCCGCCGTTCTGCACGGTCACCGACCTGTTCTGGATGAAGCCGGTGATCTGCGCGGCATTGGCCGCGGCCCAGCCTGCCTGTTCGCCGAGCAGGACGCCGATCTGAGCCATCGTGGGCTGCTCGATCGGCGCATTCGTATTGGCCGCGAAATACGTGTTGTACTCGCTCAGTAGCGGGTTGATCGTCTCGTAGAACAGGCCGTCGCCCTGTCCCGGCTGGCTCATCAGGTTCGTCTGATGGAAGTAGTGCGGGCGGGGATCGTTGCCCATCATGTGCTGGAACATGCCCTGGTCGGCGCTCGCGATGATCTGCGCGATCGTGAACGGGGTTCCCGCCGGGTTGCACGTGGTCACTCCGCTGATCGGCGCGCACGTGGGCAGGTCGTACAGCGTCTGATACTCGTCGACCTCCTGCGCGTTCGTCGAGACGTTGTAGTAGATGTTGGTCGGGTAGCGCGGGATCGCCGTGCCGCCCGCGTCCTGGAAGGCCGCGCCGGTCGGGTACTCCGCACCGCCGTAGGCTCCCGTGGCAAACGAACCGTCGGCCGGATTCGGATACGGCTTCGAGGCATCGGAGCCGAAGTACTTGATCCCGCCGTCCATCGTGCCGGCGAACGCGGCATCCAGGGCCGGGTTCTGCTCGTAGGGGCTCTCGACCGCGGTGCCCTGATCGGCCGGGACCGTGGTAGCGGTGGGTGTGCCGCTGCTCCCCGTGGGCGTCCCGACGATTCCGGTGTCCATGAAGGGTTTCTCGATCGCCCCGCCCCCGCTGGTGTTGGTGGTCGAGTTACCGGTTGGGTTGGTGAAGTCGGTCGCGGTGTTCGCCGTCACCTTGCCGATCAGAGACCACGCGCCGATCGTCCCGGTGTACGGCGCGCGGTAGATCAGGTAGTCGGCGGCGTGACACACCGCGTCCCAGGTGAGCGAGACCGAAGAGGTGGTTCCGGTGACGCTCACGGGCGCGGATACCGAAGCGGCCGACTGCCCGGCGCCCGCGACCGTGGTCGCGCCCGGCGCGGCGGTGTTGAACTGGTCGCTGACGGCGTACACGTACTGGCCGGCGGCAAGCGTCCCACCCGTCGTCGCCGGAGTCGCGTCGTTGAGTGAGGGGGGATCGACCTGACCCGGGTTGCCGGGGAGCAGGTTCGCCAGACCGGAATGCTCGCCGGTGACGATCGCATTCGGGTTCTCGCTGCCAAGCGCGGCAGCCGGATCGGTGCTCGCGCTCAGACCGAGCCCGCCTGTGTTGGGATTACCGGGCGTCGACGCCGGGGTGGAGGCCCAGATGGTGTTCTGGTTGATCTCGGCCTCGACGTAATCTTGGGTCGCGCAGCCCTCGTCGATGTTCGGGTGATCCCAGGTGTGGCCGATCCAGGCGAAATCGTCCACGTACGGCCTGCCGGTCGCGGGATCGGTCGCCTGGAACTGGGCCAGCAGCGGATCGGTCCCCGGCGCCGACGGGTTGCAGCCGGTGCCGGTACCACCTGTGCCGTTGTCGCCTGACGTGGCCACCGTGCACCCCGCGGCCCAGGCGACACTGCCACCGCCGTTGAACAGCATGTCGATCCGGAAGTTGTTGGCTCTGGACCAGTTGGCCGCGGTGACCACGTCGGCGGAAACCTCACGCAGCGCGTCGGCCGGGTTGAAATCGGTGGAATGCGGCGCCGTGGTGGCGTTGCCGGCGACGCTCCACGTGTCGTCGGCCAGGAAGTTGTCATCGACGTCGGTCTCCAGGTAATTGCGCTGGTCGCCGAAGTAGGTGTTCCTGGCCAGCCAGTCGAGCTCGCCATGGCGCAGCAGTTCGCTCTGGAGGTAGTACTGGCTCTCGTTGAAGGTCTGGAACATCGTCTCGCGCCCGTCGGGGGCGGTGTAGATGCCCAGCAGGGAGCTCGATCCGGGGCCGGAGATGAGCGTGTTGACGCTCGCGCCCGGCAGCGTGGTCGCCTCGTAGGCCCAGGTAGATTGAGTCGGGTCGACGGCGACGTGCTTGAGGTACGGGAAGACCCCCGCGCCGGTCGCGGTCAGCGTCAGCGGGGTTGCGAGCGGCAGCTGTGAGCCACCGGCCGGGTTGGCCGAGCCCAGCCCGTAGTCGCTGCTCGGCACTGCGTAGGCGGTGATCTGGCGGACTGAGAACTGGTGCTCGAACGTCTGCAGCGCGGTCCACTGGGCATCGGTCATGCCCACGGTGCCGGAAACCGCCACGACCACGCCCTCGTAGTTGGCGACCTGGGTTCCGTTCGCTAGCGTCGATGAGAGCGCCGGCAGCGGCACGCTGCCGGGGCTGGCGCTGTTCGTGACCATCGTTGTGTACGGAACGCCCTCGCGCCGGAGCGTGTTGGCCCAATCCTGGTAGGCGATGCCGGCATTGCAGATGGCCGGATTGGCGGTGCAGGTCGGGTCGGCGAAGTTCGTGTCGGTCCCGTCGGTGATCACCAGGACCCGCATTCCGATCCGCTGGGCGGGCGCCGCAGCCGCTGCAACAGCAGAACCTGACCCGCTTTCGGAAAGGCCAAGGGCTACCAGGCAGCCCAGAACGAGAAGAGCTCCAAACAGACGTTTCATACCAAGCTCGGCTTCCAAATTGAGCACCACGCAAGTCACCAGCACAGGCCCGAGGGCGCAACGTCAGATGCCGGTCCCAGGACCCCGACCGGAGTCCGTGGACGACCAGTCTGTCTGCTCCGGCGACCGCTGCGTATGGGCTTCCTTGCCCCCCTTACGTTCATCCATGAACGCGTTCAGCAATGAACATCGCGGCCCCGAAGACCGCTCGCCGGGCTAATCGTGGGGCGGGTGCACGATCAGCACGTCGCAGTGCGCGTGGTGCGCCGCGACGCGCGATGCCTGGTCCGGGCGGCGCCGACGGGGTAGGCCGGGGGCGTGTGGCCGGGGCGCCCCGCGCCTACGGACTGCGGTCGCGGAGCCCGCCCATCGTGCCGAACCGGCCCGTGTAGAACAGCAGCGGCTCGGTGTCGCGCTGGTCGAGGTACTCCACCTCGCCGATCCACAGCACGTGGTCTCCGGCTTGCGGCGGCGGCATCAAACCGGAGCTGTCGGTCGGACGGGCCACCCGCGTGAGACGCGGTACTCCCTCCGGCTCGGTCACAATCGCCACGATAGCTCGCG
>Ga0187779_10003026_pt1 | contig 10230 bp, 15 predicted proteins | sample 1015_Q2_SP10_10__FD_132435 | JGI IMG/M metagenome (GOLD analysis project Ga0187779, IMG submission 132435) | Tropical peat soil microbial communities from peatlands in Department of Meta, Colombia - 1015_Q2_SP10_10_MG | ecosystem: Environmental > Terrestrial > Soil > Wetlands > Peat | place...
CCGACAGCGCCACTATAGGGCGGGGTGCGGACTGAAAACGGAGTGTTCGCCAAGCCGTTGAGCGCGGCTTCGCCGCCTTGACCCCGCCCTGAAGGGCGGAGCTTGCGGCGAGTTCCGGGTCAAGCGACATTACCTCCCTCAGTGATGTCAATTCGACGTATGGAGCCGACTCACAGCCAGCCCCGGCTTACCACGAGCGGCTCGGGCGCCGATCGCGATGGGACGGTGAGCCAGCGCCGGCCTAAGCGCAGCGGAAACCTCAAGCCCCACCAGCGCGTGTACCGCTCACCTCACACAGATGTCCGGCACCGACCGGCTAGCTCGCGAAGCTGCCCAAGCTCGAATATTGATCAGGAACCGCTCGGTGCTTCGATGCCCTCAGGGATGGCTTGCCGCGTTGGAACCATCGCGGGCCAGTCTGCGCGATCGGGCAAACCGTCGGCCCGGGGGGGCACGACAGGCAGCGCTGAGGCCGGTGGAATCTATCCTCTTGGGTTCCATGGGCGTATCGGCGCACCAGCATGAGCAAGCCAAGCGGCAGATGGAGCCGTCGCGCCGATCGCACGCCGCAGTCGCCGACAGGGTGCCTCTGGCGCGCCTGGCCTCAGCGGTCGGCAACCGCGCCTTCGCCCTCGCGGTACAGCGGACCCGAGCGCACGGCGGTCCTTCGGGGGTTCTGCAGCGGACGATCTCCTACAACGCCCAGGCCAACCAGCTCTACCAGCAGAGCCACGACGGCCTGTTAAAGGAGCTCGTCAGCGAGTTCTCGCATGTCGATCCAAAGGTGATCGACAACCTCATCGTCGAGATCGAGGGCAGAAACCAGAAGTGGTCGCCCTACCAGGCGTATTTGGGAATCAGGAAGTTCCTGCGTCAGCACCATCCGCCAAAGAGCGAGAGCGTTTCGCTCGACGGGACGAACATCACCAAGCAGCAGGCGGAGTGGTACTTCGTCAGCAACTTCAAGACGTTCGCCGAGGTGATCGTGGACGGCAAGGTGCGCCTGGAGTTCGTCAACACTCCGGACGACAACCACGCTGAGGACAACATGATGGCCGCGCTCGACAAGTACATCGAGAAGCAGGGCTGGCATGAGGACTTCTCCGGCACCCATACGCTCCTCATGCGCATCAATAACAGTCCGTGTAAGCGATGCGCACGGCGCCTGTACGACTGGGGGTACCGCGACATCTTCGTCGAGTTCAGGGTCATCTTCGCCAACATGTACGAGAAGGACACAGGCTTCACGAACGCAACGACGCGGCTCCGTTCAGGTGGTGTCGCCATGTCGCTGATGAGCGTGACGAAGGATCTTCTTCCGCTGATCGACAAGGAAGAGAAGATCGACGCACGCGCGCGCGGCGAGAAGGATCTCACTGAGCAGATGGACTGGTCGAAGTGGCAGAAGCAGCACAGCGCCAGCAACAGTTCAAAGGACGACGGCAACCAGTAAGCGTACGATGTGAGTTCGTCGTGCGAGCAGGGTCGCATCGCCGATGGTCTGATCTCCAGGCCTGGCCGGCACGTGAGCCAATAGGGCCGCCGCGTGCTCGCGACCGGGATGATCGGCTCCCCCGCCTGCGCCGTGCGACAACTATGCGGGAAGCAACGGGCTGGTCGACAAGCGGAGCTGGGGGCGAAGTCATCGAACCCGAGTCATGGCTTCATGCGGCTCGGTTGAGCGCTTGCGCGGGACGTCCTCCGACGCGGGCTCGCATCCGTGCAGTCCTTGCCTGGCGCTCAACCGCGCGTCGTGGATCGTGCGAGGAGCAGTACTCGGAGTCGGCGAGCGCGTGGCGCCGGCAGGGCCTGCCCTTCCCCGGCGGGGTCTGCTTGACGCCCTTGCACAGCGGCCGCCCGTGTCCTTGGACGGCCTGCCAGCCGCGCTGCTCGGCCAGCCAGCGGCGGTAGGCGTTCTGCTGCTCGCGGGTCTGCTTGCGCGGCTTTCGCCCGTGCTTGTAGTTCCGCGCCGCGGTCACCTCGCGCTGCGGCCGCAGCTTCCAGCCCCGGCGCTTGAAGTGCCCGTACAGCGCCTCGGCGCACGAGGCGACGGTCTTGTGGCCGGTGCGCGGGTGAAGCTCGGCCGCCACCTGCCGCAGGCTGAGCCCGCTCGCGTACAGCCGGCGCGCCTCCGCCAGGAGCTCCTCGGTGATGAGGACGGGCCGGCCGTCTCGCCGCATTCCGGCGGCCACTTCGATTAGTCCGTCGGTGTCGTGGTGCAGCAGCCCGATCTGCAGTGAGCGGTGACGCTCGGGCGCCAGCTCGCCGGAGAACGTTCGCCCATCGCCAGTCGGATGCGGCAGCGCAGCCCGGTAGGTGCGCTACTGGTGCGCTGCGCAGCGCGGACGGCGGTCGCTGTGGGCATCTGCTCCTCCCTGCTCAGGTATGGCCTCGCCAGGCCCGCGCCCCGGTGCCGCTACGAAATGGCCGGCCGTGAGGTAGTCGTGGGCGACCGCTTCCGCCTGCGGCCTATCGTCCCGGCGGTCGCTGAGCGTGTCGATGACGTGCTCGGCCTCGGCGTAGACGTCGAGCGCTTGCCATCCGCCGGGATCGGTCTTGCGCACGACCAGATCGTGCGTCGTGCCGCCGGCGTCGACGTAGCGCCCGACGATGTGCGAATCGGTATTGCGCATAAGAGCGCACCTCCTTCGTTGATGTTGTGATGCAGTTCGCGTGCCAGCTCGACGTCGCTTCGCTCACCGGTCGGCGGCGCATGGGATGACGGCGTTCGTCGTTCTGGCCGGCGTGCTCGTCGGCGGGGCGATCGCCCTCGCCCTCCGAGCCGGGCGCTCGTCTCACACAGCCTCGGAGCCGACGCCGTCGGACGGATCGCGCGGCGAGTCAATCCCGGAGCGCGTGCGCAGACGCGTCTGGCAGCGGGATCGAGGCGCGTGCGTGGTCTGCGGGAGCCGCGAGGAGCTGTACTTTGAACGCATCATCGCCGTCGGCCGCGGCGGCTCGAACTCCGTGCGCAACCTCGAGCTCCGCTGCAGTAGTTGTCAGCAGCTCAAGCCTGGGCGTGATGAGACGCAGCGCTCAGACGCGCTCTCGTCCGCCCTCGCTGCCTCGGGCGAGATCGGCGGCCTCCTCAAAGCGCGCGGCGACCGCCAGTAATGCACCCGCCTGCTCGGCGAACAGCCCGGGCATCGGGCCTTCGACCGAGATGAACGCTGTGGCGGCGTGCAGCAGAACGCCGGCGGCGTCCTCGAGCACCGCCGCGCTCTCGGCGAACAGCCGCTCGCCGCTCGCCTGCCGGGCGAGGATCGCCCGCGCCCTGCCGGCGCGCTCACACGCCAGCTGCTCGTACAGGCACTCAACGCTCTCGGGCGTGCCGCCGGTGCTCACGACCCGGTCGCCCCGTCCATCAGCCGGTAACCGACACCCCACACGTTGACCACCAGCCTCCGGTACTCGGTCGCCGACAGATAGACCGGCCGCTCGCCGACCCGGACCCCGCGCGAGCGCACGTCGATCACGACCCGGGCCGGCGCGCAGCACCCGCCGGCCGCGACGCGTCGCCTGCGAGCGGCGCAGCACCGCGCCGATCCGGGCACGCAGCTCCGGGTAGGCGAACGGCTTCTTGACGACGTCGTCGCCGCCGCGCTCGAGCAGCCGGATCCGCTGCAGCCGATTGGCGTCGCGGCTCAGCACGATCATCGGCGTCTCCGGGTCCGCGCGCCCGGCGATCCCCTCGCCGGACCGCACCGCGTCAAGCAGCTCGAGCGTCTGCCCGTTGATGTCGACCACGATCAGATCCGGGTGCGCCGTCGAGAGCAGCGCCAGCGCCTTCGCCCGGTCGGGCGCCACCAGCACCCGGTAGCCGTCAGCGCTCAGGTTGTCGTGCAGAACCGCACGCGTTACGTCGTGTTCCTCGGCCAGCAGGATGGTGGCCGCGGTGTTGTCAGACATGAGTCCTCCTCTGTCTGTGAAGTAGGGGCCGCCGCCGACCGCTGAACGAACGCCCGGCGGCGGAAGGTGAATGCGCCTGGTCGAGCCGCGTTCGCGCGTCTGGTCGCGGCGTGCGCCGTCGGCCTCGGCTGACCAGGCGGGCGCGTCGAGCGAGGCGCTGCTCGGCGCTCTCCCACGGCGCCGCAATCAGGTCCTCAGCTGAGAACCAAATCCGGAACCCGGGCCAGCTGCGAACGCGCGCGCCGGCGCTGCCGGGCCCGCTCGTAAGGACCGTTCTCACCGATCGCCCGCGTGGCGTGCTCGACCAGCGACAGCGTTTCGAGCAGCTCGGGCGCGATCGGCTCCGCCGGGTCGTACTCCTCGCCGCGCTCATACGCGAGCGAACAGGGTCCTGGTTGACAGGGGGTGCATGGAGTAACCTCCTGCGGGTCTGGCCCACACGCGGCTCAGCCAGAGTTGAGGCGTGCGGGCAGGATTTGACGGCCGTCCCGTTGGTGCGGGGCGGCCGTTTCGGTGTATGTGCCTCGCGGGCGCGGCTTCCGGCCTTGCTGGCGAGGAGATGAGTCGCGGAGGTGCCCGCGCGCCTCGGCGCAGGACGCGCCAGCTGATCAGTCGGTCAGATCAGCGGTTTGGGATCGGCGGGACGCCGAGCTGGCGACAGATCGCTCATCCGAGTCCTGTCGGTAGCTCGCGATGCCGAGGGATGAACGCCTTGGTGCCGGTCTCCGTGTTGCGCCATGTGTCATGGCTTCCGCGCGAGCGGCCGGGGACGGGCTCGGCGCCGTGGGAGCGCAGCCAGCGCTCCAGCTCCGCCCGTTCAACTGCGAACGACCGTTACCGGCCCGACAGTGACCTGGCCTGACGGAGGGATTGGCTCGCCATCTTCCAAGCGAGCATCGAGCGCGGCGCCGATCCCTTCGGCGAGACTCTTCCGCGCCTCTTCGAGGCTCCGGCCTTGGCCGAAGGCCTCCGGAAGCTCCACTGCCTGGGCCCACCACCAGCCCTCCTCGAACCTGAACGCGGCCGTGTATGTCAGCGTGCTTTCGAGCTTGTCGGTAGCTAGCGGTTGGGTCACTTCGTCCTCCTCGTGTTGAGAGTTTCGCACGTGAGGTTGCGTGCCGCGATGGCTGGCGGCCGTCCCGCCGCAACGGTGGACCGGTCGGGTTTCTCTCGACGGACCGGCGCCGAGGAAGCGCCTGGCATTTGCCACCCCCACGGGACATGCGCATCCCGCGAGCTGGCGGGCGCGCCTGAGGCGCTTCACGCTGAGCGGGGGGCTCAGGCCTCGAGCCAGTTCTCGAGCTCGAGTCCGGGCACGCGCTTGAAATGTCGGACGTTGCCGGTCACCAGCGTCAGCTCGCGCGACAGCGCGATCGACGCGATCCGCAGGTCCGGCTCGTCGAGCCGCTTGCCCTGGCGCTCGAGTTCCGCGCGCAGCGGGCCGTACACCTCGGCCGCCTCGGTGTCGAACGGCAGGATGACGGTCGCCATCGTCAGCACCTCCCGGACCCGCTCGACCAGGCGCTCGCTGCCGCGCCGTGCCGCTCCGTAGAGCAACTTCCCCAGCGTGATCGTCGTGGTCGCCTGCTCAGCGGGCGCGACCTGCGCCAGGCGCCGCAGCAGCGCCAGCGGCGGCTCGCGCCGCAGCACCGCGCTCAACACATCGGTGTCAAAGCAGTACATCCCCTCAGTCCAGCGAGGGGACGGCCCGGTCGCGGCTGCGGCGCCGGGCGGCGCAGATGTCTCGCACCACGTCGTCGAGCTCCTCCCAGTCGGCCAGGGCACCCGCCACTGCGGCCAACCCGATCGGCCGGCTGTTGGCTGCCCGCATCGACTGCTCGGCGGGCGCGACCAGCGCCACCGCAGGGCGGCCGTGGCGGGCGACGATGAACTGCTCCCCTTCGCCGACGCGATCGATCAGTTCGGAGAACCGACGCTTCGCCTCGGCCACCCCCAGCACCTGGGCCTCGCGATCATCTTCTGACCGGTCTGTTATTTCTCCTCCAGTATGTCATATGGTACAGACCCTCCTCGCAGGCCCCGCGGGCGGTTGCCACCGATCAGGGATGCTCGCCGGCGAGCGACCAGCGCCTAACCGACGAGGAGCAGCCCACGTTCGTGCCGCCGATGCCGCTGACGTCCGGCGCGGTCCCCGAGGGCGACGCCTGGGCGCGCGAGCTGAAGTGGGACGGCTAGCCGGGCCCAGCTCCGCTACGACGGCCCCTCGGTCACGCTGCGCACCCGCAACGGTCGCGAGTGCGTAGCCGACTTTCCCGAGCTGGCGGAGATCGCCGGCGTCCTCGGAGGACGTCGAGGCGCTCGACGGGCCCGCCTTAGACTCGCGGTATCTCCGGTGGCGCCGAAATCGGGCGCCTCGACGCCCGCCTCGCCGAGATCCCCGCGCGCCGCCATGGCTCGGTCGGCTGGACGCCGCGGTCAGCCCGACATGACGCGCTTGCAGTGCGCCATCAGCGCGTCGTAGTCCTCGGAGCGAGTGATCTCGACATACTCGGAGTCGGTGACTGCCTCCAGGTTGTGACCGGGCTCCCAGTAGTAGGTCTCGCCGGCCTCGTAGTCGCACGCGCCGTCCGCGCTGTGTACCCGCATCGTGCCGCTGATGATGTAGCCCCAGTGTGCGCACTGGCAGCGATCGTCAGGCAGCCCGGCGAACAGCGGATCGGTCCTGACACCCGCATCGAGGCGGATGAGGCACATGGCCAGGCCGCCGGCGTCCACGCGACGGATGCCGACACCCGGCCCCCCTAACTCCGGCGTGAGGTCGTCCCACGCCAATCCATCTGCCATCCTCGTCCCTCCTCGCCGACCTCGGTGGACCCGCGACGCCACGCAACCGCCCGACGAGCCTATGTCACGCGTCGCATAACGGTCAAGGCGTACGCCCGGCAGGCCGGAACGCGCGGAAATCCAGGACGGCTTCGAGTGCCGGCTTTGATCGTTAGCGACGGTTTCGCCCTCACGCCGGTCCGCCGTCGGTAGCCTCCGCCCTGATGCTTTCCGACCGCTTCCGCACCGCCGTCGAGGCCGGCGAAATCGCCGGCGCAACCGAACTGTTTCGCGAGGATGCTGTCTTCCGCAGCCCGGTCGTCTACCGGCCCTACGCGGGACGCGACGCGGTGCTCAAGGTCCTTGAAGCGGCCGAGCGGGTGCTCGGACTCGGGGGCCATTTCCGCTACGTCCACCAGCTCGAGGACAGCGATGCGCGTGTGGCTTTCCTGGAGTTCGCGACTGAGGTGGACGGGCGGCAGGTCGAGGGCATCGACAAGCTCACCTTCGACGAGCACGGACGCATCACGGAGCTGAAGGTGATGCTCCGCCCCGCCTCGGCGCTGCAGGCAGTCGGGACGCGAATGGCCGAGGAATTCGCGCGCCTTGGGCTCGCGCCCGCCTGAAGTCAAGACCCGGCGATGAAGGTCTGCATCGTCGGGGCCTCCGGGAAGCTCGGCCAGTACATGGTGCAGCACTCACTGGACCGCGGCTACGAGGTCGTCGGGGTTTGCCGGCAGCAGAGCGTCGAGAAGCTCGCCGCGTACAAGGACCGCATCACCATCATCCCGGGAGCGACGGACGACCGCGACGTCATCAGACGCGCCGTGGAGGGCTGCGATGGGGTGCTCGTCGTGCTGGTCCCACGCGGCGTCCATGGTTACGCCTCGGGGACGGCACAGGCGGTGCTCGACTACGCGCGGCCCGACGAGCGGCTGGTTTTCTCGTGCGGCTGGCACATCACCCGCGACGGGCAGGATGTGTATTCGTGGAGGCTCAAAGCGCTCGTCCGAATCGGTGGCCGGCTTGCGCGGCTCGCCCGGTTCGCGGACCTCGACGACCAGGTGGAGGCGTGCCGGCGAGTCTTCGAGAGCGATGCGCGGTGGACCGTGGTCCGCGGCAGCGATCTCGAGGAGGGCGAGAGCCAGGGCCTGCCCGTCTGGAGCCGCCATGTCGGGGACCCCATCCTCGCCAGCAACCTGACCCGCCGCGTGGACTTTGCCCTGTTCATGGTCGAAGCGCTTCAAAACGACGAGCTCATCCATGAAGCACCGGCGATCGTCGGCTGCCGAACGCCCTCCGCGGTCGCGCACGCCGGTAACACATGACGTTGGGGACCAGGCACGTCTTGTGGGTCCCGCGCCGATGAGGAATATCACCGTGGCCGAGCCGTCCTAAGACGCGTCCTGACGGTGGCGCCACGAATAGCCGAGCCGCTCGGAGCCAACTACATCTCGGGCGCCTCCCACTCGTCGAGCGCCCGGCAGACGTCGTTCAGGCGCCGACGGGTGGCGAGCGCGCGAAGGGCCTCCCGTCCCGCCGCGGGGCACGGTCCGGCAAGCGCGCTAGCAGCGCTGAGAACGAGGTGGGCCTCACGCGCGTCCGGCGCCGGCCGAACCTCAGCCACATATCGCGCCGCCCATCTGACGGCGGCTGCCTCCGTCTGCGGAGCGCGGGCCCGGGCGAAGACGAGCAACACCAGCAGCGCGTGGGCCAGCGAGAGCCTCGGGAGCTCCGCCGCAGCGGCGACGACGATGTAGGGGTTGCCGATCTTCACGGCACGGGCAAACCTCGAGACGGCGTGCCCCTGGGAGGTCATCGGCGACGTGGGAACACGGCAGGCGGCACCCGCTCATTCTGACGCACGAGGCGAACGTACGTTCGTCCCATGTAGCGCGGCAGGTTCTCGCGAGCTGCGCGTGCCCCTCGTCGGCCGGCGTGCGCAAATCGCGGCGAGAGCGCCTCGTCCTCCAGCGGCGAAGTCGGGCAGCCGAGGCTTACGCCGACGCCAGGACCCGCCCGGCCCGTCGGTAGCCTCGGAGACGATGCTCGTGCTGCTCGAACGTGATCAGCTCGACGAGGTGCTGGCGCGCCGCCGCGCCTGGGGCGCCGACAAGCTCGATGAGGTATGGGAGGGCGTCCCTCATCTCGGGCAGCAGGTCGGCCGCCACCCCTCGCTACAGCAGCAGCTCGCGCTCCTCCTCGGCGAGGAGGCTGAAGAGCGTGGCCTGGTCGCGGTGCTCGGTGCGTATGAGCCGCGTCCGCCCGGTTCGCCGTTCGACGGGAGCGGCGAGCGGGTGCGTGGCGACAGCGCCGGGACTGCGGCTTTGGCGGTCGAGATCATCGACGCGGACCACGGCGAGGAACGGCTGGCCGCGCTCGCCGCCGACCGGATCGACGAGGTGGTGCTGATCGACCTCGGTGCCCGCACCGTCCGCTGGCTCGCGCTCGCAGACGGCGAGTACCGCCCTACCGACACCAGCCGCGTAATCGACCTCCGACCTGCCGCGTTCGCCGAGTCGGTCAACTGGCCGAGCGGCCCCGACGGGTAGGCATCAGAAGGCAGGGTGCAGCGGCCGCCGTGCTCTTCACTGGTCCGGGTACCGCCCGTGGAGGCGCTTGTGTGCCCGCTCGTACACGCTGCGGGTCCCCGGCCGCGGATGACGTTCGCCGAAGGCGACAAACACCAGCAGCGGTCCGGGCTCGGGAGAGAAAACCATCCCGTACGGTCGCTCGGAGGGTGCAGCCTCTGTGATGGGCACGTACACCTTCACCAGCCCGGGCAGCCTGGTCTGATCCTCGCCCACGTCGTCGCAGCGCTGAAGCTGCGCGAGAGCCACCCCCCTCTTCCTCGAGCTGGCGCCGCTCGCGCTGCGCCGTGATGCGGGCGGACGATCGCGTGTCCAATCGCTCGACTTCTCCCGCCAAACGTCGGGATCAATCTTCACCGCGACCCGCGCTGGGCCGCGCGCTGTCGGCATGAGTTACCCCTCGCCGTCGGAGGGGAGATCCCCGAAGTACTCCTCGAACTCCTCGGGAGTCAGCGGGCGCGAGCCGTGTTCGGCGTGGATCTCAGCGACCGTCTTGGTGATCGCCGGCTCCAGGGCAACGCCGCCATGCTTGTCGGAAACCACGTCGTATTTGCGCCCCTCGATCTCGACCAGGTCGCCGATCTTCACGTTCAGCCTCTTGGCGGTGACAGCCATCCCGATCATGGTAGTCCTCCGACCCTCGGGCCCTGGCGGTCGCCGCTGATCCTGCGCAGTGCCCCGATCAGGCCCACGTGCCCGACCGCATGGGCGAGCTGCGGCCGCCACCCGGGCTCCAGGTGGGGCAGCAGGTCGAGTTCTCCCCGGTCGTAGGCCCGATGACAGCGGCGGCAGGCCGGCACCACACAGAGGGCGTCGCCACACCCAGCCGTTGGCGAAGATGCGCGCGATGCGCTCCGCGTGCTCGCGGGCGCTCCGACGGCATTCGGGCACAGGCCCGCAGAAGTACTGCTCGGTAAAGCCGGCCCCGTCGGTCGAGGCCTCGACG
>Ga0187779_10003027_pt1 | contig 10230 bp, 6 predicted proteins | sample 1015_Q2_SP10_10__FD_132435 | JGI IMG/M metagenome (GOLD analysis project Ga0187779, IMG submission 132435) | Tropical peat soil microbial communities from peatlands in Department of Meta, Colombia - 1015_Q2_SP10_10_MG | ecosystem: Environmental > Terrestrial > Soil > Wetlands > Peat | place...
CACCACGCTGGCGTGCGAACACGAGGAGATTCTTGACGATGTTTCCGCACCGCAGGGCCTCGTCGCCCATGAGCTTCAGATCGTCGAGGAATGGTTTCGCCTCCTCCTCGTTCAGAGACGATCGCCGGGTGCGCTTGCTGAGCAATCGGGCGAAGGTGACGATTCCCTCAAGTGGATTATTCAGCTCGTGCGCGACGCTCGAGGCGAGATTCCCGAGCGATGCCATTTTCTCGACGCTGATCATCTGTTTGTGCGCGCGTTCGAGGTCTGCCGTCTTGTCCTTCACCTTCTGTTCCAACGTCTCGGACCACGCGGTAATCTCGCGTCGGGCGCGTGAGAGCTCGCCGGTCATTTGATTGAATGCTTCTGCAAGCTGTCCGATTTCATCTTGCGAATTCGTCATCAGGTGCTGGTCGAGATGCCCGGACGTCACCATATGCATGCCATGGATCAGTCGGCGTACCGGCCGACGCACGACGAACCAGATAAAGCCCCCGGAAATAAGAGCGACCATCAGCATCGCTCCAATCGAGCTAATCAGCAGCTGTCTGCGCGCCTCGGCCATCCGCCGGTCGACCTGCGCAAGCGACATCTTCACATCGAGCACGCCCAAGATCGTCTTTGATGCTGGATGCGCGTGACAATCGGCACTTGCGCATTGTGGCTCGTTCTGGATCGGGGTGATCAGGCCTAGGACTCTGTGGCCGTCCGCGGCCGTGAAGATGCGCGAAAGGTCGGTCGAAGGCGGATTGGGGTTTTGAAGGCCCCCTGAATGGCAACTGACGCACGCCTCCGCATTCATATCCACGATGGTCTGGATATCAGAGGCAGTGGTGCTGAAGATGATCTGCCCAGACTTGCTGTAAATTCGAATTCCCTCGATGCCCGGCTCGCCACCCATTCCGGCAATGATGGCATCGACGTCTGAGTTTCTGTTGAGCATCATGCCGTGGCGCGTCGCACCTCGAATCATGTCGCTCACCCTGGTCGCGCCGAGCTCGACATTCTCCATCAGGCTGGATTCCTGCACTCGGACCGCTGAGTAGGCGAGCAGGACCAGCACAATCGTCTGGACAGAACCGATCAGGAGGAAGAGTCTGAATGCGATCGTGTGTGCTATCTTCATGCAGTATCCCCGGCACCGGACACAGCCCGGCAAAGGCGATGAGGTCACAAATCATGCCACGGCAAGCCTGACAGATTCCAGTCAATTGACAGATATTATTGCGGAATTGAACTCAGCTCTTCTCATTGACCCGGCGTTTTCGCACCGCTAAGAAGGAGTGTTGCAAAAATGAACAAAAAGGCAGGGCATTGCCCTGCCTTTCTAATGCCCGATGTTTTTTTAGATCATTCCGTCGTCGCCGGCGCCAGAGTCTCAACAGGCTCGGTCACGGTCGCCTCGTGCACGGCGTGGGGCTCTTCGCCGAAGACAGGGAAGTACCGCGCAACAAACGCGAACGCCGAAAAGCCAAAGGCGACAAGCCCGAGGGTCACGCAAACTTCCTGCACCGAGGGGATATAGACTCTTTGAGGCCAATGCTCCATGCTTGTGATCGCCGTGTTCATGCGGTGTGCGACAAACCCAAGCAAAACAAGCGCGGCCGAATAAAAGAGCCCCGTCCGGCTCTGACGGATTCTCGTCGACAGAAGCAAGAAGAACGGCAGGACGACTCCCAAGATGATCTCGACCAGGAACATAACGCTCTGGTACGTCGGCTGAAACACATATTGGAGCGCGTCACGGGACATCAAGTCCTGGATCCGAACAGTAAAGTACAGCGCGAGAACCACGACGATCACACGGGCGAGCTCGGAGAGCAACGGCAACTCCAATTCCCTTCCGAAGGCTCGGGAGGGGAAGTAGGACTCCACAATCGTCATGGCGAGACCAGCGGCGACGCAGGAGATGATGAAGAGGAACGGGATGATGTTCGAATACCAGAGCGGGTGCATCCTCCCGGGAATGATCAGGAACAGCGAACCGAGCGATGACTGATGAAGCGTCGAAAGAATGACGCCGGCGATGACCAAGGGAACGGTAACCGCCTTTATCACCTTCAGTAGGCGACGCAGTTTGAAATGTTCCAGGACGACCGGACTAAACTCCAGAGCAAGCACAGTCGTGTAGAGCATGACGCACCAGGCAACCTCGAACATCACGGAATGCGGGTTCCACATGATAATAGCGTGCCAGATGGCCCATGGTCTTCCCAGGTCAACCATGAGGCCAGCGATCACCAGCAAGTATCCGAGGAAAGCCGTAAGGATGGTCGGCCTGAGAATCGGCCGAAATCGCTCAAGACCGAAGATATAGACCGTCGCCGCGATGGTGAACCCCCCCGCAGCAAGGCCCACCCCCACGAGGATGTCAAAGCCGATCCAGATCCCCCACGGGAATGTGTCCTTGAGGTTCGTCGTCGCACCCAGGCCTGAACTGAACCGCTGAATGGCGGCAATGAGACCCAGCGCCATGAGAACGATCGCCACCGCCTTCCAAAAAGTGAGTTTCATGTATCGTTCAAATCCCTTGATGATCATTTTCCGCTCCCTTCCAATTGCGGCACAGATTCCCTCCGCCGCTGCTCGGCCTCAAATCGGGCAACTTCCGTTCGACGTGCGGTGATCCAGTTTATGCCAAAGAGCACAACCCCGGCCGCCACTGCATATTTGGGTACTTGCGAGAGTACTCGCCACGAAAGGTCGGGAATCGGCTCCTTCGGAACGTTCATCGGGAAGCCGAGCTTTTCGAATGGGATAGCCGAGAGAAACAGGACGGAGGTCCCGCCGGCTTCGTTCAGACCATAAATGTAGTCGACGTATTGTCCGGGGTTTTCATCAATCCGTTTCCGGGCTTCCTTGACGAGATCGTCTCGATCACCGAAAACCGTCGCCCCGATGACGCACGCCTCGGCACATGCGGTCTGCTGGCCTGCAGCGACGCGCTCATGGCACATGCGGCACTTCTGGATTTTCGGCACGAGGCTCCCCCATTCATAGCGCGGCACCTCGAACGGGCACGCCTGCATGCAATACCGGCAGCCGATGCACTTGGATTCGTCATAAAGCACCGCGCCTGTATCGGTTTTCGTAAACGCCCCGACCAGGCATGCGGAAACACATGTCGGCTGGTTGCAGTGCATGCACAGGCGGCGAACGAATACGGTCTCGTCGTTGAAGCTCTGAAGGGCCGTGTAGTGCGTTGCAGAGAGCTCACTCGACGGTTCTCCCGACAGATGGTTCGTTTCTGCGCATGCGCGTTGACATTCGTGGCAGCCGATGCACTTGGTGATGTCAATCAGCAGAGCTTTTGAACGAAGCATAAGCGTTCCCCTCTGTTTTACCTGGTGATCGGTTGAGATACTCCCAGCGTCGCGAAGCGCCGCTCGAACTCCTCCCACGCCCCCTGGTTGCACTGCTTGAGCGCGCCTTCAACCAGTGATCCGCCATCCTGCATGGTCGCCAGTTGGAGCTGCGGCAGCATGGTCCCGATGAATTCCTTTGCGCGCGCCGCCTGATCGCTAAGCCATGCGCGGGCCGCCGCTCCGTGGAGAGTCGCCCCCGCAGTGGACTTCTTTCCGACGGCAATTCTCATCAGCCATCCGGCGCCGTAGGGGTCTTGGCGTGCCGTGGCGGGATGACGGAGCACAACGGGATTGATCTCGACAATACGCCCTCGCACGGGGGCGGCGAGGCGAATCGAACGGTCCCGATCACGGAGAACGATGTGCCGTCCTTCCGGCTCGACGGCGGCGCCGACATCGGGAAGGGATATCGACTCCACAGCCCCGAGCACCTGGCCCAGAAATTCATCGAGCCCGATGGTCGCGATTCCCTTTTCGAAGGTCATCCACAGATTGTTCGAGGCGAGACTCACCCCCTCGGGGATGTTGAAGCGAGCTGCACTGCTTTCAGAAGATGCGCGCATCGCCCTGGCGAGCCGCACTTTTTGAACAACATGATCGGCACCAAGAAATATGACGATCGTCAGTAGCACAAGTAGCACAGTCATGGTCAGAGCTCCTATCAAGAATTGATTGTCGATTTTTCTACGAGGAAGAACTCACGCACCAATCGCTCCCATTCCTCATCCGAGCAGCGGTCAGAAAGATCCGTCAGCAGCACGCCTCCGTCCTGATACATTAAAGCTGGCGTTCCGGAGAAGAAGGCGATAAGCTGGGATCGAACGGCATCCGTCCACTGCTGCGCGCTTTTGCCCGTAAGAAGGTTGCGGAGCTGCGAGGGCAATCGGCGCGGCTTTATCCGGAGCAGCCATCCGTCGCCGTATGGAGCCCGGTTCACGAGTGAAGGATTATTCAGGACCATTTCGTTTTTCTCGATTACCCGACCAGAGACCGGGGCGACAATCGGCACTGTGCGCAAACCATGCCGGAGGCGCCACGCGACCGATCCTTGCTCCACCTTTTTGAGCAGCCGCGGAAGCTCCACGCTATCGATCGTTCCGATCAGGGCCTGAGCGAATTCATCGATGCCGACGAGGACGTCCCCGTCCTCCGTTTCCCGTACCCACGCATGGCCGGGATGGATGTATCGACGAACAAGCACCGGTCGCTCGACCTTCTTAGAGTGCCCTGCGTAGCGGAATCGGCCGATCAGAAGGGCAATGATGGCAGCCGTGACAGCGAGGATAATGGACATGGCCTGATCCTTTCTTGGAGTCCTGCACTGGATTCTGGTCCCACTTAATCCACTTTCTGTGCCATGACCATGTCTGAGAAGGTGTTGATTTCTTCAGCCGCCTAAGAGGCTCAGTTCAAAGAACTTCCATGAGAATCCCGCGCTTGGCTTACGTCCGATCAACTTCTGGGCCATCAAACGTGAGTTGAAAATTGCAACGTGTTTTCGCCCTCGCACTTGACTCTTTCCGCTAACCATTTGAGCAATAATCGCTTAAGACTGTGATGAATAACTCAATAGAGATGTTGCAATGCGCAACACGCTGTTGAGGTACTCAACTTCAGCCGCTTGCTGTCCCATTTCCTCGAATGTTTTGCCAGTTTTAGGAACCCCTCAGAGTGACTTTACACCAATGGAGAAGCCAAAATCGACCGAGAAGATGAAAGTCAACTTTAAATCATTTAAACCCAAAGTGCGCCCGACCAGTCATTCTCCTACATCCAATCTTTTCTGGCACGTGGAATGCATCTCTGAGGGAACGCCGCGCCACTAAGCGCGATCTCTACCAAGCGCGGCATCTTTGATTCTTGAGGAAAAACCTTATATTTTGCGTGCCCTCGTGACTCACGTCTAAAGCCACTCCAGATAAACTAAGAGGATTGTATGTCCGATTATGTAAAAGGCCTGCTTGCGCAGGTGAAAGCCAAAAACCCCAACGAACCGGAGTTCCATCAGGCCGTGCAGGAAGTCACTGAATCCCTCGATGTGGTCCTTGAACGCCATCCAGAATACCGCTCAGCAAAGATCCTCGACCGAATGGTCGAGCCAGAACGCGTCGTGATGTTTCGTGTCCCGTGGACGGACGACCAGGGAGAAATTCATATAAACCGCGGGTTCCGTGTGCAAATGAACAGCGCGATCGGTCCTTATAAAGGCGGGCTCCGCTTTCACCCCTCAGTCCACCTCGGCATTCTCAAATTTCTGGCCTTCGAGCAGGTATTCAAGAACAGCCTTACGTCTCTGCCCATGGGTGGTGGAAAGGGAGGTTCAGATTTCGATCCGAAGGGGAAAAGTGACAGTGAAGTGATGGGGTTCTGCCAGAGCTTCATGACGGAACTCTTCCGTCACATCGGACCGGATATCGATGTCCCGGCCGGAGATATCGGCGTGGGCGGACGTGAAATCGGGTTCCTCTTCGGTCAGTTCAAGAGGTTGACGGGCGAGTTCTCTGGAGTGCTCACAGGGAAAGGGATCAACTGGGGAGGATCGCTTATCCGTCCCGAGGCGACGGGGTACGGCGTCGTGTACTTTGCTGAAGAGATGCTGAAGACCAAGGGTCTCTCATTCAAAGGCGCAACGGTGGCGGTGTCCGGCTTCGGAAACGTCGCCTGGGGTGCGGTCGAGAAAGTCACCCAGCTCGGAGGCAAAGTCATCACGCTCTCCGGACCTGACGGGTTCATTCATGATAAGGATGGTATTTCTGGCGAGAAGATCCATTACATGCTCAAGATGCGAGCCAGCGCACGAGACGCCGTCAAAGATTACGCAGACAAGTTCAAGGTTCCCTTCTACCCGGGAAAACGGCCGTGGAATGTGCCGGTCGATGTCGCTCTGCCCTGTGCGACTCAGAATGAACTGGACGGAAGCGATGCACGCGAGCTGATTAAGAATGGGTGCAAATGCGTCTGTGAGGGCGCCAACATGCCGACCACGCTCGACGGCGTGAAAGTGTTCCTCGACGCGCACGTGCTCTACTCCCCGGGGAAGGCGTCCAACGCGGGCGGCGTCGCAACCTCAGGGCTCGAAATGAGCCAGAACAGCATGCGGCTCCCGTGGCCGAAGGAAGAAGTGGATCATCGACTCCATCAAATCATGTCGAATATCCACCAGACGTGTGTTGAAACCGCGACAAAATACGGAACACCGGGCAACTACGTCAACGGGGCGAATATCGCCGGCTTCCTGAAGGTCGCTGATGCGATGCTCGACCAAGGTCTGGTGTAAACGGCACGCTCTGTAGTTCTCCCTTAAGGCAAGGGGACCGCGCCACACGCGGTCCCCTCTCTGCCCGCTTGCGAGAGTAAGCTCTTTCTCGTATTTTACCTGAAACGTATCCCCCCGGGGTTCTTCCACGAGATTCTGCGCGCAATAGAGTTCCCCAGGGAGAAGATACGTTTTTTTGTCTCCCCTCTCCCTGCATCCGGGATCGAGTTGCATGGACAGAATCGATCAGCTGCAAATCGAAGACATTTACGGCAGCCGGCTGAAGTCATTCCAGCGGCTGATGCACTACAAGATCCGCGATATCCTCCTCGTCGCCAGCCTCTACGACAATTACCTTTTTGAAGAAGACGGACGCCTTTACGAGCTGATTCGTCAGGAATTCCAGGTCCTCAACCTCAGCCATCCCCCTGAAATCACGCACGTTACGGGCGGCACAGAAGCCCTGGAGATCCTGGCCTCCGAGGACCATTTTGACCTGATCATCACGACGCTCCACATTGAGGATATGAATGTGATCCGCTTCGCCCAAAAGATCAGGGAGGCGGGTATTACGGTCCCGATCGTCTTGCTGGCATACGACAATAAAGAGCGACGGGAGCTGGTGACCAACTATGACACCTCGATATTCGAGCGCATATTCATCTGGCAGGGAGACTACCGGCTCCTGATCGCAATGATCAAGAATATCGAGGACCGCCGGAATGTGGAAAACGACACGCTGACGGTCGGAGTGCAGTCGATCATTCTGATTGAAGACAACGTCAGCTTCTATTCGTCTTACCTCCCCATTATTTACACAGAGATCCTCAATCAGTCCACCCGGCTCATCTCCGAGGGGCTGAATATCTCCCACCGGTTCCTGCGGATGCGGGCGCGCCCCAAGATCCTGCTGTGCACAAGTTACGAGGAGGCCCTCGCCTTCTATGAGCAGTATCAGGAGTTCATCCTCGGGATCATCTCCGACGTCAATTTCAAGCACAACGGCGTAAAGGATCCCGAGGGCGGATTCACCTTTGCCAAGATGGTGAAAAGCCAGCACGAGGACATCCCGATCCTCCTGCAATCAAGCAACGCGGAATTTGCAGAACGCGCGCGCGAAATCGGCGTCTCGTTCCTGCAAAAGGGCTCTCCCCGGCTGCTCCACGAGCTCCGACAATTCATGATGGATCACTTCGGATTCGGGGATTTCATCTTCCGGACCCCGGATGGACGAGAGGTCGGGCGGGCAAACAACCTCAAGACTCTTGAGGAGCAGTTGCAGATCGTCCCGGACGAGAGCATCCTGTTTCATGCCGAACGGAACCATTATTCGAACTGGCTGAAGGCCCGCACCGAGTTCTGGCTTGCCCACCGGCTTCGTCCGAGGAAAGTCTCCGATTTCGCGTCCGTGGCCGAGCTTCGGCAGGAACTGATACAGTCCTTGCGGAAATACCGCGGGATGCAGCAACGGGGTGTCATCACCGAATTCCGTAAAGACTCTTACGACCCGGGAAACAGCTTCGCCCGCATCGGAACAGGTTCGCTTGGAGGGAAGGGCCGCGGTCTGGGATTTATCAACACGCTGATCAGCAACTACAATCTGCGCGACAAGTACCCGGACGTGGAAATTGCAGTCCCCTCCGCCGTCGTTGTCGCAACCGACGTATTCGACCGTTTTTTGAGCGAGAACCATTTGGAGACCTTTGCGCTCTCGGCAACGGACGACGGGGAAATCCACCAGCGTTTTCTCGACGCGCCGTACTTCCCCCAGGATATCGTCGCGAAGTTGAGAGAGTTTCTCGAGTTGATGCAGGAGCCGCTCGCCGTAAGATCGTCCAGTCTTCTGGAAGACTCCCAGTACCAGCCGTTCGCGGGGGTCTATCAGACGCTGATGCTCCCGAACAACCACCCGGATATCGAGCGCCGGCTTGCGGACCTCCTGCGGAGCATTAAGCTGGTTTTCGCATCGACCTTCTCGAAACGCGCAAAGGATTACATGAAGGCCACCGCCTACCGTCTGGAGGAGGAGAAGATGGCGGTGATCATCCAGCGCATGGTGGGCTCAAGACACCACGAGCGATTTTATCCGGATTTCGCGGGAGTGGCCAAGTCGTACAATTTTTATCCGGTTCCTCCCCAAAAATCGACCGACGGGATCGTCCACGTCGCGCTCGGGCTCGGCAAAACGGTCGTCGACGGCGGGAATGCAGTTCGTTTCTCTCCGAAGTATCCGCGGCATCTCCTGCAGTTCTTCTCGACCTTGGAGACCATCCGCAACGCACAGCAGGATTTCCTTGCCCTGAACCTCACCCCCAGTTTCGACGGCGGCCCGCCGCCGGACGATTTCGTCGAGGAATACGATCTCAGCAAGGCGGAAGAAGACCAGACGCTGTTTTACGTGGGATCGACCTATTCCCCGGAAAACGATTCCGTGTACGACGGCGTCTCGCGTGCCGGAAAGCGCATCGTCACCTTCGCGCCGATCCTGAAACACAACATCTTCCCGCTCGCGGAAATCCTCGAGTTGATACTCGATATGGGGACCTGGGGGATGGGGACACAGGTGGAGATCGAGTTCGCGGTGAATATGAACGTCCCGCAGGGAGCCCCGAAGGAATTCGCCCTCTTGCAGATCCGCCCCCTGGTCCTCAGCCTGGAGATGGAGGAACTCGATGTCGACAGCGTCGGCCAGGAGGATCTGATCTGCCAGAGTCAGCAGGTCTTGGGCAACGGCGTGATCAAGGACCTGCACGACCTTGTCGTTGTGGACATCCAGCAGTTTGAACGCGCCAACAGCAACGCGGTTGCGCTCGAAGTGAGCGCCCTCAACGCAAAGCTCGTCGAAGCAAAGCGCCCCTATGTGCTGATCGGCGTGGGCCGGTGGGGAAGCCTGGACCCCTGGCTCGGCATCCCCGTCACCTGGGATCAGATTGCCGGGGCAAGCGTCATTGTGGAATCCGGGTTCAAAGATTTCAACGTCACCCCCTCGCAGGGATCGCACTTTTTCCAGAACATCACGTCGTTTCGCGTGGGGTATTTTACCGTCAACGCGTTCAACAATCTCGGGTTCATTGATTGGGACTGGCTCAAGGAGCAGCGCGCGGAGGAAGAACTCCATTTCACCCGCCATCTGCACTTTGACGACCCGATTGTCGCAAAGATCAACGGACGAAAGAATCTGGGGATCATTCTCAAGCCCGGGAGGTGACGATCGAATTGAAAACGTAATCGTCCGATTACGTCTTGCTCCACAACTCACAGACACACGTCAGGAGGTGTTATGTCGCAGTACGCAAAGGACCTCATAGCGGAAGTGAAAGCAAAGAACCCGGCGGAACCTGAATTCCATCAGGCTGTGCAAGAAGTGGCAGAATCCCTTTCCCTTGTGCTCGAGCGCCATCCCGAGTATCGGACTGCCCGCGTGCTCGAACGTATCATTGAGCCGGAACGGGTGCTCATGTTCCGGGTTCCGTGGGTGGACGATCAAGGAGAAGTGCAGATCAATCGCGGTTACCGTATTGAGATGAACAGCGCCATCGGCCCCTACAAGGGCGGACTCCGGTTCCACCCCTCGGTGACCCTCGGCATACTGAAGTTCCTGGCCTTTGA
>Ga0187779_10003028_pt1 | contig 10224 bp, 9 predicted proteins | sample 1015_Q2_SP10_10__FD_132435 | JGI IMG/M metagenome (GOLD analysis project Ga0187779, IMG submission 132435) | Tropical peat soil microbial communities from peatlands in Department of Meta, Colombia - 1015_Q2_SP10_10_MG | ecosystem: Environmental > Terrestrial > Soil > Wetlands > Peat | place...
GCTTTGCGCCTTCCCTCTTTTGGGCTCGGGATATCCATCCCAAAGGCAATCAAGCCTCAGCCCCCTCGACAATTACGAAGTCTGCATCGGCTGCTAAAGGTATCGGCTCCACTGAAATCATTGACGAAATTGCAGCCCTCGACCCGAAGCGGCTCTCGCCAAGGCGCTTAGGCCAGGTGTGTGTGCTATAATTCAAGGCCAAGACACCGATATTCCAAACCTTTTCTAGAGAATTTTCCAAAAACGACGTTAGCCTTAATGTTTGACTGAATCTCCGTAGAAAGGAGTCGTCTTCTATGTCCGACAAAGCCTTCGCTAAGACGCCGTCTCTTAAGATCAGAGGCGTCAACACGTATGCTGTTGAAGTTCCAATGACGTTTCCACTCGGGACCAGTGCAGCGATCGTCAAGAAAGCGCCGCTGCTGCTATGCTATCGATCGAGCGTGCCCCGTGCAATCGACGCCGTGCTGCGCGATGCTGTATCGCTCGTCACTGGCGAGCAGACGGTTCCCTGGGAGATCACGGCAAGGCTCACCAGGCGCTTCGCCCTTGTCGGCGTAGCGAGCGTCATCCGGATGGCGCTCTCGGCGATCGACACCGCGATATGGGATGCGCTTGCCGTCGCCGCTGGGGTGCCGCTCGCGACGTTGCTTGGCGCGATGCCTAAGCCCGTCCCCGCCTACAATTCGAGCGGTCTCGGTTTGATGTCACCGGAGGCCGCCGCCGACGAGGCCGAGAAGCTGCTCGTTGGGGGGGGTTCGTAGCGTGAAACTGCGCTTGGGCTATCCGACACTCGAGCAGGATCTTGCGGTCACTCGCGCTGTTCGCAAGCGGCTACCCGACACAATCGAATTGCCGGTCGGCGCTATCGAGTTCGAGCTGGGTCGGCCCTGGCGACTCTCTTCAGATCACCAGGGCGAACAGCAGCGGAGGATACCATGCGACTTACCGCATTTCTGATTTTTGCGGCATTGTCGCTCTTGCCGATACGCGCTGCGACATCCGAGTTCGGTACCAATGATGAAGCGGTAGCGATGGTCAAACGCGTCCAAGAGAAATTCAAGAAAGACGGCGCCGATGCCACCTTCAAGGGGGTCTCGGACCCCTCCAACAAAGAATTCCACGATCGCGACCTCTATGCGTACATCTACACTTTATCGGGCCTCTGCGTCGCGCACGGAGCCCGCCCGGCTCTCATTGGCAAGAACCTCATCGACATCAAGGATCAGGGCGGCAACTACCTCGTCCGCGCGCACATCGAAATAGCGAAAGGCCCAGGTAGCGGCTGGGTCAGCTACAAGTGGCCAAATCCGCTGACCAATAAGATCGAAGACAAGACCAGCTATGTTGAAAAGATGGGAGATAATTACTTCCTCGGCGTCGGAGTTTACAAGCGATGAGGAATATCCACGGGGCTGCTGCATCGCATGAGCGTAACAACCGACGAAGCTCCCCCGTTTTGTTCGGGATCTTTAATAACCTTTCGATCCAGATAAAAGCATCGATCGCGTCGGTGCTGCTGCTAATTTGCCTTTTAGGCCTCGGGGCGAACGCCTATTTGACCTCGACGCGATCAGCCGAGGGACTGCGAGTCCTTACCAACAAGCTTATTCCGAAGCAGCAGGCATTCAGCCAGGCGAGCGAGGCTGTTGTCGCCACCCACATGAAAATATTTCGCTACGTTTCCTGGGCAAGCAATGGCGTGAGCCACACTTTGCTCGATCCCCTGCACGCAGAAATCAACGCCGACCTGGATAAGCTGTCCTACCGCATTAGCGCTCTCGCCCGGCGCCCTGACCTGTCCGATTCCGAACGCATGAGCATGCAGGACCTCCTGGCCAAGTGGCAGAGTTGCAAGGAACACGCCAAGGACGCCATCGACGTCGGTGAAACCGACGCGCCGATGGCCACGATGATGCTCGGACAGACCGACGACACCTTCAGGGAAGTCGACGCCAATTTTCAGAGTCTGTCAAACGAGATGTCGGGAACCGCGCTCGACCTGAGCAATCAGCTTTTTTCAGATGCTCTGTGGAATCAGAAATTGGTGATTCTGGTCACGTTAGTCGGGTTTCTAGTCAGCACCTTCGTCGCTTTTGTGGTCGGCCGGTCGATTGTCAGGCCGATTGAGACGGTCACTGACGTGATGCAGCGTCTCTCCGGCGGCGAAATCGACGTCACAATCGGACATCGTGACCGGCGCGACGAAATTGGGCGAATGGTCGATGCCATCGATATCTTTCGGGCAAATATCATTGAAAGGCATGAGGAGCTGCGCGCGCTCGGCGAGGTCAGCCAGACGGTCAATTCGACGCTCGATCTGGAAACGGTGCTGAGAACGATCGTTAACAAGGCGACGCAACTTTCCGGCACCGAGGCGGGAACCATCTACGTGTTCAACGAAGCAACAGGTGAGTTTCAACTGCGCGCCAACTACGGCATGACCGAATCTTTGATCGGCGCGGTCAAAGATCAGCACGCCAAAATCTCCAAAGCCGTCGCACTCGCCATTGAGCAGCGCCAGCCGATGCCAACGCCTGATTTGAGCGGCGAGCCGCCTTCGGTGGCGCGCGATATCATGCTGCAGGCCGGCTATCGCGCACGCCTCGTGGTGCCGCTGCTCACGGCCGATCGCGTCGTTGGCGCGCTTGTGGTGCGGCGGCGGGCGCCGGGGGAATTCCCGAAAAATACCATCGAGCTGCTGCAGACTTTTGCGACCCAATCTGTGCTCGCCATTCAGAATGCTCGGCTGTTCCACGAGATCGAGGAAAAAGGCCGGCAGCTTGAGGAAGCGAGCCAGCACAAGTCGCAATTCCTCGCCAACATGTCGCATGAGCTGCGCACGCCATTGAACGCCATCATCGGCGTCACCGAGATGCTGCGCGAAGACGCCGGCGAGCTTAATCGGGAGGACGAAATTGAGCCGCTCGATCGCGTCGTGGGCGCCGGGCGGCATCTGCTTGGATTGATCAACGACATTCTCGATCTGTCGAAGATCGAGGCGGGCAAGATGGATATCCATCTCGAGGAGTTCGCCATCGCTCCCTTGATCGCCGATGCGGTCAAAACCGTCGAAACTCTAGCGACCAAGAACAACAACCGGCTGGTGGTCGATTGCCCGCCGACCATCGGAGTCATTCAGGCCGACCAGACCCGGGTCAGGCAAGCGCTGCTTAACCTTCTGAGCAATGCCAACAAGTTCACCGAGCGCGGCACCGTCACAGTTAAGGCGGAACGCCATCAGGATGCCGGGCGCGATTGGATCACGATAGCGGTCAGTGACACCGGCATCGGCATTACGCCGGAGCAGGTGGGTAAGCTTTTCCGGGAGTTTTCCCAAGCCGATTCGTCAACGACGCGCAAATACGGCGGGACCGGCCTGGGGCTGGCCATCAGCCGCCGTTTCTGCCAGCTCATGGACGGCGATATCACGGTGGAAAGCGAGCTTGGCCGGGGCTCGACCTTCACCATTCGCTTGCCGGCATCCGCAGCCACCGAGGCGCCGGCCGCCGTTCATCGGGCCGCTCCGGCACCAAGCATCAAGACCGGACCGGGCAACGCGCCGCTGATCTTGATCATCGATGACGACGCGACGGTGCGGGAGGTGATTGGCCGCTTCCTGGAGCGTGAAGGGTTTTCGGTCGCCAAGGCCGACGGCGGCAAAGAGGGACTGCGCCTAGCGCGGGAGCTCCATCCGGCCGCGGTTACCCTCGACATCATGATGCCCGATCTCGACGGCTGGACGGTACTGGCCGCGATCAAGGGCGATCCGCACCTCGTAGACCTGCCGGTCGTTCTGATGACGATCGTCGATGAGAAGAACCGCGGCTATGCGCTTGGTGCTACCAACTACCTGGTGAAGCCGGTCGATCGGCAAAAGCTTATCAACGTGCTACACGCACTGTGTGGCCCCGCCGGCCGTCCTCTTCTCATGGTCGATGATGACGACCACGGACGCGGGCAGATGCGGACGGCCCTCGAACAGCAGGGTTGGAAGGTGACGGAGGCGAGCGATGGACGCGACGCGCTGCGAGATTGAACGAAGCCAAACCTGACGTGGTCATCCTGGACTTGATGATGCCGGAGATGGACGGCTTCGAATTCCTTGAGGAAATGCGTCGCAATGCCGAATGGCGCGATATCCCCGTGGTGGTGGTCACCGCCAAGGACCTCACCGACGCCGACCGCCTCCGTCTCAACGGCAGCGTCGAGCGTATCATTCAGAAGACCGATCGTGACGAAACGCTGCGCGAGGTGCGCAACGTGTTGGCAAAATGCGTGAAGCGGCAGCGCAGCCCAGTGTCCGCAGAGGCGTAAATGAAAATTTTGTACGTCGAAGACAACGAAGACAATATCTTCATGCTGAAGAGCCGTCTGATCCGCGCGGGTCACATCGTCGTCATCGCCAACGACGGTGCGCAAGGCGTCGCAATGGCATTGAGCGAGCGGCCCGACGTTATCCTGATGGATTTGAGCCTGCCGGTGCTCGACGGCTGGCAGGCAACGCGCCAAATCAAGGTCGCGCCCGATACCAACCATATTCCGGTAATCGCCCTGACCGCCAATGCCATGGCCGGTGACCGGGAAAAAGCCCTGGCCGCGGGCTGTGACGACTACGACACGAAACCGGTCGAGCTGCCGCGGCTTTTGGGAAAGATGAAAGCCCTTACGGAGAGGTCATCGTGAGCGCCGACAGTCCGACGCTGCTCGTCGTCGACGACAACGAGGACAATCGTTACACCCTCACGCGCCGGCTGGCGCGTGAGGGCTACACAAATCTGACGACGGCGACCAACGGACGTGAAGCGCTCGATCTCCTTCAAGCGAAGCCGTTTGATCTCGTTCTCCTCGACATCATGATGCCTGACATGAACGGGTATGAGGTGCTGGAGTGCATGAGGGCGGGCGCGGAACTGCGTAACATTCCGGTGATCATGATTTCGGCGCTCAATGAGATCGACAGCGTCATCCGATGCATCGAACTCGGCGCCGAGGATTACCTGCCGAAGCCGTTCAATCCGACGTTGCTGCGCGCGCGTGTCGGCGCCAGCCTGGAAAAGAAGCGGCTGCGTGATCTGGAAAAAGAGCAGGAGCGACAATTGCAGGAACTCAATGCCGCCCTGGAAGTGCGCAACCGGTTTATTCGCCAGACCTTTGGGCGTTACCTTTCCGATGATATCGTCGAGTCGATTCTGGAGAGGCAGGATGGCTTAAACATCGGGGGTGAAAAGCGGCTGGCCACCATTCTTATGTCCGACCTGCGAGGCTTTACGTCTTTGAGCGAGGGGTTGCCGGCTGAGGACGTGGTTGCCATGCTCAATATCTATCTGGAGACCATGACCGACATCATCCTGAAGTATCAGGGCACCATCGATGAATTCATCGGGGACGGCATTTTGGTAATCTTTGGGGCTCCCTTCCAGCGTCCGGATGATGCCCGCCGCGCTGTAGCCTGTGCTGTGGCCATGCAACTGGCCATGGCCTCGGTTAATGAGCGCAATCACCAGGCCGGGTACCCTGAAGTCGCCTTAGGTATCGGGATCAATACCGGCAAAATGGTGGTGGGCAATATTGGTTCAAAAAAACGGATGAAGTATGGCGTGGTGGGTAGTCGTGTCAACCTCACCTCTCGCATCGAGTCGTACACGGTAGGTGGCCAAATCTTTATTTCCGAAGACACTCTCAAGGCCTGCGGCGATATCGTGCGGCTGGACCAGGTCATGCAGGTCAGTCCCAAAGGCGTGAAAGAACTGTTGACCATCTATGATGTCGGTGGGATCGGCGGCGACTACCAGCTCTATTTACCCCCCAAACCAAAGCTGGACTGGCTCGAGTTGAGGCACCCGCTGCAGATCCAGTTTACGGTGTTAGAGGGCAAACATGTGGGAGAGTTGAGGAATAAGGCCCTGATGACAAAGCTGGCTGCCAAAATGGCCGAAATTAAGGCGGAGACCCTACCCCCGCGCTTCGCTAACCTCCGGCTGTCACTATATGACTTTGACGCCCGACTCATCACTGATAACCTCTATGCCAAAGTACTAGAGTACCTCTCGGATACCCCACCGATTTTTCAAGTCAATTTCACCGCGATCTCGTCAGAGGCTGAAACCTTCTTAACAGAATTACTTCGTCTTGAAGGGTTTCACTAGGCGGATAAATTCAATAATTGCGGAGTCAGGGTCTGGTTCGCTACCGGCCGCACCGATATGCGCCGCGGCTTTCCGGGGGTGGCGCTGCTTGTGCAAGAGACGCTGAAGCGCGATCCGCATTGCGGGCATTTGTTTGTTTTCCGCGGCCGCCGCGGCGATCTTATCAAGATCATCTGGCATGACGGCCAAGGCGCCTGTCTGTTCTCTAAAGCGGCTCGAACGCGAACGCTTTCTGTGGCCGTCGCCTGCCGATGGGGTGGTGACGATCTCGCCCGTGCAGCTTGGCTATTTGCTGGAAGGAATCGATTGGCGGGCGCCGCCAAAGACGTGGCGCCACAAGTTGCTGGTTAAGCGACGCATCGCCTGTGGCGTTCGCTGCCAAGCAGCTATGGTCGCGTCCATGATGCGCGCCACAGCCGCCTTGCCCGATGATATCGTGTCGCTGAAAGCCATAGTCCTGGCCCAGGACCAGCTGATCGAGGCGCTGAAGCTCACTATAGCCAAGTTCAGACGCGGAACCCGCCGCATTTCGGGATCGCGCTGACAACCGGCGATGGGCATACCTACGCCACGGGTGTATGCGACGTTCCATTTACAATCCAATCCATTTCGAAGCCCCTCGTTTACGGCCTGGCCCTTAAAGATCATGGGGTCGACAAGGTCTTGAGTGCTTAAGCCGCTTTGTCCGCGGTCGATCTGTATTGCTAATTGCCCTGCGTCTAGAGCAGGGTAGCGGTTTCGCGGTTAGCGAAATCGACCTGATTTGCGGCTCGAATGCCGGTTCGACGATCCGCTCCGCGGCCTAATGGCTCTGCTCACGGTGGTCACCGATCTCAAACACGGCGAGAAAACCGTGAAATGCAGCGACACCCGGAACCGCTGCGTGCATGGCATTCACTCTCTTCTTCTCGGACTGCCAATTGCCAAATATTGTTGAGGGCGATCTGCTTCATCATGCCGTTCTCGGCCGCTTTTCGCAGCACTTTTGCCACTTCTAGCGCGACCGGCCAGCCAAATTCGCGCTCGCAGAGAGAGAGCAGCCTGTTAGCGACGGTTACCCTGAAGCTAAAACGGATTTGGCATCGAAATGCGTACTCACCGCTTCGGGGCAAACTAAAGATCAAAAGTTCAAGTGGAGTTGTTTTGACTAGCCGACATCTCGCGTTGACAATCGCGTTCAGAAAACTTGGAATGCATTGAAATGCCCGCCAAAACGGTCAGTGTTGAAGAGGCTGTGTCGCTTGTAAAACCGGGTGACAAAATCTTTATCGGAACGGGATGCGGCTTGCCAAGAGTTTTCGTCGGAGCCCTCGAAAACACTCGCATTCAAGGTGTTGAATTTTTTCATTTTCTGACATCGGGTTTAAAGGAACTGCTTGGTGAGCGCGGCAGCCGATATCATCATCGTTCTTTTTTTGTCGGGATCGACATGGTGGAGACGGTCCAATCAGGGGCCGCCGATTATGTCCCGATCTCGCTTTACGACGTGTCGAGATTGGCTTTGAGTGGGCGACTTCGCGCCGACGTCGCTTGCGTTCAGGTTTCGCCGCCGGACCGCCGAGGATTTGCCAGTCTGGGTATATCGGTTGATATCGCTCCCCCGATCCTGAAGACAGCGAAGTCCGTTATCGCCGAGATTAATCCCAATATGCCCCGCACGTACGGAAATAGCCTTATCGATCTCAACGACGTCACCTGCTGCATTCAGTCTGATTTGCCACTGGCTGAGTATTTGCACCCACCCGTGGGGGACGCGACCAAGGCTATTGCCCGCTACGTTGCTGAGTTGGTCGAGGATGGCGCCACCCTTCATGTCGATGTTGGCCGGATCCCCAACGAGACGTTGAAGCATTTGGGCAACTGCAGGAATCTCGGCATCCATTCTACGGTGATTACGGCGGAAGCCCTCGATCTCATCGAGGCCGGGGTCATCAACGGCAAGCGCAAAAATGTTCACCAAGGGCGTATCATTACAAGTTTCGCGTTTGGAACCCGCAGACTTTACGATTTTGTCAACGAAAACCCGACGGTCGAATTCCACGCCGTAGATTATGTTTCAGCGCCCGCGCTCATCAGGCAGAATGACCGGCTCGTGTCGCTTACCCAGGCCTGGGCTATCGATCTTACGGGGCAGGTTTGCACCGATCAATTCGAGGGGCTTTTCTATAGCGGCGTCTCCGCCATGCCCGAATTTCATCGCGGAGCGGCGCGCTCTCAGGGCGGTAAGCCGATTATTTGTCTGCGTTCAACCACGGATGACGGAAAGATCTCGCGCATCAGGCCGAGGTTGCTTGCCGGCGAAGGCGTCACGCTCGCGCGGCCGGAAGTGCACTATGTCGTCACCGAGTACGGCATGGCCTATCTCTTCGGCAAGTCGATCGCGGAACGCGCGGTAGCACTCATCGAAATAGCTCACCCCGATTTCCGGGAAGAACTGCTCAAGGCCGCAAGAGAGCTTAAGCTCGTCAAGCCGCACCAAGACCTTGCGAGCCGACGTAGCTACCCCGTGGAGGAGGAACGATGCGTGGTCCTAAAGGGCGGAGGCAGCGTGCTGCTGCGGCCAGCGCGGGCCGGGGATGTAGAAGGTGTCCAGTCCATATTTTACCGCATGTCACAGAGGGACATCCGGATGAGGTTCTTCCGGCAATTGAGTTCCCTGTCCTTTATCGATGCTCAAAGGCTATGCAACGTGGACTTCGACCTGAACGTGGCCTTTGTCGCCGTAACAGGCCCCCGCGAGAACGAACAGATGGCCGCGCTCGGAGGCTATTTCTTGAATCCGACCACAAATCTGGCGGAGGTGGCCTGGATGGTCGCGCCAGAGTTTCGCGGAACTGGACTTGGCCGCGCCATTCAGAACCGTCTTCGTGAAGTCGCGGTAAGCAGGGGAATACGGGGCTTCACGGCCTCGGTTTTAACCGGAAACGCCGCCGCCATTGCGCTCATGCGTGGCCTCGGACAGCATGTCGAATTCAGCGAGGATGAAGACACGATGGACTTCAAGGTTGTCTTTTAGACCGGTTCCGCATCAGGGCCTTTTTTTGCGTGTGATCCCACGCCGGTCAAAGAAGCGCCACAGCGTGCCGTACCCCACGGCGATGCCTCTGGCCATAAAGCGCGGCCTTAAGTTCCTGAAGCGTCGTGTCCGGCGTTTCATCAAGCAGCGCAAGGATCTCAGCGTGGATTGGGCTTCGATCCGCCCGGACCGCCGGTCGCCTCCTAGAGCCTTTGGCCGTGCATCGCCCAGCGACCGCTCAAGTTAATGCCACCGGATCGCGCTTGGCGCGCTTACCCCAAACAGCTCGGCCGCCTGACGGCAGGACGTCCCACCTGCAATCGCATTCGGAACGCGCATACGAAGATCAAGCGACAGAGCTTTCGACATGTCTGCCGGCCTCCCGCTCCGGCAGACAGTTTGAATCAGATCCGCTCTGTTTTGGGAATCCCCACCGATTCAATCAGGTCGGATTACGCTGCATGACCGCGCCATCGCCGATTCGGATCAGGCCATCCGCCTCGATCCCAAATACGCGGGTGCCTATAACAACCGCGCCTTGGCCTACTTCAAGGCCGGGAAGGCGGCGCTGGGACTTCCCGATGCCGAGAAGTCACTTGAGCTGAGCCCGAATGATCCGGCAACGCTCGATAAGCGCGGCAGCAGCTTCGAGGCGCTCGGGCGGCGCGAGGAAGGCATCGCCGACTTTAGGCGCGCGCTGTCGAAAGATCCCAATATGCAAGGAAGCAAGGTCGGTCTGAAACGGCTCGGGATTGCGCCGTGAGGTTGCGTGGACGGGAGTGAGCGACCCCTCTCGGGACCGCTCATGGCCCCAGGCAGCCTAGCAGAAAAGTAGATAGGGAGGAGCGAGAAGAGCGTTTCGAGTGGCGAGCTGGTACCGGGTAGGAACGGCGGCTCATCCTCCAACAGCCGCCACTCTCGGAAATCGGTCCGAGGTCCGCTCGCGGCCTTCTCCAGCCGAAGATGAAGCGGCTCAATCTCACCCTCCATGCGTTGGCCAAGCCGCGAATGCCTGATTAGGAAAAGGAAACGTCAACCGTCTCCATGCGCCGGGCTCCC